>ENA-ORSX01001213-ORSX01001213.1-human-gut-metagenome-genome-assembly--contig:-NODE-1213-length-19916-cov-2.573889_pt1 | contig 19916 bp, 23 predicted proteins | sample MGYA00241904_ERZ509172 | MGnify/ENA primary metagenome ERZ509172 (study PRJEB26280, sample SAMEA2338795) | human gut metagenome | biome: human gut; feature: human-associated habitat; material: faeces...
GGCAATATACAGTAACACTGCTTAAGCCTTTCGTATGTATCCATACTCTCGTCTGTATTATTTCTAATATAATTCAGCGGTTTCCAAAGTATATCCAGCATGTACTTTTGAATCACTTCTTCTATAAGCTCGTCTCTGCTTTTAAAATAGTAGTAGAAACCTCCCTTTGTCATATTCAGTTCTTTTAAAATATCATTCAAAGACAGTCCGATTCCGTTGTTTGTCATAAACAAATCAAAAGCTTTCATGACAATCTTTTCTCTGTTATTCATAAGCATACCGCTTTCTGTATGTTGTATGAACAGTCCCCTACAGACTGTCCGGTCTGAGTCTAAACAATTATACATTAGACAAAAAAACCTATCAATACAAAAATATTAGAAAAAACCGCCTTAAGATTTAAAATAATTACACATTTTTCTCGGCAAGTTTTTATTCGCTGGACAATGTCAATAATTTACTATATAATATTTTTATAATACACACGATTTTAGACAAAACTATACGCATTTATGCCTTTGTTTTAGTTAGTCGATTTTGTATTTTTACTGAAAAGGGGAATATTATGGAACATCTGCCTATAACGCTTACTGAATTTGATAAAATCATACTGAAGGAGTATTGTAATCTTGCGGAAGGATTGGGAGACTATCTCGGAGAATGTTACGAGCTTGTAATACATAGTTTCGCCAGCTTCGATCACTCCGTTATAAAAATAGTGCACAGTCATTCGGGCAGGAAAGAAGGCTCTCCCATAACCGATCTCGGATTAAAAATGTTAAGCGATATCAAAAAAAATCCGGATTTCAGACATATAACCTATTATAATAAAAATAATGCCGGAAAGCCTTTAAAATCATGTACAATAGCTATAAAGGGAAAGCACGGAAAAGTCATCGGTATGCTTTGCATTAATCTGTATATGGATTCTCCGTTATATACTTTTATAGATTCTATACGTCCCGACGCCTCGCAAAAAGAAAATATAATTAACGAAACTCTTGCCGAAAACGTCGACGAACTTATTTTTGAAAAGCTGACCGCTGCAAGGGACAATGTTTTCTCCGACAGAAATATTCAGGCTGTAAACAGAAACAGAGAAATTATTTCATCACTGTATTCAGACGGAATATTTAATATGAAGGATTCTGTAGTTAAAGTCGCTTCTCTGTTGGGAATTTCCAAAAACACAGTATATATGCACATCAGAAACCTGAAAAATCCCGATAAAAACTGATAAAAAACAAAGGATAGAGAAAATTCTCTATCCTTTGTTTTTTACATTTCCGCTATAAGTTCTACTTCGCAAAGAACATTTCTGGGAAGAGTCTTTACCGCAACACATGAACGAGCGGGTTTTCCTGTAAAATACTTTCCGTAAACTTCGTTAAATGCCGCAAAATCTCCCATATCTGCAAGGAAGCATGTTGTCTTAACAACGTTTTCAAACTTAAGTCCGTTCTCCTCAAGTATAGCGCCGAGGTTCTTGCAAACCTGCTCTGCCTGTTCCTGAATAGTTGTTCCTACGATTTCTCCTGTAGCGGGATCAAAAGCAACCTGTCCTGATGTAAATAATAATCCGTTTACAGATACTGCCTGTGAGTATGGGCCGATAGCAGCCGGAGCCTTTGGTGTAGATGTAAATTTCATAATTATATTACCTCCGTATATTAATTTTTAAGCTATATTTAGATTAACACTGAAATTTTATTAAGTCAATAAAAACTTTTTAATTCATGTTTTACTATAAAGAAGAAAATATCCTATAAAGTATCGGTCGTTTAATTTCTATGGCTATTGCAGGACAAAGTTCCTGACAGCAGAAACATCTTATACACTTACTTTTACTCAGCTGCGGCATTTCTTTGCCCATCTCCAAAGCCTTCGGAGGACAATTATCCACACATCTGCCGCATTTTATACACAAGTCTTTATTAAACGAAGGGTATGGCTGTAAAACATCGTTAACTACCCTATACATAAATTTCGGCATTTTTTCCGTTACATTTATCGGCTTTGTTTTAGGGAATACAAAGTCATTTACAACAAGCCCGTTTATATCGTCGCCTTTTATAGTTATTTCATCTATTTTTTCCGGACCTATTCCCCTCTTTACTGCCTCCGCACACACGGGTATTTCTTTTATATCCAGTCCTATTAAATATGCGGACAGCACATCTGCGGCAAACGGATTATCAGACGCCGTAATAACTCCGACATGTTTAGGAGTTCCTCCCGTCGGCCCGTTCCCCTCCATACATTCAACCGCGTCTGTTATATTCAACACGGGATTTGCAAAAAGACATATATCTATGAGCGCATTTGCAAAATCGTTTATATGGGAACGATTTAAGTGATATTCCGCTTTCATTGTTCCCGGTACAATTCCAAACATATTCTTTACAGCGCCTGTCATTTTAGCCATTGCATGCGTTTTCAGCTTACATACGTTTATTACTTTATCGGCCTTTAATATTTCATCTACGACTGTTATTCTTTTCAGCAATTTTCCACCCGAAAAAGCCGCTTCCCGTGTTTCCGTATTGTAATTAAGCTCCGCTCCCGAAAGTTCCGCCGCCTCCGTAATACCGCATACTTTATATATGGATTTCAATAAAACCTCATTAAACGGCCCTCCCGGACTTTCAACTATAATCGGGCGTCCCCCTGCCTCTTTAACTATTTCCGCAACTGCTCTTACAACAGACGGGTGCGTCGTAGCTACATTTTCAGGAGTTTTTTTCATAACGAGATTAGGCTTTATGGCAACTCGGTCGCCTTTTGATACAAATTTTTCTATACCGCCTATATCGTCTATTTCCTTTTTTATTATCTCCTTGATTTTTGTATATTCATAATCATCACATTTATATAAAGAAATATTATACATCTTAAGCTTCCTCCATGTGGTTTGATTATATCAGCTTTTATGATATAATCAATATCAAACTTATCTCATAATTTTCAATGTTTTATAATGTTTAGGGAGGAATATTTATGAAATGTCCTTATTGCGGTAACGAAATGCAGCTTGGGTATATTCAATGCAGAGACGGCGTTAATTGGACGCCGAAGAAGCAGCCGATAGCGTCTTTATCCTTTCTGGGAAAAGACCGAATTTCTCTTCAAAACATAAGCGATAAAACAACCGATTCCGCTGTATATGCCTATAATTGCCATACATGTAATATTGTTATAATACCATACGGCAATGATTTTAAGGCGGGATAAAATTAGATTTGCAAATACAAGCGTATTTACAAAAACAGTTAAAAATTTACTGACATATTATTTTTTATGCTTTATGATAAAATATCACAAACCTAGGAGGAATATAAGTGAAAAAAGATTTTATTATAAACAACCGAAAAAAAGTGTTTAAACGCATGCTTAACAATTCTATTCTTGTTCTGTTTAACGGTCGTGCTCCTTATAAGCGCGGCGATGAACGCTATCCGTTCTCACCTGACAGAAATTTCTATTATGTTACGGGATTGGACAATGAAAATGAAATCGTTATGTTTACAAAAACCGAAGCTTCCGAAACCGTAACGCTCTATATAGAAAGAGATAACGGTTATCTTGCCAAATGGGTCGGCGCAAATATCACTCCCGATGAAGCTTCGGAACAGTCGGGTATCGAAAATATATCGTACATTGATAAATTTTATGAGGACGTTTCCGAAACGGTATTCAAAAATAATATCAAGCATATATATATCGACTTGGAAGACAGAGATTGGAATGCAGAGGAGAGCGAAAGTCTGAAATTCGCCTATGAATTCAGAAAAAAATATCCTGCCCTTGACATCATAGACTCTTATCCGTTCTTTGCCGACCTAAGAATAATAAAAGAGCCCTATGAAATAGAACTTATCAAAAAAGCCATAAAAATAACAACCGACGGTTTGAGTGAAATGATGAAGCACTCGTCAGCCGAAATGTATGAATATGAACTGGAAGCATATTTTGATTTTATTCTTACAAAAAACGGAGTAACCGACAAAGCCTTTAAAACAATAGCCGCTTCCGGAGAGCGTGGAACGATTCTTCACTATAATAAAAATAACTCGCTTATGAAAGACGGAGACCTCCTCCTTGTAGACTGCGGCGCACAGGTCGACTGGTATAACGGTGATATAACAAGAACTTTCCCTATAAACGGGAAGTTTACTCCACTTCAAAAGCAGATATATGACATAGTGCTTTCAGGCCAGCAAAAAGTTATAGAAACAATAAAACCCGGCGTTAAATTTTCACGGCTTAACGAAGTTCTTAAAGAACATTATTTTGAAGAGCTTAAGAAAATAGGTTTGGCCGAAACCGCAGAAGACGTTTCAAAATATTATTACCACGGTGTCAGCCATTATCTTGGCGCCGAAACGCACGATATAGGCAGATACGGCGACAGACGACTCGAACCCGGAATGGTTTTGACAGTCGAACCGGGGCTTTATATAGACGAGTATAAAATAGGAATAAGAATAGAAGACGACGTTCTTGTTACCGATAACGGCTGTGAAGTTTTATCAGCAGGTTTTATGAAAACAACAGAAGAAATAGAAGCGTTTATGGGTAAATAATATGGACTTCAAAGAATCTGATTTATATCCCCCAGTATGCAATTACTTTACCGAACTTGGGTATGACGTTCAGGCCGAAGTAAAATCCTGCGACCTCATTGCAAAAAAAGATAACAAAATTATTATTGCGGAACTGAAAAAAAATTTCTGTCTTAAATTGGTTTATCAGGCAATCGAGCGTCAATCAATAACCGATTCGGTATATGTAGTAATTCCAAGACCAAAAAAAGGCGCAAAAGGTCCCGAATGGAACAATATGCTAAAGCTTATGAAAAAGCTTAACATCGGCATAATCACCGTTGCCGTTGACAGTCCTCTAAAGACCGTAGATATAGTATCTGTTCCCGAAAGCGTCTCTGTTCCGAAAAGCAGTAAAAAGCGTTCTTCTGTAAATAAAGAAGTTGAAACAAGGAATCTACGAACGAATATAGGCGGCGTAAGCAAAACAAAAATCCTTACCGCATACAGAGAAAAAAGTATTTTTGTTCTGTGTATAGTAGAATATATGAAAAATATCACACCCTCTCAACTGAATAAATTTGTCGGAGATACAAACAGCAGTCTTATTTTGTATAAAAATTACTATGGTTGGTTTGAGAAAATATCCAAAGGCGTTTATGCCTTAAGCGAAAAAGGTCTGGAAATTCTATGCGGAAATGAATATTTCGACGCTGTAAGCTTTTACAGAAATAAAGTTAAAGAAATTATATCATCCGACTGCTAAGATTACCAAAAAAGGATATACGAAAAAATCCGTATATCCTTTTTAATATATTTTAATCAGTCTTTTATATATACCGTCAAAGCGGCTATTACCATTGTAATTTTATCGCCTTCGCCGAATTCATCGACATGAAGTCCTTCGCACTGCATACCTCCGGGTACGCATTCTACATCTACAGTTCCAAGCGGAAGTTCCTTTTTAACCTGTTCTACATCTATTCCGTCCGGATTTGTAGAGCCGAGTTTAACATGTATATGCATTTTATTATCCAAATCTTCAACGCCGAGACAATCCGATATACCGCATAAGCAGCAATTTGATATGGCATTTCTTACAGCTTTGCAAGCCGCTTTTGTAACATTCTGTCCGTGAAGATCAGTACCCATGGCAAATTCAACAAGAAATCTTTTCATTGAAATTCAGCTCCTTATATATATAATTAATATATACTATTATATCATCAGTTACAGAGGTTGTACATTATTATACGCTTTACGCAATTCAAATCGGAGGATCTATATATGACAAAAACAAATGCCATGCGCCTTTTAGACGCCGCAAATATGGAATATTCAACAAAGGAATACGAATATGACGAAAGCGACCTTTCGGGTCATCACGCTGCGGAAGTTTTAGGTATTCCCGCAGAGCAGGTGTTTAAAACGCTTGTTACAAAGGGAGACAAAACCGGTTATATCGTTTTCTGTATACCTGTTGACGAAGAACTCGATTTAAAAAAAGCCGCTTCAGTATCCGGCAACAAGAAGGTTGACATGATTCATGTCAAGGAGCTGCTTCCGCTTACGGGATATATAAGAGGCGGATGCTCCCCCATAGGTATGAAAAAAAAGTTTCCTACTTTTATTGACGAAACCGCAATATTATTTGATGAAATAAGTATAAGCGCAGGTCAAAGAGGCTGCCAGATAATAATAAATCCGGAAGTCCTCGCGTCTTATGTAGATGCCAAACTGCTTTCGCTTACAAAATAATACGGTCTGTAAACATTTATTTTTGTTGGATTTAATACATATAATACCTGTTTTTTTAATAATATAATTATGGAAACCATTATACCTATGTGCTATAATATTACTTAGAAAAGCAAAACGCTTTTCTGTTTCTGTCCGCCCGCCTATACGGACAGAAAGAAAAATCCAACCGGGAAAGGTAGTTTGACTGTGAAAATAACTGGTTCTAAATTCGATATGTATAATGAAGATGACACAAAAGCAGTTACATTTTTCAGCTGTATCTCCGGCATACTTGACAATGATGAAGTTAACTCGCTGATTGATTACAAGCATCATCATTTTACAACGAGATTTCAGCATTCTCTTAACGTATCCTATTACAGCTATTGTCTTTGCAGATACTTTGGATGGGACTACCGTTCTGCCGCAAGGGCAGGTCTTATGCATGACCTGTACTTTTTCGAAAATACAAGTATTGACGAAAACGGGCAGAAGCTCCTCAAAAAACATCCTTTTGAGGCTCTCAGAAACTCCGAAAGAATATTTAATCTGAATGATATAGAAAAAGACGCTATTGTAAATCATATGTGGCCGTGTGTATCAATAAGCAGACCTAAATTCAAAGAATCCTTAGCTGTTTCTTTTTCCGATAAATTTTGTGCCGTTATGGAGGCCGGAAGCGGTCTGTGCAGGTTTATTGCAAAAAAGGCATTGTATACAGCAAATACAGCTGCAGAAGGTATATCGGACGCTTATAATGAAACATTTGATATAACGTCATTATTGTTAAAACGTATGCGCGGTACAGCCACACGCGTACTCAGGCTTGCGTGGAATTTCATTGTATAATCGGGAAATAACTCCTTTCATTTTTGAAAGGAGTTATTTTTTATGTCTGTATCATATATACAATACAAGCTCCATATAATTTATTAAATATTATTACGGAAGTGTAACAATGAAAAACAGACCTCCATACAGACGCAATTATAAAAAAAGAACTACATCATCACGCAATATCCCCAAAGAACAATCAAACCGCCTGGCAAACCAAATGTCAGCGGCTGTCATATTATGCGTATTTATAATGGTAATAGCATATACAAACAGTAGCGGAACAAAAAAAGTAAAAGAAAGCCTTGCAACGGCAATAAGCAGAAATGTTCTTGATAATTTTGAAGACAAAGGCAATATAAAAGATAATATATACGGATTTGTAGAATGTATATTCTCTACGGAAACCCCCGAATATACCGAAAATGAGACTATAAATGAAAACCAAACTAAGGAAAGTCCGAGCGAATCTCCCGAAAGTTCCGTTGAGTCTCCACCTGTGTAACTACAGAACCCCTTATTTCGGAAGACTGGATAAATCCCGTCGACAACGGTATAATAACATCTCCATGCGGTTCAAGAATAAATCCGATACTAAGTACCGAAGAATTCCATAACGGAATTGATATTGCCGCCGAAGAAGGAAGCAATGTCTACGCCGTTAGAAGCGGATATGTAACCGATGTACATGTATCCGACACCTACGGAAACGTAATATCATTTAATACCGACGACGGTTATACAATTACATATAATCACCTTCAAAAAGTATTTCCTAAGATCGGAGAAAAAATAATCCAAGGAGAAGTTATAGCTTATGTCGGGTCAACAGGGCTTACAACAGGCCCTCATCTGCATTATACGGTTACTTTAAACGGAATGCTGATGGATCCCGTACAGTTTACGGAATACTAAAAACGGTGTAAAAAATTACACCGTTTTTGTTTATCTTATCCCTCTGGGAAGTATAGCCCACAATATTATATACACAAGCAGCATAACCGCATGAAACATTATAAACAAGAGTACTGCTGCAATCCGAATAAACGAAGCGTCCATGCCTAAACTTTCGGCGAGTCCTCCGCATACTCCTCCTATCATCATATTGGAATCCGACAGATGAATTTTTTGTTTCATTGCTATCACTCCCTATTCTCTTCATATCCTATTATATTTTCCAGAACGCTCCAAAGCTCTTCTACTCCGACTTTCGTTTCTCCGGAAAAAGGAATAAGCGTATCCTCCGGAGCCATATTAAGTCCTTTTTTTATAACGGATAGTTGTTTTTGTATCTGCGACCTTTTTATTTTATCCATTTTTGTGGCTACTACAATTATGTCATAATCATAGTGTTTCAGCCAGTTATACATTATTTTGTCATTTTCACCCGGCTCATGTCTTATATCCACCAGCATTACTATGCCTTTCAATACCTGCCTTTTATTCAGGTATTCCTCTATCATCATTCCCCATTTATCGATTTCACTTTTAGGAGCTTTAGCATATCCGTAACCCGGCAGGTCAACTATATAGAGTATGTCTTCAACATCATAAAAATTTATTGTCCGCGTTTTACCGGGCTGTGAACTTGTTCTTGCCAATGATTTTCTTCCTATCATAGCGTTTATCAAAGTAGATTTTCCTACGTTTGACTTGCCCGCAAAGGCAATTTCAGGCTTGCCGTCCGTTGGGTACTGGCTCATTTTAACACCGACAGCCGCCAGTGAAACATTATTGACTTTCATATTAAATACCTCCGAAGACAGCGTTTTCAACAACCTGTCTCATATTATTAACAAAAATAAAATTCATTCCGTCCTTTATCTCTTTCGGCATTTCCTGAATATCGGAGTTGTTTCCTTCAGGCAGTATTATATTTGTTATGCCTATGCGCTTTGCCGCAAGCACTTTTTCATTAAGGCCTCCTATTGAAAGAACCCTTCCCGTTATTGTTACTTCACCGGTCATAGCCACGTCGTTTCTGACTGCTTTTCCCGTAAGCGCAGACAACATAGCAGTCGTCATTGTAATACCTGCCGACGGACCGTCCTTTGGTACAGCTCCCTCGGGTATATGCAGACTTATATCCATCTCTTTATAAAAATCGTCTTTAATACCGAATTCATCTGAACGAGACCTGATATAAGATAACGCTACCTTTGCGGATTCTTCCATAACCTTTCCCATATTTCCAGTAAGTTCAAGCTTGCCGCTGCCTTTCATCGTATTGACCTCAATAAGCAACGTTTCTCCTCCTACCTGAGTCCACGCCAATCCTCTGGCAACCCCTACGCAAGGCTCCTTCAGCATCGGCTCTACCTTATATTTAGGACTTCCCAAATAGTCGGCTATATTTTTCTCCGTAATTCTGACAGACTTCTTTTTTTCCGTTAATATCTGTTTTACACAAACACGGCAGATTTTTCCGATAGTCCTCTCCAGTTTTCTTACGCCCGCTTCACGGCAGTATTTTTCTATTATTTCATCAACTGCTTTTTCAGATATTTTAAGCTCGTTTTTTGTAAGTCCGTTTTCTTTCAGCTGTTTAGGTACAAGATGTTTTATCGCTATCTGTTTCTTTTCATAGGAAGTATATCCTGTAAGCTCTATCAATTCCATTCTGTCTCTTAAAGCCTGTGGTATTGTAGAGACGTCATTGGCAGTACATATAAACAATACCTTCGATAAATCATACCCCACTTCCAAATAATTGTCTCCGAAAGCATTATTCTGTTCGGAATCCAATACTTCCAACAGCGCTGCCGATGGATCTCCTTGATTTGATACGCCAAGCTTGTCAACCTCGTCCAACAGCATAAGCGGATTTACGGTTCCAGCCTGTTTCATTGCGGCTATAATCCTTCCCGGCATGGCGCTTACATATGTTCTTCTGTGTCCTCTTATTTCAGACTCATCTTTAACGCCGCCGAGGGACATTCTGACATATTTTCTGTTCAGACATCTTGCTATAGACTTTGCTATAGATGTTTTTCCGACTCCCGGAGGTCCTACAAGACACAATATAGTAGAATTTGTCTCTTCCGTATTTATTCTTACAGCCAAATATTCCAATATTCTTTCTTTTACTTTTTTCAATCCATAGTGGTCTTCGTTTAATATTTGTTCGGCTTTTATGAGATCTTTACTGTCCTCTGTTTTTTCACACCAAGGGATACTTAGCATATATTCGATATAAGTCCTTGTTATATTTGCTTCCGGCGTAGTAACCGGAATTCTTTTCATTCTTGAAAGCTCTTTTTCAACCGCTTTTTTTGCATGTTCGGGAAGTTTTTTTTCTCCCAGCTTCTTTCTGAGCTCGTCAATCCCGGACTGTACCTCTTCTTCGTCTCCCAACTCCTCATGGATTACCTTAAGTTCTTCCCTCAGGTAATAGTCCCGCTGAGATTTTTCCATCTTCTTTTTTACTTTGCTTTCTATATCTTTTTTAATATTTAATATGTTTATTTCCCTTTGAAGCTTTTCATTTATATATTCCAGCCTTTCCCCGGGGTCAAACATTTCAAGTATTTTTTGTTTTTCCGAGGCGGGCATCGTAACCGAAGCGCATATAGTATCGGCAAGCTGTCCCGGCTTTTCGGCATTCATTACATTAACCAACGGTTCCTGATTCGCATTTTTAGCTCCCGTGAGTTTATAATATTTGCTGAACGAATCCGCCGCAATTTTCATATAAGCTCCCGTAACATCGTCTACATACTCATTTTTATCCTGTTCTATTTCATCAGCCGTGGCAAATAAATAACTTCCGTTGTCTTTGATTTCTGAAATATTTGCCCTGTTTAATCCCTCGACTATTATATGCGTTGAATTTCCCGGGAGCATCAGGGTCTGTTTTACCGAAGCAATTACGCCTACTTTGCAGAACTCTCTGCTGTCTCCCTTACGCGCGGCAATAATAACTTTATTTTTATATTCGGACGCAGCCGCGTTAATCGCTGCCGCCGAGTTATCTCCTTCCAAAGGAAAACTTGTAATCATACTCGGGAAAACTACAATTCCCCTAACCGGAATAAGCGGTAAGCCAAGTTTCTCATCATTCAAACTTATCACCTCTGTTTCTTTACTGAAGTATATAATAACATAAAAAACCCCGATGTACAAACATCGGAGTTTCTGTAATTATTTGTATAACTCAGGCTGTATCCTTGTCCTGATTTTTTCTTCTTTCTTTCAACGGAAGTTTATTTTCATTGCGGATAATTTCCGGACCGGTCAATTTATTTACCGTATCTTCCGTAATAATGCACTTTTCTATTGTGCTGTCCGATGGAATATCGAACATGATATCGTTAATAAAGCTTTCGATAATCGCTCTTAATCCTCTTGCGCCCGTATCGCGCTCTACAGCCTGTTTTGCGATAGCCATTACCGCCTCGTCCGTAAATTCAAGCTCTACATCGTCAAGCTCAAAAAGGTATTTATACTGCTTTACAAGGGCGTTTTTAGGCTCGCTCAAAATCTTTACAAGGGCGTCTTCTCCGAGACTGTGAAGTGTTACAACTACAGGAACACGTCCTATAAACTCCGGTATAAGACCGAACTTAAGCAGATCCTGAGGCTGAAGTTTCTTCATAAGCTCATCAAAAGAGTTATCTCTTTTCGACTGAACCTTTGCGCCGAAACCTATTGATTTTTCACCCGTTCTCTGCTGAACTATTTTATCAAGACCGACAAAAGCTCCTCCGCATATAAACAGAATATTGCTTGTATCTATCTGAATAAGCTCCTGGTGAGGATGCTTTCTTCCTCCCTGCGGAGGTACGGAAGCAACCGTACCCTCTAATATCTTCAAAAGCGCCTGCTGTACGCCTTCTCCGCTTACGTCCCTTGTAATGGAAACGTTTTCGGATTTCTTTGTAATCTTGTCTATTTCATCGATATATACTATTCCTCTTTCGGCACGTTCTATATCATAGTCAGCGGCCTGAATAAGTTTAAGAAGTATATTTTCTACGTCCTCGCCCACATATCCGGCTTCCGTAAGGGTTGTAGCGTCCGCAATGGCAAAAGGTACGTTAAGAACTTTCGCCAACGTCTGAGCCAGAAGAGTTTTTCCGACTCCCGTAGGTCCTACAATAAGTATATTGCTTTTCTGCAACTCTACTTCCTTATTGTCGTTGCTGTCGCTTGACATAATCCTCTTATAGTGGTTATAAACCGCTACGGAAAGAGCTTTTTTAGCCTCTTCCTGTCCGATTACATAATCGTCAAGAATTTTCTTGATTTCAGCCGGTTTCGGCAGAGAAGCCGTTTCGCTTTCCTCATTATCGAGATTATAGTCTTCATATATAATGTCAGAACAAAGTTTAACGCACTCATCGCAAATATATACGTCTTTACCCGCAATAAGTTTTTTAACCTGATCCTGCGGCTTTCCGCAGAAAGAGCATCTAAGCTGTTTTTTATCGTCTGTTTTTGCTGGCATTTATTCATCTCCCTGTTTGCTTTTAAAAAGCTAAAGCGTGCTGTATTTAAAGCACGCCTTAATTTTGTTACTGTACAGGCTTGGTAATAACTGCGTCAATAAGACCGTACTCAAGCGCCTCCTGAGCGGACATATAGTTGTCTCTCTCAGTATCATGTACAATCTGCTCATAAGGTTTACCTGTATTCTGAGCAAGTATTTCATTAAGTTTCTTCTTAGTTTTAAGTATATTTTCGGCAACTATCTGTATTTCGGTAGCCTGCCCCCTCGCCCCGCCTGACGGCTGATGAATCATAATCTCAGAGTTGGGCAAAGCAAAGCGTTTTCCCTTCTCTCCTCCGGAAAGAAGAAACGCCCCCATACTTGCGGCCATACCTATACATATTGTAGAAACGTCCGGCTTGATATACTGCATAGTGTCATAAATAGCCATGCCGGCAGTTACAGAACCTCCGGGGCTGTTTATGTAAAGATTAATATCTTTGTCAGGATCTTCTGCAGCAAGGAAAAGAAGCTGAGCAACGATAACGCTTGCAGTAACGTCCGTTACTTCTTCACCTAAAAAAATTATTCTGTCTTTCAAAAGTCTGGAATATATATCATAGGAACGTTCTCCGTGATTAGTTTGTTCAATAACATAAGGAACTAAACTCATATCCAAGCCTCCTTTTTGAAATAAATATTATTCTGCTTTAGCAGCTTTTACAACAGCTGTACTGCAAACAAGCTCAAGCGCCTTCTGGATTGCAACTTCCTGTATAAATCCGGGATCGTTTTCATAGTACTGAGCAATCTTTTCAGGTTCAAGACCATACTGATCGGCATATTTCTTAATTTCCGCCTGTATATCCTCTGCTGTAGGAACAATATTTTCTTCCTTAACAATCTGGTCAATTACAAGCTTCGCATCTACGCTGTTCTTAGCCATGGGCTTAAGCTGTTTTTTAAGATCATCCATTGTCTGACCTGAGAACTGGCAGTACATATCAAGAGTAATACCCTGCATCTTCATATTCTGCTCATACTCGGACATAAGATCGTTTACTCTGTTCTCATACATAATATCGGGAACGTCCATCTCTGTATTAGCGATAATCTGCTCGATAAGGGCGTCTTCTTTTTTCTGTTTAGCTTTCTTTTCTTTCTCTTTTGTAAGTTTTTCCACTTCTTTTGCTTTATATTCATCGAATGTATCAAATTCGGAAACGTCCTGTGCAAAATCATCGTTAAGCTCGGGAAGCTCGCTCATTGTTATTCCCTTAAGTTCTACGGCAAATACGGCAGCTTTTCCCTTAAGCTCCTCAGCATGGTATTCTGCGGGGAATGTAACGTTTACATCGAACTTTTCTCCGATTGAATGACCGCATATCTGCTCTTCGAAAGTATCGATAAATGTCTTTGAACCTAATTTAAGGTCATATCCGTCGCTCTTTCCGCCGTCAAATTCAACGCCGTCAACTGTTCCGCAGTAAGAAATGTTTACTGTATCGCCCATCTGAGCAGCTCTGTCTTCAACGGGAACAAGTCTTGCATTGTCATTCTGAATCTTCTCAAGATGAGCCTTGATTTCTTCCTCAGTAACTTCTGATGAGAAATCCTCAACTTCAAGACCTTTGTACTGTCCGAGTTTAACTTCGGGTTTAACTGTAACAGTAGCCTCAAACTTAGCGCCGATTTCCTTACCAACCTCTTTTACATCAATTTCAGGCATAGAAACAACGTCAAGCTGAAGTTCTTCAATTACGTTAGGATATTCTTCATTAAGAACCCAGTTAACTGCGTCTTCATATAAAAATTCAACGCCGTACTGTGCTTCAACTACTTTTCTGGGTACTTTGCCCTTTCTGAAACCGGGAACAGATATTTTGCTTTTATTCTTATTGTATGAATACTTCATACCCTCTTCAAACTTTTCAGGTGTTACATCAAAAGAGAGTTTTACGGAAGTTCCCTCTTTACTAATAATCTGCGAATTCATTTGTAAAATTTCCTCCTTAAAATATATCGTTTGCAATCCGACTTTGACTGCATAATCACTTTATTATAACATAATCCGAAATATATTCAAATTCTTTTTAATAAAAAATTCAAAGAAAAATGTATTTTCATAATATTTCTATAAAGGTTTCTTCAACCTCCGCTTCCGTGTTGTTTTCCACAAAATCCAGCACTTTATCTATTATACTGTTGGCGTGAGACGTTTCATTGGTAACACATGCAAATCCGATTACAGCCTTCTTATGATTATCCTGATGTTCAACTTCCGCAACGGAAATATTAAATTTATTTTTCATCCTGTCAATAAGACTTTTAACAACCATTCTTTTTTCCTTTAAAGATGAAGCCCATGATATTCTAAGAGTAATTAAACATGTTCCTACTATCATTCCGCACACCTCCTATATAATTAAAAAGGTTCAAGCCGTGCGACTTGAACCAAATAAAAAAGCGCGAAACGAGATTCGAACTCGCGGCCCTCGCCTTGGCAAGGCGATGCTCTACCACTGAGCCATTCGCGCAAATATATTGTGTTGCATTTAGTACGTTAGTTAGTTTAACATACCATTACTGTTTTGTCAACACTTTATTTCACTATTTATATTAATTTTCAAAGTCCTGTTAATTTATTGTAAATAACATATTAGCATGATATAATTTTTTATAGGTAAAATTATCTACTATTTTAAAGGAGGGTTTCAAAATGAGCTACAAAAAACATTTCCTGTCAATCGCCCTTTCCGCGGCTTTGGTAACTTCATGTTTTACAACCGCATTTGCCGCAGAATCGACATTCACCGATGTTGACCCACAGAACAGCGAGGCCATCGTCTATATGACTGAAAACAAGTTTATATCGGGAATTGACGAAACAAAATTCGGCGTCGACATGCCTGTTTCACGAGCTGAGGCGGTAGCTGTGCTTCACCGTATGTCAGGGCTTGCCGAAGCCGAATCAGAAGTTTCTTTCTCTGATGTAACAGAAGGCTCCGACTATGCAAAGGCAGTAGAATGGGCATCTGCAAACGGAATCGTTTCCGGTTATTCCGACGGCACATTCGCACCTGATGAAATTATTACAAAACAGGATCTCGTTTCTCTTCTCTATCGTTATGCAGTGGCTGACGACGCTTATGTAACAGTAGGCAATTCTTCTGCTCTCGGAAAATTCACCGACGCCGATAAAGCTGCCGATTATGCTTCCGAAGCTCTTATATGGGCAGCGGACAGAGAAATTTTAACAAGTACAGACGGAAAGCTTAATCCCGAAAAACTGGTAACCCGTTCGGAGCTAGCTGTGCTTGATTACAATTATATTAAGACATTAGCGGTTACAAAAACAGTTTCCGTAAAGTCAACGCTTCGTTCCGAAGCTCAGATTCCCGCTTACGTAACCGTTCCTGTAGATTACAATGCGGAAAATAAATATCCGATGGTTATTTTATGCCACGGACACGGCGGAAATCATAACGAATGGGGCGGATTTGACGTAATAACAAACGGCCTTGCCGATAAAGGTATTATTTCCGTAACGCTTGACTACCCAGGATGCGATGCAAGCAAGGAAAGCTTCCAGCTTAACACTATGACAAATATGAAAGCCGATACGCTTGACGTTATCAACTATATGCTTTCAAACTACAGCGTTGATAAGGATAAAGTCGGTATTTTCGGATATTCCATGGGCGGACGTATAGCGCTTGAACTTCTTTCCGACAAAGCTTTTAACTTTGCAGCAGTTGAGCTTGTAGCTCCCGCAGAAGACATTACAGACCTCAAAGGTCTTTTCGGCGGCGCTGAAGCATGGGAAAAAATGAAAGCCGAAGCCAATGAAAAGGGATTTACGGTATTTACAACAATTTACGGACAGGTGCAGGAGCTCAGTAAAGAGTGGTTTGCCGATTTAGCGGCAGTACCCGACGGTCTTGCCGAAGCGGCAGCTGAAAACTATAAAGGAAAAAGCCTTGTAGTATATGCCGTAGATGACGAAGCGGTTTCTCCCGAAGTTTCAAAGGCAACAGCGGAAATACTCGGTTCAAAAGTTGCGGTTACACCTGCCGACGGACACAGCTACAGCTTCTACGGTACAAATCCCGAAACAATAAGAATAACAAATGACGGTTCCGTCAACTTCTTTGCAGAAGAATTAGTTAAATAAATCGCCATAAAAATCTAAAAAATAACTCTATGCCGAAAATAGCATAGAGTTATTTTTCTTTAAAAGTCGTATCCGATATAATAATTTTCTCAAGTATTGTTTTTTATACCGATAAATTATTTATGTATTCTAACGTCTTTTTCACAAATTCTTTGTCAAGCTGCGTTTTATCCGCATACCAAATATTACTTTGACCTGCTCCGACGCCGTACTTTTTCTTCTGCATTGGTCCTTTAGGTACAACATAATTCCTATTCTTCCAATCAATCAATTTGCAGCCTATCGCCTTTGCCGTTATGTTATACTCTCTTACTTGATATCTTCTGCGTTCTCTGTATACGGTTGCATTTTCATACCAACCTACAACTATATGCTCACCTTTAGGCGCTTTTGCAAAAAAAATCACTGTTACTCCGTCAACGGCTTCTTTATTTTTAAATTCTCCGTCTATTCTTTCTATCCGTATTCTTCTGGGCTTACTGTATTTTGCTTTATAGCCGTTGGAGTGTGAAGTTTCGACAAATCCTCGGCAAAGACCGTCAGAGCATACAAGAAAGTTATATTTCTCCATTGCGTCATTTTCTTCGTTTACATATCGTCCGCCATTTATAGGTGTATCAGTTTCTGTAATTCCACTATAATATTTCATATATGCAATATTGCAAAAAAGCGCTCTGTTTTTGACCACGTTTTTACTCCTTTCAAAAATAATCGGTTATCTATACGGTTGTATATTAATAATCTTATAGGTAAATCCGTTACATTTAAAAATATCGTTTTTCTTTTTGTCTAAACACAGTCTGGCTACTTGTGAAAGTTCAGCGGGAGATCTTTCAATATTCAGATCGATTCTTTCTTTGTCTTCCAAACAATACAGTATAACCTTGTCTCCATACTCCGCAAAAATCCCTCTTTTATCTCTAGCATATTTATTATTCTTACATTTTTTAGATTTTTGTCCTTCCGTCGAAGACTTCTTATTTGTTTTTTTATTTTTTTCCGATGCTATACTCTTCTTGTTATTATTTTTTCTTTTTTCAAATTTATTATGTTTCCCAAAATCATATTCATCGGTCTTATTATTTTTATGGTGCTCATCTATATATCCCTCCTCAAGTCTGTTCTCAAAAGTTTCTCTGGCTAAGTAACCCACATGCCATGGTACTCCGCTCATTCTTCCAGCCACTTAAACCAACTCCAAATTCGAATCACATCTATATCGTTTTTGCTATTTCGGTAATTTTTTCTATTTTATGTATTTGGCTATGTTTTATCTAATTATCATAATCTCCAAGTTCTGAATCTAATATTTTTTCGGAAAATTCGGTGTCTAAGCTTTCTACATTTTTAAGTTTCCTTTGTATAGCTCTTGTACGTACGCCTACAAGTTTGTCCAATTCATCATTAGCCTTCAAAAGTTTATCCTGCGTAGATTTTAGAATTTTTTCAAAATTGTTAAATTCCGTTTTTACAGCCCCTAAAACTTTCCAAACCTCACTGCTTCTTTTTTGTATGGCAAAAGTTTTAAATCCCATCTGTAAGCTGTTCAATAAAGCAGCCATCGTGCTTGGTCCTGCTATATTAACTCTGTAAACATTCTGCAATTCTTCTACCAAACCTCTGTTTACCACTTCAGAATACAGTCCTTCAAAAGGCAAAAACATTATGGCAAAATCAGTTGTATTCGGTGGATCGATATATTTATCACTTATATCCTTCGCTTCACTTTTTATCCTTCTAACAAGTTCTTTAGCTGCATTATCAATATCAATCTTATTTCCGTTTTCATATGCTTTAACAAGATTGGAATATGAATCCCCCGGAAATTTAGAATCCACAGGCAAATATATTCCACTTCCGTCATCTGTAGGCAACTTAATAGCATATTCTACAGGTTCTTTTCCGCCTTTCTTTGTAATAAAATTAGTTTTATATTGTTCGGGAGCTAATATTTCTGACAAAATAGCTCCCAGTTGTATTTCTCCCAAAATGCCTCGCGTCTTAACATTAGAAAGTACTTTTTTCAAATCGCCTACGCCGGTAGCAAGACTTTGCATTTCACCAATCCCTTTATATACGTCCTCCAAGTTCTTATTTACTATTGCAAAAGATTTTGTTATCCTGTCTTCAAGTGTTTTTTGAAGTTTTTCATCAACAATCCCCTGCATTTTATCCAATTTTTCATTATTATCCTTTTGTAAGTCGCTAAGTTTTGTCTCTACCGTTTTTCTTATTTGCTCAAGTTGCTTTCCACTGGCTTCAGATGATATTTTCAATCTATTGTCAATTTTATCACTCATATCGGAAAGCTTAATTTCTAAATTTTTTCTTATTCCCTCAAGTTTATTTTCATTTTCAACCGCAGATGTTTCAAGTCTTTTTTCTATTGTCAGAATCTGATTCGTCATAGCATTGTTCATACTTTCAATATGTTTTATCGAAGTGTCGCCGTTATTTTTTATACCTTTTGTTTGCAAATCAAAAAGAGATTTTTGATTTTCTATCATCATATTCCCAAGAGAATTTATCGTTCTTTGCATATCATCCGATACTTCTTTTCTTAGAATAGTATTACTGTTTTCAAAATCGTATTTGAATTTTTCAAGTACGGAATTTTGTATATTTTCATCCGTTTTGTACAAATTATTCCGAAAAAGATTTTTAATAACCAATGGATAAATACAAAGCAATAAAATAATAATAAGTAATAAAAAAACCTCCATTTTCCATTCTCCCTTCATAAACAAAACCATTGCACCTAACTATATAGTGAGTTATTAAATCATGAATTACCATATCTTCATTCATTATATATAATTGCCTTAGAAAAGTAAAGGGGTCTTTCTATGGATTATGGTTCTCTATGTCTTAAAATCAATGATATATTAAGTGAAAAAGGTATAAGTAAAAATCAAATTTGTAGGGATCTCGACATACCACGGTCTAATTTCAACAGATATTGCAGAGATGAATTTCAAAGGTTAGATGTCGGTCTTATATGTAAGTTGTGTTGGTACTTGGACATTGAAGTCAGCGATTTAATTGTTTACAACCGACCTGAAAATCATTAGGATATTAAAAGCATGATAAACATAAAACAGCGACAGAATATATATTCTGTCGCTGTTTTATGTTTTAAATAAGTCAACTTGGTTTCATAAATAAAAAAGTGCCCAGAACCGGAATCGAACCAGTGACA
>ENA-ORSX01001230-ORSX01001230.1-human-gut-metagenome-genome-assembly--contig:-NODE-1230-length-19640-cov-2.538524_pt1 | contig 19640 bp, 17 predicted proteins | sample MGYA00241904_ERZ509172 | MGnify/ENA primary metagenome ERZ509172 (study PRJEB26280, sample SAMEA2338795) | human gut metagenome | biome: human gut; feature: human-associated habitat; material: faeces...
TAACAACATCCCAATGGCAGTGCTGGGCTGGCGGTCTCCTCTCCAGATGCGGCAGCATTTCATCGAGGCCACACAGCTGTGAACGACTTACAACTAATGCCAACTTCTGAGCTTCCATTTTTTTGCTTATTCGGTCTCACATCATTGACTAACGTACATCCGTTTTCGATATCGACATCTTCCCACCGCACCCCGGTTGCCTCACCTACGCGAAGCCCCGCCTCCATCATTACCGTGAAGATCAGCTTCCAGTGATGATACTGCGGAGTCTGTTCCAGATAGGAAGAAAACAGCTTCTGCTCCGGTACCGTCAGCGCCATGCGGCGCTCTCCATCGAAGTTATGCGACTGTTTCAGTTCCTTTAATGCGTTATCAGAAGGAATAGTCTCCAGTTCCGGTCGCCAAAGCACAGACCGCACTGCTGCGTAGAAACTCCTCCACAACAGGCTTTTACTGCTCAACTGGCATTTCCCTGCATTCTTTTGCCTTCCAGAAATTTGCCGCTTTCTTGTATTCTTCTGTCGTCATTTTTCTATACCTTCCTATCTGCATCGTCCTCAAGCTGCCGTTCAATCCAAGCCATCAGCAGCTTCACAATGCGTTCCTGCTCATTCTCCGTCAGTTCCCACCCCTGCGGAACGTGATACCACTTGTTGAGGCATCCCCGGCAGCAACAGGCGCAGGCGTGCTGTGCGATGAACACCGGATGACCGCGCATGGGCGTCTGTTTGCCATCGTCTGGAATATCTGGCGGCGCAAGCCGCGTCCGGACAAAATCTGCCGCATGGCGATGAATCGTATCCATACCCTTATCCGCTATGTACTGCCTATCCTTTTCGATCAGATGAAATCTCGCACGGAAAGTAGATTTTTGCAGACGGGCAAAGGTTTGATCTATTGTTGCCATTACACATTCAGCGCAACAGATAACTCTCTGCCGAAGAGACCTGTCGTAAAATTATCACTTTCCATCACCTGTTGTTTTGTAACCGTATACTCGAACGGAAACAGCAAATCAAAGCTAGTCAGGCCTACAAAAGGATAGTAGCCTGACCCATCTGCTTTCATTGCAACATGAATCATGAAATTGACAACATCGGGAGAGCTAATATTTTGCTTGTTTAGTCTGTATCTAAATTTTGTTTCGTTTTTTAAAATACACATATCCTTAAGTGTGAGTGTGACTCTGCGGCATGTCGTTTGCAGTGTTCCTCTCTCGCCCCATTCGTCAAACAGCTTTTGATTCAGAACAGTGTTTGTAATCTCGTCTTGGCAATCAAATAAACGCTCCATAAATCTGCATATATCAGCCACCACAGGGTATGCAAGAAAAATCAAGCAGAGATGTATCGCTGCGGCATATTCTGGATATTTTTTTATAAGCATCAATGCTTCACTACGAAATGGCGTGATTTCTTCAGAATCGTAATACCATACATTCATCAAAATCTCGCGTGTTTTTCGCAATCTCGTAGGACTATTTATTTCAAACGACAGATATTCATTTAAATTTTCTTTATAATCAGCTTCATTCAATCCATCATTAAGCATTGAAACAGCCTGATTTAGCCATTGTAACTTCACGTTGCAGGCATATCCAACCATCTTAGCCATTGTTCTGTACCGCCTTTATTTTGATAAATGGAACAACGACTTCATCAATTGTCATTCCACCATGCGTCATAACCTGCTCTCCTGGATTATCCAAAGATGTACCCGTATTGCAGATCAAGTAATCATATTCCTTGGGAAGATAATATTTCGGGTATTCAATCAGCCCAAACTTGTCCACCATCTTTGCCTTATCGGCGAAATCCTTTAACACCACCATTCGATGACTCTTTGTTTCTACATCCACGCCAGCACCGACAAACCTTCCGATTCCATTGCACAGCGTGTTGCCGTGATCCGCCGTTATATACACATAAAAGCCTTTTGAAAGCAAACGATCTGTCAAATGTCGAAGTTTACCTTCATCAGAAAGGACAGAGATATCGTTATACATTCCGAGACGACCTTGCGGCTGTGCATGTACCATGTCATCTACATCGTTGATAATAACAGCCCCGCAGCGGACAGAACTGCTGAAGTCCGTGTCGTACCCACGAGCATATCCTATCTGGCTATCGTCATATCCCAATGCCTTGGCGCATTCAGTAAACTCTGCCTTCTCCTTGCTTTGCACCCATGGCGCGATAAGCTGGCTCGGAAACTTGTTCGATAAAAGACACTGACGCGAAATCGAAGTTGTACTTGGAATCATTGCAAAAGCTGCTGTCTGCTCGTAGTCAATATCCGAAAATGATTGGGAAATAATGCTCCAATCAAACTCCGACATGCCATCCATAACAATAATTGCGAACTTGTCGCTCTGCTCATGCATGTATTCCATAGCATGACTCACTAATACCGGCGTATTGCGGTCGATTTTGGAAGACAATGTTCCAAACACCTTGAGCACATAGCTCTGGAATAAGTCATTGATCTTACTTGTATCGATATTCAATCCATATTGAACAGAATATCGGTCAATCTGAGCTTTTCCCTCGGCAACTCGGTACCAATCTCGGTAAGACGGGTTACTTGTCGTAAGTTGAAGTACCTGCTCCAATTTTGATTGAAAATAGCTCAACAGGTTCTCTTTACTAAAAACAATCGTCTCGAAGAACTTTTCCGTCTGTTCCTTATTGGTCAAATTGTCGAAATTCTTTGAAATGGTCATCGTCAGCAAATCCAAATCCATTGGAGATTTGTGACGAAGGGTATCCATATTCAGCTTAGGAAAGAGTGCGCGTAATGATGCCGTATATACTTCAAAACGATTCAGAATATCGTAGGGAATGTATTTTTCCCCAGAATTCAATACAGCAAGTTTTCTCTCTCCGGCATTCAATTTCTCTTCATATTCGATACGAAAGCTAAGATCATCCTTATATTCGACCACATCAAAGCCATGCTCAGTAAAAGCCTTCATGTACGCCGTAAGTCGGTTCAGATGGTCTGTATCGTTTATCCATATGAAGTTTGCATATGCTGCCGGAGAATTCCCATACACATAATCTTCAAACATTGCTTAAGCCTCCAATCGAACCAACATCATTAGTCGAAAATCCGGCAGAACCGTACCACTACGCTTACGCTCTGCTTCAATTTCATACTCTTCATGGTCAAGCTTTGCTATCCTGGAGCGACGGATATTCTCTATACCTATATGTTCCGCCGCCTCTCTTCGGAGAGATAACGCATACTTATACTTTTCGTACTGCTCACTACTCCGTTTTGTTTGCTTGTCTTTCAATTCAACAAAAGCGTTATAAGCAAAATTCATGCAGATTTCCTGCAAGTTCCGATAATCTTCCTCCTTAATGTTGGGAACCATATGGCAATCCAGACGACTATTTCCATCAAGAAAAACATCCATGATCCTGCTTCCAGCCATCGGACGAAGTACATATGACTCGTTCACAAAAATAGAAATTATTCGTTTATCCTGTGTATCCTCGGATACAGATAGCTCCCAAAGCATGAAAAATCCAGCTTCATTCGGAAAATTCCGGATTCCAACCGCTAACAGCTGACCTGTGTGATCTTGCACAATACTGCCGCCAAGATGCCTTGTAATCATGTCGTCATTGATGCTGATTCTATCAATTAACGTCAAATCATTGCCTTTCCATGATTCGTAATAAGCCAGCATTTGACGTAAAGCAGTATCTACATCGAAACTGGACTCCTTTCCTACCAGCTGTGTCAGATCCTTTTCCTCATGGAGGATATCCTTATACTTAAGAGCATTCGCCGCCTGCTGGCGCATTTCCTTCTCGACAGAATAAATATTCTGTTCTATGCGAGATGCATGTCCGATGGAATTCATATAGGCATCCGTAAAATCACATTCTGCGACTTCACTGTCCAGTACATCGAAAAACTTGTCAACTCCAAGTTCCTTCATAATGACGGAAAGCTTTTCTTCGAGGACTTCTCGAACACGGCTTTCCACTGTATCGCTGACAATCATGTTGTAAATATGTACATCACGCTGCTGACCGATACGATCTGCTCTGCCACAACGCTGCTCAATTTTCATTGGGTTCCATGGCAAATCATAATTGATAATGATATTTGCAAACTGCAAGTTCAGACCTTCACCGCCGGCATCTGTCGAAATAAAGATACCAGTGGTCGTCTTGAACTCCTTCAAAGCATTATTGCGCTCTTCAATATCCATACTGCCATTCAGAACACTTACCGAATATCCTCTGGATTCCAGTAGTTCCTTTAGATAGACCTGCGTTCCCACAAATTCCGTGAACAGAATAATCTTTTGTGCAGAATCTTCGCTTTGAAGCGCATCAATCGTGTCAAACAGTGCATCAACTTTAACATCATGATGCTGAAATTCAGCCTATTTCGCTGTGGAAATAATCATCTTCAGCTCTTCGATTTCTGCGGTACGGTCAAGCGATATTGCCTCCAAAGCATCAGCATCACCATTTTCAATATCTCGCTCATCCAAATCCGCTTCGCTCATGGTGTTTGCGCGTGCCTCTTCTTCAAGCAGCACATGCAAGCGCCGCTCAAGGCTCTGTCGTACTGCTGCCGTACTGCTTGTCACCATGCGCTGCATGATAATCATCAGAAAAATAAGGCACATGTTCTTTTTCCGATTGCGTCGCGCCTTATCATAAGTTTTAGAAACATATGAGCTTACCATCTCATACAGCTGACGCTGGAGCGAGTGGTGTTCATTCCAAGTCAGCTGTACCAAATGTGTATATCTTTTCTTGAAAAGCAGGTTTCCGTTATTGTCGATGGCTTCTCGTTTTTCTGAGCGGATCAGATACGGCGCTACTTGTTCCTTGACGATAGATTTGTAGTTCGGAAAGGCTTGTTCATCCAACAGACGAATCAAGCGCAAGAATGGCTCAGTTTTACCATTGTGCGGTGTTGCAGTTAATAAAAGCAGATACGGGCTTGCCTGCGAGAGCAAATAACCCAGCTTATAGCGTGCCACATCGCTTGATGAACCTGCCACACGATGTGCCTCGTCGATGATAATCAAATCCCATCCGCTATTGATGATGGCTTCAACGCGCTCCTGATTGTACTTTTCTACACGCTCATCTGACCATCCAGCGTGCTTTTCCACTGGCTTTATGGAATCCATGGGAGAAATGACCTGATCAAATTGGCCATATACGTCATTATTGTCTGTAAGACGACGTATCGTATCAAAATCTGATGGCAGAATTACCTGAAACTTCTCATGGAACTTCTCCTGCATTTCAACAGACCACTGACTCACCAGTCCGGTAGGACAAACAACCAAGATGCGCGTAATCAAGCCACGGGCCTTTAGTTCTTTGATAATCATGCCGGCTTCTATTGTCTTGCCGAGACCGACTTCATCTGCCAGAATATAACGGATGTTGCGGGTTTCCAAAGCCCTCTGCAAAACATGCAGCTGATGAGGCAGCGGAATCACGCCGCTGGATAGAGAAGAAAGAACACCGGCAGATGTTTCGTTTTTAATTTTGGAGAGCAGTGTAACATAGCGCAGATAGTTCTCATCAAGCTGCGCTTCACGGCCTCCCATCTTCAGTTGTTCACCGTTCGCCTTGTACACGCTGCCATTAGCCGGATTGAATACCTTGTAGGATGTGTATCCCCACAGCTCAATCCGTTCCATGATCTGCACATTGGCACCGGCCACGGAATCAAAAACAAAATCGCCGATATTAAACATTTTACTTCCTCACTTTTTCCACTTGCCTAGGATATTTAGCTTCCACAAAGGTAATAACTGTTTTGCAAGCGGCTTTTAATAGTTCTTCGTCATATGGAAGCTCTCTCCGAACCGTACCATGAGACAAATCCTGACACAGCGAAAATATACACGGATCCTTTTGAAGTTCTGGCGAATTGACAACATACTTCTCGATGCCAATATCTGGATCTTCAAACTTTGAGATTGTTTCAATCACATGTCGGATGGAATTTCCAGTCGTGTGATTTGGTGATTTGCCTCGCTCTGCAATTTCAAGCAAGTCAAAGAGATGATTCTCATATGGCAGCAATAGCTGATGATTAAACGGAACAATCTTTCCAGGCTTGAGCATATATGTAGCAACTAAAACATGGTTTCTCGCTACAATACTGAAGAACTCTATATTATGTGTGAAAACCCACAATCGCTCATGTCTTGACATTCCAAATATGGATTTGATACTCCGCAGTACCTGCGCGACGGCATATACAAAATGAAAATCCATACTGGAGATTGGGTCATCAATGACAAAGAAGAGATTGTCATAGTCCGTTTCTTTTTCGACCAAAGTGTGAGTCTCCGCAAGATACCAGCAGAAGGCGACGATGCTCTTTTCGCCATCGCTCAGTACCTTTGATGCATTGCCATTAAGCTTGCTCCCGCGGAACTTAATTTGAAATGTGTCCTTGTCTATCTGGTACTTTCCAGCAAAGAAGTTATCCAGCATGATTTCAAGAGTTTCATATACCTTATCCCTTTTACGAACTTTGGCTGTCTGCTCCTTCGCCTCAATCTCTTCATGTAATTTCTTCAAATCACTCTGCTTTTTTCTGAGTTCTTCAAACGACCTCTGTAATTCATCATGCAGAAAAAGAGCCTTGGCTTTGCACAATTTTCTTCGTAACGCAAGTCTCTCGGATTTGGAGTTATCCTTGACACTATTAACATGTTTGACAACAGTTTCATTTGCCTTTTGTAGCTTTATCACAGCTTCACATGCTGATTTACAATTTGATATAGCATCAGATATTCCTGTCGGAACGCAGCAAAGGTTTTGCTTCTTGGTCTCAATCATGTCGCTGATGGTAGCCCACGACGAAATGTAGCTGTCCAATGCAGAAAGCTCTTGAATGCTACTATTCTGGAGCGAGGGGAAGTACTTTTGAATCTCTGTCAGCTGCACAAACACTTGTTTGTTTTGAGCATCCTGACTCTTAAATGCAGATGTAATAGTCTCAATGTCTTTAAGTAGTCGAGAAAGAATGCCTAATATTTGAGACTCCCGGTCCGCGCGATATGCATTGTATTGAGATATCAGCATTCGCGCTTTTTCATCGTATTCTCTTTTGCAGAATGGGCAAACTGTGTCTGAATGCTCCGCAGCAAGACCGTTTTCGATGAAAGATTGGTGCTTTTTATACTCTTCGACAAAATCTTCATCCCACTCCGATTTCGGATATTCCGTTCCAAGAATCTCGTTTGCTTCTTGAAGAAAACCAAGGTTAAAAGAAGGTACAGTAAATCCAATGCTTGGAATGTCCTCCGGAACTTTTTCGAGTGTATGCAATTGTTTGATAATGTTTTCGACTGAATCATCGCATTCAAAATCAAAGCCTTTATCAACATTTTCCCGTGTAATCAGTCGAAACTCATTTGTTTGCGAGGTTATTCCTTCACCGCGCAAATCAGATTTAGCCTTCTCAATGGCACTATTTATCTTCTTACTGTCGTTTTCCACTTCAGCACCAAGATCTTTTTCCCGCCGTTTATCTTCGGACAGATCAATTTGCACCTTACCAAGGATATATCCTTCGATTTGCCCATCTGGAGTATAGTTTTTCTGCTTTATGTTTTCTTCTACATAATCATTGTTGAAAACGTGAAACAGCAGTCCAGTGTTATTCTGTACGATAGGTGCTGTTCCTCTGTGAACATCAGCTTTCAATTCTTTGGCGATGTTATCAGCATGAATGCTAAACTGCATCTGTCCATTATCCTTGCCAATGGTTAATACATCATCAGCTAAAGAGCCAGCCATAGAAGGAGAGCACAGGCGGAAAGCCCTGCTTATGAAAGACTTTCCGGTCCCGTTTGTCGCAAAAAATATGGCTTTGTTGGAATCGACTTCTTGAGAAAAAGCGATTTTCTGGTTATCCGAGTGAGGTCCTATATTCTCAATATTCAGCGAAACGGTGAATTTCTTATCCGCCATATGCTCGTCCTCCTAACTCTTATACTCTCCCCAGGCTGATATCGTAGTACATGAGCAGATTCGGGTCTTCCTGGATGGTGGACTCCGGCAGGCAGGAATCAGGTTAAGGCATCTTTCAATGCAAAAAACAATACTACTGTTACCGCGGCTGAAGCCGACGCGGATAGCTTCGGAACGGAAAGATTTCAGCTTGCCCTTGCTGTTCAGATAGCCTTCAAACTCTTTCCAGAGCTTCTTCTCACGCAGCTTGGCAACGTCGCCTTCCTTGGTGACATCCGGAATGTACCAGCGTCCCTTTTCATCCTGAAGGAAGTTTTCTTCCAAAATGACAGACAGCTCCGGCATAGCCTCGTAACGATCAACGTTCTTGACTTCCTGCATAAACTTCGGCTGGATTTCCGCATATGTCTGTGGGCCGTCCATCTTCTCGTCCAGTTGCTGATACAGCCAGGAAATTGCCGTCTTCTCATTGGTTACAAACAAGGAGAACTGTATGTTTTCTACATCTGTCTTGATACGGGCTGTATCGTACTCGTTGACCTGATCCGGCAGGAAGTACATATTGTCGCGCTTGAGGAAACGCTCATCCAGCCCCTTGTAGAAGTCGGTGGCATCCAGCGGCACAGGAATACCCTGCATGATGTGGTAAGCCACCATGCGATCAAAGAGTAGGTAGGCTTGACGTTCAGAAACAATTTCAATTTTGTCATTGCTGATGACAACAACAGGAATATTTGACAAGTGCTGTCGAACAAAATCCCAAGCAGTTTCTTCGGAACCAGCTTTACTCACAAAATTCCTAGTAAAACTGTCTTTGGGTTTGTATACAGAAATAACCAAGTCCTGTTTTACTGCTCCATTTGTTGTTACTTGTTTGAAGCTCCCTTGTTTTTTATCAAGAGTTCGTACATCCGCAATAATAAAACCCAGCCATTATCAATGCCTGCTGTATGGCATTCCACACAGCATTTTTTGAGTTATGAAACTCAACGGTCATCCAATGATTCGGTTTTAATATTCGGAAAAACTCAGAGAAACATTCCTCAATAAGTTTCTGGTAATCAACCAACGCCTTTCCTTGAACAGCGTTGATGATTGCCTCATCTTTCGTGCTCGTATAAACTTTAAGCCAAGCCTCCCACAAGAAATTACTCTCGGAGTACATAATATTGTCGCCAAATGGCGGATCAACAAATATATAATCTACCGAATTGGATGGTACGTTATTCAACCTATTACTGCTTTGATTGCTTATAAGAACACAATTTTCTGTGTATTGGGCAGCCGCATGGAATCTAATAATGTCATCAACTTTATTTGAAAATCCATTAAAGACATTCAACTCAGGGTACAGAGAAGGAATATAAAGCATTCCGCTGATAGGCCCTGGTGCCATATTTAGAGAAGGAAGCCATTTATTTGTACGATTTAATCTGGACATAGCTCCGGTAAGTGCAAACATAAGCATGTGACGGATGCGATTATCTTCGCACTTATTTATCGAACGATAAAGTGCGGCTAAAACCAGTAAATTTCGTTTCGTATAAAAGTGATGGGTGTGCGTATATCCTTTATGATAACCAGCCCTAAAAATATCTCCCCACTTTCCATCCCTGAAAAGCATTTTCACCGCTGGAATCTCTTGACCAAGCAAACTAATTTCATCTATTTTTCTTATAGTTTCCCTATCGAATTCGTTAATCGGCTCTTGATATTTTTTCCCGCCGTACTTAAATATTTTGAACACGGGAACTTGGCTGGCTCTGCTCATCGTCTCCTCCGTTAATTCATCATAGAAAACAACTTCTTTGCGTATAGCTTGATTTTTTGTCATTGCTGCGCCGCAGTGAGGACATATAATTTTACTTTTTACCTTACCTTTATCATCAACGCCCTCATTGTAAAAGACAAAATCATCCCCGCAATTTGGACAAATCAGTTCCGATGACCAAACAGTATTGAAAATAACTCCTTTTTCACTGGTTTCAAAAAGTGTTCTTTCAGCAGTAGAAGGCTTCGTTGTTTCATACATCCAACCGTATTCTGCCATACATTCAGCAATAACCCTATCAGCTTCTGCTTGGAAAGCATCAATATTGAACGGAAGATTATAGTTAGCCGATATATAAGATCCGGCAGCAGCTAAATCATTCACTATGGCCTTTCTAGATCCCCATTCAACATTGGGCATTATTGTTTCAATTTGCGTCTTAAATTCCGAATCAGGAGATGCGCATTTTTGAGCAGCAACACCTGTCATTCCGGTTCCACTAAACCCATCAAATACCACATCTCCAGGTTTGGTGTAGTGCAGAATGTAACGCATAATAGCTTTGTATGGCACTTTAGTATGGTAGGAGTGGGCGTTGTAGATGGGATCATTCTTTCCCTCACTCACATCCGCCGCAAACGGTTCACGATGGTAATCATCCGTCGCCTCGTCATAAGGCGTACCATTCTCCTTGATAAACTCCTCAATAAAAGGATTCGGGCAGGCCGTATAATACGGCGCATCGGACAAGGCAATAATGTCCTCATCTGTGCCGATGGGGAAGCCTTCGATATCGCGCACCTTATCTATATCCTCTTTGGTCAGCTTTCTGGGTTCCATAGCTGTTTCCTCGCTTTCATTTTCTAAATTGTGCAGATGGCGTCTGCATAATTTATTTGATTCTCTTCTGAATATCTTCAACCGACGGCAGCTGCTTTTCTAAATCATCTGGCAGACTGCTGGTGACTTTGTATTCACTCACACCAATTGGCTTTGAAATATCCTTGAGGGAATATTCCGCAACCAGATTATTCTTGCTCTTGCAGAGCAACAAGCCAATGGACGGATTGTCCGACTCTTTTTTCAAGATTCCATCTACTGCCGACAGGTAGAAGTTCAGCTGACCGGCATATTCCGGCTTGAAGTCTCCGGTCTTCAGCTCGATAACCACATAGCAACGCAGGTTCAGGTTATAGAACAGCAGGTCGATGTAAAAATCATCACCGCCTACATTCAGATGATACTGATTACCTAAAAACGCAAATCCGGTTCCAAGCTCCAGAAGAAGCTTCGTCACATCTCGAACCAGTGCCTGTTCGATGTCCCGCTCCAACATATCTTCCCGGAACGGAATAAAATCGAACACATACGGGTCTTTCATGGTCTGCACTGCCAACTCGCTCTGCGGCGATGGTAGACGGCTTTCAAAGTTAGAAACCTTATCAACCAATACCTGCCGCTGATATAGACCGCTTTCAATCTGATGAACCAACACATTGCGAGACCAGCCATTCTTTGCCGCTTCTTTTGCATACCATATATGTTCATCTGCACTCTTTAGCTTATCCATCAAGGCAATATGATGGTACCAAGTTATTTGTGCAAGCGCCTCTTGCACAAATTCTCTATTCGAAAAACGAGCAGCAAATTTCGCCATATATTTCAAGTTGCGGACAGAGTAACCCTTACTCTCCGGGAAGGCTATGCGAATGTCGGAAGCAAGGTTATCAATAAACTTGTTTCCCCATGATTTGTGCTCGTTAATAACACAGCCGATATCATAATATAGAAGCAACATATCTGTGTTTACATGAACTGCTGCACGATATTGCGCTCCTGTAATTTCACGCTTGATATTTTCAACAATGGAGATGTATTCCGACGAATTCATTAACACACGCTTCGCCTCGCTTTCGATATAGTCTGTGTCACTTTTTAACAATAATACGCAGCTTACCGGCATCCTTACCTTTGGTATACCCGCCAATCAGCTCACTGACTTTCTGACGGAAAGCCTGCTCATCCAACGGTGGAAGCATCGTCAGCTTCTCAATCAGATCATCTGCATCCACAACTACCGGTTCAAATCCCTTGAGCAGTGCCTGAATTGCCTTGACAAAGAAGTCGTCCACACGCTTCGGCAGTTCCTTTGCCGCTATCAACTCCTCAATGACTTTCTGCTGTGCATCGCTCAGATATTCCTTCTGGCTTGCGACAATCGGATCAGAAATCGTATCCAACAGGGATTTTGTCCATTCCTCAAGCAGAGAATCCAGACGAGCCTCGATGTTGTCCAGTTTTCCGTGAACTGGCTTCACATTGTCATCCAAACGGAAGTGGCAATGTGGGCACACCGCAGATGATTTCAATTCTTCCGGTGTCAGCTCGTAACAAACCTTCAGATTGGACAGTTCATTCTCTAAATCCGTCATTTTTGCGACGGAGAGAATGTCGATACTGCGCAGCTTACGGAGGCTGAGAAGTGTTCGTCCTTCCTGGATTTTGCCTCTGCGCTGTGCATCCGTAATATCCAGTCTTTTCTTCTTATGTTCTTCAAAGTACAGATCAATATACTTTGTTTTAATCTTATTCAGTTCCGCTTCTGCCTTCTGAGTGGCAACATCACCGGTTTCACCATCCCAAATGCTATCACGAATCGTGCGGAACTCCTCTTTTGCTTCATCCATCTCACGAGTGAACGCATCGCCAAGCTCTACGGTCTCAATGCTGGTCATATAGGAAACAATCGCTGTGCAGCCAGTTTTGAATGCAAGATATTCACTGACTTTACGGATTGCAGCAATGTCCTCTGCCAGGGAATCGATTTGTTCCATCGTAAGGCTGAAGTTATTCAACTTCGCAGGAGTGTTAAAACGAGCCTGATAGTTGCTGAATTCATCTCTTACATTTTGGCAAGCCTTCTTCAGCTGATCAATCCTTGCGGACGGCACCAGTGCCTCGCCCCAAAGCGTGAAATCCTGGCTAAGTTTCGTATTGTCAACCACAGCCGCATTGCTGTTTGCCTGTGCCTTTTTCAAAAGCTCTTCTACACTCTTTGTGCGGGTAGCCTGATTATCCAGCAGAGCCGGATTGATATCCAACACTCCAAACAATGCCTTCAACTCTGCCATCGCCATTTCTGACGGTCGTGACAGGAACTTGAACTCATAGAGATCTGTTACGTTTGTCTTCGGCACTTCATCCAAATTGGAGGCTGTCAACGTTTTTCCGCTCTTGAGCGTGATAACGGCATAGCCATCATAGACCATGGCAAGGAAAATAATGGGCGTGAAAATGTACTCGATCTTGAAGTGCTTGTCCTCAAAATCGCCCATGAATTTCTCTTCAAAGATATCCGAATAGTTGATAACTCCTTGCGGCGGCAAAGATTTCAGCTTATCAATGAAATAGGCTGCATATTTCGAGTTCTTAGTCGAAATCTTATCGCCGTCCAACACGCCAAAACTTTGCAGCATACTGGTAGAAAGCTGGCTCTTTCTTCCTGCAAAATGATCGAAGGCTGCACGCACAGATTCCGCCATATTTCTGCGGGTTATCTTAGTTTTCATTACCGGAAACTCCGGATAAGTCTCGCTGAAATAACTATTAAAGCAAATCGATGCCGCAAGGTCGATAGTGTCCTTGAACGTCATATCGCGATTGTAGCGACCCTTCAGGACTTCGATGAGCTGGCGGCGCTCCCGCTTATAGAGCACATCAAAGCAAGTGTTCTTATTATCGTTCAGCAAACGCACGAGCTTTTTGCGAATGACATTTACCTTGTTCAAATAAGCATCCTTGTCCTTGCCCTCGCTCATGTATGCCAAACTGGTTGCAGAAGCATACATGCCAAGCATCTCACGGAATTCTTCCGTAGACTTGAAATAGAGATACACTTCATCCGGGAGATTCTGTACGCTCACACCGTTTTTGTCATAAGGCGGCATGATGTGAATATAGAAGTCACGCTCTGGCTGAGCAGTGCTTCTCTCGCCCGGCAATCCCATGAACAGATAACCCTCACGGAAAATCTGATGGGAATCCCAGTTCAGGTCGTACTCGTAGATATTGAAATTGGTCACATACTGCTTGGCATCCCAATCGAGGCAAGTATAGACAACATTGTAGAAGGAACGATTCAGCTCATCCTCTGCGAGAAGTGTTGCCTTCTGCTTAATTTTTTCGTCGTAGTCAACAACCTTATCGACATCAATATAATACTGGCTGTTAGCATCATTGAAAATGATGAACTGACCGGAAATGGTAGTCATAATGTCACGTAGAGTTGTCTTAACCAGTGACAGGAGAAAATCAGCGTCCTGCTCCGGCATATGCAGATACAGGCACAGATCATCCTTCAGGTTTTCTGCTGTCATACCGAACTGCACATCCAGACCATTTGTTGTCAAACGATGCACGCTGAGCGCATAGATAATCTGCATTGCCATCGGTTTATATGCTGCTTTAGGAAATGCGCGAGTGATAATATCTTCCAACTGCTGGCTTGCGCCGACAACACGGCTAATAGTCGGGTCACTTTTAAGAAGGCCATTGGATTTGATGGCTGACCAATAATTATCAAAAGAGATAATGCCGGGTGCATCCCCCGGCACAGCTGTATCGAAAATGCCTTTAATAGTGGTCGATATATTTTTCAGAATATGACGGTTTTCAATCAGATATAGTTTGTTGAAAACATCAATGTAAGACGGATGAATCGGGAACAAATCTACGAACTCATCCAGGCGGGAGGACATCCCCGTATAGAGACCGCAGAACTTTTCCAAATGGTTTCGGATCAGAGCCTTCTGCTCCGGTGTTTTCTTCAAGATACGTTCGGAAACAACGTAAGAAGTTGCTTCCTTCGTGATAATCATCTGCGTGAAACGGTCGCTGACATGTTTAAGCGTATCAGTGACAAAACCAAATTTCGGATTGTCGAAAATCTTCTCCTGCATACCAAACATGACGCGCAAAGAAGATTTGGAACACATCTCACCCAAAGCACGGAAGAACTCCAGATCAAGAACAATCTCGCGCGCGTTTCGAGAGGACAGATAAGACAGAAACTCGTCCACAATGATAAGATAGCCCTTGTCCGGATATTTCTCAGAGAAGGCAATCATCATGTCTTTGACAACGGTTTTAATACTCTTAACGCTCTTGTAATCCGGTACATCAAAATCAATGCCACGCTTTTCAAAGTCATCCTGCACATAGCCCTTGATGACATCATACAGCGGCATAACTACGCCGCCGATTTCAATGCGAAGAACTTCAAACCTGCCAGCGATAGGCTTCACTTGCTCAGCGAATTTTTTATTCTGAAGATACTGGACATTATCCGCATCGGTCGCAATGGCAGAAAGAACGCTCATCAAGTGAGATTTACCAGTACCGTAGTTACCGACAATAAGCACGCCCTTGTTATCCACTACTTCATCCATCTGAAGCTGATCCAACACAGGAGCCTGCAAGCTCTCAGCCATGGTGTCAGACATAATATATGTTTTTACATATTCACGCGCCTTATCCTTGTTTTCGGCTGTGACGAGCTGGATAACATCCTCTATCGGATGGAAAGAAATCAAATCCGAGTATTTCATAGTTAGCCTCCCTCATTAAACGATGCAAGTTACATCGTACTTTTCTAAATTGAAAATCTTGAAATCCGCATAGCCGGTTTCAGCATATATCAGCTTGCCTTCGCTGTATGTTCCAGGCCAAAGAATAGAAAACTCATTCTTTCGGCACGCTGCAATCAACAGTTGAAGCACATCTATCTGATATTCAGGATTAAACAAAACATCAAAATCTTTGATTGTGCTCTTTGGCGGCAGGCTGGCGATAACCGTGTCTATAATACTTGGTATTTTAAACGATCTCCGCTGCGGCTTGACCTTAACAAGCATTTCTGCGACACTGACATTTAAGGCAACGGCATCTCGCTCCTGTTCTCCATCCGGCGAACAAAAAATGATTGGCTTCATCAAGCCGTCTGCGCCATGCGTTTGATATTCGTATTTTGAAATTTGCTTGCCCATTTTTAGCATAACCCCTTCTTTGTCCAATAATCAGGTCTCTTTTTCACTATCATCTGGGATAAATTCCATTACGTCATCCGGCGTACAATTCAGCGCTCTGCAAATTCGCTCCAACATATCTATCGTGATATTTTCGCCACGGTACATCTTGCTGACGGTATAGTGGCTCACTTTTGCCTGCTCTTCCAAGTCTTTCTTTTTCATATCCCTATCAATCAAAAGTTTCCAGAGTTTTTTGTAGCTTACAGCCATAATATGCACCTCACATGTAATCGGGAATTAATTGCAGTAATTCAATTTACACTCTGCCACAAAAGTGCGTGTAAATCAATAGGTTGTGCGTGAATGAACATTTTTAGAATGCAGTTTGAGATGCAAGAAAGTTCTTTTGCAAGCAATGCCTTCCTGATCAGGAAAGGCTCAAAACAAAAATCCCGCCCGCAGGCGGAATTTAGTTTTAAGCTTGTTGGGGACATTTCCTCAAGCCCCTGTGAACGGATCTTCGGCGGCGCTCGTCCTCGCAAGCTTCATATCGTTCGTTTCCGCGCAAGCATGGAAACCCATTCATTGCGCTGCTCATCTTCTCCCCGACAAGTCTTGCGACTTGCCGGGATCCCTTTGTTACGCTTATTTTTCTTCCTGCTGTCGTTCCTTCTGCGGCTCGGTTTTCGTATTTTCGATGCCGAACAGGCCGGACAGATTTGCCTGATAGGTCAACAGCTCGCGGTACTCATCCTTGACCTTGTAGTATTCTGCGTATGCAGCCTTTTTGTCCCTCATCAGTTCTGCGTACTCTGCCCGCAGAGCCTTCAATGATGGCAGTTTCTTTTTGTGACTGTCCGCCGTTTTTGCGGAAATATCGGATGGCAGAAGCTCATCAAAGGCTCGTTTTGATGCCTTGCACAGCTTGATCTCATCCTCATGCTCCTCGAAATATTTCTTGGAGTAGCCGGACTTCCAATAGCCTGCATAGATATCCTTGGTTTTCAGATAATTGGTGATATGCGTCTGGAGCACAGCAATCTCTTTCATGCGTTTTTCAGCAGAAATGATTTTTGCTGAAAGCTCATCTCTGCGCTTTTTTGTATTCGTAACTGATGCGGAAAATGCGTCAAAGTCGTCAATGCTGGAGAACCCGTGCTGTTGATAATACAGAAGTGCTTTGGCTTGCTGTTTTGTGATTTGGTTCTGAATAGACAGGTCGTAGTAATGCCCGCACCCCTGATTTGGCTTTGCCTCCAGATTGCTTACCAACTGTGCTTTTTGCTCTGCCAGCGGACTGCGGCGTTTATGCGGATTATGGATTTTCTTTCCGGACAGAACTGTTATAATTGCATCTTCCCGAAACTCCTCCGGCAGGGAACGCGTACGGATATTTCGCTTCTGACGTGGATGGCTGGAGGTGATATTCTCGCCGCGAGTGATGGTATAACCCGCCTGTTCCATGAGAGAAAGAAAGCCGTTGAAATCATGGCGGCTTTTTGGCCAGAGCCTCGTCGATATCAAAACAGAGGCGGTCACGATTGGAGAGCTTCTCCATATCGCCCTGCCAGCTATTGTAGCTCACGCCATGCGGCTGCCGAAATAGGCTTGAAGCGTTCCTCCGTGAACAGAGCCTTTGGAATGCGATAGAAGGTAAACAGGTCTGCCTGCGCACCATAGAAATAATCAAGCGTCATTTGGCACATATCCCAACCGAGCGAAGAATCTCCTTCGTGCACCAGCCGATGCACGGAGCATATCTTCCGTAAGGACAGTCATCGCACTCACTCCTGTTTCTTTTCTTTACAGGTTGTGCGTAGTAGCAATTCGGCAGAGAACAGCCGATTTTCTTCTCGTAGTAATAACAGCAGCGGCAGTCCTTCGGCTTACCGTCTGCGAATGTATCCGTCATGGCATTTTATCCTCCTCAAAAATGGGCATAGAAAAAAGCGCCAGTACATCCTCAAGTTGAGAATGAGCTGACGCTCAAATGTTAGTTGCAATATGGATATAAGAAAACCACCAGAGCCGTTTTCGCAGATACTCTGGTGGTAAGTTCATCTTTGTGGAATGACTTCCTATATAGTTTTCAAAATTTGGTGGTAAGTTGGTGGCAAAATTCGTAAGCTCCACAACTTCCAAAAGTTAGCAAAACAGCATAAATACTGGCTTTTTCGAACTCTTACTTATCCAAACTCTTCATCGTCGGGAAAAAGATGACGTCGCGGATCGAGCGGCAGTTGGTGAGGAACATGACGACGCGGTCCATGCCGATCCCCAGTCCGCCGGTCGGAGGCAGCCCCTGTTCCAGCGCTTCGACAAAGTCTTCGTCGAAAGGATGCGTTTCGTCCTCGCCCTCGGTCTTTTTCTGCGTCTGATCGAGAAAGCGGTTCTTCTGGTCGATGGGGTCGTTCAGCTCGCTGTAGCCGTTGCTGAGCTCCTTGCCGCAGCAGAAAAGTTCGAAGCGGTGGGTGTAGTCGGGGTGCTCGGGGTCCTTTTTCGACAAAGGCGAGATCTCGACCGGATGCCCCATCACGAACGTCGGCTGCACGAGCTTCTCTTCGACGAACGCTTCCATGAACATGGTGAGGATCTTGAAACGCGACTCGTGCCCCGTGATCTCGATCTTGTTTTTACGGGCGGCGTCGCGCGCTTCTTCGTCGGTGATGTCGGCGAAATCGACGCCGCAGTTTTCTTTCACCAGCTCCACCATCGTGGCGCGGCGGAACGGCTTGGCAAAATCCAGCATGACGCCGTTGCGTTCGATGACCGGCGTGCCGTTGGCGGCGATGCAGGACTCGCGGATCAGCTCTTCGGTCAGATTCATCATGTCGACGTAATCCGCGTAAGGCCAGTAAACTTCCATCATCGTGAATTCGGGATTGTGCGTCAGGTCCATGCCTTCGTTGCGGAAATCCTTGCTGATCTCGTACACGCGCCCCATCATGCCGACGACGAGCCGCTTCAGATAGAGCTCCGTGGCGATACGCAGGTACATGTTGGCGCCCAGCGCGTTGTGATAGGTGATGAAAGGACGCGCGTTGGCGCCGCCGGCGAGATAGGAAAGCACCGGCGTCTCGACTTCCAGCGTGCCGTGTTTCTCGAGCACGGCGCGGAAGGTGGAGATGATCTTGGCCCTTTTCCTGAAGACTTCGCGCGCTTCCGGATTGACGATCAGATCGAGATACCGCTTGCGGTAACGGATTTCAAGGTCCGTCAGGCCATGCCACTTCTCGGGCAGGGGGCGGAGCGCCTTGGTCAGCAGGCGGAACCGCTCGACGGCGACCGTCAGCTCGCCGCGCTGCGTGCGGAACGGATGTCCGACGATACCGATGATGTCGCCGGAGTCGAGCCACTTCTTGAAGAAGGTGTAATCTTTCTCGCCCAGGGTGTCGTAACGGAAATAAAGCTGGATCGTTCCCGTCTCGTCCTGCATGTTGACAAACGCCGCCTTGCCCTGACGGCGCAGCGTCATAAGGCGGCCGGCCATGGAAAATTTCGCTTCGGGAACGGCTTCTTCCGCCTTGAGATAATCGAAATCCTTCCGCACCTGCGCGACCGTGTGGTCGACGTTCCACTTTTCGTTTTCGAAAGGATTATAGCCTTCCTCTTCGCGAAGTCGTCTCAGTTTGTCGATACGCTGTCTGAGAATTTCCGTTTCCTGAGTGCCGGCTGCAATTTCCGTCATTTTACATGAATCCCCTTTCAAAATATGAGCGCCAGTCGCGGAGGATCCTGTACGCAGAATCCCAGTCTTTCGCGCTGGCCAGCGTGCGTTTGAATTCCGCAGTCCCCGCTTGCCCCCTGAAAAATCCGGAAAGAAAACGCCTCAAGAGCACGAGAGCGGCGCGACCGCCATGAAGC
>ENA-ORSX01001233-ORSX01001233.1-human-gut-metagenome-genome-assembly--contig:-NODE-1233-length-19620-cov-23.215487_pt1 | contig 19620 bp, 19 predicted proteins | sample MGYA00241904_ERZ509172 | MGnify/ENA primary metagenome ERZ509172 (study PRJEB26280, sample SAMEA2338795) | human gut metagenome | biome: human gut; feature: human-associated habitat; material: faeces...
ATCAGCACGAAATAATCTGCCGAATGGGGCATCATTTAATTTGCTGGACAACATTTCGAGACCTTTTTAACGATACGGCAGAATTCACTTTATGTTACGGTCTGCATGTTTGCTCGCTCCTCTTATCAAGGTTACTTTATCCACTCGCTTAGCACCCTGTATTACTACAACGCACCGAGTTTAGCTACACGGCTCACTGGCGATTACCGTGACCGGACTTGCACCGGCAAGTGTGGTCCAGCTTCGTTGGACACACCGCATAAAAGTCGAAGTCGAAAGGGCCTTCTATATACCTGGTTGTGCAATCAGCCCAAACAGAAGCAATGGTCAATGCATCTTCAAAACTTGTAATTTCTCCCTCCCAGCATATATATCTGAATGATTCGTCTTCGTTTTTCAGCCAATGCGCACTGTGGCAGTCGCTTGGCCTCGTGCCATAATCAATATCCGAGATAATGTAGATACACCATGACTCTTCGTCATCTCCATAATCGAAGAACACGAATTCATAAGTCATAAGGTCGTCTATATCCCGGTACTTTAGCCTTACGTGTTCTCCATACATTCTTTGCACCTTCTTTCGGTTGAAGATTGCGAAGAGCCCGAAGGCTCTTCGCCAAAAGATGTGGGGTTAAGAGTTCCTGAAGGTCCCTGGGGCAATGAACGCGTAAAATCAGCATCCTGACTTTCGCTGCTACCACCTTTGGATCCGGCATTAACTCTAGAGATGATGTCATCTCTTTTTTTCATAGGTCTCACCTCCTTCTTCGAGATTGAGAAAAGCGAGAAAAAATGTTATAATATATAAATCTGAGAGTGGTTAGGTCTCGTATTTAGCACCTCTCGCTTTTCTTGACGTTATTATATTGCAGGCAAATTTAAATGTAGCCGACAGTGAGGTTGACGTAGAGTTGACGTTTGAGTTGACATGAAAGGGGCCTTAGAGATGCAAGAATTAAACTATGTGGCATTTGAAAATGAATTTGTGAAATTTTGTAGTGGAGATATCGACACTGAATTAGAATATGGAGGAAAAGTTAAACCTACTCGCGAAAACATAGACAGATATATTCTCTTGCCAGCAGCTATGACAAAGGACGAAAAAGAGAAGCATCTCGTATTCAATGAGGCAATTGATAAGACGGCACTATCAAAATTCAGAAAAGGTGAGCGTCCAGTACCAAAAGCCGTAGTAGCTGCATTTAAAAAAGATGGTGCAGTAGGTATTGCAGTAGAGCGATTCATAAAAATAATACCCGAAGTGATATCGCCTCATGAGTACTTTGACCTTTCTATGGCAATATGGAATATTATTCAAACCGATGTATTTATTCCAGAGGAAGTATCTATAACTTTAGAGTGTTTGGCAAGAAGTTCAGAAATATCAATTGGAAAAGGGAAAGTGGAAGGTCTATGTTTATTCCTAGCCACTGCACTGAAGTTTGCAATATTAAGAGATACACTTATTAGAGGTACGCCAAATTTATCGCCAAGGGTTGCATTTGCGATCAAAGAATTCAAAAAGGATAAAAAGGAATCAGAATTTCTGAAAGCGCTTGTTTGCGATATGTTTGCAGAACTCGAAAAGCAGAAAATACGTGTCGGTGATAAACTTGCGTTAGATACGGTAAATCATACGGAATATACGGATGACGATTTTGTGGAACTTATGGCTGCGATAGCACCACTACAAGACATTTTTTCAGATGAGTTCATGCATTACGCTTCATTATTACAAATATTTGCTATTGGAATTGAGTCCAATAGAATTCCACCAATGGCTTCTCAGGAGGGGTATAATAGTCTATTCGCAAAGTTTCGTGTACCTCCGGCACCTTATATTATATTTCCGCCTTCCGTTATCGAGGCACAATACGTGGACACATCCAGTGGAGAACCAATTCGATACTCAATGAGAGTCGACGAGCAAGGGAAAATGATTTGTGAAAATGCTGAAGTACTAAAAGATTATAAATGGACTTCGCGACAAGAGTAAAATAATCCGCCAAGACTTTTGCACCTTGGCGGATTATTTTACTCTATTCATGAAAGTCCAATTCAACCCAATAATCTTGGACGGAATATGCCCTATAATATTTTTGTATCGTTAATTTTCCGCGGTGGATTTCTTGACAATCCACGTAAATTCATAAGTTTCGCCGCTATCCAAGAAGGCCCTTGATGGGGTCTACTTAAGTAGTGTAAAGTTGATGATCTTGGTCAGTTTCCCCTTCTCATCTTTAGTTTTCAGCGACAACATTCGTGAACATGGTACCGATTTTTGATCTTATTTTCCCAAAAAGAACAGTGTGGACATATTTTTTTAATTTTTTTCAAAAAACCACCTGATTGTGTGGGGCGTCTTCCTTTTGGGAGTGTTATTATAAAGTAGCTTTAATAGGCTTTTATCTTATACGCACAAAAAGGAGGAGTTTTTGATGAAACTAAAAAAATGGGGAGCACTCTTGCTTGCATTATGCATGATAGTCATGATGTTCCCGACAACTGTAATGGCGAATGGAGATTCTCTTGCAGGGCCAGATGCGGAAAAGAAGGTCATAGAAAATGATCTTATTGTTCAGCTCCCGTCTTCGTTGGATGATATGATTGGTACGTCAGCTGGTAATGGTGATTGGCTGGCTGTCGCGGCAGAACCAACGTGGGAGGACGGTGTTATTCTTGATTATGTCGTACCCACTCAGGAATTTTACGATAGCACCGGTAAAAAATTAACTGCTGCTGACACATTCCAGAATAATAGCCGATATACGATGAAAATGACGTTCCAATCATTTGAGTCTTATCATGGAGATTACTATTATGTATTGTCTGGGAAAAACAATGTTTATGTACAATATATGAATGGCACTGGTGAAAGAGAGCCTATGAAGGTTACCGTAAATAAAGATGAGAATGGTAATCCGGTAATCACTGCCACTTACAGCTTCTCGATTGGCACGCCTCCGGAAGAACCAGTTAATACCTATGAATGTTCTATTTACAACATGAATACCGCCGAACTACAGACAGGTAAAACGGCTAAGATGGATGTTGTTATCGGAGGAACAACCCAATATAGAGTTAGTCTCGACATGACTACCTCTTATGGAAAGGAAGCTGTACCTACAGAGTCCATGCTTTTGGAATACACTACCGTCAAGGATATCAGTAAGTATGTAGATATAAACGTTGAGACAGAATATAATTCGTATGTAGTTTCTCTTACAGGAAAACAGATGCTAAATGATTACTCTGGTTGTGATTTCTTCTTCAACTCCTGCGAAGGAACAACTCTTCTTGGGGACGCTAGCGTGACATTTAACTTCATCGAACCAACAGATATTGCTTTAAACAAAACATATAAACTATCCGATCAGACATGGCAGACTTTATATTATCGTTATCAGCCTGAACCAAATGGATCTCAGTACTATACCCTTCGGACAAATAATGTTCGGGATTGTACTCCAAACGATGGTCACGGAAAATATAGTATCTATAAGAGTACGGATAAAAATCCAATTATATTCATGCTTTCTCGATTGACAATGGATGAGGAATGTGAATTTGAGCTTGTTAAATATAAACTTCCGACAGAGATCAAAATCCTGCCAATACCCGATAGTATTATTGAAGATATAGAAAAGAATGGCAAGGAGGCTGATTTAAACGGTATTAAGTTTACAGTCACATACGATGACGGAAGTACTTATACGCATGAGTTGAATGGAGAACGAATGACTATATCAGAGGGAGACAATTCGTTTGTTCAATATGAAATGGACTGTTGGGATTTAGATAAAAATAAATACTGTTGCATTCCTGACTTTGAAAAAAATACAATAACTATTTATTCCTATACTTTTTTGAATACTTCTGATGGTCCTTATATTTCTGCTTCTGATGAGATTACATTCTCGGTACGGCAAAAAGTCAACATTACCAAAGGTCTCAGCGAAGTACCCGGCGATCTGGGAGATACGGAATATAATACGGTTGAAAAGATTGAAGATAAACTGACAGAAACCATCGTTTCCAACGAAGGATATTCGGCTGATAATACTGTACTTTATGACATTGAGTTTGTAACAAGTGAAGATGGCGGCGAAACATGGATTCCTGTTACTGCCGAGAACTTCCCAGAAGAAGGAATTGCGGTAACACTTCCTTATCCGGAGGGAACCAATGCTGCAGATTATGACTTTACCGTTGTCCATATGTTCGATGAGGAAGTGAACGGTCATCATGCCGGTGAAGTGGAGACCCCTGCAGTAACAGAGGGCGAAAACGGCATCTCCTTCCGCCTGATGGGAACTTCTCCTGTTATGGTCGGATACAAAAAAGCTGCGGTTCCCCATACGCATTCTTATGGAAAATGGACAGACTGTAAGGATGGCAGCAATCATCAGCGCTCCTGCGCCTGCGGAGATGTTCAGAAGGAAGCCCACGTTTGGGATGAAGGGAAAGCCACAAAAGAATCCACCAAGGATGCCGAAGGGATCAAAACCTATACTTGCAAGACCTGCGGTGCAACAAAAACGGAAAGCATTCCTAAATTAACTTCCGATACGACACCATTTAAACCCGGCGATTCTGCAAATCCGAACACGGATACAACATCACCAGAGACCGGAGATTCAGCGAACATTGCTTTGTGGATAATAGTTATGCTCGCATCTGCGGCTGGATTAAGCAGTACTTATTTTGTAAGACGCAAAAACAAAATCTAATCATCAATCAAAAATAACATGTCCACAGGCGAAAGGATATTTCCTATGTCCCACGCTTGTGGGCATGATTTTTTATTCGTTACTCCTATTCCAAGAAACTACACTTTTGTGTGGGGCAGATTTTGTCTTTCATGCTATAATATCCTTATCCTGTTCTAACTGTATCCATCGGCTGGAACTATCTTTTGTAAGGGGGGATAAAATGAGCGAACGTAAAAAATCCATTATCTGGCTTTTTGTGGCAGCGGGGCTATTGTTTGCAGTCTCCGGATACCGACAGCTTAGTATGCGGTATTGGCCAGAGGATTTTCTGCGGTCATATCTTGTCTGGGCTGTTTATATGCTCCTGCTTCTTCGCTGGCAGTATACCATCACGACGAAAATTACGCAGAAAGCTATGCATTGCCATTTAACTGCGCAGAATATCGTGAGTATCCTGTATTTAACCGTTCGCTTCATCCAGGATGCTTTCCTCTATGTCAATATTCCATGGATGCGCTTTACCGGATACTTTATCAATATCGCGGCTATTTTCATCCCGCTGTTCGGTCTTTACGGCGCATTCTATCTTGGCAAGGCAGACGATTATCGGATCAGCAAAAAGTGGTATCTGCTTCTGATTCCGGCGTGCCTTTTAAGCGTACTGGCGCTGACGAATGATCTGCATCATTTTTTCTATTACATTATACCGGAGGAATCCCAGCCAAATTTGTATTTTCACCCCTACATCGGAACATATATCGTCTATATTTGGGGACTTAGTATCATCAGTTATCAGGTATATGTGATCTACCGGCGCAATGGCACGGCGAAGTCTGATTCGCTTTACCGAAAGCTGATTCCTTTTTACGAGCCGATTCTGCTGCTCCTATTCAGTATTCCATATGCGGCGACGGCGTACGTGGTTCGATTTGAGCTTGTGGAATATTCAGCGGGACTGATTTTTATTCTTGTGCTTTGCTGGCAGCTCTATATCCTGACCGGACTGATTCCTGTGAACACGCAGTACGAGGAAGTGTTCCGGCGGTCTACGGTGGCAATGCAGATTCTTTCCCCAAGTGGGGAGACGATTGCAGCATCGGAAAATGCGGCGGAAATCACGCCTGCTATCCTCGAAGCCCTAAAGCGTGAGCAGCAATTTTCGTCTACGGAAGATATTACCATGCATCTGCATCCTGTTCTGGGCGGATATATGATCTGGCAAACCGAACTCTCACAGATTAATCATGCTTTACGGGAGCTTCAGAGATTGAATGCGAAACTGAAAGAAGAACAAGATCTGCTGGCACAGGAAATCCGTATCCAATCGGACGAAGCAAGCGTTCAGGCACGTAATGATATATACGATAGCCTATCCTCGGAGGTTGCCGGACAGCTTACCTTGCTGACAGAGCTTTTATCGAAAGAATCCCTTTCAGAGAATGACTGGGACCGTATCTGCCTCATCGGCACGTATATTAAGCGGTTCAGCAACTTACGGCTCACTTATCAGGAGCAGCAGATGATTCCGATGGGCGATTTGGCGCTCAGCTTACAGGATATGGCGAAATGTATGAAGAATGTCGGTATTCGAACAAGCCTGGATTTTTGTCCCACATCAAATTTAGAACCAGAGTTTATTCTTTTCATCATGAAAGCTCTGGAATCGATTCTGGAGGAGGCAGATTTCCGTCTGGTATCTACGGCAATTCAAATCGGCAGCACGGTTTCTTTTGAGATTACTGGTACAGCCTGCGAGTTTGTTTCCCATTCTTTAGAAGGCGGATATGGGCTTCAGGCAGAAAAAATCCAAGCAGGATATCGGCTTCTGCTCTTGCAGGAGAGAGAGGTGGTGCAGTCATGAAAAAGAATACATCAGCTAAAATGATTAAAAAAGCCATCGACTCTTACCCCGGCGGAATCTGCTTCTTCGCATTGGATGGGCGGGTCATTCTTGTTAATGAGAAGATGAATCAGCTGGCGCTGGAGCTGACCGGACATACAATTCTGAACGCAAAGGCGACGTGGGAGGAACTCACAAACTTTGCCAATAACGGCAAGGTGGAAAAACTGAATCAGTCCTGGTTACCGAAAGATCCGGACAATGAAAATGGAAGCACCCACCAACAGTTGTTCTTCCGCTTCTCCGACAGCTCGGTCTGGCGTTTTGAACTGAGATTTCTTGATTCCAATACCGTTCAGATCGAGGCGGCGGAAATTACAGAACTCTACCGACTCAGCGAAGAACTGTACGAGAACACCATTCGGCTGCAGGATATGCAAAAGCGTCAGAAAGCCTTGCTGGACAGTATCGTTGAAGTCAATTTGAATAAAGAGATTCTCACCGCGAAAATGCATATCCATGATGAGCTGGGTCATTGTCTGCTGGCCACCACTAAGGCAATTACGGAAGACAGTCTGGCTGAGAATGCCGACACACTGCGGAAAAGCTGGAACAGTACCATTCAGGATTTTTCCAATATTTCTACCGTGTGGACGGTTCCCGATTCCTCTCTGCAGCCCGAACTGATGCAGGTGGCGGAGCTGATTGGATGTAAGGTTATATTCCTTGGGGAACAGCCAAAAAGTCGTAAGGCATTACAGCTTTTGTATGCCGCCATTCGGGAGGCGCTCACCAATGCGGTACGCCATGTAAATGCTACGGAATTGATGGTAAAAATCGAGCAAGACGAGAAAAGTTATCACATAGAGATATCCGACAACGGTAGTGTGTCTGTTTCAAGCATTACAGAAGGCAACGGCCTTAGCGCATTGCGGCAACGATTAGAACAAGAGGGTGCCTCCTTAAAGGTGCTCTGCGACAATAGCGTTTCTCTTATTATCGATATTCCCTTTGATTTGGATGAATCCCAGAAAGGAGGACGGAAATGATACAGGTTTTAGTAGTAGAAGATTCCAGGATTACACGGGACGCAATTGAGAGCCAGATTGCCAAATCAGAAAAATATGTCCTGTACGCCTCCATAGAAAATGCGGCGAATGCAGAAATAGCCTGTCTTCGCGGGCGTGTCGATTTGATTCTAATGGATGTCTGTACGGCTGAGGAAGAATCCGGCTTGAAAGCTGCGGCAAAGATTAAACAGTATAATCCAAAAATCAAGATTATTATTATGACCTCCATGCCGGAGCATTCTTTTATTCAAAAGGCGAAAGCATGTGGATGTAACGGCTTTTGGTATAAGGAATATGGCAGCACTGCCTTGATAGAAGTTTGCGACCGGGTGATGAACGGCGAATATGTTTATCCCGAGGACACACCGATGATTCGCATTGGATATAGTAACAGCGCTGAGTTTACCAGTCGGGAATTTGATATTATTCGTGAACTTACAAAAGGCAAGAAATACGAAGAAATTGCGGCGGATCTTGGCATTACATTAAATACGGTCAAGTACCATATCAAGAATATCTTGCAGAAAACAGGCTACCAGAACACTTTACAGCTAGTGGCCGAGGTGGTAGAAAAGCGATTGATTCTGCCGAAATATTAATTAAGAGTCCACTGGACTTCCTATAAAATATGCCGTAAGCTATACTTCTAAAAAGGAAAGGTGGGTTCATTATGATTTGTACTTACGAGGAATATTTGAAACAGCCAAAAGCAATTTCATTTGAAAAAATGCAGATGATTCATGCGGAAATGCTTGCCGAGATTGGCGCAGACACGGAATCACTAGAGCTATATGACGAGTTAATGAAGATTGCAACTCGCTATGCTGCAATCCGGGCAAATTGGCCATTGCTTAGCCGCGAGGAGAAAAACGAGCATGACTCCGGCAGGACTTCCTGTCACAACTCGGTGATAACGCATTTTAATATGTTGGCACGTTATTTAAAACAACAAGGCAAAACCGCCGCATGGCGTAACGAGCTTGGCTACGAAGAAGATGATCCGTATAACCGCAAAGCCATCGGAGACTTCGCCTGCTATTTGGCTTTCGTGAATGGAGTTAATGCAAGATAATTTTTAGACCGTCGAGTTAAACTCGGCGGTTTTTACTCGCATGAACACTTCACGGCTCAATTCTGTTGCAGATTGATTTTTAGAAGTGCCGGTCTAAAAGTATAAAAACATTGAACTCATGCTTTTAATGTCTTTTTACATAAGTTATCTTGTATCTACAATTAATCAGGAGACTCGATATGTTCGGGAAAATAGGTTGGTGGATGGAGGCTATGTGGGGACGCTATAAGCTAATTAGGAAACTGAAGAAGATGCCATAAAAATAGGTTCGCAGCAAAGCGAGCCTATTTTTACGTCTATTTTATTCCATATGCATGAGTGACTCTTTTTTTCGCGACGATTCTGATCCTCTACTACGTCCTATTGACTGTTTATGGCATATTTTATAATTTAAAACTCAGCATTTCTTGTATTTAATTTTTGATTGTCACAGATTGCTTCTATAGCTTATTGAATATCCTCTAGTTTTGCAATAAATTCTGCCCTTTTTTCTTCGTTATAGAAAGGCATGCCAATAATTCTTGTATCTTTATTCTCAAATAGAATATGGGAGCCATTTTTTTCAGTAATCTCAAGCAAAAAAGCCTCTTTCCATTTATCTCTTTCGATGAGTTGGCTACCCTTTGGCTCGATAAATATTTGCCACGATACATTTCCAGTTTTTCTGTCATTAGCAAATAGTAAGAAGTCCGGCTCAAATGCTCGTCCGTCGTCAAATGAATATATCGTAACAGCCTTTTCGTTGCGTAAGAGATAAATATCGCTCCACTTTTCAGAAAGATTCTCTATCATGCTATCTAGTGTTACGACAAGCGATTTTTCTTCGCTAGTTCCGTAATTTTCCTTATATGCGTACCAGTCTTTTTGAGCAAGATTTAACCTGTATTTTGGATTTTGTGCAATGAATTGAGGCATGCCAAATTCCTTATCACTTCCAGCATCTACGGTATGATACTTACGTTTGATTGATTCTTTGAACAGCTGCGATATCGGTTTAGCAATAAACTGCTCGGTTCCTATGTATCGTTCGTCATTCCGGTCAATTTGAACTTCTATGGCTGAAAGAACATATTCAGCTATATATAGCTTTTGCCGAGACGTTAGGTTATTCTTGGTAATTTTTGAGCCCGTGGCAATTATTTTTACTTTGCCAACCATAGCTATAAATTCTTCAATACTATTTAAAGCAAATATCTTTTTAGATATCTGATTGAATTGAAATGCCTTATTTTTTGCGATAGCATGGCGAAGTATATTGGCAGAGACTAGTTTACCAAATTCAAACTCAAGATTTACTATCTCGCCTGCACTATAATACTCATTTTGAGCTTCATCAAAAACCGACGTTATATGCCCAATGTTTGTAGGAAGAGATATTTCGACAATCTCCGGAAAATCAAAACTATACAGAGTAGCCTTGCGAATATTTTCAATAGATGCTTCGATTCGCGATACGCGCTCATTTAAGTATACAACGCCATCGGTATAGGTTCGCGTCTTCTTAAAGGATTCTTTTAATTCTAGCGTTCTTTCGATGTAATTCTCATCCATCAATCCAGACGTGACTAATGCTTGTCGAATTTCTTGAATATATTTTGGATTACTTGCCGAGTGATAATGAAGTTGCTCTATCAGTCGGAGTTCTTCGTTTTCATTATTGTCGAATTTCCGGACATATTTCTGTTCGGGGTTATCTGATATGAATGGATAGTAGCGTGCCCCACGACCAATAAGCTGCGCTTCTCTAATCGTAGTCTTTCCCGGAGCGCCATTCCTTGCATCGCGAGTATCATATAACCGAACAATATCAAAAAGATTTAAGACATCCCATCCCTCATTTAGCATATCTACGGCGAAAATTGCACGAATTTCATTATCCTCATCTTCGAGAGAATTCAGCTTAATCTGCTTGTCTGAATCAATATTATTGCCATCTATCAGGAGTAGTCGTTCCGGCATAAAATCGTTCTTTAATTCCTCAACAATATCAGTCAATTCAAGATTAATCTTCTGAAAAGCGTCCGCTAATATATTTGTGGCATCGGATTTCTGATCTGCTAAGTCATTTGCCGACAAAGAAGATATCAGTTGCTTAAACATCTGAAAATTTGTTTTGTTTTCTGCGATGGTTTTTGACTTAAATAAGACAACTGGCTTCAGCCAAATGCCGTTCCTAAAGGCAACTTTCTTTCGGTATTGCGAAATAATAATTGCTTGAAGCATGCGACTCCTAAGATCAGAGTCGACATCGTAGATGAATACATCTTTACTGTAGCCATCTTGACGGAATTTTTTTAGATCATATCTATAAATAGTACGTTCGAAATATTTATGATAAATATTCGGATCTTCTAAATCAATTGTCGCAGTAAACTCAAGAAGAACGGGCTCTTTCGCAATATTCATAATATTAGAAATAGTCAACTCCCAACTACGGTTATCCTCTAAATCATCTTTCGACAGGAGCGTAGAAGAATTATTATGATGCGCTTCGTCGCCAATTAATACAATCTTCTTATCTCCGAACTCTTCATAAGAGAGCGTATTCTCGCGAGGAACATTCAAATCTGTGTGCAATCCTTGAATAGTTGTAAAGATAATATTTATTGCATTATTATCTGCTTCAGAAAAATTCTCAACCTCACGAACCCCCACTTTTTCACCTTCAATTTGAATACTGCTCGAGAACAGATATTTACTGCTTCCGGAATTTAAAAAGTTATCTCGGGTCTTTTCGATGATATTTTTACTATTTACGAAGTAGATAAAGTTCCGATAGCCACGCTTATACAGGTCAAGTATTAGACCCGCCATGATTAAAGTCTTGCCAGAACCGGTCGCCATATTAAATAGCAACTGAACTGGCGCTTTTTTGTTTAGCGGATCATTGTCCATGTAATGCAGCCATCTACCAATGGCTTGCTCTTGGTATGGGCGCAATTTATGGGATAAATTCTCACGAATATGCTTAGGTGCTGCCGGAAAAAATATTCCCGATGCCGTCACCATATCGTATTTCTCATATAATGGTTTATCTGGAGTCATATTTTATGCTCCGTAGAATTCTTTGTTATGTTTCTTGTCTGCTTCGGAAATATTGTAGGTTTTATCTTCAATCTCGGAATAATTCAAGTAAAGCGTGTTGTTATCTATGAGGTCAAGAAGGATATGCTTTTTATCTGCTAGTGATAATTTTTCGAACTCATCCGCATTAACTTTCTTTGGATCTACACGATATGATAAGAATGATGAATGGAGAACTTCCTCAAGCAACTCTGACATATTGTCTCCATTACTTATTTTTACACGTTCACGGAATTTATTTGTCGTAGCGTTTCCAGTTAGTAAAAACTTTTTCGTCAAGAATGGTGGTTATTTGATCCGGAGCGAGAACTTCATTAAAGAAAACTTCATCGTGCTTTTGATCCTCCTTAGTCTGACCACCTTCAAGAACGCAATCTTTATATGGCCAGTTTAGCACGACCAGGTTATTGTCGGATATAAAATTCTCACCGGAAGATAAGCCAATTTTCGTAGAGAACTGCGTGTATGAATCCGGCAAGAATTCTTTTTGTGAAATAAACTGAAGGAATATATCTTTCTTAAAAATAACGCCAACCTCCGTCTCTACAAAAAAGAGTTGCTTGATGGCATTGTCACTTAACAATAAGTTAAGCAATCCGGCGTCATATTTTCTTGCCAGTTCGGCAAGCATATTTTTATTCAACTTCTCGTCAATTACAAATTCGCTATTGCTTTTTAATAGCCCAGCTAATCTAGCATAGTATTTTTGCATTTTTGCTCCATGTTACTCTATGTATAGATTAGCATATCTTTGAAAAATACCATAGATAACCTATTCCGCTATCACGGTGACGTCCCAACACAGTCCGAAGAACAGAGCCCAATTGTTTTTAATTGAAGATAATACTGATGCAGTTTATGGCGTGCATAGAGTTAATAGTCCCATCTAGTACGCATCTTAACCCCAGCTTTCTTAAGCCTGCGACTGACAGCATTATCTGACATATGGTACTTTTCTGCGATTTGTTTAGTCGTCCATCCGGATTCGTAGAGTACTATGGCTTCATTTATATCTATCTTTTCAATTTTTACTTCGATATCGTGAAGCTTTAGTTGATGACTGATGGTGCTACGGTGGCAATTATATTGCTTGGCCAGTTCATAAGTAGAAGCACCGGATTGATAGGCAGCGATGATTCCTTCAATTTCTTTTTTCGAGAATTCATGTTTTTGTTGCTGCTTGATAGTTTTTACGATAGAATTAGGGTCATAAGACAAATCTGTGATAGTTGGATCAACTGGTTGTTTTACAGGGGTAGAATTGGACTTATTGACATTATCCAGAATTATACGATAATTCTTCGAGTTGATTTCCGATAGTCCCATTTTTACAAAAAGATGGGATATAAAGGAAAATGCGAGAAAACAGCGTGGTTGCCACGTTTCTCGCATTTTTTATTTTATACTTATTCTAATATTTTATAGTGCTATGCAACAGATTACCTACTACTTTTCTTATTATTTTTCTGCCAAACGATTGATTTCTGCCGCCATGTATCCAGCTCCGTACCCATTATCAATATTTACCACTGCAACACCATTCGCACAGGAATTGAGCATTGTGAGCAGAGCTGATACGCCACCAAAATTGGCTCCATATCCTACTGAAGTCGGCACTGCGATTACCGGACGACTGACCAGACCTCCGATCACACTTGCCAGAGCCCCTTCCATTCCGGCGACCGCTACTATACAGTTGGCTTCTTGAATCGTCTCAAGTCGGGACAGGAGCCGATGCAGTCCACTGACTCCCACATCATAGATTCGTTCTGTCCTTGCGCCGAAAAACTCTGCGGTCTGGGCTGCTTCTTCTGCCACCGGAATATCTGCCGTTCCGGCGGTGCAGACTGCAATCATTCCCTTTTTATTTTTTTCAGCTTTCTCAATTTTCAAAATCTTTGATTCCGGATCATACATGATTTCCGGAAATTCCTTTTTCAGCCATTCGTATTGTACCTGCGTAGCTCTTGTACCCAGCACTTCTCCTTCTGACTCATAGATTCTTTTATATATCTCCAGCAACTGTTCATTTGCTTTTCCACTACAAAAAACAACTTCTGCAAATCCCGTACGCTTTTTTCGATCGGTATCCAGTTTGGCATACCCCAATTCTTCATATCGCATATTTTCCAATGCCTGTTTCGCCAGCTCAACCGATAGTTTTCCACATTTTACCTTCTCTAAAATCTGTCCCACATCCATGTTCGTTCTCTCCATCTCAAATTATACGCCGATCATTCCATACGCTCACTTTTTTTCTAGAGTATACCCAGGCCACCGAATAATGTTTTTATCCCGATTAAGATTAAGATAATCCCTCCGCACAGTTCTGCTCTAGAACGATAACGACAGCCAAAAATACTGCCGATTTTAACCCCTATTGCAGAACATACAAATGTTATCACACCGATAAGACTAACCGCCGGAATGATTTTCACTTTCAGAAATGCGAAAGAAACGCCCACAGCCAATGCATCTATACTGGTAGCAACAGCCAGCAAAAACATCGTTTTCACATCCATAGAGGCATCTACTTCTTCCGTTTCACTTTTTGCTTCTTTTATCATACCACCGCCTATGATCAGCAATAAAATAAAAGCAATCCAGTGCGCTACACTCGTAATCATATCTGCAAAAAAACTCCCCAATAAATATCCTGCCAGAGGCATCAGCGCCTGAAATCCTCCAAACCAGACTCCTGCGGTACACATATGCTTTATTTCAATTTTTCCCAAAGACAAACCTTTACAGACCGATACCGCAAACGCATCCATAGATAATCCCACTGCCAATAAAAACAACTCTGTAAAACTCAATTCTATCGTTCCTTTCCATTTCTTCTTTTTCTTTTGCCCAAAATATTTTATCACATCTTTTAGAAATGATGAATAAAAAATAAAATATTAAGAATACATTCCAAAAACAAAGATTCTAAAAACAAATTCTCATTTTCTCTTGTAATTTTCAGACGAAAGGACTATACTGAAACACATAAAAGAATAAATCTTCGGGGTCGGGTGAAATTCCCAACCGGCGGTATAGTCCGCGACCCGCTTGTACCTCTTTGTTTGGATAGAATCTATAACACAGTTTTTATCTTACGTATAAGCGGCTGAACCGGTGACATAGTTACAATGAATTCCGGTACCGACAGTAAAGTCTGGATGGTAGAAGAAATTAGCGTATAACGTGTATTTGTCAGGATGATTTCAACAGCTCCGAATCATAAAGATTTGGAGCTTTTTTTTTCTTCAGATTACTCGTTACAAAGCAGCAGAATTTCCATGAAGATTTTCTTTCTTTTAAAATCTATATTATTTTACAAGGAGAGATGACACATGAGTACACAGTCAAACACAGTCACCAGAACACAGGCACGCATCAGCGTCCGCACAACCGTAAAAATCGGAATGCTTGCAGCTATATCCGTTGTATTAATGCTGTTTGAAATTCCCCTCCCATTTGCCCCCAGCTTTTACGAGATTGACTTTAGTGAAGTCCCGGTTCTTATCGGCGCTTTTGCTATGGGTCCCGTTGCCGGTGCCGCAATTGAACTGGTAAAAATTCTGTTAAATCTGGTCATTACCGGAACAGATACTGCAGGAGTAGGAGAATTAGCAAACTTTATCATAGGCTGCTCTCTCTGCCTGCCTGCTGCAATTATTTACAAACGAAAAAAGACACGTAAAGGTGCCATGATCGGCATGGCAGCAGGAACAGCTTTAATGGTCGTCATCGGCTGTCTAATCAATGCCTATGTCATGCTGCCTGCTTATTCAGCTGCGTTCGGTCTCCCGATTGACGCACTGGTTCAGATGGGTACGGCTGTCAATCCAAACATCACAAGCCTGAGCACATTTGTCATATTTGCGGTAGCCCCATTTAACTTATTAAAAGCTGTACTGGTATCTTTGATCGTTCTTTTAATCTACAAAAAAATCAGTCCAATCTTCAAAATGTAGTCACAAAAACAGAACTTCTCCCATGAGAGAGGTTCTGTTTTTTTCATCTTTATTTTAATATTCTTTTTTTCTTATACAGATAATAAATAATAAATGCTGCCGCCGTCACAATCCACGTAACCGGATAACTATAGATAATCACTTCTATTGTCGGGGAGAAATGTAACGCTCCCGCAATCCAAAGCAGACGCAATATGCAGACACCGCCCAGTGTGATCACTGTCGGAATCAATACATCTCCCATTCCTCGCAGTGCTCCGGAAAGCACCTCGATAAACACATAAACCACGTAACATGGAGTAATCAATGCCAACATCTCTGAGCCAATTCTTACAACGGATGCATCTCGCGTAAATAAACGGAATAGCGGCACACGCAGTCCCATCAGAAATACGACCATAACGATCGAGACCAAAATCGCCATGCCAAGACAAACCCGGACACTCTTTTTCACCCGTTCGTATTTACGCGCCCCATAATTTTGTCCGACAAAAGTTGTGATGGCAATTCCAATCGCACTGATAACCATCCAAAATAATGCGTCCAATTTGCCATAGGCAGACCAGGCAGCTACCGTATCTGTTCCAAAACTATTCAAGGCGGCCTGAATGATTACATTGGAAATACTATACATAACAGATTGAAACCCTGTTGGCAGGCCAATCGCCAGCTGGTATTTCAATACATTTTTATAAAGTCGAATTTCCCGCAAACGCAATGTCAATATTCCTGTTGACCGCATCAGTTTCCAGGTCACCAGAATCGCACTGACCGCTTGAGAAATCAACGTAGCATAAGCAACTCCGGCCACTCCCATATGAAATACGATTACAAGCAAAAGATCTAATATAATATTGATAAAACAACAAGCGATCAAATAATACAGCGGGTGTTTTGAATCTCCCACCGCTCTTAATATGCTGGAACCAATATTAAAGATAAAAACGAATAAAATTCCTGCAAAATAAATCTGCAGATATAATGTAGAATCTGCCAACAATTCCGTCGGTGTATTCATCAATTTCAGCAATGCCGGTGAACAAACAAATCCAATCACTGAAATGACCACACTGCCTATAACAGAAAATGCATACGCAGTATGAAGACTTTCTCCCACCGAGCGTTCATCTTGAGCTCCGAAAAACTGAGCAATCACAACTGCAGCTCCTGACGAAAGTCCTGTGAAAAACCCCACAACCAGATTGATGATCTGCGTTGCCGAACCGCCCACACTAGCCAACGCAGCCTTTCCTACAAATTGCCCTACGATCACCGTATCAATCGTATTATATAATTGCTGAAAAAAGGTTCCAAAAACAATTGGAAAGAAAAAGATCAGAAGTTGTTTCCATATAATTCCTTCTGTAATCTGATTCGTTGTCCGGCTGGCCACCTGATCGTTTTTCTGCAACTTCCTTGTCATAGCAATCCCCTCCTCATCCTTATTTTCTCGCACACAAAAACCACCTTTCAACTCAAAATCAGCAAATAGGTGGCTTTTTTTATTGTGCGTAATCCGTTTCTCGCACAACATTTCTAAATCCACTATATCATCCTCTCTATCGAAAGTAAATACATATTAAAAAAATATTTTTTACATTTTACTTGATTTTTTCTTAACATTGTTGTAATATTTGTAATACTTTCGATATTTTTGAATATACTCTATAAGAACCTATTCTTATTTTCATAAAACGGAGGGTAATAAATATGAAGAATACAAAGAGAAAAGTTAAAGTGTTTGTGACTGTTGCCACTGCCACTTTTGCAATAACCATAAGTTCCATCAGCTTTGCAGCTGAAAAAAACGATCACACAAAACAACCGCCTGCAATTGAGGCAATTGCATCCGGAACAGGGTTTTTTGAAATTCCAGAGCATACAGTCATTTCCACAACTGCATCTATCCAACATGCACAGGAACTCTATGAAATAAGACGTGCTGAAGAGGCAAGACTCGCTGAGGAAACCAGGCTTGCTGAAGAGGCAAAACGTGCTGAAGAGGCTCGGCTAGCCGAAGAAGCCAGACTTGCTGAAGAACAACTTGCTGCTGAGCAAATCGCCGCTGCAGATCAGGAATTGCTTGCCGCCTTGATTTTTTGCGAAGCAGGGAATCAGCCTTATGAAGGACAGGTCGCTGTAGGCGCTGTTGTTATGAACCGAGTTCGCAGTGATGTCTATCCAAACAGTATCTCTGAAGTCATCTACCAGTCCGGACAGTTCACACCTGCTATGACCGGATGGCTGGATACGATATTGACAACCGGCGGGTATAGTGAAGCAGCAATGCAAGCCGCTGCAGATGCATTGGCCGGAAGCAACCCCATCGGAGAAATGCTGTATTTTGACTGTGGAGGTTACGGATATCAGATCGGAGATCATTTTTTCCATTAAAAACCATCACTCAAAACAGTCCACCGGACTGTTTTATCGCATGCATGGCACCACAAAAAAGGCAATCAGAATTCGATTGCCTTTTTTACTGCTTTCACATCTCCGGCAAACACAATTCCGTCCATGCCGAGTGCTTTTGCAGCCTTAATATTCTCTTCATTATCATCAATAAAAAAACATTCTTCCGGTTTCAATTGAAAACGCTCAAATAATAACCGATAAATTCCAGATTCAGGTTTTGCACACTGATCTGGGCCTGAAAATATAATTCCATCAAAACATTCTAAAATTCCACACACTTCCATTGCATGCTCTGCAAAATACACAGACGCATTCGAAAGCAAATAAACCGAAATCTTTTGTTCTTTCAGTTCACGCACCAGTTCCCAGGACTCCTGCATCGGCGTACAATATCGATACCAGTCTTTAAAAAACGCTTTTGCCGGTGTATGTAAATATTGGGGCAGGCAACTCAATGCCTTCTCAATACAAGCCCCATATTCTGCACTTCCTTCATCCAATGCCTGCCAGTTTTCATAAAGTGCCTCATATAATACCGGAAAATCTTCTTCCGTATCACAGAACTGCCTTAAGATAAATTTCGGATCAAATCTTCCCAGTACATTTCCATAATCAAAAATGATATTTTTATATTTCATAAATCAAACCTGTCTTCCCAAACCTAACTTCTATTTCTGATTGTATTTTTCACGAAGTTCCTTTACTTTTGCTGTATATGTTTCATTCTGTTTCTTCTGGAAAAGTGTTCTCTGAATCATAGCCTTTGCCTCTTCAAACGGAGTCACTGCCGCATCATTTTTCTCTTCTACTTTAATCAAATGATATCCAAACTGTGTCTTTACCGGTCCGACAACCTGTCCGATCTCTGCTGAAAATGCGGCATCCTCAAATTCTTTGACCATCTGGCCTTTCCCGAATGTTCCAAGATCTCCGCCTTTTGAACCGGATGGGCAATTGGAGTGCTCCTGCGCAGCCACTTCAAACGCCGTTTCTCCACTTTCAATTGCTTTCAATATTGTATTGCATAACTCTTCTTCATCTACCAAAATGTGTTTCGCACGAACAGTCTCACCTTTCTGATACTGTTCTTTATTGGCATCGTAGTAAGCTTTCATTTCTTCCTCGCCAACTGTGATTTTAGAAATCATATCATGCATGACCATCTGCGCCAGAATATCTCGTTTTGCATTTGTAATCATTGTCTGAAATTCCTCTGTCTCATCCAGTTTCATTTCTTCACCTTCTTTTGCAAACAAACGAAGTGCAATAAACTGCTGCAGACACTGCTCACGAAACTGCGGATTTGACAAATACGCCTGCTGTTCTCTCGGCACTGCCTGAAGGAACAGATTGAATTCCTCCTGTGTGATCTCTTCTCCTGCCACTGTTGCCAATACTTCTTTGTTATTCATTGTTATTCCGCATTTTATCTGGTCCTAAACCATGCCACATTCAAGCAAATTAA
>ENA-ORSX01001241-ORSX01001241.1-human-gut-metagenome-genome-assembly--contig:-NODE-1241-length-19521-cov-3.175126_pt1:0-2500 | contig 19521 bp, 7 predicted proteins | sample MGYA00241904_ERZ509172 | MGnify/ENA primary metagenome ERZ509172 (study PRJEB26280, sample SAMEA2338795) | human gut metagenome | biome: human gut; feature: human-associated habitat; material...
GTGCTCTTTTTACTATTCTTTCGTACTTTCTTCTCTTTACCACGCGATAGGTCAGCGAAGCGTGAGCGGGCGCGGAGAAGGAAAGGCCAAACACTTCGGCTTAACGGAAATGAGCAACGAGAAAATGATAAGATGAGGTGCTCCGGGCACCCCTATTTAGAAAGAAGGGTCGAAGGTTTTGGGACTGTAGCTTTCCCCCTCCCCCCTTCGTCGGGCGGTGCTTGCGTGGGGTGTGTGCCACCAGAAATCGGGCTTGAAGCTCTCGCCTTACCAACGAGCCGACAGCTGATGGCTGTTGGTCACGACTACTACCAAAAAGCTCCAATGAAGATGAATATTTCACATGGAGGAGTGTGCATCTTTATGTTGGGTGTTCTTCTGTCGTGCGACCCGGCGGCTCATGTGCGACCTGTGGCCCACGCCTCCTATTCGTTCAGGGCGGGCGGCGTGAACTCTGATTCGATCCGGGTATTCAATCCCGCCGCTGAGATGCTCAGTTGACTCCTTAACCTTGATAGGAAGATGGCTTATTCAAGAATTCGTGCATAAGGGTAAGGAACTTTGGATGAACTAATGCGAATGGGTGTAAGCTTCGCTGCTCGGAAACACCCAGTGCCGACCACACTGAGAGACAGGAAAGCGCAGGTAACGCCAGTTGGCGAAGTGGCGTTAAGCATCCCTGGCGGTACGAAAAGAGAGGTCGTGATGATATCATCTACGTCCGTACCGCTCCTCGTGGAGTAGATCCCGCATCCAACCAAGTCTTTGACCAGGGAACGGGAGAATTCCCACTACCGCTGGTAGGCCAGCCGGGCCGTGAGCGCGGTGGGAACGGACTTCCCAAAAAGCCAGCCCCGTGCCGGGGTCAGCATAAAATGAAGGGGACGGCCCTAACTAATGTTGTGTTGGCAAAGCCAACTTCTTGGGTTGCGGGCGGAGAAAGAGCGGACGTGGGGACTCGGGTCGGGGCGCAGCCTAACTAAGAGAGCCATTCCACTTAGGGCGAGACAGAATGGGCGGGCACGAGCGGTCTGGTGTCCGAGACAATTGGTCAGACGACGACTACTTCACTTATTAGATTAGTATTAGCCGCCTATTCCGGAATGAAATAGGATGGAATAGAAAGAACGCGAAGCGCTACCGCTATAGGATTGGTGGGGGGGTGCAGTGAAGAAGGAAGCTTATCCCCGCTCCCACCGGCAGCTGCTAGGTCTCCCCATCTCTCCTAAACTTCCCCCGGTCTTCGGCCCGAGCTGTATGAGGCAGAAAGTCGTCTCACGTACGGTTCGGAGGCCGAGCCCCACCCCAGCAGTAATGGTGCGGCTTAGGTCAACTAACACAAAGACGATACAGTTCACTCAACGATTGCCTTTGGGTTCCGAACTCCATATGGGGAAGGAGCGTTGTTGTTTGCGAGGTCTCGATCATTTACATGGACCCACTTCTCATTCCATTTGTGGGAATTTGACGATCTATAAACCGTCCCTAACGAGCGATCGGCTCATGTTTGAGGATGATGAATCACTTCGTGCCGACCTGTTGCTAATAAACTTTCCGGCCTCATATGAGAATGGAAAACTTGAGCATTTTCTGCATCGGTGGATGAAGAATCGCGAACATAATAATTTATGGTTGACCATGTTCCCAGAAAAAAGATACTTTCGAGAAACGACGAGCACGACTGAAGTGGCTATACATACAAATCTATTTACGGATCTATATGCTTCGATTGGAACTGGAAGTTCCAGAACAGGCGGCTGGTATACCACCATAATGAAACTGCCTTTTATTTTTTTTATTTGGATAGGATTTATGTTGGCTTCATTAGGAGGCTCGCGTAGTTTGTTACGTCAGCTCCAAAAGGATAAGTTGCGTTGGCATCGAGAAAGTACCGTGGAGTTCATAATTGCATAAAAGGAGGAGAAGTAGGGGAGACAAGGTTACTGGGTAGCGCAGCGCATCCGTTTCGGGTACAGAGGCGACGAGGGGTGCTAACCCGGCCACCCAACCCAGCAGGTCAGGGGCCGGCCATAGGTTCGAATCCTGCTACCTTTCTTGTGGATCATCCTGTGGTTACCGGATGATGGGAATAACAAAGCAGAAATTTTTAAATGAGCACGAAATGTCAATATATGAATTGTTTCATTATTCGTTATTTCCGGGCCTTTTCGTTGCATTCACTTATAACAAGAAGCAACCACCAGCGTTTGGTGCAGCACCTGCATTTTGGTGTATTCTTCTTTCTTTCCTTGGTCTTTCGTTCCGTCATATTCCTAATAACTTATCCAATTACAACGTATTAACCGCTAATGCGCCTTTTTTTTATCAAATTTCAGGGACATGGTCTAATCATGAGGGTAGTATTTTATCATGGTGTCGGATCCCAAGTTTTTATGGATTCTTTCTTTGTTACCGGGGTCGACCCCAAAGCCATAATGTCTCAAAACGAGGAGGCCTTAGAGAAAGTCTATATTATTCCTTTGTCTCGAACTTCGTGAAG
>ENA-ORSX01001241-ORSX01001241.1-human-gut-metagenome-genome-assembly--contig:-NODE-1241-length-19521-cov-3.175126_pt1:5000-10000 | contig 19521 bp, 7 predicted proteins | sample MGYA00241904_ERZ509172 | MGnify/ENA primary metagenome ERZ509172 (study PRJEB26280, sample SAMEA2338795) | human gut metagenome | biome: human gut; feature: human-associated habitat...
TTTTTTAATCGTAACTTTCACTTCTGAAACCCAAGAAAGAGTTACCTTTGAGCCAACTGCGGGAAAGTCTCCTCCTTCTCTTGCTTTGGTCGAGTAGCTTTCTTCCTTCGCTTTTGAATAAAAAAGTGTTCTCTTTCTTTTCTCTGCTTATTCCGCCCAACGAATCGGCTTTCCGCTCGACAAAAAAGTAAAATGTCCGGTTAGGATATGTAGGGAAGAAGCTCAACGCATATTTCAGGATGACTTTCGTTTCATATTCCTTGAAAAATTCGAATAGGATTGAAAGGCTATGAATGTCAAATGGTCCCATAGGCGCTTTCGCCCGCCCTTGAATAAGCAGTAAGGCGTTGGAACGATCCCCCTTTGAAAGCTCTATCTCGGGAGAAAAATCGTAGACTTGAAAGCGAGTGAATACCCTAGACCATCGGGGAGGAAAGCTGCAGTTGTTCAGTTCACGAATCAGCAGTTATATCATCCGCGTAAGGAGATGGAGAGTCAGCCTTTGTTGTCTTGTTCGGTCAACTCTATTCCATGTAGCGGATATACTTTATATATAATTGCTAGCACACCTTGTCTACCCGCCCACTACACAGGCCTGAGTAAGGTAAAAAGGTACTTACTTTTAAGTATATCGAGGCTAATGTAAAATAGTATGCCAAAGGGAGAAGTCGATCCAAGCGAACGAACAAGTCGTCTTGTCTTTCGAGATGAGCTTATCGTGCGCTACGCTAGGCAAAGGGCAAGAAAGAAGAAAGTACGAAAGAATAGTAAAAAGAGCACACTCGCTTGGGCTCTTATAATCATTGCAGGGTTCGGTTCCCCTTTGCTCTACGTCGGATGGAAATATCTTCCTTCGAGTCTGGTAGGCAGTATTGGTAATATCGTATAGAAATAGAAGATCCACGCCTTTCGACTCCCATGTCTTTCTTGGTTGGTTTTACCAACCGGCGATTTCGGACAAGTCTTTCTTCATTTTTAGAGCAAGAAGCGGAACTAGAAGAAAGCTTTCTTTATGGATAACCAATTCATTTTGAAATATAGTTGGGAGACTCTCCCCAAGAAATGGGTAAAAAAAATGGAAAGATCTCCAGAGATTCTTATCTCATTCCATTCCAGTGGCTCGACCAGTAACCAATGGCGAAAACTAAAAAATCCATGGTTTCCCGGTAGAACCCCATTTCGCCCAAGTTGTTTCGGAACCGGAAAAAAGAAGCGGTTTTTCGCACAGCTTGCTCATAGTGCAGGTCCCACTTGTATATTGTATTTGGCCGAAGAAGCATCGGACAGGTTGGAGTTCTTACCTTCTTGGGACTCCATGGACCAAGATCTGCTTTCATTATATGGGCAATACCGATCTACTTTAGTAGATCATATGGATGTAGAAAAAGCTTCTGATTTTGATGAATTGGAAACTTCTCTTTTCCATTTCTATTTACCTAGTTCATATCTTTCTTTCGTGTGTTCCGGGGAGTAATTCGATCTCTTCAATCTCAGGATACCACCTAAATAACTGCGGCCAGAGAGTAAAATAGGTCGGAAAGAAAGAGTTTGAGGTTGGATTGGACGACATACATCTTGGTTGGTTCCCACTCTTTGCAGGGCGATGACACCAGTAGCTGTGGAGGTAGGAAGAAGGAGAGCAAGCCTGCCCCCAACCAGTTGCTTTGAATCGGATGTGAGGGATTGAATCTCTTATATAAAGAGATCTTAGCTTCTACTAATAACAGAAGGAACTACTCTTAATAGTCCTAAGGGCGGCAAAAGAAGAGGTAAAATAGTAGCAGTCAGGGGACATACTTCCTTGTTCGAGTTCGCCTAACAACCAATCGATAGCCGAGGAAATTAATGGTTAAAACCCCGGCTGCGCTAATCCGCCGAGTAGCTCTCCTCCTTCAACGATTTACCACAACAACATCCCACACCTGGAATGGTTTTACCAATGCAGACCTTATCCCTTCTCTTGCTGCAGCTTTGTCCCGGGTAGAAAGATTACTTACCACTCTATTCTTGTGCAGAAAATAGTGGACACTATGCGAAAAAAGACTGGACAAAAAACCATGATGTTGCTTAAGCTAGACTTGGAAAAAGCCTATGACAGATTGAGCTGGGATTTCGTCAAGGATAGACTAAGACCTCAAAATAGGTGACCTAACGGCCGCCGCCCGACTCGTGAGATGGCTTAAGCCTCAACTCAACTTTAAACTGTCCCTTCGTAGGATCGAAAGACCCTCTATTATGGATCGGTCGAGCTACTTCTAACCTTGGAGATGTAGGGACGCATATATCAAAAGCTCAGTGTGAAATTTGAATGAGATATATCTTTCTTTTTTTTAATTCCAAGACTAATTGAGGTTACACAAAATCGGAGCCATTCAAGGGTGTTCTTCATCGGGCTCACTTGGAAGGAGCGATATGACGCGAGTTTTCCGTGAGTGAATGGTCTCATCCAGTCCGCGAGTCAATCACGTACAAGTTGCCCGAAAAAGGGAATCCATACTGTCCTAAGCCGGACACCCTTGAATGGCTGATCCATATCCAACTTATCATCCCGGCACACTCTTTCATTCGCTAGACTCAGCTCTTTAACCTTAGATAGATTCCCGTCCCGCCATTTTTTTTCCTGAAAATATCATTGCGGAGAATCCCTGCCCTGTTACCACTCGATCGAGCACCAGCGATTTCTTTCCAGAGGTGGTGGAAGATTGACGTTCTTTCGAACTGTTTAGGCCCTGTTCCTTATCAAGGGTCAGCTCAAAAACAGGGTATCCCTTAATGTATGGGACGGGACCTGGTCGGATTAGTACTTACAAGGCCAGGTTTTCTCCTCATAAGGCTTTAGTCGCCGGCTCAAGCGACTCGACTTAGGCAGCTGGCTCCTCACTTCTTGGATTATACAGGTGGTTTTCTTTTTTTAATCCAGAGGAAGAGATAGCTAGCTCGAGCGTAAGGGAGAGGAAGTGGCGTATAATTTTATCCATTTTTTTGACAAGGTGCTGCTAGTGCCGTGGCTGTGCAGATAGGGCCCTACCACTGCTTTTTTCATTTTTCTTTACCTGGGAGGGGCGTACAGTCCATTTAAGGATTTTGCTCTGGTCCCAAGATCATCCCAAGAATAAAAATTTTTTCTTTCAACTCATTCTTCATACTAGAAGTCGAAGTCACGGCATGAGGGGGCTCAAAAAATAACGAGAATCGGTGTCGTGGTGGTGCTACGAGATGGCGATTTATCGTATAGAAGAATAGATCCGCGGACCTATTGATTGACCATAGATGCGAACCGATCGACTGCTATCTAAGAGAAGATAAGTAGTTCTTCTATCGTTCAAGGGCAAGGGGAAAAAATGTAGCGGCTTGCCTAGATCTCGTATTTCCCACGTAGTCCGTCGATCAAACCAACGATTCTCTTCTCAAAGTAATAGAGATATTTTTTTTTTCTGGTATGTAACTCCGCGAGCTAGGAGCGCATCATCGGGGCGAAAACGAACATAGGATCATCATCATGGCCCTTTTCTTTGTGTCCGGTCCGTTGTGTGTGTTTTTTTTATCTTCTTTCTTTTGCTGCTGATCGCACATCGAGAGCAGCTCCTTCTTGTTCAGGGTCATCAGATGAGAGATCTTCCTCCGACGTAGAGAAATCGGTCAAGCGGGAGGCTACCCTTGACTCATCCCTCTATCTCTAAAAAACCCTCCCCAGAGGAGAGCGGAAGCTCCAGGATGAGTCTGTCCTGGATTCCCGGATTCATTCTCGTCCTGATCCACCATGGAATTTTTTAAATCTACAAAAACATTGACGGAGAGGGCTCGTAATGATCTTGGAGAAGATCAAAAGGTGCTGAAGTGTGGGGGGATCCATAGGTTTTTTTGAAAGGGATGCTCTTATCATGTTATTGCTGAAAATAAAAACCGAATTCCTCTATTTGATGTCGATTCATCCACACTTCCATTCCTTGTAGAGGAAGACTAACTGCTTGCGGGCTGGGAGCTGTATGAGCGGTAACGTCCACGTACGGTTCCGTGAGAAGGGCGGTGGTTAGGATTGACCTTTCCTTGTTGTACCTCACTCTCGTCTTCAATGGGGTCTGCTCTTTTTTTTTTGGGAGAGTATGCCAATATGATCTTAATGAGGTGCGGGGCTTTGCATCTGACATTCGTTGGGCTTCCCTCTTCGGGAGCCTGCGTCCTGGCGTTTTTGTGCAATAAACCCCTCCGGCTGAAGACTAGTGGTAGGTGGTCCCGCGGAGCTTTCGGAGAAGGGTAGCCTAGTGTGTAAGCACAGCAATGAACCGCGGCGAACCCTCAGACGACCTATCTAAGATTAGGGGGGAGATCCTCAGTAGTGGTGACCCTTTCACTCTTCCGCGGACTGATACATGTACCGAATGCTCATACGGGACAGTTTACTCCTGGGGGTTGCTCTGAAAAATCCTTTCTTTCTCGTCCACTCAGGGGGGTGCGGACACACCTGCGCGGATTACAGGTGACGGTTACAAGAATGGCGGGGAAGTAAACAGTACCTGACGACATTCAGGGATGGATGTAGACCCATCGGGCAGGGATAATCATTCCGGTCCTGGGAGAGGTTAGAATTCGACCGATCCATAATAGAGGGTCTTTCGATCCTATGGCGACCATTCTCAAGAACCAAAAAGACTGAGCTGAGGTAAGCCCTATGAGTCACTGAAACGACGGCAGGAGGCCCTTGATCTATCATCAATAGAGGGAGCAAAAAAAGCGCTTTGCTCCCTTTTACAATATGAAGAAAGAAATAAGGGTCGAAGTTTAGACCGCTCACAGTAGTTCTACCTATAGAAAAGATCATGAAAGAGTCGATCAGAATGGTACTCGAATCCATTTACGATCCCGAGTTTCCAGACACATCGCACTTACGCTCGGGTCGAGGCTGCCACTCGGTCCTAAGACGGATCAAAGAAGAGTGGGGAACCTCTCGCTGGTTTTTAGAATTCGACATCAGGAACTGTTTTCACACCATCGACCGACAT
>ENA-ORSX01001241-ORSX01001241.1-human-gut-metagenome-genome-assembly--contig:-NODE-1241-length-19521-cov-3.175126_pt1:15000-19521 | contig 19521 bp, 7 predicted proteins | sample MGYA00241904_ERZ509172 | MGnify/ENA primary metagenome ERZ509172 (study PRJEB26280, sample SAMEA2338795) | human gut metagenome | biome: human gut; feature: human-associated habitat...
CCAGTGGAGGATCTCCCATCATTCTTCTTCCTTAACTGGAACTCCCTTTTGCTCAGTCTTTTTTATTTTATATCTTCTTACGCCTTTCTCCAGGATTCAGCCTTAGGAAGTTTCCTTTGAATATCTCACTCCCGGAAGAAAGGGATAGATTCTCTTGCAGCTTCTTCTCGAACAGCGGATCGGATACGGGGCATGTCCCTGAGACTATTGATTAAATAGCAGCGTATTTTTACACCGTATTCTGATTCCCTCCCTCACATGACTTCTCTGCTCGTGGCTATCTTAACCATTGATTCAATTGGGCAAAGAACTTACTATTTATTCGTGCCATTCAACCTCTTCGTCCATGTTGGTTGTTGCTTTTCGGGTAAAGGTAGCATTCAAAGCTGGAAATAAAGAGCAACCATCCGCGCTTTCGAATGAAGGCTGGTCGTAGATCTGCACCTTTCGCCAGTTAAAGGAAGAGTGGAACATACTAATCCTGCGAGAGGAGTGGACCTCCCAACACGATCCTGACCCGCCGGACCATAGCAAGACCTTCATCTCTCACGATTGATCCAATGTACCTAGTTGCTAGCTTGAACCACGGATTCCTCAGACGTGGAGATGGATTAGGTAGGGATCACTCGCGCTCGATCTACCTTGTACGGAGTGCCCGGCAGGTCCTTGGACCCTAAACCAGCCATTCAGACAGAAGGAGCCAAGATGGTTGACCTTTCCTTGCCTTATGAAAAGAGCACGTCCAATCGAAGACCTTCCCATCGGGCGGGCATAGGTCAAGTAATCTTAATCGCCTCGGGCGGAGTAGCTTTCCAATAAACATATTCCTTCTCCTGCGCCCCACGCTCGCATCGGTCACCAACTGACGAACCAAGACGGGGAATTAGTAATACAGGCTCGGTGGCTCTGGCCCCTTGTCCGGCTGGGAAGGTGCTTTTCTATACACCAATCGGCCTACTGGCTCGGGAGGAGAGGTGAACCCCGCTTTCAGGTGGACATGAGATTCGCTAACGAGAAAGATCATAATCGAAGGCGGATGACATTGAATAAAGGAGTAGGCGCGCGCTTTCAGGTCTACGAGGGTCTTAGGTCCCAATTCCTTTCACTTTCGCTATGTGGCGCTCATTAACAAGGCTTTTTTGTTGGGGTATATGAATAGCTCTTGTTGTCGTCTTTTTATAGGTCCTTGGCAGGCTGACAGGCGATCCAATCTCCGACTATGTGTAATTCTTCGGGCCTATATTCTGTTGGAGATTGCAAGTGGTTGGACACTCATTTTATACTCAATAAAGAAGCTATTTATACAACCAAGGAGACAAAGTTTTTCTTTTGTCTTTCAAACTACAAGTAACAAGAAGGCTCTCAACTCACACTTCCACTCTCGGCTCACCCACTCAAGAAAGAAAATTAACTCACTTTCTCTCTAGCTCTCTTTCTTTGTAACCTCCTCTTCTCTTCTGAGTTCTGTTGAGCGGTTGTGGAAACTTCTTCTGTCTCCCATCCCAAGCTGCCACCGTCTAGGCTGCACATTCTGTTGAGGTTTCACGAACCTTGGCTGCCTTCTTCTGCCAAACTCTATGTCATGCTTTAAGCCTTTCCTAGGATGATGCTCTGACTCGTCACCCCATCCATATGGCTCCCCAACTGGCTGACCCCAGTGTGAGGTTGGAGTGTACTTTAGCAGGTAATATAACTTCCCCTCAGGTTCTCCCAAGGTATCCCATGTCTCCTGCTGTGTAGCTATCCGCCTTCCTTCTGAACTAGCGTTCTCCTCCCTAAAACATACGGATATGGAAGATAGAACTTGGGTCGCCACTGCCTTACGCTCCCAGGTCTGTACTGTTACTCTTGCTCCTGGACGTGCGCTGCCTTAGCTGCCCTTTTGGCATCAAGCAAGGAAGGCAGATCTAAAGTCACTGTATTGATAGTTGGCACTGGTGGGAATGGATCCTCATCAAGCAGCATGCTTTCCTCTGAATAGGGAGAGGGGAAGGTAGCGCATCCACAGTAGAGAGAGATATACCCTTCAACACAGTCAGCCACCCCTCGGCTCCCCTCTGTGAGTGCTTTCTTCCAGCGAAAGGAAGCGGAGCTCTTCCTCTTCCAAGCGAGACGGCGCCCGGTCTTCCCGCGCGGCTTCGCGAAAGGGCCTACTTGTTGATATGCTTGTCGATATGGAATTCGATCCCAAGGTTTCGACCACTCACTATGACGAGAGAAGCCGCAACTTCGCGGCCTCCCCACTTCTTATCCCCGGAGACCGTCCGTTCTGCATCTATCTATTCATTCTTATTCCGATGGTCCCGAAAGAAAGTGCTTTAATTCCCCCTGAACCGTCTTCTGCAGATCAACCCTTGTGCTTCGTCTTATCCAAAATATCTCTTGCCTAAATATTCCTCTTTTACATGACCGAGAGACCTCTTTAATTCTTCTACAGCTCGTACAGGTCCTCTCTGGGTGCTTCGACTTTTTGACGGGGAAGAAATGAACGGGGTCAGGGATCCGGTCGTATTCTCGGTGCGAACCCTTCTTCTTCTGTGATTTGTCAGGGGCCACCAACCACATGACTGCCGATGCCGAGGCCTGAACCTCCTCCTCGTCTTATACAGGTAATGCCAGGGCAGGGTTTCATTAATGAAAAGAAAAGCGGAGTAAGAGCTCTTTGCAGGATAAACTAACTAAAGGCTGTTTAGCGAGATAGGATAACCGCTCTTAGGGGAATGGCATGGATGGATAGAAGTAGACATGTGCACATGAAAAAGGTAGTGATTGGCCTAGGCCTAAAGGAATTACCGGTCTGGTCTTAGGAATCGACATCCGACATTTAACAAAAAAAGAGAAGATTAGTACAACAATGGTCTTCAATCCCCCTGATTCTATTAGAAAAGGCGATAAAGTGGCTCGAATGGCAGGATTTGTATGTCACTTAGGAATAGAATATGATTCTCCGATCTTTTCACCTTTGCTATTCCCGGAAGAACTAAGAAAACCTCGAATAGGAAGAAGAAGCTCTTTTCGCACGTTAAGTTGACTGAAGCTTTCAAAGTCCTAGTCCTATCCCGGAAGTGGGGGAGACAGAGCTTCAAGCAAGGGTGCACGTGAATCAGAAAAGGCTGTTATTGTTAGAGAGAATCCCCTTATGCCATCTACAGAGAGGGAATATAAACTCCCCTATCTTTCTATTTCCTTCTTACTGTAGTTCTTGGAATCTTGTCTTCCATTCTTCTAAGCATTCAGTCTCGGTAGTCTCTCCCATTGTTGTAAGTGAGTCTTATAGCGAGTGAATGTGTATGCGGGCTCATTGCCGTCTGTCTTAGTAAGCCGTACGCTTCTTTTCTTTATTGCTCCAGTGAGCGAGTACTTTTTATCTTTAAGTACCTGGAAGATTTTTATCAATCTGCTAAGCTGTTTAGATTGTCTTTCTGACTCTGGCAGGGAAGAATGCTACTTACGCGGGTTGATGCGGGAGAAATAGAAATTTATCTTTTTCGGTAGGAAGCCCTTCCGTCAGAGTCTGGTTCCGATCTTTTTTCCTTCGAGGTAGTGAACTTTCGTCCTTTAGAACTAGTACGTTTAATCGTAGAAAACAGAGGCAAGCAGGACAGACGATCAATCCCTCTTCTAGTAATGACACCCCCTTATTAGGTTGGAACCCATTCCCATTGACTTCCTACATACAGGTATAGTGAGATGCAAAGGAAGACGGAGACCTTTTTACTTATAGACGACTAGTAGCGCAAAGCAATTCCATCCGATTTTCGAGAAAGAGTTGGCTTTTGACCAAGATAAGAAGCTAGCCACAAAAGCTACCACTGAAAGAAGGTAAACCGAAGCAGACAAATGAAGTCTTCTTAGACTTCGGGGAAAAATTGCCAGCTTTACAAAGGACAAGCACCTTACACAGACACTTAGGATCAGCTTAGGTGAGAGGAAATTTCTGCACAGAAGGGACATTCACACTATTAACAGCCAAAGCATTTACATTGATTGGTAGTAAGTGAATCTGATCGCCAAAGGCAGCTACATGTCTACTATTTCTTCATACTTTAGAAATGAAGGACTCTGTCCATCCTGACTTACTCAACCAGACCCGGACCTTACTCATACTTACTTCCCGGTACTAAAATCCGCTCTTTCTCAACCGGACTCGAAGACAGTGGTCTAACCATTTCAAAGTGCTAGTACTCGAGGAATGGCAGAAGATTGCAAAGACTCGAGAACAGAACGGGCATTGGCATCGGGAAAAGGCGGGCTAGAAAGAAAGCAAGTAGGTAGGAACGCAAGCAAGAAAGGAAAGCTAGAGAGAGATAGCCCTTTTCTAAAGTATAGATAACCATTAGCCATTAGAAAGGGTTATACTCAAACGGACTCAAAAACCATAAGGAAAGTAAAATTCATGAGCTTGTTAATGGTATCTGGGCACCTCTTGCTAGCAGTTCTACCGCCATCTTTGATGGTGGAACTTCCTTTAGCTTGTAGCTTTATTTCGAACAGATAAATTCCTTCTTTCTGGTTAGACGA
>ENA-ORSX01001243-ORSX01001243.1-human-gut-metagenome-genome-assembly--contig:-NODE-1243-length-19499-cov-2.765943_pt1 | contig 19499 bp, 15 predicted proteins | sample MGYA00241904_ERZ509172 | MGnify/ENA primary metagenome ERZ509172 (study PRJEB26280, sample SAMEA2338795) | human gut metagenome | biome: human gut; feature: human-associated habitat; material: faeces...
AGCCGTAAGGCAGGAGGTAATGTATGTATTTAGAAGAACAAAAGATTTTATTGTGTGGTATCGACCACGGATTTTCCACTATGAAAACAGCACATTTCGTATTTGAAAATGGTGTGAAGGAGCTGGGTGGAGAAGCTACCCTGACCGCAAATACCATGATGCTGAATGACAGGTATTATAAGGTTGGCGAGGGAAGGCTGCCGCTGAAAGATACCAAGGTGGAGGATGAGGATTGTTTGTTATTAACGCTGGCAGCGATTGCAAAGGAAATGGATTATTATCAGTTATCCGATGCAAGTGTAAGTATTGCAGCAGGGTTACCATTTACAAGATTTGGACAGGAAAAGGTAGCATTTAAGGAGTATCTGAATCCGGGAAGCGTAGATTTTCAGTACAATGGCAAGACATATCATATTGATTGCAAAGAGGTGTTTCTTTATCCACAGTGTTATGCCGCAGTTGCAGACAGGTTAGGAAAACTGCCGGAAGAGCTTTTGATAGTAGATATTGGAAGCAAGACAGTTGATATCATTCATACAAGAAAGCATGTACCGGTGGAAAGTGACTGTATCACTATTCCATCCGCACTGATACAGTGTATGGCAAATATCAATAATGTGGTTTACAGAAAGACGAATCGCACTCTGACGGAGGAGCAGATACAGCAGGTGATGATGTATGGAAATGCTCCATATTCAGATAAGATGGTCCAGATAGTAAAAGAGGAGCTGACAGTTTTTGCAAGAGGAATTGAAGCTACTCTGAAGGAACACGGATTTGATCCGGAAATGACACCTGTTGTATATGTGGGTGGCGCAACTGTGATGAAGCGATTTGGTTCCGTCTTTGGCAGACACATCATGCACATTGAAGATGTTAAGGCAAATGCACTTGGATACGAATATCTGGCGTATCAGCAGATGAAACGAAAGATGCAGTAGTGGCGGATTGGAGGCAGTATGGCAAATGAAGACAGTGTGACAGTCAGCTTCCGCCTTAATCTTAACAGAGAAGAGGACTGGGAAATCCATAGGTATCTTGAGGATGAAACAGCGATGTTCTGCTTTGGAGATAAGAGCAAGTTTATCAAAAAAGCATTGATAAGGACAATTCGTGGCATAAAGCAGGAAGCTGAGGAAGAACGTCTTGTTCAGGAAATGAACACACAGAGGACAGCAGCAGAGAAAACAGTAGTTTCTGAAGCTGACCGGATTATTGATGCTGTAAAGCTGATTGTTCAGGATGAAATGCAACGATTTGCTGGAATGCAGACTGTGAAGGAAAAGCAGGTGGTTACGGAACTAACAGAATCTATGCCAATGGCGAGTAAGGAAGCGGCTCCAGCTTTTGGAGTGGTTCCGGAAAGTCTGGGCGAGGATGTGTCAGAGGATGTAATGGATTTTCTGAACAGTTTGTAGCCGGCAGGTCGGAGGAGTTAATATACCCGGTATTACAAAGTAATAAAAAGTAATACCGGGTGTGATACAGATTATTATATGGTAATACCTGTCGTAATACAGGCAGAAGCCGGTAATACGCAGGGGATTACAGATAATTGCCCCGTAGGGGCATATATAAAGAGGGTATTAGGGAGATTAAAATCTCCCTAACCAGATTTTGTAAAACGCATTGCGTTTTACGTATCTGGCAAATTCTCTCCACACGCAGCATAGAAAAAAGGAGGAGTGGCTTATAGGTAGAAAAGGACAATTAATAGAACCAAGGAAGAATTTTACCATTCGTTTATCGGATGAGGAGCGTGAGCAGGCGGAGCATGATGCCAAAACCAATGGTATGAAGTTATCAGATTATATCAGATGCCTGATTCTTCATGGAGGTAAGGTGGATACGACCCTTGCTCATGACAGGCGGGATTTGATTAATCAGCTTTCCGGTCTTTGTAACAATTATAATCAGATGACGAGAGTTGCCAATGGCTGCGGTTATGTATTTGACAGCACCATGAAAACCGGAAATCAGCTGATATTACAGATAAAGGATTTGATGCAGGAGGTGGTTTGTGGATGGCGATAACCAAGATGATGCATATGAAAGCAAGCAGTAAGGCACGAATTGACATTCATCTGGAACATTCCATCAATTATATTCTGCAACCGAAAAAACTGGGTGAGGCAAATCTGGCGGGCGGTATTAACTGCCTGCCGGAGATGGCTTATACGCAGATGAAGGCAACCAAGCAGATGTTTGGCAAACTAGGAGGGCGGCAGGGATATCATTTTGTAATTTCCCTGAAACCTGGGGAAGGTACACCAGCGATTATGTATGATATCGCTATGCGATTTGCAAAGGAAGCCTTTCACGGAGAATATGAAGTGGTAGTAGCTGTTCATACAGATCGTAATCATCTTCATGCCCATATTGTCATAAACAGTGTAAATATGGTAACGGGATATAAGTTCCAGTGCCATAATGGAGACTGGAAATACAGATTTCAGCCTATTACCAACAAACTCTGTGAAGAATATGGACTTCATATCACTCCGGCTGAATACAGCCAAGAACCTAAAAATATGGCAAGACCGCAATGGGAACGTGAACAGGTATTTTCCAAATGGATAGAGCAGGATGCCAGATTATGTGCCGTTAATGCAGAGAGTATGGAGCATTTTATATTTCTTTTGGAGAAGGCTGGCTTTGAAGTAAAGCAGGAAAAGCATATCGCTGTGAAAGTGCCGGGGATGAAGCGGTTTAAGAGACTGGATACTATTTCGGATGATTTCAGCAGGGAGAATCTGGAAGCGTTATTTAAGTATGGGGAACCGGAATTGATAGTACCGATTGCTCATACAACTTCATTACCTGTAGCAAGAAAGGCGTGTTTATCACCATATCAGAAAAAGTGTTACACGAGGATGTATCGCCTGCGACTGGCAGAGAAAAAGCGATTTTCTTATGGTGCGGCTTATCTGTATGAACAGATACAGAAAATGAATGAATTACAGGAGGAATATCTGGTAGTTGTAAAGTATGATGTTAGGTCTTTTGCAGATTTATATAGATTAAAACAGAGATTACAGCATGCGGATGAGGAGCTGTGTAAGACGCAGAAAGAGATGTATCGGGACAGGGCAGTTTGGAAAAGGTCATGCAAGACAGAGGAGGAAGTGTCTGCCTTTGAAGCATCTGAGGATGACTACCGGGAAAGGCTGGAGCAACTGAAACTTCAAAAGAAGGATATCCGGGATAAGCTAAAAGCGGTAATCAGATGTCTTGAACGGGATGGAAGTCTCAAAGAGGCAGAATTAGAACTTCGCATACCGGTTGATGAACTGGATGATATTACAGAGATGTACAAGGTGGAAGTGCCGGAGAATCCGTATCGGGTGCAGAAAGCGGAAACGACTGCGGATTCCGTTGTGGAAACGGATATGGAAGAAACCTGCAAGGGGGAAGATGTAGCTGAAGCTGTTTCCGAGAATGTTATGGCAGAATGCCTGGACGCAAGCGGAATTGAACTGTTAGAAGGACCAGTAAATGAGCCTGCAGATATTGTGGAGACTAGGGAAGATGCACCTTTTGGAGAATTGGATACAGCGACATCTGATACGGATAAAAAGGATGAGCTACCATCTGACAAGAATGATTATATGCGACTCAGTGTGGCGGAAAAGGTACGTTGCTATGGATGTGATATGAATGATATAGAAAACGTATTTAATGTGGTTAAGTCATATTTTGAATCAGTTGGCATGAATGCTGGCTTTGATGAAATCTATGAGGAAGCGAAGCTTTTGGCAGATTATTATGCTAGAGAGGAAGCTGAGAATCTGATTAGCCGGAAGGTTGAGCAAATCCTGCAGAGAATGGATGTGTGGGATGTTAATCCAGAGCAACTAATTAGGTATCCGGTGTACGTTTTATCAGAGGTATTTGATTTGACAGATATGGATTATTATACCGGAATTAAGGTTTTTGGCGCTGTGCTGGATAGGAAAGGTGTGCATCTGGGGCAGCAGGAGATAAACGAATTATTCGAGAACTTCCATGAGGACTGGATGCGAGAAAAGAAACAGGATAATGTAAAAGGTGGAAGATAGGATGTGGGGCATCGTGGCGGAGGTTTAGTTACGGTGCCCTGATTTGTACGAAATTGAAATATTTGCTATTGAAGGAAGTATAAAAAGTCGCGATAACATGCGAATAATTATTGAGAAGATATTAGATATATGGTATGATGTAATGTAGAATTGTTTGAATGGGATTTTATATGGAGGATTAACAATGGCAGTATCATATAAGCGATTGTGGATACAATTAGCCGAAAAAGAAATGAGCAGAGCAGATTTGAGAAAAAAAGCAGAAATAGCACCCAATACCATGACAAAACTTGGAAAAAATGAATATGTTGCTATGCCCATTTTAGATAAAATATGTAAAACATTAGGAACGGATTATGGCGAGATTATGGAGTATGTCCCAGATAAAGAAGAATCAACGGGTGATAAGTAACAAGTACAGATTATGGGACAAGTAGTTTGATAAGATGTGTTATATAGTATGATTTGAATCCGTTATTTTTGGAAAGGAGCACTTGTATGGATATATTTGAAGGCCTTTCAGAAAGACAGAGAGAAGCAGTCGAAACAATAAATGAAGATTTAGAAATTATCGCCTGTGCTGGTGCTGGAAAAACCGGTGTTGTAACAAGAAGAATTGTGAATATTTTGAAGTCAAAGCCGGATGTATTGCCTGAAAATATAGTGGCATTTACGTTTACAAAGAAAGCGGCGGAAGAATTAAAAGGTCGTATTAATGCTTATGGGAAATCTGTATTAGGACATACAAAAGGGTTTGCACATATGTATGTTGGAACCATTCATGGGTTTTGCATAAGAATGTTACAAGATTACATACCGGAGTTTCAGAAGTTTACTGTATTAGATGAGATACAGACCAAGTTATTTGTTGAGAGATACTATGAAGAATGTGGTATGCAGGATTTGGACTTGAAAAAGTATGTAGAAACATCTTTGTTTATCTCAGTTATGAGCGTATTGAATGAAAACTGGTTTGAACAGGATAAGTGGAATGAGAAGATTCGTATCGCTTTTGAGAAATATCGTAATAAAATGTATGAAGAAAAGAAATTTGATTATTCTCTGATTCTTCGAGAAATGATAAATCAGCTTGAAACAAACCGTGAATTTGCTGAGATTATTAAAAACAAAGTGAAGTATTTAACGGTTGATGAATATCAGGATACAAATCCCATACAAGAAAGACTGATAGAAATATTAAAGGGATTTGGTGCGAATATCTGTGTTGTAGGTGATGATGACCAGACAATTTATCAATTTAGAGGAAGTGATCCTAGGAATATCCTTACATTTAAGGAAAGGTACAATATAAAAAAATATATTGTGCTGGATAGGGATTATCGAAGTACGGAAGGCGTTGTTGATGTGGCAAGAAGAATCATAGTCAATAACGATAGGCGATTGCTAAAAACAATGACTTCAGGTTGTAAGACGAAATATGATATAGGAGACATAGCGTATGAAGAATATTCGGACATGGAAGATGAATTTACATTTATAGCCCGGAGAATTATGAAACTTCATGAAATAGGTGTTCCTTATTCAGAAATTGCAATCTTGTTGCGAAAAAGAAAAGTCAGTGGGAATATCGCCGAAGTATTGGAGGCATATGATATTCCATTTGTTGTAGAAGGTGTGAATGCTTTATTTGAGACAAAAGAATGTAATGCAGCAAAAGGGATTTTTGATTATTTAAATGGCGATATTCCGGCAACGGAACTTTTTGAAAGATGGTTGCAGATAGACTATCCTCTTGATAAAAAAGAGGTAGCAGATGCAATGCAGTATTTGGCAACGATTGATGTAAAAGAAATAAAGTTATATTCTGATTTTAATATACAGGCTATTTATCACGAATTCCTTCGGCGTATTTCATTAACGGAGGATGGCAGAAATGAAACAGAAGTGATTATGTATAACCTTGGAAAGTTTAGCCAGGTGATTGCAGATTATGAGATTATCAACTATACGCTGAAACCAAGAATAAAGCTCAATAACTTTTGTTCCTTTTTGAAGTATACGGCATCACAATATTACCCGGAAGGGTATATGACCAATTCCTATGCAAAACCGGATGCGGTTAGTATTATGACCGTACACCAGTCCAAAGGATTGGAGTTTGCAGCAGTATTCATTCCACAGCTCAATAGAAATTTCTTTCCGGCACAGCGTGTAGGTGGAAAGGGAATCTGGCATGTGATTGATAAAGCGTGGATAACTAATGCAGATAGATTTGACGGGGATATTGAAGAGGAGAGAAAACTTTTTTATGTGGCGGTGACCAGAGCAAAGAAATATTTATATTTGACACGCTCAATAAACGGTCATGATAAATACATTTCTCCATTTTTAGAAGAAGCAAAGGAATCATCCTATTTAGTAAAATACGATGGAAATATACAATATGATCCGGAGCATTTGCCAAACATAAAACAGGAAAGCATGCCGATTTCCTTAAACTTTTCTTTGCTAGAGGATTATTTTGAATGTCCGTATCGATTCAAATTATCTATGTTTTATGGATTTGAACAGCCGATTGTGCCGGCACTTGGATATGGAAATGTGTTGCATGAAATCGTGAAAAATATACATATTGCGGCTATGAACGGAAAAAATTTGACGAAAGACAATGTAAAGAGAATGATAGACGAGGCATTCTACTTTCCCTATGCGACTCCGAAACTGGAAGAAAATATGTATAAGAGTGTTACAAGAGCAATCAATAATTATGTGGAACATAACCGAGATGATATGAAAAATGTTTATATGGCAGAATCTGATGTTGAAGTAGATATGGGGGATGGTGTCAGGTTAAATGGTCGAATTGATTTGGTAAAGAAAATCAATTCGGATGGCAAAGATAAAATAGCGATTGTAGATTTCAAAACTGCGAACAAGGAAGCAGTGGAATCAATTAATAAAGAACAATTAAAAATATATGCGTTAGGATATCAGGAGCTAACTGGGGAAAAGGCAGATTACATGGAAGTCTATCAGTTGGACTCAGAGAAAAGAATAAAAGAAGAGGTGACGGAAACAGTAATTCAGGATGTGCGGAAAGAAATTACCGATGCGGCTACAAACATTAGAAACAACACTTTGCCGCGGAAATGTAACAAAGAAAACTGTTCAAAATGTCATTTGAATCATTTGTGTTTAAGTAAAACGGAAAAGAAACAATACGCGATTTAGGAGGAAATCATGGCAAATTTATCACAGATAAAAAGAGAGAAAATGTTGAAATTTTTGGAAACATTGAAGGAGCAGCATAGTGATGATGAATCACTGATTGCAATTAATCAGATAGAGAACGAACTGACATCAAAAAAATATGGGCTTGTGTGGGAAGAACATGAAGAAGAAGTGGATGTAAAAATGCGGACGCATATTCCTGTGTTTACAGAAGTGGAGGAAAAAGAAATCGTAGGTAATCCAGATAGTGAACAGTACAATTTCCTTTTGGAGGGAGATAATCTGCATTCTTTGAAATTGCTTGAGAAGACGCATAAGGGAAAGATTGATGTGATATATATAGATCCGCCGTATAATACGAAAAATAAAGAATTTATATATGATGATAAATTTGTTGGGGAAGACGATACTTTTCGACATAGTAAATGGATTTCTTTTATATATGAAAGGCTGAAGAGTGCTCAAAAATTACTAAGTGAAAGAGGCGTAATTTTTATTTCAATAGATGATAATGAAGAGGCACAATTAAAATTAATTTGCGATGAGATTTTTGGGGAAACTAATTTTGTAGCACAATTAGTTTGGGAAAAGAAAAAAAAGGGATCTTTTCTTTCAAATCAAATAACAAATATTAAAGAATATGTTCTTGTTTATTGCAAAAATAGATATGATTTTGCTGGTTTGATTGGGGAAATAAATACTAAAACAGAAACATATCCATGCATAAATGCTAGCAATAAACGTGCCGTATGCAAAATTGCCAAAGGCATAAAAAGTAATTATAAAGAGAAAAATTTTAGGGTAGCAGCGGGGACTGTAATATCTGATTCCACAATGGATATAATCTATAAAACAGATTTAATAATTGAAAATGGTATTGTTACTGAAGATTTTGAAGTTGAAGGCAACTGGAGATATTCTGTTGAGGCAATGTATAATTATTCTCTTAATGGAGAATTGTACATTACTAATGCACTTTATATTCGTAGAATCGTGTCTGAACCTAGAATGAAAACAATGAAAGATCTGCTTCCTAGAGTTGGTGAAGATGAAACGATAACATATAATACGCCAATTAATGTATCTAATTTATTTGATAGCGGATGGGGGTCTAATGAAGATGCTGATAATGAACTTATTGCATTTTTTGGCAAGGAAAGAATTTTTAGCTATCCAAAACCAATTAGATTAATAAAAAAGCTTATTTGTTCAACAAGAATGAAAGATTCAGTTGTGTTGGATTTTTTTGCTGGTTCAGGTACAACAGGACAAGCTGTGGTGGAATTGAATCAGGAGGACGGTGGAAATCGACAATTTATTTTATGTACTAACAATGAAAATAATATTTGTGAAGAAGTTACATATCAGCGTCTGAAAACAGTCATAACAGGAAAACGAGCAGATGGCAGTCAATATTCAGAAGGATTACCAGCCAATTTGAAGTATTATAAAACAGATTTTGTAGATAAAGAGAGTGAAGAAATCTATGATGAACTTCTTGAACACACTAAAGAAATGATTCAGTTGCAGTATGGAGTAAAAGTTGATAATCAAAAGTATATTATGATTATGGATGACGATGAGATGGATGAATTTGAAAAACATTTTGATGAATATAAGGACATAGAAGTGATATTTATCAACCAGGATGTATTATTGTCTACATCCCAGGAGAAGTTATTGCAGAATATAAATACAAAGATTATTCCGGATTGCTACTTTGATTTTGAATTGAGAGAGGTAGGAGAATTATGGTAGGAAAAATAAAAGATTACGAGTTTCAGACACAATGTGTGGAATACCTGATAGATAAAACCGTTGAAACCACCAGTAAACAGGTCATTACTGTGAAGGCACCAACCGGTGCGGGAAAAACAATCATTCTTATCAAATATGTAGACGAGTTCCTGAAAAACACAAGCAAAAATACAGCCTTTGTATGGTTGTGTCCGGGAAAAGGAAATCTTGAGGAACAGAGCAAAGAGAGAATGGAGGAGCTGGCATCGCATATAGATACAAGAAACCTTATGTATTCTATGATGGCGGGATTTGAACCGGGAAGTGTTACTTTTATTAACTGGGAGCTTGTTACGAAAAAAGGAAATACTGCATTAAAAGACAGTGAAAGATCGAATTTATTTGAAAAAATTGCAGAAGCCCACAAAGATGGAACGGAATTTGTAGTGATTATCGATGAAGAACACCTGAATAATACGAAAAAGGCAGATGATGTAATTAGTGCATTTGCAGCTAAGAACATTATTCGTGTTTCTGCTACCGCAAATAAAGTGCCACATCAGGAATACTATGAAATTAGTGAAGAAGATGTTATTGCTGCCGGTTTGATAACCAGGGCAATTTATGTCAATGAAGGTGTGGATGAGCGAAAAGAAATCTTGAATGATTATGAGTATTTGCTGGACTTGGCAGATAATAAACGAAAAGAAATTGCAGAGGCATATAATAGACTAGATGTCAAAGTAAGACCACTTGTGTTGATACAGTTTCCTATGGGACAGCCGGAAACAATCAAAGCGGTTGAGGAAAAATTGGCCAGCATGGGATATACATACGATAATGGTATGGTCAATATTTGGATGAGTGATGAGAAGATTGTCAGTGATGATTTGACTAAGTTAGATGGTTCACCGGCATTTCTGTTAATGAAGCAGGCAATATCTACTGGATGGGATTGTCCAAGAGCAAAGATTCTCGTGAAATTACGAGAAGGAGGTAGTGAGGACTTTCAGATTCAAACAATAGGCAGAATCCGTCGAATGCCGGAAGGAAAACATTATGGGCTTAATATTCTGGATTATTGTTACATTTACACATTGGATACGCAATACAAGATGGGATTGTTGTCTGCACTTGATAAAGCATATCAGGTACGTAGGTTGTTTCTTCGAGATGAAGCAAAAGACTTTACTCTCACCAAAGAAATGCGAGATTTGGACTTCGATGGTCTTGGAGAACGTGAAACGTTAGAAAAAGTATATGCTTATTTCAAGGAAAAGTATCATTTGGGCTCTGATAAGAAGGTAAATCAGGAAAATCTTGAAGCGGGCGGTTACAACTTTAGCCATGAAATTGATAATAAAATTCTTCAGGGAATATTTAGAACAACAGAAGATCTTGCACGAAGTGATTCTGAAGACAAAATCAAAATTAAGACAACCGTGAATACACATACACATGGTATTTACCTGTTACACTCTGTTGATGAGATTAAAAAGGTTACGGGTATGCAGTCTCAGAAAGTAAAGAATATTCTTAGGAGAATGTTTAGCAAGGGGAAAAAGAGAAAGTACAAGTTAATTGAATTGGAGAATTCGGATTTTTATGCATTTGTGATTAACAATGTAAAGCAGCTTAAAATGGATTTTAAGAATGTAACTGCTCAAATGGGTGGTAAGCAGATGACACTTGTACTTCATCCAAAAACTTCAGAGTTTCATATTCCGGAAATGGAAATATATAAGTATAGCGAAGTAAAGAATCGTCAATTACTGCGCATGAATGCTTACAAAGAGTATACAAATGAATTTATTACGGACAAAACTAGAAGTCATCCAGAAAGGTTATTTGAGCGTTATTGTGAGAAAAATGATTCGGTAGAATGGGTTTATAAAAACGGTGATACCGGTCAGCAATATCTTTCCATCGTATATACGGATGCCTTTTTGAAACAATGGTTGTTTTATCCGGATTATATTGTTCACTTGAAAGATGGTACAGACTGGATTATCGAAACAAAGGGTGGTGAAGCATCTGGTCATAGTAAAAATATTGATTTGCAGATAGGTAACAAATTTAATGCATTCAAAGAATATGCAGAAAAATATAACCTGCATTGGGGATTTGTGCGGGATATTGATGATGAGCTGTATATCAATAATACGGAGTTTGTTGATGACATGTCTGATGATCGGTGGAAACCATTGGAGGAGGAGCTGTAAGCAACATTTCCATTACAAATATGGAAGAATACGTTGAGTAGAGATAAAAATTTGACATAGAATTAGTATGAACGCAGTGATTTAATGTGGAGGTGATAGCTTGGAAGAATTAAATGTATATTCTGGCAAATTAAATTACAAAGATATAGTTTTTGATTTTGTTTTTGATAAACAGGACCTTAGGTTAATTCCACCGAGCGATAAGAATGAAGAAGTTCAGCATTGGAAAATGAATGAATTATTCAAGGGGGTCTACACTACAGGTAACCCATTAACTATAGATGTTCCATATCTAGAAGGTGTGACTAATGAAACAAATCAAAATATAATATTTATAACTAGACAAGGAGCATCTATTAGTAGTTATAATTCGGTACTTCTTATCCCAGTAATGGCTACAATTTTGTTTAATGCAAGAAAAAAGATGATTACAAGAATTGCATTTACAGGACCAGAAATTAATGCGATACATTCGGTAGGACAAGCATTTTCATTAGAATATGAAGCAGAAAAATCACAAAAAGGAATAGTTTCTATTAAAACTATAGAATATGAAAAAACGACAACAGAAAAAAGTGATTTTATTGTTGGAGATAAGGAAGTTTCTGTTCATTTTAGTATTGGTAGACGAGTGAGTGTTGGTATACAAGATATACCGTTGAAATTGACATCCATTATGATATTTGAGTTTGAACCTACGGATGATTATGAATTTATTTTTCGATTATATAACATAGCAAAGCTGTTTATTCAATACCTATGTTATAGAAAAAATGTTGTTATTGATGCAGTTGAACTGAGTGAGTTAATGGAGAATGGTAAATATCATATTTGTGCTAAAATGCAGATTTGGGATAGCAATCAACAATGTGAAAAAAAGGCGATAAAAGATGGACGTTATATAAGTCAACGTCATATTGCTGGGAAAGAAGGTAAGATTTTATCTGATATTGCTTCGGATACGATATATTTAAGACATTTACCAGATTCATATGAAGCTGGTCGTCATATTGATGCAGCGAGATTTGTAATGATTACGGCAGCGTTTGAATGGGAATTTAGACGAATTTTTCCTGAGGGAGTAAAGAAAAAAGCAAACAAAATAGAGGCAGAGAAACAAGCCAGTCAGATATTGCAAGGCTTGATTGATGAAAGTAGTGGAGAACTTAGAAGTATATATAAATATCTGCAAAAAAATATTGGTTCCAGCCCATTGAGTGGAAAGATTACATTTGTTGGGAAGAATATTGCCAATGTAATAGATTTGTTTGGTAAGCATTTATATGATTTGAATGGTGAAGAATTGAATTATTCTTCAATGGGAGAACGATTATCGTTGCAACGTAATAATTTTGCACATGGAAATTTGGATAAGGAGTTTGTTGGATTATCATTGTTGGATTTGGTATTTCTTGAAATTATTTTATATGCTATGCAGTTAAAATATTATGGACTTGAGGAAATAAAAATAAAAAAGGCAATTAACGAGCTATTTAATAAAAATTTTATAATAGATGAATAATTACTTTGAAAGAGATTTTATGTATGGTAAACGGCTAAATAAGACGAGAGAAAGTTGGTGACAATATGAAAGAAAAAGAACATCAATCTATAGAGTGGAAGGAATCTTGGCAGGATGAATATTTGAAATGGATTTGCGGATATGCCAATGCTTATGGTGGAACAATATACATAGGTACGGATGACGATGGTAATGTTGTTGGCATTGATAATGCAAGAGAATTGTTGGAACGTATTCCTAATAAAATCACGGATACAATGGGGATTATTGCGGATGTAAACTTGTTGTATAAAGGCGAATTGGAATATCTGCAGATAGTTGTGGATAAATATCCATCACTGATAAGTTTTCGTGGAAAATATTACTATCGTTCCGGAAGTACCATGCGTGAAATCACTGGAAAGGAATTAGAAAGAGCATTGTTAAAGTCGCAGGGAAGAACGTGGGACGGAGTACCTTTACCAAAACTGTCAGTAAATGATTTGAAACAAGATGCGATACAGTTATTTAAGGAAAAGGCGGTAAAGCGTGGCAGACTTACGAAAGAAGAAGTAAGTGTAGAAGATGCTATTTTGATGGATAATTTGCATTTGATTGATGAGGATGGCTATCTGATAAGGGCAGCAATGCTTGCCTTTTACAAGGATCCGGAGAAGTGGGTAACTGGTTCCTATATCAAAATTGGATATTTTGGAAAATCTGATTCAGACCTGGTATATCAGGATGAAGTACATGGTCCGTTGATAGAGCAGGTGGATAAAACTGTGGACTTGGTTTATACAAAATATTTGAAGGCACTGATTGATTATGAAGGGATTCAGAGGGTGGAGCAATTTATGTTTCATAAGGATGCCTTTAGGGAAATTTTGTTAAATGCCATTGTGCATAAGGATTACAGTAGTTGTAACCCGATTCAGATTAGTGTATATGAGGACAAGATATACATTTGGAATGACGGAGAAATGCCGCCAAATCTAGACTCTACAGACAAGCTGTTTATGAAGCATTCATCTAAACCATATAATCCGAAGCTGGCAAATATTTTTTTCAAAAGTGGCATGATTGAGGCATGGGGCAGAGGTTTTGAGAAGATTAAGGAAGCTTGCGGATTGTACGATGGACCATTGCCGGAGTATGAGATTAATGCGTCGGGGATTATGGTGCTGTGTAAGGCTTGTGATAGGTATATGAAGTTACTAAAAGATGATGGTCAGCATCATGACCAATATGGTTATGATATGGTCATGATGATTTTAGATTTTTGTAAGGAACCAAAATCTGTACCAGAAATTATGGATAAATTTGGGTTTGACAGCAGAACAAGCTTTAGAAGAAAGTATTTAAATGTTTTGCTCAATGATGGAAGGTTAAAAATGACTTTACCGGATAAGCCGAAGAGTAAAAATCAAAAGTATTATTCATGAGGGTTTCATAACCACATCATGACCAAGATGGTTATGATGGTTACGTTGAACTGCTTTGATTCTACAATTTAAAGATCAGAAATTGTAAATCGTTTGGTTAATAAATCGATAGTATAGTGATTTGACAGCAGACAAATTACGGAAAGGAACAGTAAGATGAACAGTTGGAATTTTCCAGGTAATCAGGATGGACAGATAAAAGGTGTTGCAGATGCAGGTATTGAGAATTTTAATGGAACGGAGCTTTCTTCTTTGGCTAGGGAAAATTGCCAGAATTCACTTGATGCAGCATTAGATGATGATAATCCGAATGTTTTGGTTGAGTTTGAACGCTATTTTGTCCATGATAATCAGATTCCTGGTATTGAGGAATATCGAAAAATTCTTAAAAAGTGCAAGACGTTTTGGGATGCGTCAAAAAGTGAAAAGGCAAAGACATTTTTGAAAAATGCGGTAATGCAGGCAAATCAAGAAAGTGGATTTATGCTTAGAATTAGTGATTATAACACAACGGGCTTGTCTGATCCATATGTAGAACCGGGAGATCCGTTTAATTTCAGTTTTGATGGATGGAACGCATTGATAAAAATTGATGGTGGTGCAAATAAAGGTGATGATAAAGCTGGTGCTTTTGGTATAGGAAAAAGTGCACCATTTAGTAATTCGTATTATAGATTGGTGTTTTATAGAACATTCAATCAAGAATATGAGCGAGCTGCTCAGGGAATTTCAAGATTAATGTCATATCCAGAGGGCACAACAATGACAAGTGGGGTTGGATATTATGGCAATCCAAGAGGCAATAACCCGGTTAAATCTATAAAAGAATTAGATGTATTGAATGAAAGAACAGAAATCGGGACGGATGTATTTATATATGGATTTAGAGGTTCAAGTGATTGGGATGTGGAAATAACAGTTGCATTATTGGAAAACTTCCTGATGTCATTTTATAATGGACAATTACGAGTAAAGATTCAGAATAGAGAAATTAATTCTACTACATTAAAGGGACATATGGAAAGAGTACATAATGAACGTCCGGGAGCAACAAAGGGGACATATGGAAATTATCTTGCACTGACTCGTACAGAGGGAGTTTATACATACACAAAAGAATTCCATGGAATGGGTACACTTGAATTAAAAATTCTCGTTGATCCAAATGAAAAACTAGATAGGAAGGTATTGATTGTAAGAAAAGCAGGGATGAAATTGTTCCGCTTAGGAAATATATCAAAATTAGTACCTTTTACAGGAATTTTGGAATTGAAAGGAAAAGCACTTAATAGTTATTTTAGAGCTATGGAGACCGTGGCTCATGATAATTGGGAGCCAGGAAGACATTCGAATCCAAAGCAGGCAAAGGCATATTATGAAGAAATTAAAGAATGGATACGCACTGTTGTTTCCGAATTGGCAGAACATACCAGTGATGATGAAATGGATGTTGAAGGGCTAAGTGATGTTCTGCAAAGAGAACCAGAGAAAGTTGAAACTGGGGATTCAGATAATAAACGTGAAAATCTCAATGATCATCTTGGAAATATAAATATTCTTACACGATCTGCAATGACATCGTCAAAGGGATTTTTTTATGGTAAAGGTGAGGAAGGAAATAGTAAATCTACAAGCACAAGAGGAACACTTGGATCAACGGGAGAAGCAGGGATAAGAATATTAAAGGGAAAGAGAAAACGCAAGAAAATTGATTCACATAGAGGAACGCCATCTTCAGAAGGAAAAGACATTGTTGTCCAAAAGAAACCAGGCGGTGAGTCAAGTTGCCCGTTGAAGAGTGTTCGTGTAATCAAACGAGGTACTGGAACATATTCGGTTAATTTTGAAATACCACATGATGTGGAGTCTGGAACGATTGAGCTTGTTACAGTTGGTGAAAATGGCAAATCAAATAGAATTCATATAACAGATGTAAAACCATCTGCAGGATGTAGAATCGCAAAATTAAATGATGGTCTTATTGAAACTGTGGGGATGTCATCGTCTGAAAAGATAAAAATAATGGTAACACTTGCAGATTCACATGATTATGCTATGGAGGTAAATGTATATGAACATAACTAATAGATTGTTTACCTATCCGATATTGAGTAGCGAAAAAGATGACTATATGGAGTCTATTTTCAGTGTGGATTATGAGCAGACAATGCAAGGTGTTAATAGTTTAAAACTGACATTTGATATTGCGATGAATTGTCCAGAACTGGAAAGGCTTATTCTTAATGGGCAAGCTGAGTATGTTATACATTTGGAATGTAGCACAACGGCTTATAGAGAAGTATTATGTTCAGTGTCTAAGCATATCGAACATGTAATTCCTATTGGACGAGTAAATGGTATATTTGAAGCGGTGGCATTTGTCATTTTGAAAAAGAATGTCGCTAATTTTTCGTGTGCGGATTGGATAGATGATTATAGTGGAATGACATTTAATTTGACCTCTGGTTCTATATTGGCATATCAAAATCTGCCAAGTTTGGATATCACAAAAGATTATGAGGAATTTACGAATGCTGGCTCAATATTCTCGATATATAAAAGAATAACGGAGGATGATCGACCAGCAGAGATAAATTTAGATTCGTCCAAAATTAGAATTGGTCTTAGCAGCAGAGATTATGATATTTATGCAGTGTATTCTACAAAAACAGAATTACAAGCGCTATTCCATTCGATGCTTATTTTGCCGGCACTTGTATATGTGTTTGAGGAGTTAAAACAAGAAGGTGGGGAGGAAACTTATCATAACAAAGAATGGTTTTTAGCTTTAGAAAAATCATATTCAAAAAGAGGTGTTGTGTTTATGGAGGAGGTTCTTAATACTGAAAAAACATCCTATCAGCTTGCTCAGGAGGCAATGGAATTGCCGATTACTAAAGCGTTGAATCAGATTCCGGTATTTTATGAAACTACAGAGGAGGAATCGTAAATGAAATTGTACATAATGAAACGAGAGGCTCTAGAGACTTTGAAAGCAAATTTATCAGTAGTATATGGTAAGTATTACACAGAAGACACTAATAAATGGATTACGGATATATGTGGTGAAGAACCTTTTATTGAATATAAAGAAGTTACAGAGTTTCAGTTAGCGGATTTGGATTCTGGTCTGACTCCTGGCGAAATTGATTTGAATAATTGCAAAATTCTTTATGAAAAGCTACAGTTTCTTAGTGAATCTCAGGCGAGTGATGAACGATTGTGGGCTGGTTTAGCTCATACTACATTTTATGAATATATGAGAAAACGCTGGGGCTATGGATATGGGAAAAAGCCTAAAAGTGCTGAGAAAGAAATTGGTGCAATTCTGACAAGATTTTTTTACAAATCTTCTGGGCGAAGTGGATTTTATAGAAATACATTAGCGAAGTGTTGGTGGGTAGGTCACAACATCTACGATCCTCATAATGACAGAAATCATTTTGAAAGTTTAGATATTATTGGTAGCAATGACCTTAATTCTAAAATAAATGAGCTATTTTACAATTTTACATTTTCATCTAATCCAAATGTTATGGATGCGATTATAGAAGCACTAAGAAGATTTAGAGAAGAAGGAACAGCATTGAGTGTCCGTAATCATATACGTCCGGCTATGTCATATTTGAATGCAATAGGTGGTTCCGTAATTATTGATTGTTTGGATAAGGAAGAAATAACAGAAATTTTTTATGATGCTATTGTGGCAATAATGCAGGGAGATACGCCTTCATTAAATCTTGAAAGAGGAATAGATGAAGAAACAGATGATATTGATTACTCAGATAATGAAATTAATGATGATGAGGAAACAACTGATATGGCAGAAGTAATACTTGGATGCAAAGTAGTGCTTCGAGATGAAAACCGTGAAACAAAAACTTATAAATATGATTTAATTAATGGAAAACTGCCACAGGCTATTGAAGTATTTACTGGGCATAAGGTAGGGGATATGGTTGAGTTGAGTGGAAAAGAGTGGAAGATAGAGGATATTATAATTTGATATACCATATTACATATACCTATGTGTCAAAAATGAGAGTAATGTGTGATGAGGAGCAATCAACATAGACTTTGTAATTGGCTTTGTCTCAATCCCGTCTCAACATAGTCTCATGAGATTTGATATTGTATGAGACTATGCAAAAACACAGAAATGCGGTAAAATTAACATTTTTGAGAAAATACGTAAGAATTAGTCTCAAGTCAGTCTCATTTTTTGGATGAAATTTTGAGACTGAGATGAGACTAACTAAAAATGTTTCTCAAACTTGGGAACAATTAATTCAACTCATTCATCGTATCCACATAATCCTGCAAGCCATTTTCCTTCAGTGCGAGTTTGGCATATGTAAGCGGTGAATCTTTTGCCAACCAGTACAGATAGGCGATATCATTCGGTTCCTCAAAGATAACCGAAGAATTATATTCTTTACAACGGATAATGAGAATGGAGTTTTCACCTATGTTGACAATGACGGAATCTGTGGTAGGTTCGTACATACCAAACATAAAATTAAGATTATTATTCATGGTGGTCTCCTTCCCACAGATATTTTGCACCATCTAATAGGGCAATAATAGCTGTTAGCATATTGGTGTATTCTGTCTGTAATTTGTTAATCTCATCGGAGGATGGAAGAGTATCAATGTTCTGGTCTGATGAGGTAAAAGCTTTTTGCATTTCAAGTAATTGCAGGTAAAGGGCATTCACAGTCTGTACCAGAGGATATATGGTTTCTTTCTTACCAACAACGCAGATGCGGTTGTAGATGCAGGAACGGATGAAGTAATCTTTCTTCATCATTCCGCTGGCAAGAATACGGGCTTCGATTTGTTGACGCTCAGCTTCGGTAATTCTGAAGCTGATTGTTGGATTTTTATGTTGATTGCTCATAGTTTTGCTCCTTTCGTAATGGGTGTGGCAGCAGGTGTAATTAACCACCTGACAGCCACAGGAATTTATTCGTTTCGAGTAATGTAAAAGCAGATTATATCAAGCCAATAAACGACGATAGGGTGTAATTACTGCTACCAATTTGCTACTAAAAACTTTTAAAACGATGTGAAAAGAGTAATATTTTAAGAAATAGAAGTACCTATAATGCAGGAAAAACAAGCATTTGAGAGCCGACGATAAAATCCTCGGGAAGAGTTTGAGTGATGAAATGAACTTGAAAAAGCCTTTATTTATGCTGGTTGCAAGCAAATTTGTTTAATCCTTGGCAACGATTTGGCAACATTTTGGGTATCACTCACTGAATAACATAATACTTCAATAAGAGAAAAACCTTGCTGATTTTCAGATATGGAAACTGAACATCGGCAAGGTCTTTTTATG
>ENA-ORSX01001245-ORSX01001245.1-human-gut-metagenome-genome-assembly--contig:-NODE-1245-length-19464-cov-2.385182_pt1 | contig 19464 bp, 30 predicted proteins | sample MGYA00241904_ERZ509172 | MGnify/ENA primary metagenome ERZ509172 (study PRJEB26280, sample SAMEA2338795) | human gut metagenome | biome: human gut; feature: human-associated habitat; material: faeces...
GGGTCTGCTGCCCGTCTCCTGTCCCTCCGCCTCCTGCGGCCCCACCGTCTCCGGTCCCAGGCTCTGCAAAAAACTGTAAATCCATAGGTAATATACATCTAAATTTTTTAAACATGTAATTTCTCCTTTCCATTTTGAGGGTGTCACCCTACAATCCATTGTCATCGGTGTCACCGGCCACGCATCTTTTTCAGCCATATCGTGTTTGGGCATAAAAATAAGGCAGCTTCACCCCGCCGCCCAGAGGGAGATTCAGGATCACCGCCTTTCTATCTGCCCTTGCCTTTCTTACCACCTTTACATGCCATATCGCTCACCTCCTTTATTGCGCCGGCGCAAATAATTGGATACAAAAATACCACCTGCCATTTCTGACTGGTGGTATCATGATGCCCTGCATACTTTTTCTGGTATTTCTCCTTGTTCAATTACCCTGGCAAGTTTACTGTGTGCCAGAAGAGTATCCGCGCTGCCTATTGCTGATTCTTTTATGATTTCATATTCATGCCTGGGGTATTGTAATGACAACTTTATCTTACCATCCAGGTTGTCCATGCTGTCCCCGTATCCATATACCACATACTTATCAGTCTTTTCCAATAAGCTCATGCAGATTATCGGTCTCGCCATATTCCCCCGCCTCCTTTTCCAGTAATCCATTCCAATCATGCTTTAGTGTCGTTCTATCATGTGCTTCCCTATATGTTAAATTATACTTCATTTCAACTACGCTTTCAAGGTATTCGTGCTTCAAAAGCATAATATCCCTATCCAGATAATCCCCGTTTATAAGACGCTGCCACGCTACAGCCATATTATAATCCGCATCAAAGCGCCTTATGCCGTCATCCAAAATGTGTTTATTGAGAAAAACATGCTGTTTGATGCGTGCTATACTGTACTCTGTCCATCCAATACTCTTGGCAATGGCCCTAACATCATCATTTGTTGACCGCATAGCATCATAATAGCTTTCGGCTTCGTCATCACGGCGCAGTGTCCATTCTACAGTTCCCCTGTCATATTTTCCACCTGTGGACTTAAATAATTTTGGATTATCCGGAATACCTCTAGTCTTCTCTCTGCTGTAATCCCGTCTTAATTCCGGGTGTCTATCAAGATGTACCCTGAGTTCTTCCTGATATCTTCCAACCTTCTCATTCGCATAACTGACATTTTCCGGACTGAGGCTGCCCTCTGCCTTCCGTTTCCACTTTCTGATCTTGCGCTCAAGCGCCCTTTGCTGTTGCTCTGCATTATAAGTGCCTATGGCCTTATCCTTGTCTGGGATCTCTGGTGGTTTTGTGATGCCAGGAAAATATGTTGCAATCGTATGTCGGCAGTTTGGATGGAGCAGACCTGCTTTCATAGCATCGGACAAAAGCGGTATGCCCAGCTCCTTAGCCTCTTCAGGCGTCCCGTGACAAAATACATCATCTACAAGCACTTTTCCCTGCCAGGGCGCGCATAGGAGGCAGGTGTTGGCATGAGCGGATACGACTACTGTATGTATCCCCCACTCATCTCTCTTTTTTCCTTCCCCTAACAGTACCGCCCGCTGCGATGCGGTCCGTAAAGCCATTTCTGCGTAGCTGGCTATATTTACCCGACGGCCATTCCGATACTCTATACAATCAATACCAGCCGCCAGAAACTCTTTGGTCGCCATATCAACAGCCTGGTCAAGTGTCTTGGCCCCTGCAGCCATGTTCATTCCGGCCCGGTAAATGGTACGCCTATAAATATCGTCCATTCGACGCCACACAGCCTTTTGGGCCTCTCTCATATCATTTACGACTTGCCCTGACATATTATCTAGCTTCTTATCCTGCATAGCCTCAGGAAGAGGTTTTTCTTTTCCATCAGGGTGGAATGGCTCGCTGATTTCTTGGGGTTCCTGTCCTTCCACTTTCTTGTCAGGCGGTTCTGCCTTCTGCTCTTTCGGTGGTTCCAGCCGCTCCTCTGACTTTTCCACTGCCGGGACCTCTTTCTGGGGCTCTTGCTTTTCCTCTTTCTGTGGTTTTGCCTTTTCTGCTTCCTCCTGCATAACTTCTATCTTATTTCTATTTACACCGAAAAAATCCTGTTCAGCAGGTGGAGGTGTTGACAGCTTGTGGTGTGCAATACTTTTAGGGAATTTAACCCTCTTTCGCTTAGAAAATGTAGATTCTATCCTGTCCCAAATTCGGTTAAATAAATTCTGTCCACGATGGTAGTTATCTTCCAAGGCCTCATTTACAATCCGCTCCACTTCAGGACTTATCTCATCTACAATCTTCTTACTCTCTCTGCGGTATTTTTGTAAGTTTCGTAGCTTTGCCCTCTGCCACATTTCCCACCGAAACCCCTCTTCTTCCTCTTCCCGCTCATGGCGTTTCAGGTTACGGCGCAGGCTTCGTGCCAGATCAAGCTCCATCTCCTCAAATATACGCCGGAGCTTATACGCATCATCCTCCCGCTTTTTATCAGACATTTTTACTCACCTGCTTTCGGTGGTTCTTCTTCCTTCTTCGGTTCCTGAGGTGGCTCTGATAGCGGATTCCGTATCAGCCCATCCATGCCCGCAACGCTAGGTTCATCTGTTTCCATAAGGCCTTGTTCCTTTTTCAGACGGGCTATCTCCTCCTGTTTGCAGTGATCATCCAGCGTATCACCGTAAAGCTCTTCCACGCAGCGCTCAATGCTCATAATACCCTGGGTCTTCGCCTTGCCTATAGTCTCAACCTGGCTCTCAAAGGATGGATTTGCATATTCGCCGAACGGGATATTTACATCTACTTCTCCAGCGCCTTTGCTGTGCAGGATATTAAAAGCATTGATACATACAGACACTACTTCCGGAAGCGTCTCTTGCAAAGCCTCCACGATGGCATTGCGGGTATACAGAGTGGCTTTCTCCTTTTCCCGCTGCGCTTCCGCATTATCCAGCTTTTTTACATCTATCCCTAAGGTACTGGGGCTGATCAATCCCTGCAAGCAGAGATCTAGGGCCGTCACATAACTGGCAAGGTAACTTTCATGAGGGATGGCTGGCTGGTCTGTGTTGATAACATTCTTCTGTCCATCCCGCATATCCCCGTCTGCGGCAAAATAACGATTGTCAAACATATTCGGTCTGATGAGCCGCCCAGTCTCTGGATCATGGGGCACCAAACATTCAGGAATATAGGTTTTGGCCCGGCCTGCCCTCAGTGCATCCATCCATTGGCTCCAGGCCTCGTCAAATGCATCAAAACTGTCCAGTTTCCCATCAAAAATGGATCCACCACGGCCCTCATATTTTGCTGATTCGTATATCTGTAAGGGCACAGCCAACATCATATTCTCATCAAATTTCCAGTCTGCCAAATTGGCCGTAACCGGAATTGATTTGATATCAACCAACTTGTCATGCAAATACAGCTCGTTGATGATGTATCCATGCCCATACCGCTCGTTGAGGACATAAGTTCTGCCGTTGTCAGAATACGGAGTTTTAAACACCACTTCCTGCAGTTCATCACCATCACGTACTAACTCCACGCGGTCCCCTGCATACCATTTAAGGATTGGATATTGGCTCTTTTTAGTATTAATAGTTACTTTAAATGCCCCATCACCAATGTACAAAACATCTTTCAATGCCTTCTCCATTTTCTTTGAAAATTTATTCTTTTTCTCAATCTCCTTCCAGAGTTGTTCCTGTTTGGCATCTTTAAATTCAAAATCGTTCATATCATCCAGTACGATAGAAGATAAGATGCGCACAATCAACCCCGGCAATCCTGTATGTATCTTCCGCATTTCCATCCCAGGGCTGCACTTACAGGCCCAGAACTTGTACTTATCTGCGTACTCCGGGTTTTGCTGATACATCTGCTCTAGTTCGTTACTATCTCCCCGGTACCAGATGCGGTTACGGATGGCATGTGCTTCAAAATCAAGTACCTCGTTAATCTGAATACTGTACGGGTTTGCAGGAACTACATTTAACCAGCTCCTGAGTCCCCGCTTGATGCTTTCATTCAATTTCTGTGTCCACCTCATTTCTCTGCCTCCTCAAATCCAATCATGTCCCTGTATGGGATCCATGCATATTGATTCGCGTTGACCGTATGATCGTTACGATCCTCGGGAATGTCCTTCTCGTCATCCCAGCTATACCTCTCCAGTTCAGATAGATGCTCCATGCAGGTATCAACTACATAATAGCTGCCTTGCTGTATCCATCCCAACTGCAGATTGATACGGTCAATGATCACAACACTTTTGTAGCTGTCCACAAAGTTATAAAGGCAGCCATACAGCCGCTTAAATTTGCGCAATTCTGTTATAGTTGCCTGATCTGCGCTGTCTACAAATACATTTCTTGCGAATCCCCATTCATCCTTGCACTGATTGAGGAACCCAATAAATCGTATCGCTGTATCACTGGGCGCCAGGGGCACATCCAAATCAGCATTGTTGTATGTCTTCTCAGCAAGGGTGTATAGTATTCTATCCTCTGTGATCCCCTGGAATATCATAGCGATAGTATCCGGGGATTTGCTGGAGTAAGATGTATCCAGACCAGCGGTAAACTTCTTAAATTTGATTTTCCCGGCTTTAACCTGCTGTTTCAACCAGGCTGCAGATACCACATGTTTCTTCCGGTCGAAGTTAGGGAATATTAATCCCGTTGCTTTACCACGCAAGCCCTGGATTTTATTTTTCCAGATTTTCGTACCTTTTGGGGTGTTGTTCAGAATCCTGTCCAACATACTTTGGGGCAATCCCAAATTATGGGCAAAAGAAAAGAACCAATGCACCCAACCGGGTTTCGGTTCCTCTTTTAGTTCATCCCTTATCTCTTGTGGTGTCTCCTCCGCCCATTCTGCCAGCGGCCTGGAACAGTTAATGTACTCCTTGTACACCTCCAGTCCAGGATCATCCGGATTAAGTGTTGCCATCAGATAGTCAGACCTCATGGCAGCCTCTCGGACAAATTCAATGTCAGCCGTGTTAATCTCATCAATGTATAAACAACCATACTGTCCGCCCAGTGCGTCTTTCCATTTACTCTTGTTGCCATAGCCTACTACAAAAACTATCTTATCTCCTGCTGACGTGTGGAACAGGAGATGCGGCATCTTATATTCGCCAGAACCATTGCCCTTGTACTCAACCAACACCCCAAAATCATCCAATATCCCAAGGTCTTTCTGGATGATATTCTTCTCAGCCGCTCCGGTATCGTCTGCGGCCAGGATATGCAGCTTTTTGGGGCTTTCAGCTACTTTAAGCATAAACTTAAACAGGCCAACCGTTGTCTTTCCTGCGGCTGTGGTGCCCTCCAGAAATTCCACAGGGGCGTTGCATTTCAGGAATGCCTTATACTTTTCTGACAGCATCAGCCTTTCATCACTCATTGCTCACCACCACGCATTTGCTGGATCAGGTCGTCCAGCTTTGTCTTCTCTGTGTCTAAGCTGCCGGAGATGTTGGTATCCTGCTTCGTGGTATAGCCATACTTACTCATCCACAAGCCTGCAAGCTGGGAGGGGATCACCTGCAGCTCAAATTTCTTGCGGGCATCCACTTCGCATTCTTCCCTCATGCGCGTAACGATGTCCGAGTATTTCTTTTTATTCATGTAAGTGTCATAAAACGCTGACCTCGGCAGCCCTACAAATGTGCAAAATCCCTCAATTGTATATGTCGTGCTACGCTTTAACTCTTTACTGACAAATTCGCTGTTTTTGGAAGAAAAGTCATGGGTCAACACCATTTGGTTGTCACAATCGTATTTATATGCTTCCCACGCTTCTACCAATTCTTCCACCGTCTTAAACTTCATCTTCACCAGGACCTTTCCTCCTTTCTACACGCAAAAACACCCAGCCAGCATATCGCTAACCAGGTGTTCTTTGTTTTTTCGATGATACCATAATATCACCTTGACAACTGACATTCAATGACATTCATCAGATATTTTTATTTTTTTCAATGCTTTTCCATGAATCCTGTAAATCTGACGCTCTGTCAATTCCATCTTTTCAGCAACTTTCCACCAGTCTAAACCCTTGATGTACCGATAAAACAACACATCGCTTTCCCTGCTATCCTTCAATGCATCAATGCATGTCTTGATTTCCTGGTATTTCATTATACGTTGATATCTCTCGGAAACAATTTCTCTTTCCAGGCCATCCAGACTGGCAGCATATCCAGACAAATCGCTTTGCCCATCACCATGCGGCATCCCATCGTTATTTACGGATATGCTTGCCTTCATGCTCTTTATCTCTGCCAGCTCCGCCCAGAGACGTTTTAACCGGCTGACCGACTTCCTGTATTCCCTAAGGTACCGCTTTTTCTTTTCAGTCTCTGTTAATTCCATTGGCATCACCTCCCATACCAATACTTCTTACCCGTTTTCCGGTCCTCCAGTTCCACACTTTTTATCCTCAACCCCGTCTGCCCGGCTACCAGCCGCAATATATGTACCACATCCATGATAGGCTTTGGTAGCTTATCTGCCCGGTAGATTGCCTTACCGGCTGTCGGATCGGGATAACCTTCACTGTTTTTCATACTTTCTCCTTCCAACTCCGGCACTCCTCGCACCGCTGTTTACTGCTGACTAGAATTCCTTTTATCAATGTTGCCCTTGGGCATCCAGGACCAACTAATACGGCAATCTGTCCCACCTTCTGACTATGCATACAGGTTTTATATTTTGGTTCATTCATGGCTCGTCCTCCATCTTAATATCATCATTTCCCAAAATTTCGAGCAACTGTTCATCCGTTGCGACCACACCAGTCAATTTCTCAATTTCCCAGACCATCGTTTTCTGTATGTTCCGGTTTTCGTAGCGGCATATAATATCTTTAACAGCATCCGCACTCACTAATCTCAGCATGGCTTGTCCTCCCCTAAATAGTTTTTTCCAAACTCTTTTCTGAAATCAATTTCTGGATATACCAGGTGGAAGGCTCGTTGCCCCTCCTGCTGCACCAGACGCATCATGTCATGGTTCCGGTGTACAGCTTCCGGGCCTTCCCTGTGATGTTCCAGGCATAAGTACACTTTCAGGCCATACTCCTCTGATTTCTTTCGATTGGCACCGCCGAAAACATGATGAGCCTCCAAATAAGGTAATTTTCTGCAGTCACCATGCAGCTTCATACAGAGGAAGCACGTCCTGTTTTCCTTGTTATGCAGGATACTGTCCGGATGTTTCATTCTTTTCTTTGTTCGTTTTTGCTTTGGAAACATCAATCCTCCCACTCCATCCATTCCTTTCTTCTGGTTTTTTCTTTATTTCGTCTTTGTACCACTGGTGAAAATTCTTTCTCCATTCGTCCACCTGGTTCTGAAATACAGTTATTTTCCATAGTTTTCTATCCATGTATCCCAGATTATTCATATGTTCTAAATCATCCATGGTCCCCTCCTGCTCAGTCAAACGGCAATTCTTTGTCAATCCCGTCCGTGAGATTCATAAATCCGTCGGCATCGGTCGTGGCTCGCTTGTCCTGCTGCCTCCTGTTCCAATCATTAACAACTTTTTCAACACTCCGGCCATCAGCAGGGTAGACTTAAATTGTATCGAAAACTTCATTTTCCATATGTATTAAATCATCCCTGCAATCCCTGTTCCTTGTTCGCTTGCTTATATTTATTGTATAGTAGTTTCCATCGTACCCTTTCACTTCGATGGCGTCATAAGCGCTTGTTTTATGCTTATCGCTGTCTGAGAATCTTTTTGTTTCACATCCCTCTTCTTCCAGCGCGCCTTGGATTAAGTCAATCATTAATTCTGTGTTCTCATCTCTTGTTTTAAACATATTTTCTCCTACACCCATACCCCTAAAAGACAAGGCACATCTTCCGCCCCACGTCGAAAGAAAACCATGCCTGTATGCCGGTGTATGTCCTTTCCCAGTTCTTCTGCTGTGTCTGCGACCATTATCGTGTCAGTCGGCTTGTCCATATCCCAGATCCTGGCCACTACCTTATTCGGAAAATCATCCGGATGGTCATATATGGCTATCATAGGCTGTCTTATTCCGTCCAAATCTACCTCTGCAATACTATCAACTATCTTTGTCCTTATCATATTTTCTTCCTCATATCGTTTCATAAGAATTCCGCTTATCATTGTACCTGACAGCAACCGGATTACCGCATTCTATACAGTTAATATCAAACATCTTCTCTTTCATGTTGGTCATATACTTAAAATTATGCCCGCATTCACAGTTCACATGTAAGGGCAATAGTTCTTCTGTAAATGGGATGTCTGCCCCGCACTTAAAGCAGTGAAACCCTTCAATCTCTTTCTTGCTGCAAAATCCTCTGATATTTCCGCATTCCGGACATATCGTATAGAAAAAACCTTTGTATTGATACAGCCCATCCAGTTTCTCATAGTCTTTTACTGGCACAGCCTCGGATTTAGGTATGATCTCCACTGGCTTTGAAGGGTGTGGCGCAGAAGGCTGCTCTCTATCCCCCCCCCCAGCCTGCAGGAGCTGCAGCACAAGTGCTTTAAACACCTTGTCTGCCAGCTTAGGCTCCATGTCCACCATTACACTCTTTCCTTCTGTTGTTACTCTTATTTTCATACCTCATTCCTCCTCTTTCCCCGCGTACATCCGTCCCACGGCTCCAAATCCCCGTCGATCCCGCTGCATAACCTGCACCAATAGGTATTAGTTAATTTTTGATAAAAACAGTATTCACAATCCTCACACCAGACAATTCTTGATTTTGTTTCATCAGTCCGGCCGTTCAATCTATCATATGTATTCAGGATATCAACCACATACTGGCCCATTTCGCAGTCAGCGCAGATATCTTTCAGTTCCTCTTCTGCTATATCCGTTCGCTTAGGACGCACGCAAAGATTGTCACAGATGTGTTCCATCATTGGCAGTATGACTTCCTGCATTTTTTCGTTTTCACTCTTCATCTTCTTCCCTTCCTTTCACATCAACTTCTTTCATCAGCCAGTATTCTAATGCTGTCTGGCTATTTAATATCTCCGGCTTCAGATATTTGAACAGATATTCAGCAGCTCCGTACGCGGTCAGGGTATCCAGGTAATCCTTTCTGGTCATATACTGTTCTGCCTGTACTTCCGGCGGGTTCATGGCCTCGGCAATATCCTGTTGCCCCTTATCCCCTTCGCATATAGTATTTATGCGGGTTTCCGGCATTTCAGATGGGTCTTCTTGCGCTGGCGCAACTTCTGATTCTTCATTTTGTATTTTCCCCGCGAAAACCGTATCCTCTTCTGTTCGGATATCCTGGTTTTCTGGCTGTGATTCTTGTGTTTTTCCGGCTTCCTGCTGCCTGTTCGTCATATCCTCATGATGTGGCTCGCTTATAGTATTTTTGCGGGTTTCCGGGTTTTGCGCCGGCGCAATTGGGGCAGTTTCTGGGTAATCATCCGGTATCGCCATCTGTCCCGGTATTTGTGGCTCTTCCTCTGGCAGTGTCTCCCCGAAGATCTCCCTTGTCAGGAAAAAGAAGTCTGCCCATGACATATCGTCTGGTTTGGGCTGCCCAAATTTCTTGATCTTCAAACCCTCACTCGGGCCGTACATCATCAGGAAGTATATCCCTTTACGATATGACAGGTTTCCACCCGGATTGATCTGCTCCACCATTTCTTCCACGTCACCCGTGGCAAATGCCTCACTTGCATATAAGTTTTTAAGCTTCCCGGGATTGTCCCGGAAAAATGATTTTATCAATTCCTGGAAATCTCCTGATCCTTCCGGTTCCTGGGCATTAAATTGCTTCAGCTCTCTTATCGTTTCCCGGGTTGTCTCCGGACGGATCATCTCTAAATCCCCATCCGGCAGTGTCAACATTTCTGCCAGCTTACTGCTGCCGATCCCGGCAAATTCCGGCCGGAGACGTTCCGAGTACCCGTCTATGGAGTATTTGGCATTGATCGCCATAAATCTCGATACTGTCGAAGGTGACAGTCCATATTCCTTTCCTGCAAAATCTGCTATGGTCTCATAACCGTCCTTCTGGTATAACTGCTGCTCCTCTATTTTTCTGAGTGTGTAACCGATACGCACAAAGCTCTCGGCCACTCCGTTTAAATCCCTTTTTAACTGCTCTTTCATCTCCATCCAGTCATTCAGGGTTAGCTGCACATAGTCCATCTTCTTCCTCCTCTACGCTATCGCTGCCTCATCCGCTTGTATCGTTGTAATGGTACCGCTTTTCAACCTTGTTATATAATCGTCCAACCATTTCTGCATAGTCTTCTCATCCGGCTTCCGGTTATGCGATCCATACCACTGCATAATCCTTGGCTCGTCCCCACCAATTTCCACCGTAATGTAAGGTGCTTCCATATCTTCTTTACGCCTCAGCATCAGGATATATGTAGTGCCATCATTGTGCTTTTGCAGGTAATTGTCGCCTCCCACACAATGATGGAGTATCCTTCCTTCTGCCACAATTTCTTCTGCTGACCTGGCCGGACGGATGATATAGTTGTCATCTTCATAAAAATATCTCTTTCTGAGCGCTCTGTAATTATTCCGGATATTTGGATATCTTTCTTTCACCTCCCGAAGACGTTTGTCTGTCTCTTCTTTATTTGTCTCCATGACCATTTGTGCGTGGGCCTCTCCCAGTCTTCTGGGCTGCTGATATACTGTGTTATTGAGGTCGTACCCCAGGGCTAACCTCATATTGAGATAATCCACATAGGTTGTTGCTGTCTGTCTAATCCGTTCCATTGCGGTGCTGCACTCTGTTTCATATTCACATCCTGCATATTTCTCTATTCGGTTCAGGAGTTGTTGGAGGCTCATATACCTTGTTGCTGTTTCAACGTCTCCTCTTTTGAGCTGCGTCTCTGTCAGATGTCTCAACTGTTCGTCTGTCCAAACCTGCTGCATACGCCTTTCCATCTGCATTGTCTCCAGAAGAGCTATATCTCCTCTATTTTCGATCAGCAATTTTACCCTCTCTTTCCGGATCCCCAGGAACTCATCCGGCCGGTTTGCATTCTCATTTGCCACGATCCCATAGTGGTATTTGACCAGTTGTTCCACAACTCCGATCAGTCCCATCTTTACCATCACCTCAATTTGTGGCGTCTGCTGGTACCTCTCAAAGTATTCGATCGGATTTACCTTTTTTACTTCCCTGACATACTCTTGCAAAGCACTATACTGGAATATCGTTCCCTCCATCTCTCTGTATGTCTCTTCCATGATCGGTGCTGCGGAAATACTGATATTGGCAGTGCCATACAGATTGCAGTCATCCCAAAAATCTTTGCCGCTATAACCGCTATGTTTGTGATAGTCAATCTGTGGGTTCTTGCCTGGTTCAAAATAAGCCCTTGCGGTCTCTACACCGCTTAGCTCTTCACTGGCGTTGCGCATCTCTAATCCTTTCTCCCCGCATATCAGCCCCAGATTCCATGCTTTACTGACCTCAATATATCGCAGTACCATTCCAACTTCTTTGTACTTTTGCCCCAGGAATATATGGATGGTGTCTCTGTGTCCCTTTTTTACTTTTCCCTGGCATTTATACTCTCCACGTGTTCCACACAGTGGGCAATCACCCGTATGCCCCTCTCTTGGTTCTTCCGTCCAGCATTGAAACTGGCTCTCATACGAAATTCCGCTTTTCCATCTTGCGTCTGTCACACCTCCGCACTTGCTGCAAGCGATCTGTGCCCAGCATCCATGCTTTTTGTAATACAGATAATGCCGGTTATTGAAATATATTGAATCCACTCTCTCCAGGATTTTCTGCTTTGGAAGCTCTTGTGTGTGTGCTATCCGATCATTGAGGGCCTGCTGCCGGCGCTGATACTTTCTTTCTTCTGTTTTTCTCCTTGCTGACAGCACAATATTGTCTTGATGTTTGTAAATGTAATCCCACCAACGCCTCTCATTCCAGATCTTTATTTCACAAAATTTCTTTATCCGTTCCAAATCCTCATCACTCTGAAGGATATTTTTATTTTCTTCCTGCTGCATGGTGGCTCCGCTTTCGCCTCTGGTATGCCATATCAATTTTCTGTTGTAATAGTAACCATCTACCTCTATCTTCTGCCTTGTCCATTCTCCTGATTCCGGGATATATGTTCCGAAATCCTTCTCTGTGAGCACGATCCGCACCAACGGAGTGTCCTTTGTTTTCTTGCTGTTCTGGTAAACTTCCAGGAGCAGATGCTTTTCATGAGATATTGTTTTGACGGCTGTTACTCCGATATATTTCGCATTTTTCTTTCTGCTGACCTTTGCCAATTTCAAATATGGGATCTTTTCAATGGTTTTCTTTTTCATTTGCTCCACCTACTCCCCCATATAATACTCACGGATGATCTTCTTGGCCCGTCCCATGCCTGGGATACCCATTGTGATCGCCTGTCTGCTCGAACCTTTTCCGGCTTTTGGCATAGGTATTTTTCCGGATAATATTCCTGTCTCCGCAATAATGTCCTTATCTATCTCATAACAGTTTTTAAATGACCAGGACAGCAGTGCTGCAATACACCCTTTCAGGCTCTTACCTTTTTTTCGCACATAAGCAGCCATAAGTTCATCTTTTATGCACTGTCCTATTATGTACTCCACCCAATCCTCTAAGATTTCTTGGGGCTTCAGCTCCTCCGCCTCAGCTTCTATCTTGCCAACTGCTGCAGTCACTGTATCGCAAAGCGCCGGCAACTCCCCCTGAAGGTACATCTCCACCACTTCATCCTGAATCCCGTTCTCTTTTGCCATGACTTTGATACTCTCCATGTCGCCCTCGTTAAAGAGGTTTTCTGCCAACTCATTAATTTCGGCAGATGAGTTAAATTCTCCAAATTTATCAAACATCAAAATTTCTCCTCTCCATTTCATTTTTGAGCCACCCGGAATAGGCGTGGCCGCCATGTTCTGTTACTGTCATCTGGCCTTTCAGCAGATTCCAGATCGTTTCCCATTCTTCCCGGTTTGCTACCGGCTTTCCCTTTCCTGTCACAAATCCACCTGCTGCCCATTTGGACAGGTTGTTATCCACCATATTGAGTACAAACTCATTGCCAGAGTGGATATGTATTTCACAGGGCTGTTTGATCCGGGCAAGTGCCTCTGTCAGCGCCGTGAGAACGGATTGGTTGTAAGTACCCTCTGTCTGTCCAAACCCCTCTCTGGTCACTGGACGGCCGCGAAGCTCACACTCCAGGACATAACTGTACTTACGCGCCAGTGTCCTGGGAGATGTACTGTCTGTCTCAATATAGATATCTATCCGTTGCATCTTATCCGCCCTCCTTGATCAATGTGTAATACAGGAACTCGTATCCGTCCTCGGTGAATCCTTCTCGTAAGCTATCCTTATCCAGGTACCATCCTTCTGGAACCTTTATCTCCCGTGAAAATTTATTGCCTTTCATTTTCTTCGTTGTTGGCTTTGGCCGGATCAGGTTTCTACTGCAGTTGTACGCCTTCTTCTGGATCTGTCCGTCGGTCCCTTTGGTCTTCTGGCTGTATTTGATAAAATATCCTGCCAGTTTGCGGTACTGGCCTGAATCATCCAAAGGTTTGGCACCAACCCATCCATATTTCCAAAGGTCCTTTATCTTTCTAATGTCAATGGAATTTACGACCATATGGATATGAGTGCCGCCACGGTTCCCGACTTCGGCAGTTTCTACATACTTAAACAGCTTTCCCTCTGCCTTATAAATCTTCCTAAGGTCGTCCAGCAGCTTCTTCCTGTGCTTTTTCAATCCATCTCCATCAGGTCGCAGTTCCTTATGGTATGAGAAGGTCAGATACCAACTGTCTTTGTCAAAATTGGCGTTCAATATTCTGGTCAGCTTCTTTTCCAAGTGGCGGTCATTTATCTTTCGCTGCTTTTCTGAAGTTTTATTCCTTTTTGGCTGTCTCTTCCGCCCTTTCGGCTGTTGCCAGTATGTATAATACTTTGCTACTTCCTTTGTCCTGCCTGCCCTGCATGTCATTTTCATGTATGGCATATTATTCTCTCCTAAGTCTTAAGATAATAAACTTATCAAGTCTAAGGCGGGGAATCCCCCGCATTATTTCGTTGCCATTTTGTGCCATACATGCTATAATAAATAAGACAATATTATTTTAACAAATATGGCTTGTCCGGAAGTTTCGCACACTTCCGGACATTTTATTTTACTTTTTTAAATTTTGTGATCATATCTCTTTGGTGGTGATAGCGCCTAGTTGCGACAAAATCCCCTTTGCCACCATGACTGCCCCAAAACTGATCTACCAGTGGTAGGCACTCTATGGTAAGGCTTGTTATCCCATGACGATTCTTTACCGCCTGGATCTGTCTGAATATCGGCTCCATCTCTTCCGCCAATTGTTCAAATTCAGTCATCCAGCATATACACCTCATTTGTGTCTTTATCATAGATAAGGACGGCCGTATCTCCGTTCTTATCCGTAATCTTTGCTGTGTTTCCTTCAACCAGCACCTTTACACTTCCGGGGTAAAAGTTTGTGTCAATCCATCTCCTGATCACAAATTCTGCTATTGTTTTTGCCATTGACGTTCCTCCAGTCTTATCCTATAATAAGGATGTAAAGTTATTTTTGTGCCCCTGATTGCTTCCCGGCTCCAGGGGCTTTTTCATCTCCAAATCCCAGGTCAAAGACCTTTCTAAGCTGTGCACTGGTATAACTGTAGTTTCCACTTGTTATGTATCCGATCAGCCAGCAGCGGACACCATTATTGTCATATTTTTCTGTTTCACGCAGGCTTCTGACTTCATCAGCTATCTTTGCATAACGCCTTTCAAAATCTGCCTTTCTCATGGCTTCTCCTCCTCTCCCAATCTTTAGCAATCTCAAAAGCAATCACCAGCAACACAAATATAAATATGTAGCACATAACTGTCTGCGGTGCATCCCGTGGCTGCCAGAATCCGGTCAAGGCCGCCAGCGCTGTGCAGATCGCGGCGTCTTTTATGGTGTTGTAGTGCATAGGCTTGTCCCTCCTTCCGGTGCCGCAGGTTTTTGACTTTCAATAAATTTTTCAAGGTCACTCCCGCGAATCTTCTTTGCTCCCAGCTTCAAATATGGCAGTTCGCCAGCGTTCATTAACTCGTAAACAGAGTTGGGATTTAAAAGTAATATCTCCGCAGCTTGTTTTACAGTGTACAAAGGCTTATACTGCATTACTGGCATTTTAGCTCCTCCCTTTTTGTCGTTAATCAAGTGTTTACTTTTCCCTCAAAATCTTTTATACTGTATTTATTTCATATTGTTAAAATAAGTACGAAAGAAGATTTTTTAATGAATCCTCACATGATAGAACCTGCTATGAATTTTGATGTTACAATCTTAATTGCCATAATTGGCTGTGTTACTGGCTGTATCAGCTTGTTGATAAGTTTATTTAGCTTATGGAAAGAAAGATACTGCTTAAAAATTCATTTCTTAGAAAGTGAATCTTTTTATTTTGATTCCATCACGCAAAAAAAATTTACATCACCACACCAAGCAATAATTCATATGATAATCCGAAATAAATCAACAAGCCCAATAACCGTTTTTGACTCATACATTGTAGTTAACGGTAAGTACACTCGTTTTGAAGAGTACGTGGATTCTAATGACATTCGTATTCCTCAAAAACATCCCACGCTTTCGAGCAATTTGATTGCCCCTAAGTTTTATACGGTTATCCCAATGGACAAACAATTTTCTCTTCCTTTGCGGTTGGAAGCACGCGATGCCGCAGAGTTTATTGGGTTTATTCCATATTTTCCTACTGATAATATTGACACAATAAAGGTTACTGTTGTTTTAAAAACAGCCACAAAGCTAAAACACAAAGCCCATGTTACTGTAAAGAAATACGATTACTAAGAAAAAGAGTATAGCAACGAACGAAACAATTATTGCTTTTTTAAACCCCCTGATGGCATCCTGCTTATGGCAAAAGTCCAATCTCTCAATATCATCCATAAGCAGATGTCGTTCTTCAACGAGGTGTGTTCCATCGTTATTTGTAATAAGATGTGTTTCAACCTTGTTTCCAAATGGTGTTTTTTCTACCTTAATGATTTTATCGTTTATCCTCTCTCACCTCCTCTATTTTCCATTGACACAACCATACGTTCGATGTATAGTATTTATATCGAACATTAGTTTGTTATCATTTAATTTTCTTACGTTTTACGTAAGTTTGGGTTAAAAAAAATTTTCCCGGCTCTTTCAGGAGACAATTGTAGAGTAGATACTAATTTATCCATGACATTTGACGACGGCTGCGTATCTCCATTTATTACTTTGGAAAGCGTGTTCCGGTCAACCCCAGATGCCTCTGAAAGGTCTATAATCTTATCTATACCAGCATCAATCATGGATTTTTTCAACTCTACTATATCCGTTTTATAAATACATCCCATTTATATCCCCTCCTTTCTTACGTATTACGTAAGTAAAGATTATCATTATAACCGCCTTTTGTCAATAACTTTTTTGCATTTTACGTAAGTTTCTACTTGTTGCGCATAATTATAATTGCATTTTGCGTAAGTTTATGATATTCTTTAATCATAGTCAATTAAGACTGTGAGGTGAAAATATGGGGATATTAAATGATAGAATAAAAGAAATGCGAACAAAGAGAGGACTCACTCTCGCATATGTTGCAGAGCAGCTTGGAATTAAGGAAGCAACAATGCAAAGATATGAAAGCGGCGAAATCAAAAACATAAAGCATGAAACGATTACTAGGCTCGCTGAAATATTTGATTGTACGCCATCTTATTTAATGGGCTGGGAAGAAGCTGATGCCCAAAAGGCAACATATGACAGAGTGGAGCAACTCATTGCCCGTAATGGAAAAGAGATGACTAAAGAGCAGAAGTTACGTCTGATACAGCTATTGTCCGAAATAAAATAATTTCGGGGTGATACACCTTGTTTTCGTCTGAAATTTTAGAAGTTTATAAGAAATGCGACATACGCACCTTTCCTATTGATTGCGAAAAGATTATCGAATGCCATAACTATAGAATTAGGTCATATGCCGAAGTTCTGTCGCAGTTACCAGAGGCTGGCCAACTTGCTAAAGCCTTTTCAGATGATTCTTTTGCAGATAAGGAAAATCGGCTTATTTTGTATAATAACAAAGTGAGTAAGTATAGAGTGCGCTTCTCGCAGATGCACGAATTAGGCCATATTGTACTCGGTCATATTGGCAAATGCCAGGAATATGAAGATGAAGCTGATATATTTGCCAGTAACATACTTGCCCCAAGAGTTGCGATTAAATATTATGATTGCAAAACGGCTGACGATATACATGATATCTTTTGCATGTCTTATGCTGCCTCAAATAGGGCAATTATGGATTATAATAAATGGAAATTAGAAGACATCTCCGATGAAGATTATGAACTGAATTTATGGATACATTTTCCAGTTTGTTATCAGCACCGGGAACGTTTCTTCAGAAATAAAAAGAAAAGGTTAAAAAAGATCAAACGGGAAAACAGATATTGTGAAGAACGGCGTAATTTGATAGAAGAAAATTTAGGTAATTATAATGACTATATTTGGAGTGAACATGAACGTCAATTGACCTGCATATAAAAAAACCGCCCCGGGCGGCAACCCGGAACGGCTTAACATAGATGTAACCTATCAACCACAAAGGATGATGATTAAATCTGCTTCAACACCAGAATTATATCATACATCCTTCCAAATGTGAATAGGGTGTATTTTTTATTACCCAAATTTAGAGAGGATGGTATAACATGGGAGAATTGAGAACAAGGAAAAGAGGTAAATACTGGGAATATTCTTTCGAGGGAGCCAAGATTGAAGGTAAAAGAAAACCAGTTTCAAAGAGCGGATTCCGGACAAAAGCTGAAGCGATCGCAGCCGGCACTCAGGCTAAGGCAGAATATGATAACACAGGCCGGAGTTTTACACCATCGGATGTCAGTGTAGCGGATTATCTGGATTATTGGTATGAAAACTACGTTTTGAAACATCTTGCCTACCGTACACAATGTGATTATGAATCCAAAATACGGCTCCATCTAAAACCTGCTTTTGGAAAATACAGGCTCTCTGCTCTGGAACCGGACGCTGTACAAAGATGGATTGATGGTATGAAGGACAAGGGATATTCCAGAAACATGCTTAAAAACTCCTTGGCCTGCCTTTCTGGAGCTTACAACTATGCAATCCTTCCATGCAAATTTGTTAAGATAAACCCCTGTGATCATGTGAAAATAGCAAAAGTTATACAGCCGCCTGAGCGCAAAGCAAAAACCGAGTACATCTGCAATCAAGAAGATTTCGAGAAAATAATAGCCCGCTTTGGCCCTGGCAATATCTTTTACATTCCCATCATGATTGCCTACCATTTGGGGACGCGTCTGGGAGAAAGCTATGGATTTGACTTGCTCCACGATGTAGATTTTGATAAACATACAATTTCTATAAACTCCCAGATGCAGAAAGAAGGAAAAACATGGTTCCTACGTCCGCCAAAATATAATTCTTACAGAACTATTGGAATGGATCCCGTTATAGAGGCTATACTGAAACAGGAAATAGTAAATCGGAAAAAGCATATGCTGCTTTATGGTGAGTATTTCATGAAAACTTACATCAGCAAAGACAGCGCCCTCTTCCAGGCCCCTGCAAACACCAGGATTACCGAAAAAGAAGTCATGCCAATATGTGTAAGAGAAAACGGAGAATTACTAAATCCTGATTCCTTCAAATACTGTGTCCGTGTCATTCACAATGAACTTAATAATCCACTTTTCCATCACCACTGTCTACGGCACACACACGGCACAATTTTAGCCGAAAATGGAGCGAAGCCCAAAGCAGTAATGGAGCGGTTGGGTCATAGGGATATTCAGACCACATTCAACCGATATGTCTTCAATACTGATAAAATGAAGGATGACGCGGTAAAAATTTTTGCAGAAGCCACTAATAATCTGCCTACCATTTAGAAATTAGGTAGGCAGATGGTAGGCAAAACATCTATTTAGTAGTATAAAACCATCTTACACCCGCTTATTTACGGACAAGTAGGCAGATTGTCTCCACGTGCTCCGTCCAAGCGAACATATCATACGGCACCGCCCTCACCGCCTCATACCCGTTCTTAACCAAATACCTCAGATCCCTTGCCAGCGTCTCCGGATTGCAGGAGATGTATACCACTTTTTTCGGGCCCAGCTTCACGATGGATGAGAGGAAAGCCTCATCACTGCCTGCCTTGGAGGGTCCCTGAAATCTAAATCTGCCTGTTCTCCCGCTTCGGCCATCTGCACCATGAATGCGCCGGCGTCCCCCTGAAATGCCCGGAAATTTTTGCTGCCGTTTCTCTTTGCATTGATGCCGGCATCGCGCACTGCGTCCTTATTTAACTCCACGCCGATCACTTCTTTTGCGTGTTTCGACGCAATGAGGCCAATGGTTCCGATGCCGCAGT
>ENA-ORSX01001254-ORSX01001254.1-human-gut-metagenome-genome-assembly--contig:-NODE-1254-length-19306-cov-28.885512_pt1 | contig 19306 bp, 23 predicted proteins | sample MGYA00241904_ERZ509172 | MGnify/ENA primary metagenome ERZ509172 (study PRJEB26280, sample SAMEA2338795) | human gut metagenome | biome: human gut; feature: human-associated habitat; material: faeces...
AGAGAAGCACCTGCACGTGGTCTACGCTCATTAACCTGAATGCGGAACTTATGTCTCTTGTGGCATAGGTCCTGAGTTCAGGCCGTATGTGTAGAAACGCAGTTCCCGTCCCCTAAAGGGACTATGGGCAGCCTCGGCTGTTCTTATGGGAAGCACGTGACTTTAGTCATGTGAGGTTTCACTAACAAAGACAATCAAACCGCCTTAGGAAAAATGGATTATTTACCACGGATAGGAGAAAGACTGATATATCAGATATCGGGCTTCATGTACGAATTAGAATATGAAGCAAGAATGGTTTTGCATTGCCCAAAAGAGAATGCGATTTGCGTATTTGTAGAACCTGTACAGAGCGAATACAATCAGATTCTTCGTTCAGTAAATTGGAACCTGTGATTTTATCTTTTCACTAAGAACATCAGATGTTCGACCATTGAACGACCGAATCTTCCATTAGTTCTTCATTGAAAAATATTAGTTTGAAAGGAAAAAAATGCATATTCAGAATTTAATTTTAGAAATAACCAGGCGTTGTAATATGGTATGCAAGCATTGTCTTCGAGGCGATGCACAGAATTTAGACATGTCAAAAGAAATTGTTGACGAATTATTAAAACGCTGCGACTATATTGACTCCGTTACTTTTACAGGTGGAGAACCATCACTCAATATTCCATTGATTCGGTATTTTTTCGAAAAAGCAGAGGAGTTTGAAAAATTACCAGAGAGTTTCTTCGTAATCACAAACGGAAAAGTCAATCAATTGGAATTAGCAACCGAATTCCTGAAATGGTATCCCAAAATGGAGTATCAGGAAGATTGCGGCATTGCGTTATCAATCGACCCGTATCATGACACAGAAAACCTGGAACCTGCGTATGTAAGAGGACTATCTTTTTATTCTGATGAAAAAGAATTAGGTTTTTGGGAAAAACATCCGGAGAAACATATCCTTGCAGAAGGAAGGGCGGCAAACTGGGGAAAATCACCAGAAAAACCATTTGCAAAAATTGATTATGATACTGATGAAATCATGACTCTTTATGTGACTGCCAACGGAAAGTTGTTAGGCAACTGCGATTTCTCTTATGAGCATATCGATGACTTATCCGAATACGACATTTGGCATTTCGACGAAATGATTGAAACATTAAAGAAAGAGAATGAGGTAAAAAATGTGTAACGAGGCAAAATATGTAGTTATTATGATTAGCGAATCCTATGCATGGGCTGGATACGGAGAAACAGAGGAAGATGCGAAAGAAATGATACGGGAAAATTACAGCAAAATCATGAGAGAAACTTCCATAAAAGAATTGGAAGTTGAGTATGGATTCTGTGTCATGGAATGCGGACAGGACCATGGCATTGTTATTACGCTGTAAGGAGAAAAAATGAGAAAAATTTACAGAATATGTGGGATACTGATTTGTTTCATGATGTTTTTATCAGGCTGCGCTTCTTTAAACGCAGGGATTTCAGAATTGAAAGGGAGCATTACGGGAAACACTTACACCATCGACACTTTCGATAATTTCGGTATGTTAACCATGCAGACGCACGGAGAAAACATCAATATGACGCCAAACATCATAGAAGAACCAATGTATTCTTCTGATGGTGGTTGGGGGTATACAAAAAGCATGTCCTCTGTCATGACAATTACAATCGACGGGCATGAAATGGTAACATGTGGAGATACCTGCATCTTTTATGAAGACGGTCTGAAGCCGGAAGTGATTTTTAACGAAGAACCTATAGAAGTCAATTCAGAATCGGAAAGCTTCAATGATGCAACAATAATTGCAGGAACCATCAATCGGTACGAAAATGCGTTTGGAAAACCAATGATTGTGGTCGTCAAATCACAGACGGGTTCTCCAATTTATGCATTTTCCGGCAAGGAAGTCAACTGGGAAGTGTCAGAAGACCTTCCGAAAACCACAAGGTTATCCATCGATGGAAAGCTTATGTATATCCATCGAGGGACATTTCAGTTAATCGATAGCGCACTTTTGCAGTAATATGATTCATTTTTCTTTCAAGAGTCTCTGGAAACAGAGGCTCTTTTGTATTCTTCCGCTTCCATAATTAAATAGAAACAGATCAAGGTATATGAGAAAAGGAGATTGCGAAATTATGGAAAAATGGAACACTTACTCATTAACACAGCTATCTGAAAAGGCGAAGAAATGTTTACCGGATGTGTTGAAGGACATGGGGTATGAAGGACGATTTAAAATTCAGTCTGATGCGTTGCTGATCCGCTCCACATTCCAGGTAGTTTCCAGAGCATTTCAGCAAGCAGAAAATCTGGCTCATGGAGAAAAAGGACACCTGATTCATATTCGCCAGACTGCCTATTCTTCTTTGTGGGTACCAGAATCAGAAGCAAAAACGCTGAAAGAGGCCTATCAGACTGCAATCAATGCAGTTGATAATGGCTGGCCGGTAGAAAATAATCCGGAAACTTCTGTAGGATGCAGCGTAGACGGAGAAGGTTTCCGTGAAGAGTGGGAGCTGGAATATTTGCGTTAAAAATAACAAAGGAGAATATCAATGAGAATTATAACGAAATATGAATTGGAAGAAGGGGACCTAGAATTACTGCAAAAAGAACTGCCGGATCATCCATGTGAACAATGTGCTGATCATGAATGTTATCATTGTGATGAAGAAAATGAATATGAGACCTGTGTGAAAATTTACAAGGAGCGAAATCTTTATGAATTAGCACAGGAAATGAAAAAGGTGTATGAATACGACCGAAAACTCAAAGAAATTAAGAAAGAACAGATGGAAGTCGTACGATCGATTAACGAGAAAATTGGCGTTCCGGTCATACGACGCGTAGACAAAAAGGAGAGAAAAGAATGGCAGATAGTACAACCGAAATAACTGTGGAGGAAATGCATGCATACGGATATCTCTGGGATGGTATGACACCACTGGATCCAGAAACAGCAGAGAAAATATTTTTGGAAGGAAACAAAGTAATTTATTGTCTGTATCCAGATGATACAGAAGGTGCAGCTGACACTTTGGAGGATATCCATAGACATGCACAGCATGGTGGAATCTTTGGCATCGAAGATTAAAATGAGCACATTTGTATCCGCATAATTGTTATATCGAAATCTCACAACGGGAGCTGGTAGCAGCTCCTGTTTTTAAAGGAAGGAAAGAAAATGCAAAACAGACCATTATTCTTGATCATCGACGGTTCATCGCTTTTATCGACCAATTATTATGCGTTGTTACCGTTTGAGATCAAAATAAAGAAAACAGAAGAGGAACGAAAACCTCTGTATAGTAAATTGATGCATGCAGAGGATGGCACATATACCAATGGAATTTATGGTATGTCCAAAATGCTCGTACAGATAATGAGCGATTTAAAACCGGAATACATAGCGGTGGTCTTTGATCAAACCAGAAATACATTCCGAAGAGAGTTGTATCCAGAATATAAAGGGCAGCGAAAAGAAACACCGGCGCCGCTCAAGGAGCAATTTGCCTTAATGGAACAAATTTTACAAGAATCAGGCATCAGAGTATTGATCCATAATCAGTATGAAGCAGATGATCTGGCTGGTACATTGACAGATAAAAGTAAACGGAAAGCCCGTATCCGTCTTTTAACCAAAGATCGTGATTATCTGCAGCTGGTTGATGATACATATGATGTCAGATGTTGGATTACTTCTGATGGAGAAAAAGCGGAATCGTTTCGGAAGGCGTACGGACAATGTTTTGGAATCGATGGTATCGAATTACCAAAATCTTTAAAAAATATCATGGAATTTACAGAAGAAACAGTATATGGAGAAAAAGGAGTAGTGCCACATCTAATACCAGATTTAAAAGGAATTGAAGGTGATGCTTCCGATAATATCCCAGGTGTAAAAGGAGTATCCAGTGCAGCAGCGCCACTTCTGATGGAATATCAAGGGATGGAATCTCTTTATCAGGCCATTGATGCGTCTATTTCTACCAAAGAAGATAAAGAGCTGACAGGATTCTGGAAAGAGAAACTTGGGATTAACCGTAGTCCATTAAAAGCACTAAGAGAGCAGAGAGACATCGCTATACTTTCCAAAAATTTGGCAACGATCCGTACGGATGTCCCAATTGTGGAATCCATGGAAGATTGTACGACCGCTTTGTTTGATTCTGAAATCTTTAATGACTGGATGAAAAAGTTGGATATTAAAACCGTATCTGCACCGACATAACCTTGCAGCATCCAACGCCATAATTAAACCGAAAAACAAATAAGGCATCACAAGAGTAGGAGGAGCCATGAACAAAACATTAAAAAAATGGATAGGATACCGTTTCAGTTCAGGAGGAGTGACGGGTGAGGATTATAATCAGTTTCAGCGCGAAATGCGTGCAGATCTTAAAAAACAGGCAAAAGCTGTTGGTTTGGAGGTTATTGATTTTCATAAAAATCATTATGAATTCAGTGCTGTTCTCAAAAACCCACAGACTGGAAAATATGTCTATGTCAGTATTTCGGATGTACGCTTTTGGCAGGATGAATGGACCTACCACACCCTGTACCGTCGTATGAAACATGAAAAAGACTGGGCTGGCGAAGGTAATCATTTTGGAGCCTGGGAACAGATTGGAACACTTGCAGCGGAGCTTGCTGCGTCAACTACTCAGCCACCCCATGACCGAACATGAGAAATCATGTTAGGGATCAGTGGTTGTCGTAAGACAAGTTGACTAGCCTCAGTGCAACGGAGCTGCATTTCGCATGCAGGCACCCCATTAGCACTACGTCTTAGGAGTGAATACCCTACCCCGCGATTGGTCCAACGGGTATGGGTTCGGGCAACGTATAGGACAAAGAGGTCCAACGACCCGGTGCAGTAAGCTCCCGGACATTGGCGAGGACCAATCACACCGAAAGGTGTGCGGGGCGGTTTCGTCCCCGCAGAAAGAAATTTATGAAGGTATATGTCATCGGCAGGAATGGCTTGGGACTGGCGCCTACAACCCCAAGGAAAGCCAGACTCCTGCTAAAAAAAGAAAAGCAGTTATTGAACATAGACAACCCTTTACAATCCGTCTGAAGTATAAGACCGGATGTGCCAGTGAACATCTGAAATGCGGAGTAGATACCGGTTCGCAGCATATTGGGACTTCCCTGATCTCGCCGGAATGTAAACGGGTACTGGATAAGTCAGAGTATGAACTCCGTTCCACAATGGAAAAGCGGACACTCATGGAAATCCGCAGGGAATACAGGAGAGGAAGAAGGTTCCGGAAAACACGTTACCGCCATCCGAAATACAAACCGCATACGAAACGGGTATACGTGGAAAAACCGGTTACTTACCGGAAACATCTGACACATTGGAAGAAACAGGTAAATACCTTTGCTTCTTCCAGAGAAGAAGGATGGCTTCCGCCGTCCATCCGGTCAAAGCTGGACCAGCATATCCTGTTGATCCGGCGATACCAACAGGCACTGCCGCCCAAAACGATAGTTCGGATCGAAGTTGGGCGATTTGATATCCAGCACATGATGGATCCAAGCATTCGTGGAGAAATGTATCAGCGGAGCCCCATGTATGAATCCGAAAACATCAAAGCCTATATCTTTACCAGAGACAATTATCAGTGTCAATGCTGCGGGAAAAAGGCAGGTGTTGTCCGTAAGGATGGGACCACAGTAAAACTGAAAGTACATCATGTGGACTTCCAGAGCAAAGGGGCAACTGACAATCCATCCCGCCTGGCTTCCGTCTGCGATAAGTGTCACACAGAGGCAGCTCATAAACCAGGAGGAGTTTTGTATGGCTGGATGATTGAGGGGAAAAAGTTCTCGCGTGGATATCGTGATGCGACATTCATGAATATCATACGGAAACGGCTGAGAGAGGAATTCCCGGATGCAGAATTTACTTACGGAAACATCACAGCAGCTGACAGAAAGATCCTGAAGCTGGAGAAAACACATGGCAATGATGCTGTGGCAATCGCAGCTCATGGAATGAATACAGTTGATAACACAGAGGAAACGACATACTACAGACAGCTAAGGAAACAGAAACGTTCCCTCCATGAAGCGAATCCAAGGAAGGGACGTAAGGAACCGAATCGTCTGGCAGCCCGGAACAGAAAAAATACCTGTGTGGCTGGCGGCCGTTATCTGAACGACAAGGTAAAGGTATTAGACCAAATAGGATGGATCAGTGGATTCAGTGGGAACAGCAGCGTGTATGTGAAAAACCGGGAAGGCGAATACATCAGCATGCCAGGAAAGGGCTATAAAATGGTACCAATCTCACAGACCAAGCTGATCACACACTGTAACAACTGGGCGGTATATACGAAATGCGACAAACCTCTATCCGGGCAGAATGACGCTTTCATCTCGGCCATTGAATGACCGAGAATTCCCGCTTAGAAATCTTAAAAACGGAGGAAAATTATGCAGAACCAGAAAAAAGAAAGAACAACGAAACAGGTCATCGTACCTGCAAAGTATTTTTTACAGGAGATGGCAGAGGATAAGGATATGGTATATCCAGCCCAGGTAAGCGTTCTGGGGCGCACAGGAGGATCCACCCACACCATTGATTCCGCAGAGGAATTACTGGGAATCACAAAATCAAAACAATTTTTTGAATGCGGCGTTATCCGAGCCACAAAGAAAAATGGCAGGGTGTATGTGGATTTGATGAAAGAAGGAAAGATGACGATAGATATCGCAAGACTTCCACATCGCCGCCATTTATCCATATTGGTGCGACAGGATGTTGCACAGCTATATAGCGAGTGTTATCAGTAATCTTTGGCAGATCCCAAAAAGAGAGGTTTTTCCTCTCTTTTTTTTGTCGAAAGCATGAATAGCGGATCATTTTTACGCCCATTGCTTTTTTGTACGATCCTCTTCCATAATTAAACCGAACCGTAAAAAGGTATTAACGAGAAAGAAAAGGAGAAAGAACATGTATATTGCGTTGACAATGCAGAAGCTACTGGAGGAAAAGGGAGAGTTTAAAAAGTTGTCTGGTATTCCTACGTGTGTGATCTATAACCAGGACGATACGATGTCTGTTCAGGATCACATCCTGTTAAATGAAGTCAAGTTAAAGGAAGATTATATGGAAGCTATGACCATTGGCGAACCATCCCTGGATATTGGTATGATGATCAGCGACCTTTTATGGAAAAAAGCAGATGGTGTTCTGATTTTAGGGGAAGGCGAGGCAGCGATGCTGCAAAAAAAGGAAATCCAGCGTGACCGCTATACGCTGTATGTAGCCACCTCTTTAAAAGAGGCGCTGGAAATTTACAAAAAAAACACCAAAAAAAGTGCCGGAAAGCGTGCGGTAAAGAAAACGGAAAAACCAGAGAAAGAGACAGTTACCTCAACCAAACCAGCTGAGCCGATGATGCCTGAACCAATGGACCCATTGTCGAAAATGGAAGAGCCACATACAGATGAGATGGGATTCGAAGATGAACCACTGATTACGCCGGAAATGGAACCAGTGGAAGAAAACGAATTTGAAAATGAAATCAATGGCGAATTGATGGAAGAGCAGAATGCGCCAGTAATGTACGACCAGGAAGTTCCGGAAACGGACGCAGCATATGTCCAGGAAGACCAGGATCATATAATGCAGCCCATGGAAGGATTAGATGGCCAGAAGTACGAAGAGCTTAGAAATGAGCTTATGAGTGTTGGTGTACCGGATTCTCTGATGGACCAGGTTATGATGGCGCTGCAGAAATCTACTAATGTGTCAGATTGTTATGACTGCATGGAGGAAACTATTGGAAATATCGATGATGTACTGGTGATTTACGATGCGATCCAGGAATATTACGATGCATTCAAGACATTAGCAGATCAGATTGGTACGCTGTAATTTTGTAAGAATCGACAGATCCTTTTTTTTTAGAAAACCGGGCATACTTCCGGTTTTCTTTTTTTTGGAATTTCGCATCCATATCCATAATTAAAGCGAAAAAACAAAAGATGCAGGAGGATTTTATATGGATATTAAAGAAAAGGCATACAACAAATACCAGTTAGACTGGATGCGCAGTCATGGGAAAAGTCTGGATGATCTCGTGGAGCATATGACAGAGTCTTGGAAGAATGCGGACGAAAAAGCAATATTTACGCCAATACGTGCATTTTTTCATGTGGAAGAAGCGGGGTTTGACGGAGAAATATGGGCGTGTTTTGATGAATTTCTGGAAACAGAATATCAGGATATGGAATACATGAGTGGATTATTAAATCCAGATGAATATGCAGAATATTTAACCGATCGTGCATGTAACGATGTGATTTCGGAATTTAGGGGCGAGTTTTATTTTCTCAGCAATTTCTATCCGGTGCCTTTTTATTACAAGGGAGTACAATTTTTAAATGCCGAAGCAGCATTTCAGGCGCAAAAGGATCCGAAGAGACAGAAGGAGTTTTCCTGTCTTGGCCCATCTGAAGCAAAGCGGCTTGGAAGACGGGTAGAATTGCGTGAAGATTGGGAACTGGTAAAAGAATCAGAGATGTTTGATATTGTTCAGGCAAAATTTCAGCAGAATCCAGAACTTGCTAAAAAGCTGTTGGAAACTGGAAATGCGGTATTAATTGAAGGAAACCAGTGGCACGATAATATTTGGGGAAGCTGTACCTGTGATCGGTGCAAAAATCAGGGAGTGAATATGTTAGGACAGATTTTAATGGCAGTAAGGCATATTTGTAGAGGAACTGAGCGTATGAAACAGGATATACAGAAGGATGGTGTTTAAAACAATGTCAGAAATTAGACTCATTATTGCGGGTACCCGAGATTTTCATTGCTATGATATTGTTAAATCAGAAGCGGCGTCTTTTGTTCAAGAACTAAAAGAGCAGAGCAAAGGCTGTACAGTTACCATCGTTTCCGGTGGCGCCAGAGGCGCAGATCTTCTTGGAGAACGCTTTGCGAAAGAATACGGATTCAAATTAATGCGTTTCCCGGCTGACTGGAAAGTATATGGGAAACAAGCTGGTCCTGTCCGAAACCGTCAGATGCTCAATTATGCAAAAGAAGAACAGGGAGCACTTTTAGCATTTTGGGACGGAAAAAGCCGCGGAACTAAAAACATGATCGACATTGCAAAGGATGCCGATATCATTATTAAAATAGTTCCAATCACAACTTAGAGGTGATATGAATGGCTAAAATTTGTCCTATTACAGGCGATCCAGTTTTGTATTTGGATTGCCTGGAATGTGAGGAAAAACTATGTAAGAAAAGGAGAAAACAGATGAAAAAAAATGAATATACCTTTCAGTACGGTTATCAGGGAAAGGGAGAAATAACGGTAGCTGCTGATTACATGGATGAAGCAGTAGAGAAAGCATCAGAAGAAGCTCAGAATCTGCTGCCAAATAACGCAGATCCATTTTCCTTAGAAATTGGAGATCTGATTGATCAGACACCGATTTGCACAGGAATGCGGTGAAAAAGATTCGAATATCCATTCAAAACTGTCGTACAGAGATGTGCGGCAGTTTTTTGTTAAAAAGACAAATTCCAGTCCATAATTACCTCGTATTGACATTAAAACAAAAAAAAGAAGAATCTAATGATTAAACATTTATGGTAGTTGTAAATGTTTTGCCCCTTTTATTTCGGAAATATCCCTTTTAAAAGGTAACAAGAAGAAATAACATGACGAAGGGGCTGTCACCTTAACGATTATTAAATCGTGAAGCGATAGCGCCATTTTTCATATTGCAATATCTTATTTTCAGTATTTCTTTGAAAAATCAAATATAATTCAAGAAAAAAAAGGAGAAATGAAAATATGGGTAAGAATAACGAATTTATTTTTGATGAAAACATACCTATTACAGAGCAGGAATTGAATTTTTTGAAATTTCCTTATCGATATTCTGTCACAGAAAGAGCTAAAACAGCACAACAGCCAAAGGGCGGATTTCTGCCTAGAAATGTATTTTCAATGATGAAAGTAGGATCTAATTCCTCTTTAGGAGATCGTTCAAATCGCATTATAGAAATTCCTACTGAATATGCATCTATGGTTGGAACAATTACGGATTATTTAACGCGAATGTATCTTACCAAAGATAAGGAATATACATTTAAAACGTCTTTGATCGGAGCAATGTTGATTGATAGATATGAGTTTGCAAAAGAATTACTTGATAAAATAAATTTTTTAGGATCTAATACTGTTATCAACGCAATCAAGCTTACTGGATTTGATCGCATAATAAAAAATAATTTTCCTGATTATCAGGAACCTCCAATTCCTCCGATTGAAATAATAAATGACATTATCGACCTTATTTATCGCTGTATTCATTTTTTCAATGAAAGAAATATTACTGAAACCGGATTTGTGGTAAATGGAGGGAAAAGAACGCTTGTTTCTTCTGGAGAGGGAGATTATTTAAGCAAAACCGAATTAATAGATTTAAAAGTATCCAAAACTGTATTCTCAAGCACATGGTCATTACAGGTTCTTATGTATTACATCATGGGCTTACATAATAATGAATTAAAATTTCATTCGATCGATTATATCGGTATATATAATGCACTTAAAAATGAGTTTTACAGAATATCTATAAAAGATATTCCCAATGAAATAATGTACCGTGTCAGTTCAGATGTTCTTGGATACAAAATGCTATCACCAGAATTTTCGAATTGGAAAAATGTAAGCGATGAGAATAATGATGCAGTGTTTAAAGAACAGATAAAAAGATATAATAAAACTTCTTTTAATACAAATAACTTTACCGATGGTATATATGATATAACCAATGATGATTACTGGACTTATTTATGCAATACAGAATATAAAGGATATAGTTGGATACCCCGTCGCCCAAAGTTTACAAATATAAAATCTATAAAGTTTATAAAAAAAAGCAGCTATCATATGTTCATAGCAGAACTATATAGTGGGAAAAGTTCTATTTTAAATGGATGTAGTTTTTCAAAATCTAATTTTCCTATAGGTTATTATTACAACAATCTTGAATTGTATGCGGAAAACGTAAAGAAATTTTTAACTCCTTATACTAAAGCTCAGGAAAGCATTTCGCAATTTATAAAAAAACTTGTACCTGAAGAAGGGTATGAACATTATGAACCGTTTTGGTATGTCAATAGAGGTGGTTTTTACGGAAAGATTCATGGAGCAATTATAGATATAGACGGATTAAATCATATTTATCTTAATCCTATAGATGGGACAATCCATCCATATTATGCGGATTCTATGGTACAAAAATGGAAATACAAAAATGTAATAAGTTTACTGGCAGATAAACGCAGCGAATGCTTGCCTTCATTCAAAAAAAATGTATTAAGCTTAGGTGTTAATGCAAAGGTTGATATTGATAATTCTCTTGAAATAATGTCGAAAAATCCTCTTGCTATTCCAGATCAGGCCTTTAATACGCTTACATCCATGAATATTGAGAATGAAACCGAATATATGCCTGAATGTACGCTTTATTCATTTTCAAAAGTAATCCTTAAACTTCAGAAAGTATTGTGTTATAACCTGGTCGTTGCATGGTATGACTCTTTTATAAAAGATGGAAGATTGCTCTTAGCGGATTTTAATGGTGTTTCTCAATCACAAAAGAGGAAAATCGGTAAGGATTTCATTGGAGAAAGTAAAACTCTTAAAAATGGAATGAAGGCAACTATTACAGAATATTATTCACATAAAGATATAACTATAGAATTTGAAGATGGAACCGTAAAAAAACACTGTAGAATGACTGGGTGGAGAAGCGGATGTATTCCCTATCCAAGGATAAAAACCAATAAAAATACATCAAAATCAGATAATGATAAAAATCTTGCAAAAAACAAACCAACTCCGAAATGCAAGAATATTACAGGAACAAAAACGAATTTGATATTCTTATCTGATGATGATATGATTAAACGAGCAACTGAAGGATATTTTGTCAGAGATATCGATAAAAATATAGTGTACTGTCCTGCTGGAAGTATATTAAAAAAGAAACGTATAAGAGAAAATGGAAGTATCGCATATATCAATAAAGCTGCTTGTAAAAAATGTCCATATATTGAATTGTGCTGCAATGGGAAAACAAAATATAAAGAAGTTCAATTTGCCCCAGGAATGATAGAAAAAACATATGATAAATGGATAAAACATTTAAAAACAGAATAATATCAAGTAGTTATGCGTTGATAATAAAATATCCAACTTAAATTGCTCATTTTACTTTTGGTCCTTTCGTTTATCGGAGGGATCTTTTTACATCTATCTCCTGTTTACAGAACTTTGGAGTTAAAAACGGACATAATCAAACAAAGAATATAAACAAAAAGAGAGGTTACACCTTTCCTTACGAGAGGCTACCAGGTCATGTGAGCTCCAGATTATACTCAGAAAACAGACCAGCTAGATTCTTGATATATCGGGCTGAGATATGTTGTGAAGAAATTTCATATATGCCCGGAATGCCGTAAGGAAGATGCGGAGAAATAAGGAGCGTCTCTGATATGGAAAACCAATTTTTGTATTTTTCACGCAATAATCAATTCGTCTGGAGATAATTCTTTTGTCACCACAAATCCAGCTTCCTCTGCATGAATCGGAGTGGCAGCCGGAAGATCAACAGGAACTTCGAATACTGCATGAATACTGACACCAAGAGCCTGAGCGATAGCTTGTTTTTGCGCCATTTTAATATGCGCAATTTTGCCGTTAATAATCCGAGCTAAGGTAGAGGGTGGAATTTTTGTTATTTGCGATAAAACAGACTGACTAATATCTTTCAACTCCATCAGTCGCAACAACCGTTCGTTTTTCTGCGATTTCATACATAGCCTCCAACAATCTAATAGTTTGAGTGTATCACGAAGAAATAAGAAAAACAAGCGAAGATATAACTTTAAAAAGAAAAAATGGTGAAAACAGAAATGAAGAATGGATTGACTAATACACAGATAAAACTGATAGCAATGTTATTTATGTTTGTAGATCATATCGGAGTTTCTCTTGTATCCGAATTTATAAAGGTAGATGGTAGCGCCGAAGGATTGATTACTTATTATATATGCAGGCTCTTTGGCCGCATCGCATTCCCGTTATTTTGTTTTCTGATCGCAGAAGGAGTTGTCCACACGCATCATTTAGGAAAATACGCAATGCGGATGTGGCTGTTTGCGATTATTTCAGAAGTACCTTTTGATCTAATGGGGGCAGGAACTGTCTTTTCTTTACAGGCGCAGAATGTGTTCTGGACTTTTGCACTTTTTTTAACTGCCATTGCAGTATCACAGAAATGGAACCAACCAGTATGGCCATATGTACTGGCAGCAGCCATAGCGGCATGGATTTTGAAAACAGACTATGGATGGGCCGGAATACTGCTTTTGTATCTGATAATGTGCGGAAACCCTGTCATTCAACAAGCTGGAGGAGTGATACTGATTATAGATGCATCTGTCAAACTGTTTCAGGATCCGATGATTGGAATGGTTATGGCAGTCATTCCGTGTGTGTGTTTGGTATCCATTCTGCGCCAGTACAATGGTAAGCGTGGGAGAAATGTAAATAAATATCTCTTTTATGGATTTTATCCTGTACATATGTTGGCGTTATGGATGTGTGCGTTATGGATCAAATCGGGGATGTAACACTCCAAACAAACAATGTGAACGACTCGGTCATTGAATGGCCGAAGATTCCCTCTCGGAAGTCCTAAAACATATCCAAATATATTTTTTGCAAAAACTCCATTTTTTCTTATCCGCAAGGTTTGTACATTTGCAAAGCATACGCAAAAACCGTAAAATATCAATATCAAAAACAGAAAGGAAATTTTAATTCATGAAAAAAACAAGACAGACTCAGGAAATTATGAATCGCATTGAAGAAACTGTTGACGAGTTGGAAACAATTCGCGCCATGAATGATGAGAGTTTTGAGTGTTATCTGCAGTCACTGCGAAGAGAGGTCGATCAGGGAACTTTTGCAGACGAACAGGAATTTCTTAATGGAATAAGGGATATGGATGATGACGAGTTTGATGAATACATCACATGTTGCATGGAACGGACCAAAGAGGAATTCAAAAATCTGACGACGATCGTTGCAAGAGAGCCGGATGAAAAACAGAATGGTACCGTTGTTGCGTTTCAGCAGGGACACAAACTGGATGGAATAAAGGCAATCGCAGAAAAATATCCATGGGTTGATATTGACTGGCTGCTTAGTAAAAAACGCTTTTATTGTGTAGACAAACCGGTCGCCAAAATGATCTGCCATCCGGACGATGTGTTCAATCAGGATGTTGGCGAAGAACTGGCACTGAAACGTTTGGATAAAATTATCAACGGAAACTGCAAGGGTGCTGTAAAAAATTTCGAACGATATATTAAGAGACAGCTCGGTTAATGCCAGCTCCCGTCCTCATTTGGACGGGAGTTTTTCTTTATCTCCTCCCATAATTCTTATACAACAAAAAAAGAAATCAAGGAGGTTATGTGATGAAAACGAAACTTTTAACCGTATTTACATGTATGTTTACGCTGTTGTTTTCCTTAACCGCATTTGCAGCAGATAAGATCAACAGTGTATCCATCCGGATTGATGAAGTAAGAACAGAACCAGGAATTGTTTGGGAAGCGACACCAACTGTAAGTGACAATCGTTATCAGGTTACAGATTACAGTTGGTCGTCAGATTATGAGAACTGGATTCCAGGCAAAAAGGTTACCTTAACGGTCGAACTGGAATCCGATGAACTTACATTTGACAAAGATGCGAGCGTCTGGGTTTCAAATGGGGAAGAAACTGGGGGCACAAGAACATCCAGTAAAACACTTCGTGTACGAATCAATTATATTCCCAAAATTACCCTGAAGACACCAACGGATATTTACTATGAAGACGATTATACGCTCGTTTGGGAAAAAATACAGTATGCTGGTGGATATGAAGTTCAACTGAAGAAAGACGGGAGGTATTATAAAACACTTCGCTTAGAAGGGAAATCAGAAAACATCGTGGATATTTCTGAATACGCAACAGATGATGAAGTCATTACGGTATCGATCCGAGCAACGGCGCCATCAGGTAAATCCAGATACATCACTGCATCGGATTGGGTAGATTTCGATGAAGATGGAGTCTCTTTGGATGCTGAATCCACTACATACGGTGAATTTAAAGGTTCTGGTGAACATAAACGTTTTTATGATGGAGAACAGTATGTGACAGGCTGGCAGCTCATCAACGGTAATTGGTATTATTTTAATGGTGAGAATAACAACTACGCCGTTACCAATAGCTGGCTCCATACCGCAACAGGCTGGTATTTATTTGACACGGAAGCTAGGATGCTCACTGGGTGGCAGAAAGTGGGAGATTTCTGGTATTATCTGAATACCGATGCTTCTGGAAGCAAAGCGCCGTTTGGAGCCATGATGACTGGGTGGATCCGCACTGCTCCAGGCAGCCCTTGGTATTACTTAAATCCAGGAATCGTTGCGGGATATCCAGAGGGAGCAATGTTGCACGATACTGTGACGCCGGACGGATATCCGGTAAATGCAAACGGAGAATGGTTCGAATAAGTATCATTTGATGGTTTTTCAGCACAAAAAAACAGATCCAAAATGGGTCTGTTTTTTTGTCACAAAAATCAATATTCCAAATATTCATCCCATAATTAAAGAAAACACAAATTCGAGGAAACTATGTTACCTAAGAAAAACAAAACAATCGTTCCATTGTTGATATTGACGCTTTTGCTAAGCGGAGTACCAATCATGGCACAAACGCTTTATAAAAAAGACGCAGTTGAAGCAACCATATCGGAACCAGAAAAGGTAATTAACATAGAATCAGAAACCGTAAAATCGGTAACGGTAAACGAAGCAGCACGAAAAAAAACTTATACTGGTTTTAAATGGGAAAATAATGCATGGAAATATCTGGATGAGGGTAAAATGCTGAAAAATACATTTTTGGTCAAAGATGGAAAGCTGTATTATTTTGATGAAGGTGGAAATCGAACAACTGGGTGGTTCCATGATTATGACGGGCAAACATACTTTTTTGATGAAAGCGGAATCAGTCAGGAAGGATGGATTCAAACCGAAGAAGGGTGGAGATTTTTATCAAACGGAATATGCGCGACTGGCTGGGTGCAGATTCAAGATGGCTGGTATTTTTTTAATGATAAAGCACTGATGCTTGCGGACTCCGTAACGCCGGATGGGTATTATGTTGATGCAACTGGGAAATACGTGAATGAGTCCGGCAAAACGCAAGAAGGTGAAGACTTTATATGGAATAAAGATAGAACTGCAGGCACTGGGATCATTAGCGGTTTGGAGATTGCGGGTATGCCGGCTGAATTCTTCATGCTGTCCATCGCCGGAGAAACAAGTGGCATGTCCAATTCGAATGCATTGATTAACGGAGATGACGGAAGAGCGTATGGTGTATGTCAGTTTGACTATCGATACGATTTAGTTGATTTTATGCGTTTTGCTTATCGAAAACACCCAACGCTTTGGCCTGGTTTTGAAAAATATCTGCAGTGTCAAAATGGCGATGAACGATTAAAAAACAATAGAAATATTGGAAATGCATTTCTATCGGCAATGAATGTGGATTACGAAACTTGTTTGACGGATCAGCTCGAATTCATCCGCATGAGATATTGGGATTCGTTTTCAAACCAAATGAATAATGCTGGATTCCTTTTAAGCGAACGTCCGATTGCAGTACAGGCAGCTTTTTTATCAGTTAATATTAACTGCGGAGCGCAAGCGGATCAATTTATTAAAAAAATGTCGCCAGATATGTCGGATGAAGCGATGATCCGAATGATTTATAAGATACGCAATACGACATTGGCAGAGCAGAGGGTAAGGGGAGTTAAAAAAGGCTCTAACAAGCGATACCGGTATGCAGAGCCTCAAATGGCATTAGATTTATTGTATGGCTATATCACCATAGATTCCCATATTTCCTATGGAGGTGGCGTGGAATGGCATGGAAATCCGTTCACCAGCCAAATTACAACCATTCCAACGGAAATCAGAGTGCTATTAGAAATGGAAGAGCCGGAAATAGCAACTCCAAGCACAGCAACGATGAGCACAGCGCAATAATGTTGTATTTTTCTTATCCGCAACTTTCACATTTTGCAAGCATGAAGAAATTTAGTTTATAATGAATACGAGAATAAAAATAAACAAAGGAGAAAACAATGCAGGAACTCAAATTTTTCGGATGTAGCGACGACACTTTTGGCGAGTACGGCATAACCGGACAGGATGTCGATAACTGTGCATCCATGGAGCCAATCCAGTGTGTCATTGATTGTGGCAACCATGGAAGACTTATGGTGATTGGTCAATATTCCAGAGCTTCTTTACATAATGGCTGCTGGATGGTAGGAGTAAGTAAGGTTGAGGAAGAAGATGCATTTCCAACATGGAAAATGCAAATGGATGGAGATGGATACACGACAGTGTTAACCATATCGCTTCCGGATGCTCCGTTTTCTCTCACATGGTATCGAAATGACGGGAAAATATCATAATATCACATTTTTGTACAAACAGGAGGAAAAAGCAATGAAGTTTTACGATGTACTCTCGATTCTGAACGGACACAAAAAAATCCAGGTTTACACAAAAAACGGAGAATCGAAAACAATGACAAAAAAAGAGTGGTTGCAGGTCAGTAAGTTTGCAGATCAGGATGTATTCAAAGTAAAGAATATAAATGCTAATCTAAAAGTGAGCCATTTTTATTCCAAACGCTGACTTGAAAGTGAGCCACTTAAAAAGTACTCTGAATAAAAGTCTTTTTATTCGGAGGGAAATAAGGTGGTTATCACAATGCAAGATTACGATGAAATTCGCAGGCGTTTCCTTGCTGGCGAAAGTCAGCGACATATCGCAAAAACGATGGGCATTTCCAGGAATACCGTTAAAAAATACTGTGAAGGGAATGCTGTCCCCTGGGAACGGAAAACGCCTGACCGTGAATCGACGATTCTTACACCAGACGTAGTCCGATTCATACAAAACTGCCTTGAGGAAGATTCCCGTCAAGGTCTTAAAAAGCAAAAACATACCGCAAAACGTATCTATGACCGGCTTGTTGAAGAAACCGGATTTACAGGTGGGGAATCTACAGTCCGTGCAAAAGTCCATGAACTAAAGGAATGCAAGCCTAAAGCATTTATTCCTCTTCAGTTCGAACCTGGCGAGGCAATGCAGGTGGACTGGGGTGAAGCTACAGTTTATCTCAACGGTCAGAAAACTGTGATCAATCTTTTCTGTGCGCGGCTTTGTTACAGCTGCAGACCAGTTGTACTTGCCTATCGTCATCAGAATGAAGAAAGTTTTCTGGATGCATTCGTTCGTACTTTTGATATCCTGGGAGGAGTTCCTCATAAGGTTATCTTCGACAATGGTAAAGTTGCTGTAAAAGATGGATTTGGGAAACATGCGCAGGCGCAGAAAGGATATACTGCTCTTGCGGCTCACTACAGTTTTTCCGCCCTTTTCTGTAATCCTGCTGAAGGACATGAAAAGGGACTGGTAGAAGGATTAGTGGGATGGGCCCGCAGAAACATTCTTGTTCCTGTTCCCTACGCTCCTGATATTTCCGAACTGAATACACTCCTTTTGGAACGCTGCATGAAATATGAAGCACATCAGATTAAGGGTAAACCCGATAAAGTTGGAGTAATGATGGCTGAGGAACGTCCCATGTTCCATCCTCTCCCCGGGTACAGATTTGAAACTGCCAAAAGCGCAAACGTCAGAGTGAATGCTTTTTCCACTGCCAGGTTTCGGACGAACAGTTATTCCGTTCCGGTTCAATATACTGGCAGAATGGTAGGAATCAAAGGATATCCCGAAACAGTAGAAATCTACTATAAAGGAGTATTGATTGCAGTACATACCCGGTGTTACGGGAAACATCAGAGTATTTACCATCTGGAACACTATATGCCGCTTCTTGAAGAACGGCGGCGGGCGATCCCTGACGCAGCGCCTGTGAAGCAGAATGTTCCGCCGGAAGTTCTGGAGGAACTTCGAAAAAACTACAGCAATTATTCCAGAATGGTCCGCATTCTTCATGATTTCGTTGACAGCACCAAGCCCCAGATCCAGGATCCGGTAAAGATCCTTTCGGTTGACCTCCGACAATACGACCAACTGAGTCTCAGAGAGACCTGCTAATGAAAGTCAAGTAGGAATTTCAAGATTTCAATTCAGAAAAAAGG
>ENA-ORSX01001265-ORSX01001265.1-human-gut-metagenome-genome-assembly--contig:-NODE-1265-length-19195-cov-22.728892_pt1 | contig 19195 bp, 17 predicted proteins | sample MGYA00241904_ERZ509172 | MGnify/ENA primary metagenome ERZ509172 (study PRJEB26280, sample SAMEA2338795) | human gut metagenome | biome: human gut; feature: human-associated habitat; material: faeces...
GTGTGGAGAAAAATATTATACAGACGAAGTTGCTGAACGCCTTGAATTGATTGTTGATATGGCGAAAAAATTAATGCAGGAAATTGCAGTTATCGATTATCCACAGGTGGCTTAATAATTTTGGCGGAAATATCATTTTCGATATTTCCGCCACTTCTTTTTATATACTCTTCGCACTATTCATTCTGTCCACCCAGTTACATAAAATTACAATACTCTCTAAATTTACATTAATATATGTACGCCACCTTTGCGGCCACCAAGTACGGTTGTGCCTTTCAAATCTGTCCATGAGAAATTGTCTTCTTTGTTTCGGGCAACTAGAAAATTTCCGGCACGCTGAGTAAGCTGCGCAAAATTTACGACATAGTCATTGGCCCCTTCATTGTAGGTGTAGATGGAAGATTCTGAACCCATAAATCCAATTTCAGCTTCGCCTGACAGAACTGCTGTCATGACTTTATCAGCTCCAAAACCACACACTAAGTTTAGTTGAATTCCTTCATCTTCGAAATATCCTTTTTCAATTGCAACGTACATTGGTGCATAAAAAATAGAGTGAGCTACTTCGTTCAGAGTGATTTCCTGTAATGGCGCATCTTGCTCAATTGTTGGCCGGGCAGAAGTTTCTGTTTCAGATTTTGGTGTGCATCCAGTTAAGAGCGTTGTAAGCATTCCGAATGATAAAAGTATGGTACATAGTCGTTTTTTCATTATGTCCTCCCAGTAGATATTTTCATATATTTTCTATCAATATATGGGGAAAGATGATTTTTGTGAGAGAACATAATGAATTTGTGATATACTTAATCACGTAATATCGTGTAATTATGGAGGTAGGATAAATGAGATTTGAAGCAGATACACATGCACACAGTTTGATGAGTGGGCATGCATACAGCACCATTCGGGAGATGGCAGCGGCAGCGAAGAAAAAAGGATTAAAAGCGATGGCATTGACAGAACATGCACCTAATATGCCGGGAACTTGCGGATTGTATTATTTTCAAAATCTGGATGTGATTCCGCGGGAAATGGAAGGGGTTCAGATGTTATTTGGGGCAGAAGTTAATATCCTTGCACCTGATGGTTCCATAGATCTTCCGGGAAGTGTATGTAAGGATTTAGATCTAGTTGTTGCCAGTATTCATGTTCCATGCTATGGATTAGGACATAGTATGGAGGAGAATACGCAGGCTTATTTGGAAGTTATGAAAAAACCATATATTCATATTATCGGACATCCGGATGATGGAAGATTTCCGGTAGATTATGAAAGACTGGTAAAGGGGGCAAAGGAGACTGGTACATTGTTGGAGATGAATAATTCATCACTTCGTCCTGCAAGTTTTCGTGAGGGAACACATGAAAATCTAAAAACAATGTTAGGATTTTGTAAAAAATATGGGGTTCCGGTAACTACAGGTAGCGATGCCCATGTGGATGTAGATGCAGGGAATTTCTGTTATGTGGAAGAAATTATCAAAGAATGTGATTTTCCGGAAAAACTTGTTTTAACAACAAATTGGGAGAAATTGCAGTTGCATTTGAAATGTAATAAAAATTCTCTAAAAAGGTAGATTTTAAGAATTTAGTGTGCTAAAATATAAAAGAGTCTATGAGAGACAAAGGAGAACGGGATATGAGTAAAAAAATAAGAACAGAGTCAGTAGACTATCTTTTTAGCGCAATACTGAGTTTAAAGGACAAGGAAGAATGTTACACATTTTTTGAAGACATTTGTACGATTAATGAACTGTTATCTCTTTCTCAGCGGTTTGAAGTGGCAAAGATGTTGAGAGAAAAACGGACTTATCTGGAAATTGCAGAGAAGACAGGTGCTTCTACGGCAACGATTAGTCGTGTGAATCGTTCTTTAAATTATGGAAATGATGGATATGATATGGTATTTGAACGAATTGATGAAGAGAAGAAATAAGAAAAACTACAGTACAGATGAAAAGGTTTGTACTGTAGTTTTTTTTATAAGGGTCGTTCATTAAAATTTCTAAAATCACTTCATATCTTTTTCAGATGGGTCATGGAATTCGGGAAGTTCGTCTAATAATTTTTCGATAATTTGTTTTTTTACATAAACATCAAACCCAAGACTGCAAATGAGGGAAAATGTCTGAAGGTATGTGCGTTTTTCCACCGGAATATCGGAGAAAACACTTTCAGTACGTGTGAATGTTTGTTTCATTTCTTCGCTCATTGCCGGAATCTGGGCTTTTTCCATGGAACAGATTTCTTCGTAAATAGAAGTAAGATCAAGGGTGTCTTCTGTCTGGAAATATTGTTCAGTCAGCGGTTTTAATAAAGTTTCAATATCTTTGATTGCAAGAATATTTTTGAAATAGTAAATAAAGGTTAGAATCAAAATATGCTCCCGGGAATATTTCTTTTTATTCGGTGGTGGAAGCAGGTTATTCTTTGCGTAGTTATTGATCATAGTTTTGGTTAGAATTTTATCTTCTTCATACCGTTTAGTAGAAGACAGATGCGCATCCATAAAAGTTGTGACCTGATCCATATATAATTCTATATTGGGAATGTCGGTCGAATGAATGTAATCAATCTTTGATAGGCTTGTTAAAATGCTTTCTAATATATTATTTGAATCAATGTTCATGTTCGTCACCTCGATGTCACTATTATATAGTATTAAAAACTATATGGCAAGGGAAATCTATAATAGTTTTTTGATATTCAGTGGAATTCTGTGAAGAATATAGTTGACAAAGAAGAACGTATATTCGATAATAGAATATACACCGCCGAGGAGAAATCAGCGGGAGGATATTATGTAAGGAGATTTGTATGAGTATCTATGATTCGTTGAATGAACAACAGAGAGAAGCAGTATATCATACGGAAGGACCGCTTTTGATTTTGGCGGGAGCCGGTTCAGGAAAGACGCGGGTATTGACTCATAGAATAGCATATTTGATAGAATCGCAGAGGGTGAACCCATGGAATATTCTGGCGATTACATTTACGAATAAAGCCGCCGGCGAGATGCGGGAGCGTGTTGATCAGCTGGTTGGTTTTGGCGCAGAAAGTATCTGGGTGAGTACATTTCATTCTACTTGCGTGCGTATCTTGCGGCGTTATATAGATAGACTTGGTTATGATACTAATTTTACAATTTATGATGCAGATGATCAGAAGACTTTAATGAAAGAAGTTTGCAGAAGGCTGGAAATAGACACTAAGATTTATAAGGAAAGAACTCTTTTGGGGGCTATTTCTGCTGCAAAGGATGAAATGATTACTCCGGCGGAATTTGAGATGAATGCAGCCGGAGACTTTGGAAAACAAAAGATTGCTAAAGTATATTGGGAATATGAAAAGCAGCTGAAGGCAAATAATGCTTTGGATTTTGATGATTTATTAATGAAGACAGTACAGTTATTTCAGAGTAATCCGGATGTTTTGGAATCGTATCAAGAGCGGTTTCGATACATTATGGTGGATGAGTATCAGGATACAAATACGGTTCAATTTAAGTTTGTCAGTCTTTTGGCGTCCAAATATCAGAATTTATGCGTGGTAGGTGATGATGATCAGTCGATTTATAAGTTCCGGGGGGCTAATATCAAGAATATTTTGAATTTTGAGCAGGTTTTTCAGGATGCAAGAGTTATTAAACTTGAGCAGAATTATCGTTCTACGGGAACTATTTTGAATGCAGCCAACGCAGTGATCCGCAATAATCATGGCAGAAAAGATAAGACGCTCTGGACGGAAAATGACGAAGGTGAGAAAATCCATTTCCGCCAGTTTGATACGGAATATGATGAAGCGGAGTTCGTTGCGGAAGATATTAAAAAACTCGTAAAAGCTGGAAATACATATAATGATTTTGCCGTACTGTATCGGACGAATGCACAGTCCCGTTTGTTTGAAGAAAAGTTTGTAGGATATAATATTCCATACAAGATTGTAGGTGGGGTGAATTTCTATTCACGTAGAGAAATCAAGGATCTTCTGGCCTATTTGAAGACGATTGATAATGGGCAGGATGATCTTGCAGTGCGAAGAATTATCAATGTGCCAAAACGTGGAATTGGTTTGACTACGATCAATCGTGTACAGGAAGCTGCTGTGGAGCGGGAGATTGGTTTTTATGATGCATTGGCAAGTGCAGAGCTGATTCCGGGAATTGGCAGAAGTGTGTCTAAATTAGATTCTTTTGTGGCGTTAATTGAGTATTTTAAGCGTAGAACAGAGGAATGCAGCCTTACAGATCTGATGAAGGAAATTATTGAAAAGACAGGATATGTGGAGTCTTTGGAAGCAGAGAATAATGAAGAAGCTCAGATAAGGATTGAGAATATAGATGAATTACTGAGTAAAATTGCTGCATACCAAGATAGCTGTGATGATGCAGATATACGTCCTACTCTGAGTGGATTTTTGGAAGAAGTTGCATTGGTGGCAGATATTGATTCTTTAGAAGAGGAACAAGATTATGTGGTTTTAATGACCTTGCATAGTGCAAAAGGGCTGGAGTTCCCACATGTTTATCTGGCAGGGCTGGAAGATGGGGTATTTCCAAGTTATATGGCGATCACATCTGATAGCTCAGATGATCTGGAAGAAGAACGAAGATTGTGTTATGTAGGCATTACAAGAGCGGAAGAAGAACTTACAGTCAGCTGCGCCAGAAGACGTATGATACGTGGGGAAACACAGTATAATAAGATATCCAGATTTCTGAAAGAGATACCGATGGATTTGTTAGAAAAAGGAGCGATTCATTTTGAAGAAGAAACAGAGGTATTGAAACAGAAAGTTTATGAACAGGCGAAACAGGCTTTCCGTCAACAGCCATTTCAGACTTATGCATCAGGAAAGCCGGCAAGACAGTTTCATGTTAGCGGGGATAAAAAACTGGATTATACAGTAGGAGACAGAGTGCGTCATATTAAGTTTGGAGAAGGAACTGTAAAAGAAATTATAGAAGGCGGCAGAGATTATGAAGTAACTGTAGATTTTGATGCGGCAGGTATAAAGAAAATGTTTGCCTCTTTTGCAAAACTTCAGAAAGTATGAAAAAAGCAAGAATTTAGTAGTAATCCTGAAATGATAGTGTTATAATATACAGAAAGAAGACCGACTGGAAAAGGCAGGAAAGGACGGAGTGCTATGAACAAAGTAGAAGAGCTCATTGCGGAAACAAAATTAAAAGATCTTCTGAACAGAAAAGAAGAAGAAAAACAGAAAAAAGTAATTCTCTGGGTACTGGCAATCATCGGATTGGTTGCTGCGGTTGCAGCAATTGCATACGGTGTATATAAATTTGTTACACCGGATTATCTTGAAGATTTTGAAGATGATTTCGATGATGATTTTGATGATTATTTCAGTGAAGAGGATCAGATTTAATCAAATAGCCACACAACTGACAAAAAGAGAAGTAAGGAACAGGATACAGTTTTGGTTGTACCCTGTTCTTTTCATGCTATAGAAGTTTTTACTAAAATACCAGCGTTCAAATAATATGGGAGATATTACATGAAAAAGAAACAAATACTGGAAGGTGTTATTGAGAAAGTTGAGTTTCCAAATAAAGGAAATGTATATGTAAAGGATGAGGACTGTTATGTTACAGTTAAAAATGGAATTCCGGGGCAAAAAGTGAGGTTTGTAATCAATAAATTTAAAAACGGAAATGCAGAGGGAAGACTTCTTGAGGTGCTGGAGAAGTCACCATTGGAAACAAGAACTCCTGTCTGCAGTCTCTTTCCCGAGTGTGGCGGCTGCATGTATCAAACGATGAGTTATGAGGAACAGCTGAAAATGAAGGCAGAGCAGGTGAAGGAAATCATTGATAAAGCAGTTCTTCCGGGACATTCGTATGAATTTGAAGGAATCAAAGCAAGTCCAAAAGAATTTGGTTATCGCAATAAAATGGAATTCTCTTTTGGAGATGAGTATAAGGATGGTCCGCTTTCCTTGGGCCTTCATAAAAAAGGAAGTACTTACGATATTTTAACTGCTTTAGACTGCAAATTAGTACACTCAGATATGACAGAAATATTGCAGTGTGTGTTAGCATATTTTCAAAAACTGGGAGCGCCGTATTATAAAAAAATGCAGCATGTCGGTTATTTGAGACATTTGCTCCTTCGACGCGGAGATACAACAGGAGAAATTCTGGTGAATTTGGTGACTACGACGCAGGAGTCCTATGAATTACAAGGATTGGTTGAGCAGTTATTGTCGCTAAAATTAGAAGGAAAAATTGTCGGAATTTTACACATTTTGAATGACTCTCTGTCAGATGTAGTGCAGAGTGATGAGACAAGAATTTTATATGGTCAGGATTATTTTTACGAAAAACTATTAAATCTTGAGTTTAAAATCACACCGTTTTCCTTTTTTCAGCCAAATTCCCGGGGTGCAGAAGTGCTTTATCGTACAGTAAGAGAATATATTGGTGATATTCAGGATATGACAGTATTTGATCTGTTTAGTGGAACCGGAACAATAGGTCAGGTTCTGGCTCCGGTTGCAAAACAGGTTATCGGAGTTGAAATTATAGAAGAAGCCGTAGAAGCTGCAAAAGAAAATGCAAAGCGAAATGGTCTTACAAATTGTCGATTTATTGCAGGAGATGTATTTAAAGTATTGGATGAGATTGAAGAAAAACCTGATGTCATTGTATTGGATCCGCCAAGAGATGGAATTCATCCAAAAGCGCTGCCGAAGATTTTAGATTATGAAGTGGACAAAATCGTGTATATATCGTGCAAAGTAACTAGTTTAGCACGTGATCTGGCAATGATACAAGAAAGAGGATATGAGGTTGTAAAATGTGTGGCAGTAGATCAATTTTGTGAAACGGTTCACGTTGAAAGCATCGTGCTCTTGTCCCACAAGTCACCAGATAGCCATATAGATGTGAAAGTTGAATTTGGAGAAGGTGAAGAAAAGGTACCTTTAGATAAAATTGCGGAGCGGGCAAAGCAATATCAGCCGGCTCCAAGGGTTACATATAAAATGATACAAGAATATATTGAAGAAAAATATGGCTTCAAAGTACATACGGCATATATCGCAGAGGTAAAAAGAAATTTAGGATTGCCGATGTATGATGCACCTAATATGGTAGAAGAGTTGAAACAGCCGAGAAGGCATCCGACGGCGGAGAAAGTAGAAGCGATAAAGGATGCATTAAAACATTTTGGGGTGATTTAATATGAGCGTTATTTATATGTTATTTACTGTGAGCTTTGATTATAATAACTATTGAAGAAATTATATCAGTTATTTGGAGGTCAAATGGAATGGGAAATGATATATTTAGCGCGGTAATTGAGCTCAACAAGATTAGACAGCAGGCATATGAAATATATTTACCCATAGTGGAGGAATTGTGCAACAGAGAGGTATCAGAAGAAGAATTGTCTCATTGTCTCGATTACTTATTAGATTTCGCAGATGATGCGAGTATGCTGGAATTGTATAAAAAGTTGTGCAGAAGATTTGTATACACATATCCTGGATGTATAAATTTTTATGTCAATGCCTATAAAGAGATGTGGGAAAAAACAGAATTCTGAAAGGGGTTTACATGAATCAACTTATAAAAATGGATGAAGAGTATAGGAAGTGGATTGAGGACATAGGAAAACGCTATAAACAGAGACAGATTAAGGCATCTGTTTCTGTTAATCAGGAAATGATTGGTTTCTATTGGTCTATAGGAAGAGATATTGTAGAAAAGTCGGCTGAAAGTAAGTGGGGCAGTGGATTTTTTGTTAATTTAAGTAAAGATATGAGAACAATTTTGCCAGGGGTTCAAGGCTTATCAAGTTCGAATCTCAGATATATGAAGAAATTTTATGAATTGTACAGTGATCCAATTCTTCCACAATTTGTGGAAGAATTGAAGAGCAAAGAGGATTCAATAAATGTTCCACAACTTGTGGGAGATTTATCGGATAAAGAATTGTTTTCGATTCCGTGGGGACATCATAGAGCTATCATTGATAAATGTAAATTGGACAGGGAAAAATCAATATTTTTTGTGAAGAAAACGATTTTAAATAATTGGTCAAGGGCAGTACTTTTAAATTTTCTTGATACCGATTTATATGAGCGTCAGGGAAAAGCAATTTCAAACTTTGAATACGCATTGCCTGAACTACAAAGCGACCTTGCACAGGAAATAACAAAGGATCCATATAATTTCGACTTCGTAGCAATCAGAGAAGATTATAGTGAGAAAGAGTTAAAAGACGCATTGATGGACAACATCACAAAATTTCTTATGGAACTTGGAAAAGGGTTTGCTTTTGTTGGAAGAGAATATACAATACCGATTGAAGGAACAGAGGAAAAAATAGATCTTTTATTTTATCATCTGTATTTGCATTGTTATGTTGTTGTTGAAGTTAAAATAGTAGCTTTTACATCGAGAGACATTGGACAGATTGGTACATATGTGAATATTGTGGATGATTTGGTCAAGACAGATTTTGATGCAAAAACAATTGGTCTGATTATATGCAAAAGCAAAAATAATATCCTTGCAAAATATGCGGTAAATAGTTCAAAAGAACCGATAGGAATATCTGAGTATAAGTTGTCAAATTTATTGCCTGTGGAATATAGAGCTTCTATGCCAACGATAGAAGAAATTGAGAATGAACTCAGGTAAATATTTTAAAAGAAACTAACGGATAAGGAGCATTGAATATATGTTGAATTCAAACGAAAGAATGGGTTTCATAATTGAATATATGTCTTCATATGATGAAAAAATCAAAATGGCAAATAAAAACGGATTATTTGATGCTGCAAAAATGTTTGAGTTATTTGCGATTGAGGTATGTAATGTATGGTTCGGACAGAAGTTTAGTAATCTGAATGACGAGACGGCAACTTATCCATATGTAGATTTGATATCAGAAAACAGAGAACTTTTAGTGCAGGTAAGTACTGTACAAGATGTACCAACAAAAATAAAAACTACATTGGAAAAGATAAGGGATTCAAAAGATAAAAAATGCTCGGACTTAAAGAATATTGTATTTTTTGTACTTAGTAATAATAGTATTGATAAGGTGAGAGAGTATAGTGGGGATAATCAAATTGGGAGTATTTCATTTACTATTAAAGATAATTTGATTACTACAAATGATATTATAACTAAAGCACAAAATGATCTTAATTTTCAGAAGAAATTATACAAGGTATTAAAGGATGAGTATGAGAACTTTAATATTAATATCAGAAAATTTAAAGGTGCATTGGAACTTAGTAATTCAGGGTTGAAAAATATTGAAGGATTGATTAACGGAGAGTATGAAATCGATAGAAATGAATTTCTTGAAAAAATAACAAAAGACAATGAGCGATATATTTCAATACAAGGTGGAGCTGGTAGCGGTAAATCTGTTTTATGCAAAAAATATGTTGAAAATGAAAAATTGGTTTTATATGCTCGTGCTGAAAGATTTTTGGAAGAAAGTCATATTGACGACATTTGGGGTTGCTGTATCCAAGACGTTTTAGAGTGTATTAATGGAAAGAAATTAATATTCTTTATTGATGCTCTTGAGTTTATTGCGGACTGTGCCGAAACAAAATTTGAATTATTACAGTATTTGTATGATATGGCGGCAGAATATCAAAATGTGTACATAGTAACATCTTGTAGAACGAGTGATAAAAATGCTTTTATTAAACTGGAAACAAATTTTTCAATAAAAATTTATGAAGTTGGCGATATAACAGAAGATGAACTTGCATTGCTTATGAAGCAATATCCGATTATTCATAAAATGTATAAAACAAATTCATATGTTGATTTATTAAAATCGCCCTTTTATATAAACTTGATAGTTAGTAATTCGATGGATATTGATAATATAGGTGATGAAAATTCTCTAAGAGAATATATTTGGAAAAACATAATATGTTTGGAGGAAAAATCTCGAATGTATGGCATACTCAGTAACAAAGTTATTGAAACTGTTGAGAAGATTGTGTTTGAAAGAGCTAGAAAATTTATGTTGGGTATTCATAAGGACGATATAGATAGAGACATAATGCATGCATTGCTTTCAGAAGGTGTAATTGCTCAACAAGGAGATTATATTAGACTGAAATATGATATTTTCGAAGATATTTGCTTTGAACATTATTTTGATAAAGCTTTTGATTTGTGCAAAGGGAAGTATAAGACCTTCTATGATGAAATAGAAAATCTTGGGCGATGTGTGTATAGACGGTATCAGATTTGGATTTCAAATAAAATGTTTATACAGGTAAATAGAGATAAGTTTTTATATAGCCTTACTTTTTCTGATGAGATTCCGCAAAGTTGGAAAAGGCAAACAGAAATTGGAATTGTTAAGTCAAGGTTTTGTGATAATTATTTCGAAGAACAAGGGTCGGAGATTCTGGAACAAGGCATGTTGTTCGACTTTGTGAAGAATATTAATTTGTTCGCATTTGAAGGTGAGTTATTACATATTAGACAAGAATCACCACAAATGAAATTGTCCCCAATTGGTAATGGAAGACCATGTATTATTCGACTTTTGAAAAACGAAGAAATATATAAGAAAAATATAATCGGAAGAGATGATATAGTTAAGTTATGCTTGGATTATGCGAAACAAGAAGATAAAGTGGCAGTTATTGCTTCAGATGCATGCGCTATGATGGAATATTATGTGGAATATTCGTTGCAGGAATCTGAGCAAGAAAACTATTATAAAATCATAGATGAAATATCGTCTTGCTTGGAAGCACTTTATCGAATGGCAGATAACTCAGAAGAGTGGTTAAAAAAGTTTTTTAATACATTGATTAATAATTATATTAATGGAAATAGAAAAAGTATGCGTAAGTCAGAAGATATTATGGAATGGACATTGAAGAATGCTTATCCTGCTTTGGTAACTGGATTAGCAAGCGAATTGTGTTCGATAGCTGATATACTATGGTTACGTGGAAAAGTAGATGTAGAGGAATTTGATTTCTATAGAGCCGATAGACTGTCTAAGGGTTTTGAATATGGATTAAGTGAGAAAGCTGAACATTATAATTATTTATATAGAACAGTGTACGAGAATGCATTTTTATGGAATCTGTTTCGATTGAATTTTAAAGTGGGATTTCATTGGGCAATTCAATTTATAAATAGGGTAATATTAGAATATGCAACTAATAATCCTGAATATGTAATAAAAATCAAAGTAAAAATTAGTGAGAGTAATGCAATAAAGGAATATTGGGGAAATGGAAACATGTGGCTTGCAGGGATTAGAGATCACAATGTACCTACCTTAATAGGAGATGTTATTTTTTGTATTAAAGAGGCTATAATAAGCAGTTTGGAGATTTGTAAAAAGGATCATGAATTCACTGTTGCATTTGCAAATTATGTCAAAGAAACTATTTATTCAAAATCAAATAATATAGTATTGCTTACAATCATTGAGAGTATAGGAATGCACTTTGAAAACGAATTACCGGGTTATGCTTTGGATTTGGCTACAAGCATAGAACTTGTTCATTGGGATACCACAAGATATATGTTGTACAAAAAAAATCCGACAAAAGAGTTGCTCGAAAGGCAAATTCTTAAGACCATGGGGATACCTGAGCTTAAAGATAGATATGAGTTGGATAAAAAATGTGATTTGAGTATACAAGAATATGTATCTCATACACAGATATATTTTGATTCAATGGTTCAGGATAAATGCTATGGAATTCTTGATTATTTATATTCAATTATAAAAAATGATGCAGAAAATGCACAGGACTATTTACAGATTCAAAAAATGGATATGCGTGGTGCAAAAGCAACCAAGATAACCGACAATATAATTATGTTAGAACCCCAAATATCAGGGGAAGCAGAAAAAATTGTTCTAAGACAAGAAGAATTCAATAAACCTAAGCAGAGATTAAATGCGGCGATTAAAAAGTGTAATGATAATATGGTGTCTGGGCAGATTGACTTGCCATCAACTCTTGGTGCAATTAAAGTTATTTTAGAATTGATGAAGGATACTGATATGGCATTTCAATATGAAAATCTTTTGATACTTTTAATTGCTAGTGCAATAAATCATCAAGAATTAGAAAATGAGAAAAGGGAAAAGTTTTGCACAATATGGATTAACGGAATAGAGAAATTGTTTTCTAATGGAAGCTTTTTGGCAGATACTGCACTTATGCCAGTTTTATTGAATCAATTGGAAAATGACGTTGCTATTGGGATAAAAAATAAAATAAAGAAAATTGTGTTGGATTGTTTGATGTATAAGGGGCAACATGGTGTTATTGATGAAATGGCTAAATACGTGAAGAGATATTTAGCTAATCACGAGACTTTGGCACAAGCGGTATTTAATACAATTATTAAATTATCTGAAGATCAGATGGAACATCAAAAATATAATGCTAATTATTTGAAAGTGAGTAAGAAAGATAAGGAGTTTATATTTAATCCTAATATGCAACCTAAGTTGTCAGGAATAGATCGTTATATCAAAGATGATGATGGAAATTGTTATACTAGTCGCGAAGAGGAGATAATAGATAGGTATCTGCTGCAGGAAGAATCTTTAGAGATAGATGTTTTTGATATGAGTAACTATGATATATCTACAATATGCTATGTTGCAAATTGCGGCCTAAATTTTACGAATGAATCTTTTAGAATGGTTATTCATGAAATTTTGCTATGTGTGATTGATATTTGGAAATATACTAAAAGAAATTATAATGCTCACGAAATTTTTGATGTTTACCAAGAACATGAAATCATAGAGCTGTTTCAGCGGGAAATGATTCAAACCCAAGATGATGCAAAAATGGCAATCGATATATTATTTGAAGAGATTGATTTTACAAAATTTACAACAGATACAATTGAGTTCTATCAAGATATCTTTGGCAATTTTTTATGTGAATTTTTTGACTCATATGTTGACTCAAAAAGAAGAAATATATGTAAAAAGAAAATTCTATATATTGAGAAAAAAGTAAATGACATTGATGAGGAGTATGTTCGAATACAGTTATATAAATCTCTTATGCTTTCTGTAACGAGATATTGCACGGGAGACTGGAGTAAAATCAAAACAAATTATTCATACGTAGATAAGCAATTTTTGAATAAGCAATTTACAAAGTATGGAAAATATCACATAAAGGAACTGTTGAGAACGATTTACCAAATGCATATGGATGAATTGCTGCCAGAAATATTAATTTCTATTAGAAATAGCTTTCAAAATGCAAAATCTGAGGTAAATAAATTTAAAAAATCAATAAGAGAACAAGAAGCAATAGTACACTTGATTATCCTTAAATCCTTTATTACATATAGTGATAAAATTAAACAGGATCAAGAACTTATTGAAGCATATGAAGATATACTTGAAATATTGATCAATTTAAATTATGAGCAGGCGGCTGTTATTTTGGATGAGTTTAGGATTCATTAATGGATGCAGGTTATTATTCATCTGAAATAAATATAATAAGAGATGCATGTTCGCTAAATGATATTTGTGGATGGTATCGTCAAGGTTAGATTTTGTGGGAAAGTGGTAATACAGTTGAAACCATTGTACTTTTGTCCCACAAATCACCAGACAGTGTTATTAATGTGAAAGTAGAATTTGGAGAAGGTGAGGGTAGGGTGCCGTTGGATGCAATAGCAGAACGGGCAAAGAAATATCAGTCGAAACCGAAAATAACATATAAAATGATACAAGAGTATGTTGAAAAGAAATATGGATTAAAAGTACATACTGCATATATTGCGGAGGTAAAGAGATCATTAGGGCTGACAATGTATGATGCACCAAATACGACAGAGGAATTGAGGCAGCCGAGAAAGCGTCCGCCGAAAGAGAAGGTAGAAGCAATAACGGAGGCACTTAAATATTTTGAGGTAATTTAATGGATGCAAGGATTTATCAGATTGCAGAGCAGATAGTTGAAATACATCAAAAAGCCTATGAGGTTTATTTGCCATTGGTTGAAGATGTGTGTAGCAGAACTGTGTCAGAAGATGAATTGTCACATTTGTTGGAGTATCTACTGGACTTTGCATGTGATGAAAAAATACTGGAGTTGTATAAAAAGGTGTGTAGAAGATATTCATATGTATATCCGGGGTGTATCAAATTTTACATTGAGGCTTATCGGGAAATGTGGGAAGATGAGGGGAATGCTTAGAAAATAATTTGTAGATTAAGCAGAGGATAAGTATTTTAAGAGACATTTTGCATGAGTTTACGATGCAAGAATAGGAGAATGTGTATGGCGAAAATTGTGAAAGAGACTATTCATGCTAAAGGTATTGATATTGGCATCTACACAACAAATTTTGAAAATGAGTTTATCTCATTAACGGATATTGCAAAGTATAGAAATGAAGATGACCCAAGATTTGTGATTCAAAACTGGATGCGCAATCGTAATACAATAGAATTTTTAGGCGTTTGGGAAGAATTGCATAATCCAGATTTTAACCGTGTGCAATTCGAGGCGGTTAAAAATGAGGCGGGGCTAAATCGTTTTGTTATGACACCGACAAAGTGGATTACACAAATGAATGCCATTGGTATTGTCTCAAAAGCAGGACGCTATGGCGGAACATATGGTCATAGTGATATTGCTATGTCTTTTGCAACTTGGATTTCCCCTGAATTTCAGTTATATATTATGAAGGACTATCGGAGATTAAAGACAGATGAGAATAGTCGGCTATCTTTGAATTGGAATTTGAACAGAGAAATTTCCAAGTTAAATTACAGAATACATACAGATGCAATTAAAGAAAATTTGATTCCATCAGAATTGACGCCTGCACAGGTAGCATACACTTATGCCAATGAAGCAGACGTGCTCAATGTCGTTTTGTTCGGAAAAACAGCGAAACAGTGGAAGGATGAAAATCCAACATTGAAAGGAAATATGCGGGATGTAGCAACTCTGAATCAATTACTGGTACTTGCAAATCTGGAAAGTTATAATGCTGTTTTGATTAATCAGGGGAAGAACCAAAAAGAGCGAATGGAATTGCTTCGACAGTTGGCGGTACAGCAGTTACAGACATTGGAAACAGTAAGTTTAAATAATCTTCCTCAATTATAAGATAATGCACAGAAAGATTTGAGGAAGAGTTAATACATATACTGAAAGCAAATCTGTATAAAGAAAGTATAATATCAAAAGAGAAGTGGAGAGATACATATGAAAGCAGATAATTTGAGTTTTTTGGAATTTATTGGTGCGAGTAAAAGAACTTTTTACATACCGGTATATCAGAGAAATTATGATTGGAAAAGAATGCAATGCATTACATTGTTTAAGGATATCGAAACGATTGCGGTAGATAAAAATAGGAATAGTCATTTTCTGGGAACGATTGTATACGTTGAAGGAGATTCTACCGCAAATTTTAGACAGTTTATTGTGATTGACGGACAGCAGCGGCTAACATCAATAATGATACTTTTGAAAGCTATTTTAGATTCTACAGAAAATGAGGAGTTGAAATTAGAGATAAAAGAAAGCTATTTAACCAATAGATTTAGCCCAGAACCATTGAGAATAAAATTGAAACCGATGAAATCAGATTCATGCAATTTTCAAAAATTGATAAATGATCAGATTCAGGATATGGAGGAATCTCAGATATTATTGAATTATAATCTGTTCATGGATTTGATAAGAGAATCAAATTTGTCTTCAGAGGAAATATATCAGGGTATACAAAAATTAGAAATAGTTTATATCCAGTTGACAAAAGAAAAGGAAAATCCTCAACTGATATTTGAATCATTGAATTCTACAGGCTTGGATTTGACGCAGGCAGATCTTATTAGAAATTATTTGTTAATGGGACAGGCTTACGAGCAACAAGAGAAATTGTACAATGACTATTGGATTAAATTAGAGAAAATGCTTCCAGATGCTATGATTTCTGATTTTATTAGAGATTATTTGACACTGAAGACAGGGATAATTCCGAATAAAGATCATGTTTATAATAGTTTTAAAGGTTATTATCAAAACTTAGATAATTATGATGCAGAAGGATTTCTTGATGAATTAACAACATATGGAGAATATTATAGTTGGTTTAAATATTGTAATAGTCCTAATGAGGAAGTGAACTGGAGACTATCACAGTTGCAAAGATTAAAGTCAACTACAGTGTATCCGTTTCTGTTAAACATATTCGAAGATTGTTATATGTATCAAAACATCAATATACAAATGATGTGTAAGACATTAGATACTATTTTATCATATGTTATGAGACGCTTGTTGTGTGAAATGCCTACAAATGCATTAAATAAAGTGTTTGCATCTATGACAAAAGATATTGAGAGGTATGACGATAAAGAGTTATGCGAAAAAGTAGCATTAGTTTTGGCAGGAAAAAAGGGTAAAGTGATTTTTCCAAATGATGTATTGGTGAAAGATAAATTGTTATCGCGTAATAGTTACAAGTTTCCACATATTAAATACGTCTTGGAGCAGGTTGAACGAAAACAGGGAAAAGAAATTGTTTCTTTTGACGAATTAACTATAGAACATATTATGCCACAAACGCTTAATGCTAAATGGAAAATAGATCTTGGAAAAAAGGCTGCGGAAATATATGAAAAGTATGTTCACTGTATAGGAAATTTGACTTTGACAGGTTATAATTCCGAAATGTCTAATGACAGTTTTGAAGAAAAAAAGAGAATATATAAAGAATCCAATATATATATCAGTAAGCAGATATCTAATATGGATACGTGGGGTGAGGCAGAAATCAAAAAAAGAAGTGAATGGCTTATAAAGGAAATATGTTCTATTTGGAAATGTCCAGATGCAATTAATTTGAATCAAACGGATATTGATACGAGAACCGAATTCGACATAATGGATGAGGTTGATGTAACTGGACGGACGCCTTGTGAAGTGGAAATATGTGGTGGAATTGTTCCAGTAGATTCGTGGAGAAGCTTTCTGAAAAATATTTGTATGCAAATGTATGAATATGATTCACAAATTTTTCGAAGCTTAATTCGTCATAAAGATTTTAAAGGAAGAAGTAAACGAATAATAAATGATACTGATGAAAATATGCGAGTGCCGCAAAAAATAGCTGAAGGTATATACTTAGAAATGAACTTGAGTGCTAATGAGGCATTAAATTATGCAAAGTTGGTTATCGACAAATATGAAGGGATGGAAAATGAATGTTCCTATAAGTTAAAGCCCATACATTAATATAACCTTTCATAAAGAAAGTGACTTGTATAAAAATTGGATTTGTGGGAAAGAGGTAATACCGTTGAGACGTTTTGTTTGCTGTCAAGAAAAAATAATGGTTTTAAGTCAATAGTTGGGGTGGGATTTTATAAATCCCGCTCCATTGTTGCATTTGAAGGCATTTAGGTGTTGTTGTATAAAACTATCTGTTTTATTGCATGGCAAATAAACCTTCAAGTACCAGTCTGTTAAAATCAATTAGTTACGAGAAAAATACGAGTTCTAAGACGCTGGAAATAAATAATGAGCTCTTCGTAGGTCATCGTTATAAAGAAGCATCAGATCACAGGCTGCTTTATTCTCGTTTTTGAGTTTGTTATGCCTGCTTAAGATGAGTGTTCTGCTTTGTTTGTAGTATTTCCTAAGATGTGTAGGTATAGTTCTTTAAAGTCTCTTATGTACATCTTCAATCGCCCAGATGGTTATATTTCCTATCCGGAAGTATGTCTAAAACCTTATATTTCACCAAACCTAAAAGAATGCATTGGAATTTACCGGTAGAAGCGTTCCCTCGGAATTTATCAATAGAGATAGTGGAGAAAATAAATTTTTTTGCTTTTTATGCAATAAAAGCTGCCTGTTGTGCATTGTACATATAAAGGATGAGAAAGGAGATAGGCTTATGAGCAAGCAGATTAGAATCTTTCGATCTGTACTTTGCCTCATGTTAGCAGTTATTTGCATTGGAATATGCAGTGGCTGTGGACAAAAAGCAATAGTACATAATTTAGAACCGTTAAAGGTAACGATCTTTCGGGTAGGAAAGGCGGACGCAATTGTGCTGGAGACCGGAGAACATACCATGGTGATTGATGCAGGGGAAGAAGAGGATGGGGAGGAAGTTCTCGCATACTTAGAAAATCAGCATATATCGAAACTTGATACATTGTTGATTACGCATTACGATCAGGATCATGTTGGCGGAGCTGACACATTAGTGGAGGCCTTGGAAATCGATCAGGTTGTAGTTCCGGCTTATCAGGGAAACAATACGGAGTATGTTGATTTTATACATGCAGTGGACGAAAGAAAGCTGAAACTAATACCATTACAGAAGACCAAAGAATTTTCACTGGGGGAGGCAGAAGTGATTGTCAACCCTCCGAATTCCTATAAAACAGAGGGGGATTCGGTTGAGATGGACAATAATTTTTCCTTGATTACGACAGTAAAACATGGAGAAAAGCGTTTTTTATTTACAGGAGATGCAGAAAAACAGAGAATACGAGAATGGCTGTCAGATGGAACGGCAGAGAAATATGACTTTTTGAAAGTGCCTCATCATGGAGTTTATAATACGGCCATGAAGGAACTGTTAGAAGTGACTGAGCCGGAATATGCAGTGATCTGTTCTTCACATAAAAATCCGGCCGATGTGGAAACTTTGGAACTTTTGAAACAATTTCAGACGCAGATATACCAGACGAAGGATGGAAATGTGACAGTACTCAGTGATGGAACTCATGTGGAAGTACATCAGGAGTTGGAAGATTAGGAGGGAGCATCTATGACACAAACAGTTTTTAATCGGTATGAGAAAAAATATCTGATGCCGGAATCGATATATTTTGAATTGCGGGATCGATTGAAAGCATATATGCAGGAGGATTCGTATGGACTTCATACGATATGCAACATTTATTATGATACGGCTGATTCGTATTTGATTCGAAAATCAATAGAAAAGCCGGTATATAAAGAGAAACTCCGGCTGAGAAGTTATGGTGTTCCGACGTTGGATTCAGATGTTTTTTTAGAAATTAAGAAAAAGTATAAAAAGGTAGTAAACAAGCGCAGGATTCAGTTAACCTTGCAGGATGTTGTCCAGCAAATTAAATGATGCCCCATTCGGCAGATTATTTCGTGCTGATTT
>ENA-ORSX01001269-ORSX01001269.1-human-gut-metagenome-genome-assembly--contig:-NODE-1269-length-19119-cov-8.334610_pt1 | contig 19119 bp, 30 predicted proteins | sample MGYA00241904_ERZ509172 | MGnify/ENA primary metagenome ERZ509172 (study PRJEB26280, sample SAMEA2338795) | human gut metagenome | biome: human gut; feature: human-associated habitat; material: faeces...
CGCAGAATACGAAAAATTTTTTCTTATGTTTTTGTAGATGAAATACAAGATTTTGCCGGATATGATTTAGAAGTTATAAAAAAGCTATACGAGGTTGGCTGCAATATGACTTTAGTAGGAGATCCCCGTCAGACGACATATCGAACTCATTACGAAGCAAAACATAAAAAGTATGCAGGTGGGAAAATAGTGGATTTTGTGCAGGATAATATTACTGGAATGAATATTGATACCACAACATTATCTACATCTCATCGAAATAATCAGATCATATGTAATCTTGCAAATCAGATGTATCCTGATATGAAGCCATGTGATTCTGCTATGAATGAAAAAACGGGACATGATGGAATATTTTGGATTAACGAAAAAAATATTGATAGCTATATGGAAACATATAATCCGATACAGCTTAGATATGACAAAAAAACTAAGGTAAATACAAAATTTGAAGTAACGACTTTTGGATCATCAAAGGGACTTACTTTCGACAGAGTTTTGATATATCCGACACAGCCAATGTTAAATTGGCTGTCAGGGAAATCGAAGGATATGAAAGCTGAAAGTCTTTCAAAGTTTTATGTGGCAGTTACCAGAGCGAAGTATAGTGTAGCTTTTGTATATAAAACAAAAAAGATTCCTTCTGAGGATATTGGAGAAATGTGGATAGATGGATAAATAACTGAAGAGAATTATCTGAAAAAGGCAGAAAAATCCCCCCATCGTTGAAGAGTCTATGAAAGTTTTATGTAAATAAAGATTTAAAAGGTCTTCTATGATAAGATAATAAATCATAGGAGGCCTTTTATCATGGCAAGAGAAAAGAAAACCGTACACAAAGTACAAATGACTGAAGGAAAAAGAAAATATCATTCAGATGCTCCTGCAGGAGTATGACATCGAGTCTGCCCAGGACATTCAAGATGCCCTTAAAGATCTGCTTGGCGGCACCATCAAGGAAATGATGGAAGCTGAAATAGATGAACACTTAGGCTATTGCTTCCATGACTTAGGAACTAAAACGGATGCAGGCATCAGAGATATTCCTATGACACAGATGGTATATGATGTGCTCCGTAAGCAGAGAGAACTGAACCTGATGCCCGGTTTACAGAGTAATGTGGAGATTGGTGGACGTAGTGGATTTATTTTCAATACAAAGCATGAACATCCGATCATGCCGGCGGGAGTGAACAGCTTTCTGAAAAATAGCGTCAATGCCTATAATAAGAAAGTAAATTGGCAGAAGATGAGAAGCGAGAGACAGAGCTGATGCCCCCTATTTCATCGCATACCCTTCGTCATACGGGATGTACCAGGCTGGGTGAGAACAATGTCAACCCCAAAGTTATGCAGTATGTCATGGGCCATTCAGATGCATAGATCACAATGAATGTCTATAATCATATTGTAGAGAAGTCTCATGTGGAGAATGAGATGTCTAAAATGAACCTGCCAGAAACTGTGACTGCTGTGGTATAAACCATAAGTCGTTGTCGTAAAAATGTGGTCAAATCAAGAAAATCGAGTGCAAAAGCAAGTGAAAAATCCCTGTGAGACCAGTAAAATCAAGGATTCACAAATTCTTCAAAAAAAAAATTAGCACTCACCCATTGACAGTGCTAATAACATGTGTTATATTCTGCCTAGAACAAATAAACAAGACCATTTCCTTTTCAAAAGGAGGATTGTATATGAATATCAGTAAGTTTACACAAAAGTCAGTGGAGGCCGTCCAGGGCTGCGAGAAGCTGGCTTATGAATATGGAAACCAGCAGATCGACCAGGAGCATCTTCTGGTGAGCCTCCTGCGGCTGGAGGACAGCCTGATCATGAAGCTGGTAACGAAAATGGGAATCTCCGGCGGACAGTTTTTAAACGAGGCGGAGCAGGCGTTAAATAAGCTTCCGAAGGTTTCCGGCGGCGGCCAGGTCTATCTGACCAACGATCTGAACAAGGTCCTCATCAGCGCAGAGGACGAGGCAAAGGCCATGGGAGACGAGTATGTTTCCGTGGAGCACCTGTTCTTATGCCTGTTAAAGGAGCCCAACCGGGCTTTAAAGGAGCTGTTCCGTTTGTACGCCATTGACCGGAACAATTTTTTACAGGCTCTTTCCACCGTCCGCGGAAACCAGCGGGTGGTCAGCGACAATCCAGAGGCTACTTATGATACCTTAAATAAATATGGGGCCGATCTGGTGGAGCGGGCCAGGGACCAGAAGCTGGACCCGGTCATCGGCCGGGATGCGGAGATCCGGAATGTGGTCCGGATCCTGTCCCGGAAGACAAAGAATAACCCGGTGCTCATCGGCGAGCCAGGCGTCGGAAAGACGGCCGTGGTGGAGGGCCTTGCCCAGAGGATCGTCCGCGGCGATGTGCCGGAGGGCTTAAAGGATAAAAAGCTGTTTTCCCTGGATATGGGAGCACTGGTGGCAGGAGCCAAATACCGGGGCGAATTTGAGGAGCGGTTAAAGGCTGTTCTGGAGGAAGTGAAAAAGAGCGAGGGGCAGATCATTCTCTTCATCGATGAGCTTCATACCATTGTGGGAGCGGGAAAGACCGAGGGTTCCATGGATGCCGGAAATATGTTAAAGCCCATGCTGGCCAGGGGCGAGCTCCACTGCATCGGCGCCACGACCCTGGACGAATATCGGAAATATATTGAAAAGGATCCGGCCCTGGAGCGGCGGTTCCAGCCGGTGACGGTGGATGAGCCCACGGTGGAGGATACCATCTCCATCCTCCGGGGACTGAAGGACCGGTATGAGGTCTTCCATGGAGTAAAGATCACCGATTCGGCCCTGGTTTCGGCGGCGGTCCTGTCCAACCGGTATATCAGCGACCGGTTCCTTCCGGATAAGGCCATTGACCTGGTGGACGAGGCCTGCGCCATGATAAAGACCGAGCTGGACTCCATGCCCACCGAGCTAGACGAGCTGTCCAGGAAGATCATGCAGCTGGAGATCGAGGAGGCGGCCTTAAAGAAGGAAACCGACCATCTGAGCCAGGAGCGGCTGGCGGATCTCCAGAAGGAGCTGGCGGAGCTTCATGACACCTTTGCCTCCCAGAAGGCCCAGTGGGAGAACGAGAAGGCGTCGGTGGATCGGCTTTCCAGCCTCCGTGAGGAGATTGAGAGCCTGCACCGCCAGATCCAGGACGCCCAGCAGAAGTATGACTTGAATAAGGCGGCGGAGCTCCAGTACGGAAAGCTTCCGCAGCTGGAAAAGGAGCTGGAGGCCGAGGAGGAAAAGGTAAAGAACCAGGATCTGAGTCTGGTCCATGAAAGCGTTACGGAAGAGGAGATCGCCAGGATCATTTCCCGGTGGACGGGGATCCCGGTGGCAAAGCTTACAGAAAGCGAGCGGAATAAGACACTTCATCTGGATGAACAGCTCCATAAGCGGGTGGTGGGCCAGGATGAAGGCGTGGAGAAGGTCACAGAGGCCATTATCCGGTCCAAGGCCGGGATCAAGGATCCCACCAAGCCCATCGGCTCCTTCCTGTTCTTAGGCCCCACCGGCGTCGGAAAGACGGAGCTGGCCAAGGCCCTGGCGGAGAGCCTGTTTGATGACGAGAACAACATGGTGCGGATCGATATGAGCGAATATATGGAAAAGCATTCCGTGTCCCGTCTCATCGGTGCTCCTCCAGGATATGTGGGCTACGATGAGGGCGGCCAGCTGACCGAGGCAGTCCGCAGAAAGCCCTACTGCGTGGTCTTATTTGACGAGGTGGAAAAGGCCCATCCGGATGTGTTCAACGTGCTTTTACAGGTACTGGACGACGGGCGGATTACCGATTCCATGGGAAAGACCGTGGACTTTAAGAATACGATCCTCATCCTGACCTCCAACATCGGCTCCCAGTATCTCCTGGAGGGCATCGATGAGAACGGGAATATCCGGCCGGAGGCGGAGCAGATGGTCATGAACGACCTTCGGGCCCATTTCCGTCCAGAGTTTTTAAACCGTCTGGATGAGACCATCCTCTTTAAGCCTCTGACAAAGGACGACATCGGAGGGATCGTGGATCTTCTGGCGGCAGACATCAACCGGCGTCTGGCCGATAAGGAGCTGACCATCGCCCTGTCCGATGAGGCAAAGCAGTTCATCGTGGACAATGGCTACGATCCGGTTTACGGAGCCAGACCGCTGAAACGGTATCTGCAGAAAAATGTGGAGACCCTGGCGGCAAAGCTGATCCTTTCCGACGGTGTCCATACAGGAGATACCATCCTGATCGACGTGGTGGACGGACGGCTGACAGCGCTGGCTGAGCGATAACTGAACGGATATGACTGAAATCACCCGGAAGGGACGGTTCCATATGGGAACGTTCTTTTCCGGGTATTTTTATATCATGGGAAAATGCGTCCCATGATATTAAAACGCTCCGCAGGGACAGCCATGGGCCGGAAGCAGTTTTTCCGCAGAGGGAGCAAAAAAGCGGCCCGTCCGCAGGCGGAAAAGCACGCAGGTGCGTTTTTTCGTTCCCCCGGACAGCCCATGCTCATATATTAATTAGGAAAGAAATGGATGGGGAGCGGGAGAACGTGTCAGTTTACGTGGTAAAGGAAGGAGACAATGTGGACCGGATCGCAGAGACGGCCGGTATCCCTGTGGGAGAGCTTCTGTGGGCCAACCAGATAGAATATCCATACCGCCTGGCTGTGGGCCAGTCGCTCCTGATCCCGGAAGGACCGGCGGCGGACCGGGAACAGTCCAGGCGGGAGCTATACTCATTTGGTTATGCATATCCGTTTATTTCAAGGGAGACGGCGGAGCAGACGCTTCCGTTTCTGACAGATCTTTATATTTTTTCCTACGGCTTTACAGAACAGGGAACACTGATCCCGCCTTCGTCCGATGATACCTGGCTGATCCGCCAGGCAGCGGATGCCGGTGTGGATCCTGTGATGGTCCTGACGCCCCTGGGAACAGACGGCCGCTTTAACAACAATCTGGTGACGGCGCTGATGGAGGACAGGAGACTCCAGGAGAGGCTGATCTGGGAGCTGGGACGGACGATGACAGAAAAGGGCTACCGGGGGCTGGACATTGATTTTGAGTACGTCCGGGCAGAGGACGGGCCGGCCTTTGCAGAATTTACAGGCCGTGTGCGCCGTGTGCTCCAGGTATTCGGTTATCCGGTCTCTGTGGCCCTGGCTCCGAAAACGTCGCCGGACCAGAAGGGGCTTTTATATGAAGGAATCGATTACCGTCTGTTAGGGGAGGCGGCGGACCGGGTGATGCTGATGACGTATGAATGGGGATATACATACGAACAAAATGATTTATGGTAAAATACCGGAAGACAGGTTACCTGTTTTCCGGTATTTTTGGATAGAAATGCAGGGTAAAATAAGCAGAATCCCTGGTTCCTTTTTTGGTGCGGTCTGTCTTTAAATAATCAATATGATCCAGAACCTCATGCAGCATAGAATTTTTTACTTCCACATCTTCTATATTCCAGTATGCGTCTATAATACGGTGAATGGACGGGATGAAGTCTTTCCTGGCCTGTTCCTGCGCGATAAGTGTTTTCTGTTCAATCTGAAGGTTTTCAAGTTCAGTATCCAGTGTGTTTTTTTTCTCCTCAAGAATCGTTCTTCTTTCTTTAAAGGTACTCAAGGAGTAAATTCCTTGTTCCAGTAAATCGTAAGTATTAGATAACTGTACTTCAATCTGTTCCCGCTTACTCTGCAGTGTCTTAATGCTGTTTTCCAGGAGTGTTATAGTCTCCTGAGTATTTCCGAGCATATCTTCAGGCCATTCCAGTTCATATTTCTGTACCCATTCTTCCAGCCCCTCAATGACCTTTTGTTCGATCAAATATAGCGGAGATGAGATATTACTGCACTGGCTGTTGGGACAGCGCAGGATAGCATAACGATCCTTTGTATTGCTGAGCTGCCGGCTCATTAGGGTATGGCATTTCTGACAGTATACAAGGCCGCTCAAGGGGTTACAGAGAGCATTGTAGGAACCGTAATGTGCAGTTTTTTTACCTTTCCGGGTTTCTTGTGCTGAATTGTATGTATCCATAGAGATAATAGGGGTAAAACGTCCCCGGACCTTCAAACAATTTTCGTCTTTGCGTCGGGATTTTACAATTTCATTGCCAGAAAAAGACTTCTGTTCTTTTCTCCATTGCCAGCGTTGGTATCCGGCATATGTTGGATTGTGAAGGATATCCAGGATGCTGGGAGCTGTCCATTTTCCGTTTGTTCGTGATGGGATTCCCAGATCGTTGAGACGGTCACGGATCTGGAAAGATCCGGCTGCTTTGAAGGAACCATCTGGCTGTAAGATCCCTTCCGTGTACATCTGGTAAATCATCCGGACAACCTGTGCTTCTTCTTCCACGATTTCCAGCGTGTATCCCCTGTCTCCTTTTTTCTTCACTTTTTTGTAACCATAAGGGGCAGTTCCAGCAATATACCACCCATCATTAAAAGCAGCAAGCCGACCGGTCTGGATCCGGCGGGTGATTGCTTTATACTCGCGGCGGCTCATAAACAGACTGAATTCAAAGTATTCTTCATCATAGGGGTTGTTAGGGTCATAAATTTTAATGGGGGTGATGATTTTCGTACCGCTGAGTTTGAATGCTTCGGATACTGTTCCCTGGTCCCGGGTATCGCCCCGGGCAAGACGTTCCACCTCCATTACCAGTACTCCGTCCCATTTTCCCTGCATGACCTCAAGAAGAAGGTGCTGCATCTGGGGACGGGCGGAAATTGTCTCTCCGGAGACAAGTTCTTTATAGACGGCTCCGATTTTTAAGCCTGTTTTTGAGGCCAGATCTCTTAGAATCTTTTCATGTCTGGCGAGGGTCTCCCCCTCTCCCCGGGCTTCAGCTTCCCGATCAGCCCGGCTTTTCCTTAAATACATTGCAACTGCCATAAGATCATCTCCTTATAAAACGTATGGAAAAAGGGTATAAAAAATACGCCCCTTGCCAGGACGCTCCAGGAATGATATAATCCAGGTGTCTAATCTGATATATCTTCCTGGGCACAGCCTGGTAAGAGAATCTATGGAAGCCGTCTGGTGCTGGTAACACCGGGCGGTTTTTCCTGTTTGACAAAAAGGTCCAGGTGACATATAATATACTTAACAAGACAGCCAGTAAGGGAGGTTAAGGCTCCCCGCCCTGGCGATTATAAGAAGCTAAGAAACAGCCGCCTATTCTTTACCAGAGAGCAGGGCGGCTATTTCTTATGGGTATAATTCAGAATGGCTATGATCAGCATGGCAATGCCCAGGATGATCTGGAATTCTTCGTATGTACTCATAAGGCATCCCTCCCTTCCAAGACTCAGGGCGGGAACCGCAGCCGCTCTACTGGCTGCCCGAGTAAGTATATTATATTGTCAATATACGGCCTCTGTGGTGGGGCAGGGGAAATATCTTGATAGCGTACCGCTTAATTATAAGTCATTTGGAATCTGCTTCCTGTAACGGTCTACATAGGATTGGATTTCCTTTATAAATTTCCAAGGTCGTTCGTCGCCATCATCATGGGAAATCCTCATAACTTCCTGATCACAAGCAAGATTGATGCTCATGCGAAGTCCGGTGACCCATTCTAAATATGTGTAGTCAGATTCTGGTCGTTTCATTAGAATTCCTTTCTATATTTTAGCGTTTCCCTACTCCATTTTTTCATACACAGCCAGATACGGTTCAAACATAATCACATAATTATCTATGGCCGCATACGTCCCGTATATCTGGCGGTAATATTCCAGGGCTTCAGTCAGGGTGTCTTCAGACACGTTTAAGAAATCAGCCACTTCAAACCGGTTCCTGCAGCCATGGTGGTAAGCCTGTATGATACCGATCAGCCCGATCCGCTTATTATAAGACCACAGGCGGGCGGAATGCTCCTGCTTTCGGGAGTGCGTGTTATTGGAATCAATGATCCGGCCGACACCCGTGTGGTAATGGCCCATTTCTTCGGCCAGGACGTCTGCTTTCTTCGCAAGTGTAGGGATATTTTTCCGGATCGCGATCCGCTTTCCTTTAATGCGGCCGTCGGAGCCGGCCAGCGGTTTTTCTCGGACGATGAGGCCCTCGGAATCCGCCTCGATCAAAAGTTCTTCATACGTCATTCTACGTTACACCTCTATTACAGACATAGCGTATTTTATGCAAATAAACGGGCCTCGACCTGTTCGATGTCCAGGACCTCCGGGCAGTCGCGGAGCGTGTCCGGGCAGATATCGATGCAGTTGATGCCATCCATGCACCCGGACAGGTCCCATGCCAGGGTATCATTTAAAATCGTGCATGTGCTTTTAAATATCTCTATATCCTGGATCCGGCTGAAGATCCCGCCTTTCGCAATCAGCGGAGCGGCATCATAGAGCCGCACGGTATTGTCGTCCATATAGACATACACCTTGTAATCATCGGTAGGAATAACCTGGATTACTTCTAGCAGCATAAAAATGCCTCCATTTATTAAACTAGCAAGCCTACTTACAATGATCCCATGAAATACAGTAATTTGGATTTCATAAATTCCAGTTCTGGCACGGGAACAAGATAAAAATAAACGAGATTTATTTTATCTACTGCTTCTGGAAGCTGCTCTATCATAAGACTAATCAGATTGCTTTTTTTCATATTTTTAGGAATTTTAAACTCTGTATCTTGAGGGATAAAAGAATACAGTACATCTCGGTTTAAGTTAGACAGCAGCGCTTCCTCATTCGTTCCCTTCTTCACTAGGCCGGTATTTAAAAGTTTGCATGTACTTGAATTTGCATCGACAAACAGACCGCCTTTTTCAAGTATGGTGTAGAAATCATCTCTTAAGGAACCAGACATTCCTAAAATCTGGCGTTTTGCCGCCTCCAGGGAAAACAGATTTTGAGGATTAGGAACAGATTGGACGCCATCCAACATATAAACATCCAGTTCATGGGCCAGGCGGTACATATGCTTGCATGGAAGAAGGCGTCTTTTGAAATCTTCGCATTCACATTTAATCAAAGAGGTCGTGTAAGTGCCTCCCTCGCCAAATACACTTTTAAATCTTCCTGTTCCTATACCAGGGGATAATGAAAGAGGTGTGTAGATTGCTGCTGTTGCACGGATCTGGCGTTCAATCTGGGCCTGGTTTGTGTGTATATCAAGAGGCCATTTGGCCCAGAGATTCTGTAAGCTTTCAAAATTGGCCTGGAGTACAGGCTGTTCTGGTTTGTAGAGATCAGAATAAAAATTGAAAGCGGAGAGAACAGGTTCTACCTCTTTAAGTTTTTTCTGCAAGTCTAAAATTGTCTGGCGTTGTTCCAAAACATAGGAGTCTTTGATTTCTAAAGAATTTTTTAAAGAGGAGATTTCATTTTCAAGTTCCTTTATCTTTTGCCATCCAAACAATATCATACGTTATTTCCCCCTTGCTTTTATAATTTTCCTCTTAATTCAACCACTTTTCCAATAATTCGGACTGGTTTACTTGCAATTTCCTCCATACTGAAAAACATAGGCTTATAGGACGGATTGAGAGATACCAGTTCAATTCCGTCCCGGTATTTCCGCAGCCGTTTGCAGGTGGCATCAGTGCCGTTTACGGTCGCAATGATAATCTCCCCGTTTTCGGCATCATTTTGCTGGCGGACAATTACTACATCCCCTTCGCAGATTCTCGGCTCCATGGAATCACCGTGTATTTTCAGCCCGAAGAACTCGCCGGTGGCGGCCATTTCTTCTGTGATTTCTTCTGTGTCTATGATATCCTCCACGGCCTCAATAGGAATCCCGGCGGCCACGCGTCCCAGGACATTGATTGTAAATCCTTTTTTGGAGGTAGTAGTTTTTTCTTCAGTATCTAAAGTGATATTTCCATCAATTCTTTTAAATAAAATATCAAAGTCCATCCCCATTCCATCTGCAGCTTGTTTTATGCATTGGACAGATGGTGCAATAGGTTTTCCGGTTTTAGGGTGTTTATTTTTCTCCAATAGTGAAATGTAAGCTTTACTTATCCCACTTTTTTCAGAAAAAGCATCCATACTCAAACTATGCAATGCTCGGTATTCTTTTATGATGTCTCCTAAGGTCATTTTAGTAACCACCTCTCTCTGTTTACTATATTATACAGCAAGTTTGTGTTCGTGTCAAATATTTTGAACAAAAGTATTGACAAAATAAGTTTAATATGTTAGATTTTAGAAGTACAATAAATTAAACAAAAGGGGATGATATAAATGCGCTATAGAATAAAAGAGTATCGAGAAGCATTAAAAATGACTCAAGTCGAATTGGCTGAAAAATCAAAAGTATCTCGTACAATTATTTCAGGACTGGAAAATGGTACGATTACAGTAACGACTACAGATACTCTGTTAAAAATTGCTAAAGCGTTAAATAAAAAAGTAAGTGAAATTTTTTTTGACGACAAAATCTAACATGTTAGACGAACAGCGACTAAAGCCATCACTTGCGACGTTAGAGAAAATTGAAAAAGCAACAGGGATTCCAATCAAAGATTGGCTGAAGCAGGGGGGGGAGAGAAATGGTTAGTAGAAGAAGGCAAATGCAGTTTGAAAGAGTTGGAATGGACCTGGAAAAAGTAAAACACAAAGTCCAAAAAATTATAGACGAATGTGTAGCGGAAAATTTTACAATGCGAGAGAGTAGGCTTCTCGCAAAAGAATTAGACTACGCATTGGATCAAATAGAAATGCGTAGTCTGGATTCTGAGATTTCTAAGTTTACAAATTCTGTTACTGATTAAGGCTTTCGTTGTCACGCAAAATGTAATTATGTACAGAATCGTAGGTATTTGCGTAGATTTGAGCAGCAGTGTTAACCTTCTGATAAAAAGCAGAACTGTCAAGGTCAAAATCAGAAGTTGTATTCAAAAGTTTTGAATATTGCTGAACAAAAGCTATAGCGATATTGTGAGCAGCAAGCTCAGCGTTGATTTTTTGCATAAAAATCTCCTTTCGTTTGTACTCGGCCTGGCAGGGCCTGTAAAAAGAGTATATAACGGGTAAGAGAATAAGACAATACCAAGAAGATGGCGTGGTGCATAGTAATAGCACGGAAATAAGGCCTGTGACAAGGCGGAGACTGGAGGTGAACCAATGAACGGTAACAAACTTCTTATTGTTTCTGTTATTGCATTGATACTGTCACTCAAAGGGAGTGCGATAGTCCTGGATTTTTCCCATCCACGCCCGTGGATTGGACTGGTTATGCAGATACTGGGGCAGATGCTAGGTGTTTTTGTCCTTGTTTCGATAGTTATCAAATTCGTATAAGTCTTTTTGCATGGCAAGTATTGCATTGGCTTGAACATTTCCGATGATTTCGGAAGGTACGTTTTCAATCAGTGCTTGACCGTAGAGAGCGATTGCTGCCTGTGTTTCTGGGGTAGAAAGAAGAAGGGCAGCAGCTGACATATGATCAAAGTTTTTTAAAACCTGGGAATCCGAGGAAGGAAGGTCAATGGTAGCTTCCATAAAATCATGATAAGCCTTTAATTTTGCATTAAAAAAGAGATCAATGGTTTTTATCTTGTATTGGTAGCGAACTTGGATATAAGCAGATACAGCTGGTGCAATGATAGCTGAAATCGCAGTAATGGAACAAGCAATAATAGTAATAGCAGAATCAGAAATATTCATAAGTATCCCCCAAAGTATTTTAGACTTTCTAAATTAGTACATGCTCAATATTACCAGGTATGAATTCGCTGTCAGGTAAATTTTGAATCTCGCGGCTGCAAAAAGCACTGGCTATATTGTGGGCAGCAGTTTCCGGATCTATGTAGTGTTCCATTGTGTACATCCCCCTTCTTTTATATTTCAGCATGGCAGTGCTGATAAGGGGAGTATACCACGGAAACACCAGGTTTTCCAGAAGGTCATAGCTTATCTGGGCGTAACCATCGGGGAGCTGATGAAGTGGGGAGGTGAGAATCATGTGGATTCCAAGAAAAAAATTGAAGACCCTGGTCCAGAGAATGAATGATCTGGAAAAACAAATTTCCAGTCTAGAAAAAGATAGTCAGGACTGGAAACTTGTTCGTTTGAAAACAGAATTAAATTATGAGTTTTGTAAAAGTGTGGCCCATGCAAATGGATTATCATTTTTGTCCTATCAGCAGTTGAACAGCCCAACTGCCGACAGCTGTGAGAAGGTCCGTATGCTTTTTAATGAGATCAGAGAACTTGCTTAGCGCACCTTCAACTAAAATCGGATGGGGAGATTCCTCAGTTGCTTTCAAAACAGATACAAGTTTGGAAGCTTCTTCCCTATCTGAAGGTGGGAGTGAAGAAATAAGAGACTCTATATCTTTAAGGCTTCCCCCAATATTGAAAGTAGCATGCGTCTGGCTTCCAATGATAGAATTTCCAGTTATCGACTGAATATTAAACGTATTTTGATGAGAAGTTGATGATTGTGAAAAAGCACGCTCGGTTAAGTATTTAACCAAATAGTCATGAGGGGAACCATTAACAAGAATCGGCTTCACATCAGCTGCATAATAACGCTGCTTTGGAGAATCTGAAATAAGCCAATCCCCGTTCTGTATATCGGTAGGTTCAACAAGCTGGATCGTATCAGGATAGTCGTTTCCACAAAAAAAGCCACGGGAGCAGTCAACAATATTTCCGTTGCGTTCAACGTGGAATGGCATAGTAAAGTCTTTTAGTAATGACTCTGGCATAGTAAATGGGTCCATGAAAATCCTCCTTAAGATTATTTTAGCATGGCAGTGCTGATAAGGGGAGTATAGCATGGAAAAGTCTGATTTTCCAGAGAAGATCGCAGATTATCTGGGTGTGACCATTGAGGAACTGCTGGAGTAGGGGCAACAAGTACAACCATCCGTGCATAGTATCAACCAGGAGGTGGATTATGGAGGGGAAGATTGTGAAAGTTATTACCAGAGGACAGACAAAATTTGTTTATCATGATGATTATTGTAAGCGATCTCCAGAGGAGATAAAGGTTGTGCTGGACAGAATTGCAGAGATTGCCTTTCCTGCTCTGAGAGCATCGGAGATGAGGAGAAAGAAGGAGAAAATAGGATGAATAGCACAAAGGATACACTGGACAAAGAGATCCAGTACATACCGGTGGGCCGGGTACGCCGCCGGAGAAGGACCTGGCACCGGACCATGAGAGATTTGGTCCGGATGCTGATGGCCGGAAGCGAGCTGATCGGCACAGGGATCCTGGCCGGAGCCGGATTCGGAGTCGGGCTGGCAGCAGTGACAGTTTTCTTTTAGAGAGGGAGGTGCGGACATGAAGGACGAATGCCTGGCGGTAAAAATTAGTTTCCCAGGAAGCGACCTCGCAGGAGCGAATATTTACTTGAAGGACTGGCAGGCCCGGGAGCTGAAAGCCCGGGTGGACGCAAATAACCGGTGTCTGAGGTCCCATGGATTTCCAGCGGATTACACCATGGCGCATGCCATCCATTTTGCGCTTGAGATGTATTTTAGAAGGCTGGAAGAATAAACACTCTGCCTTTATTATAGGCAGAAACAGAAAGAAAATCAAGGGAGAAATAGAAAATGTGGAGACATTACCGCTGTAAACGGTGTGGGAGGGTCATCTACATAGACCCGGGGGAGAAAAGGCTCTGTGAAGCCTGCATGGAAGCAGAAGAGGATAAGGAGGCCCCGGATATACAGGAGGGATCCGGGCATGGCAGCAGAAAAGAGGAAGAGGTGACGGAGAATGACGTATGAGAGGAAGATCGATATCATGGTGGCGGCCTTCTGTGCTGCCCAGGGAGACCGGGGAGAGGCATGGGAGGCCGGGATCCGGAAGGGGCTGATCGATGGATTCCTTCGGATCCGGAGACTGGAGATGGCAGAGGGGGCAGCAGAAGCACGGTGCTGCTTCTTCCCGGTGGAGCGGATCCAGGAAGGATTCGGGATCTGGAACAGCGGCGGGTATGACAGCAGGCATGGGATTGGCAGATCGGTGGCAGCGGCCGGAATGGACGGGGAGAAGCTGCGGCAGATCCGGTATGTGGCGGAGAGGAATGGCCGCCATTCCCTGGCCGTAGTCTATCCGGGATGCTATATTGCCGTATCCGTAAGCCGGGACATGCATGATCCGGCCAGCATAGCTGTGTACCGGGTTGAGGGATTCCAGGAGACGGAGCCGGGGGTGTACCAGGCCAGGGCCGCCAGGGTATACCAGATGGAGCCCTATTATTCCAGCCTGTCAGAAGCCCAGGAAAAGCGTCTGGAACGCCTTATCAAGGTATCCGTCTGGATCGCCACGACGCCGGATCTGTACAAACTCCGGGACAAGGTGTGACATGAAATACTATAAAGGAAAGGTGGAAGCGGTCCGGATCCGGCAGGACTCTTCAGAACTGCATCTGATCGTTGATGATAACCTGGAGGACCTCCGCCGCCAGCGGTGCAGGGAGGTGCAGGTGGGGATCGATGACGGCCGGACGATCTCCCCGGCCCAGAGACGGAAAGCGTATGCGACTCTCCGGGACATCGGGGACTATACGGGTTATGCCCCGGAAGAGATCAAGCAGATCATGAAGATTGAGCACATGCTGCGTGTCGGGGCCCAGAAGGTGATCAGCCTGTCGGATTGTACCATGACAGACGCCAGGGAGTTTATCAATACGCTGATGGAGTACGCACTGAAGGAGGGGATCATCCTCACAGAGTCGGGTCTGATGCGGACAGATGACATAGACTGCTATCTGATCCAGTGCATCCGGTACCGGCGGTGCTGTATCTGCGGGAAACCGGCGGATATCCACCATGTGGATGCGATCGGCATGGGAAGGAACCGGCAGCAGGTGGATGATTCCGGCTATGAAATTGCCGCCCTGTGCCGGATGCACCATACGATATCACACCAGATGGGATGGGACCGGTTTGCGGATTCGTACCATGTGTACGGGATAAGGCGGGACCGGACGGAGGTGGACAATGAACAGAGCCATCATAAATAAACTGGTCAGGAAGGCTCCGGCCAGTCTGGAGAGCAGTTATATATTCGTAAATGATAACAGGGCGATCTGTGAATCAGTGATCACGGTCGGATTTACATCCCTGTATGTGTCCAGGGAAGGCAGCAGCTTTTTTACACTGGAGACCCTGTGTGATTTTATCCGTGATACGGTCAATACGGGCTCTGAGATTGAGAACTATACGTTTGTGCTGGCCTGCTTCCGGAAGCGTACCAATGACAGCCTGGAGGCTGTTCTGAAGAATAATCTGCTCCAGTATAAGTCCGGGGCCTATACCCTGTTTAAGGACAAGGAGTATCTGGCGAAGTATGACCGCCAGGGAGAGCTGGAGGAGGCGCTGAGAGCGTATGTACGGAGGTTTGAGGGCAGCGATGAGATCCTGGTGGACAAGGGGCAGTTCTGCCGGTATTCGGACAGTGGAGCTGTCCAGGGGATCATTGATATCGCCATCGTAAGATATCTGATGGAAACATACTGTATGTTTGTGTCGGGGAAGGAGCTGTACATATACCAGAATGGATGCTATGTCCTGGACCGGGATGGTGTCCGGATCAAACAGGTGATCTCCGGGCTGATCCCGGATCGGTATATTACATACAGGAACCTGTCCTCGATATACAGTCTGCTCCTGGAGCAGCAGCCGCTCCAGAAGACCATGGAGGAGCTGAACTGTTATCCCGCATGGTGGATCAATTTTCGGAATGGTATGTTCGATGTGAAGGCGGGGAAGCTGCACCGGCACCGGCCGGAGTATTACTCCATTAACCAGATCCCGCATGAGCTGGACATGAAAGTCCGGGAAAATATGGAGGCAGCAGGTACCGCGACGAGAAAGTTTCTTTCCGCAGCCCTGCCGGATCCGGAGGACCAGGTCATGCTGTGGGAGTATATCGGATACTGTATGACCAGGGATACGGGGTTTCAGAAGTTTCTGATCCTCCGCGGAGACGGGGGTACAGGAAAATCCAAGGTGATCCATATGGTGGAGGAGATCGTGGGTGCGGATAACTGCAGCGGGGTCAGCCTCCAGGATCTTAATGAGCGTTTTTTCCCGTCCATGCTGTATGGGAAGCTGGTCAATGCATGCGCGGATATCAGTTCTGAGGCCATGATGCAGGTGGATAATATCAAAAAGGCCACTGGAGAGGATATCATGATCTGCGAGAAAAAGAATAAGGATCCGACTCCATTCCGGAGCTACGCCAAATTACTGTTTTCGGCCAATAAGATCCCGCTGAACCTCGATGAAAAATCTAATGCGTTTTACCGGCGCCTTCTGATCCTGTCCATGGAGCATAAGCCATCAGAGGAGGAGAAGGATCTGGAACTGTCGGACAAGCTGCATGCAGAACTGGGGTATTCGGTCTGGATGGCTGTCGGGGCCTTGAAAAAGCTGTATAAGGACGGGAAATTTGTGGAAAGCGCCGGGTGCCGGTCACAGGTTGAAGATCTGTACCGGGCAGCAGATACGGTCAAAGCGTTCGCAGACGAATGTCTTGAGCCAGCGCCGGGGAAAAGGATGGCCCGCACGATGATCTATGACAGCTATAAGGAGTACTGCGACAGCTATGGGCGTAAACCGCACAGCCCTATGATCTTCTACCGGTCCCTGGCAGAAAAGGGATATGCAGAGGGACGGGGGAAGGATGGGCGCTTTTTTAAGGACATTGCCCTAAGGGACGATGGATTTGTATCGGTGGACTAAGCATAGGGTGACAGGTAGGTGACAGGAAAGTGACAGGTTTTATGACAGGTTTAAGAAAATGGGGATAGTCAGAAAAGCCAGTATTTATGCGGGCTGGAGGGATATCCGGAGAAAAAGGTGACAGAAATGACAGGTTTTTCCAAACTCTTTTCACGTGCGTGCGTGTATCTCTGATTTATATTTACCTGTCATTTCTGTCACTATAAAGAAAAAAAGAGTAAAAAAGCCAGGAAATACAAGGAAAAATGGATGACAGGTTTTTAAAAGAACCTGTCACCCTCCAGTCATAAAGCTGTCACCAGGAAGGAGAAGAGGATGAATACAGTGATACTGATGGGAAGGCTTACAAGGGATCCGGAGATCCGTTATACCCAGGGAGAGAATTCCATGGCTGTGGCCAGATATACACTGGCGGTTGACCGGAGGAGGGCCGCGGATGCTGGAGGACAGAACACAGATTTTATAAGCTGCGTGGCCTTTGACCGGGCCGGGGAGTTTGCGGAGAAATACTTCCGCCAGGGCCAGAGGGTGCTGGTCCGGGGCAGGATCCAGACCGGAAGCTATGTGAACCGGGATGGCCAGAAGATCTATACGACGGATGTGGTCATCCTGGAACAGGAGTTTGCAGACAGCCGAAGGGACGGAGGAAGCGGCCGCCGGCCGGAGCCCGCGCAGGATGACGGGTTTATGAATATACCAGACGGTGTTGAGGATGACGGGCTGCCGTTCTGATCGGGCAGAACGGATTCAGGATCCTGGGAGCAGGCAGAAGGAGCATGGGAAATGAAAAAGAAAAATGAAGCCGGGATATGGCTGTGCAGCATCTGCGGAAAGGAGATCACAGGAGATCATGTGGAGATCCGGAGCCGCGGGGGAAAAGAAAGGCATATCCACTATGAATGCATGAGGCCGGGAAGACCGGCGCAGGATAATTCTGGAAAATAAACTGGAGGAGGAAGCTGATCCGCGGTAAAAGGGTGGCCACCCGGCGAATGGATTATGCTGGATGAAAGACAGAGGAGACTGGTGGAAGATAATATGGGACTGGCCTGGTATACGGCCCGGATGAGCAGCGTTCCGATGGAGCTGGAGGAGAAGATATCCCTGTGCTATCTGGGACTGGTGCTGGCGGCAGGGAGTTTTGACCCGGACCGGGGGATCCGGTTTGCGACCTTTGCAGTCCCGGTCATGCAGAATAAGATCTTACAGGGACTTAAGCGGGAGAAGAAACACTTTGGTGTAATATCCCTTGAGCAGCCAGCAGGAAAGGAGAACGGAGGAACACTGGCTGATCTGGTGCCGGATCCGGGGCATCCCTTCAGGGATCTGGAAGAGCTCCTGGATTTCCAGGATGCGGTTAAAAGGACCGGGAGGGAGCTGTCCGGAAAGAAGCTCCGGCTGTACCAGGAGCTTCTCCGGAACCCGGGACTGGCACAAAAGGAATACGGGGAAAGGATTGGGTGCAGCCAGTCCCTGGTATCAAGATGGATGAAGGAGATAAGACAAAAACTGTGTTTGTAAAGCCGGAGGAAGGAGAAGGAAGAGGATGAAGGTAAGAATATCGATTCCAGGCGCGTATATGGTGAAGGATATGCCTGAGGACAAGGCATGGGAGACTTTCGGGAAACTGGCAGAGATGATACTGATTATCAGCCGGAAGGATAAAGAAGAGGAAGGTGGAGCGGGTCTGGATACCACTTCATCGGATGCGGATCCGCAGGTATCTGTCCGGGTACCTGGAATGGAGATCCATGAAACAGAAGGGGATGCAGATGAGGCCGCCATGGACACTCCGGAAAGCCGGACGGGGCAGAAATATAAGGGATTCATGTACATCCGATGCCCAGAATGCGGGAAGGAGAAGGGTTTTTTTACCAGACAGGAAACAGATCATTATCATTGTGATGCCTGTGGAGCCCGTCGGATTTTTGAAAAGCCCTTGAGGGAGCTGAGGCTGGAATGTGAGTGTGGGACAAGGCTGCGATATTTTACAAATCTGGAAGAACCTCTGTTTGATATTAACTGCTTCAGATGCGGATCTCCGGTGACTGTCTCGTGGAATGGGAAAAAGAGGATGTATATGACGGTTTAGAGGAGGTGCAGATGGAAGAGGATGAGCAGGAGGGGAACTATTGAAAATCAGGAGTATTGCAGAAGCAAAAAAGAAGATTAAGATCGGGTCGAAGGTCACAATAATGACCCAGAAAGCATGCGCAAAGGATTCTTTTGTGGCAATTAAGACCGGGATCCCGAGGAAAGCGGGGTATGTGAGAGCGTACTGTGGGCGGATTTAATCAACGCCAGTGAGGAGGATAAGCGATGATCAAAGACAGTGGGGAGCGCACAAAATTTGACACCGGGGCCGTCCGGGACATGCATACGGGCAAGGGGAGGATGGATCTCCTCCCTCTGTCGGCGCTGATCGAGTTGTCAAA
>ENA-ORSX01001270-ORSX01001270.1-human-gut-metagenome-genome-assembly--contig:-NODE-1270-length-19110-cov-7.420257_pt1 | contig 19110 bp, 20 predicted proteins | sample MGYA00241904_ERZ509172 | MGnify/ENA primary metagenome ERZ509172 (study PRJEB26280, sample SAMEA2338795) | human gut metagenome | biome: human gut; feature: human-associated habitat; material: faeces...
TGGGGTTTGGGGAGGGGGAGGAGAACCTTTCTTCAGAAAGGTTCTCCTCCCCCTCCCCAATCTCATATCCCTACTCGCCCACACGCAACTCGTCACCGTGCCTGCCGTACCAGCAGACGTCACGCCAGACGCGGGGCGAGGTGTCGCCTTCGGTGCTGATGAGCATGACGCGGGAATCGGGGCCGAGCCCGAGGGATTCACGGAGCGGCGCGAGGGCGGGATTACGCATGATGTGATCGAGCGCGCCGAGCGGTGCCGCGCCGGATTCGCCGGAGACGATGGGGGCGTCGCCGCCGCGCGCTGCGGCGTAGAGGCGCATCCCATTGGCGGCTACATAATCGGGGCAGGAAACATAGGCCGAGGCGTAATCGCGCAGGATGGGCCACCCCACGGTGCAGGGCTCGCCGCAGGCCAGCCCCGCCATCAGCGTGGAAAGATCGCCCGTGACATTATGCGGCTGACCATCCCCGGCAAGGGCGGAACGGTAAATGCAGTCGGCGGCGTGAGGCTCCACAATGATCGTCTTGGGGAGCGCATCGCCAAGTTCCGACGCCATGTAGCCGAGCACGCCGGACGCGAAGGAGCCGACTCCCGCCTGAAGGAAAAGATGCGTCGGAGGCTCAAGCTCTTCGGCGCGCCACTGGGCCAGCGCCTCCACGGCAAGCGCGGCATAGCCTTGGATGATCCATGTGGGGATATCCTCATAGCCGTCCCATGCCGTGTCCTGCACCATGATCCAGCCGTTTTCGCAAGCCATCTTCCACGCGAGGCGCACAGCATCGTCGTAATTGAGATCCGTGATGCCGGCTTCCGCGCCGTGGCTGCGGATATTCTCCAGCCGCGCCGGATCGGACCCCTTGGGCATGTAGATGACGGCCTTCTTGCCGAGCTGCTGCGCCGTCCACGCTACCGCCCTGCCGTGGTTGCCGTCCGTGGCGGATACGAAGGTAATGGGCCCGAGCCGCTCGCTCACGGCGGGGGAACAGAGATCGGCGGGCGTCAGATCGTCAATGGATTTTCCGAGCCGTTCCGCAAGGTAACGGCCCATCGCATAGGAAGCGCCAAGCACCTTGAAGGCATTGAGCCCGAAACGTTTCGATTCGTCCTTGGCCCGGATGTTCCCGAGGCCGAGCGTGGAGGCCAGATACGGCAGAGGGACGAGAGGCGTGGGCGCGTACTGCGCGAAACCGGCATGGAAACGCCGGGCGCGCCGGGCCTCGGCGGCATTCAGTATATCCAGGGAAGCGCCTGAGCCGGGACGCAGACGCTGTGCATTGATGTGGTAAAGCATGTTGTCCATTGCGAACCTCCTGATGCGGCGGCAGAGTGAGCGGGAAAAATCCGGGCACATCCCGGGATGATCCTTAACCCAAAGCAAGGATGGGGCCAACTTGGCCTTTTGCTATCACACCCATTTTCAAGCGGATCTTTCAGCATTCTCAGGCAGCGCCATTCCCGAAATGAGAATTCTCCCGGATTGCGAACGCTTTTTTCTCATTACGAGAACAATATACCCTGCCGTTCCGCATGGGCACAAAAAAACGCAGGCTCCGCGAACGAAGCCTGCGCCATATGAAGCCTTTTCAGGCTACCGGGCCTTATGCGGGAGGGAAACGTCCCCTCTATCCGCCGCTAGTCGAGCGCCGGGGCCGTCTTCGGGTCCATCATGCTGAGATCCAGCGGGTAGAAGACCACCACGGTCTTGCGGTTCTGGAGGCCGAGCGCGCCGGGGTGCGTGTTCAGGCAGACCACGAGGTCCTTGGTGCCGTCGTTGTTCGGGTCAGCCAGCGCGAAGTCCACAACAGAGCCCTTGATGCGGCGGGTCTTCCACTGGAGGCCGAGGCCCACGCCGTCCCAGTACAGGGATTCGATTTCACCCTCGGGGAAGAAACGGTAGTTCTCAAAGAACTGCGCGGACACCGAAATGGGCTTGTTGACCAGCAGCTCCCAAGAGCCGTCCTGCTCCAGATCCGAAGGGATCATGCGCAACGGCACGAAATACTTGGACGGGATCAGGATGTTGTCTTTGCCCATGCCGGGCATCTGCGTCTGTTCGGCGATGCCGATGGCCGATCCGGAGAACTTCTCGTCCGTCTGGTTCAGCTGCGAACCTTTGTCCGAGAACACGCGGAGGCGTTCTTCATCGGTCAGCACCACAAGCTTTTCGGTTTCCTTGCCCGGCGTTCCGGGCAGCCACGCGAAGTTCAGGGCGTTCACGCCGCTCGGCAGATCCAGCTTCTTGCTCTGCACGAGGCTGTTGCCCTGCTTCATCATCTCATACACGCCGCCACGCGAGAAAATACGGGACGGGTCGCCCTTCTGGCCGATCAGCGTGGGCATGTAATCCGGAGGAATGCGAACCACATTCAGATAGTAGGGGAGGCGTTCCGCCACTTCGGTGAAGGTATTCCCCTTGAAGCTCAGGACCATAGAATACGGCTGCGTGTATTCTTCTTCGTAGGCCGTCAGGATGATCTCCTCAGCCCTGTCGCGGTTCAAATCGATGCTGCGGAGCGCAAGCGGCATCATGCGGGTGGGAATCTTGTATTCCCCAAGCTGCACGAGGCGCTCGTTCTGCCACTGGTACACGTAAAGGCGCTTTTCGCCGAGCACGACCACTTCGTTCTTGCCGTCGCCGTTCACGTCGGCAACGATCATGCCCACGGACGCATAAGGAAGCGTCTGGCTGCGGTAACGCGTGCCGTCGCTGCCCTGATAGCGGAACTGCGGGTTCAGGTAGACCTGACTCTGCGTGGCGTCCTTCTGGACAAAGTTGGGGTTCGCCTGCCCGGCACTTGCAGCCGGAGCCGCCGCAACGACGCCGGAACCGCCGCGTCCGAAGACTTCGGCGTTGATGCTGTCGGAAACGCCCTGAAGGCTGGCGATGAGGTCATTGACGCGGGTTTTCGCGCCCTTGCGCCATTCCTTGCCCGCCTTGTCACGGACACGGACGTCAAGGCTGGCGTCGTCGCCCATGACCGTCACGTCGCCCCAGATGACATAGTCGGCACCGGTGGCGGAAAGGGCCTTGGCGGCGCTTCCCGCGTCGCTCACGGCCCCGGCCTTGGCGAGCGCGGCGTCGGCAACGGGCTGGAAATGTCCCTGCCAGTACAGGCGGGAGTTCAGCATGGACGGGATGGCCTTTTCCAGATAGGTGAACCCGCTGGAACCGTTCACTTTAAAAGGCAGCACCGCGTAGCTGCGCACATCGGCGGCAAGGGCTTGCGCCACAAAAACCAGCATTGTACACAGCATCAGAGCCGTACGGAATATCAGATGCATTCGTAAACTCCTTGGAAGGATTCGCCGGTTCAGCCCGGTCGACTTTTTTTACCATACTATAGACTTCCCCGTCTCCGCAAGCGCAACGCCGGAAACGGAAAGCGCCAGAAACTCTTTATCGCGTTTTTTCTAAATAGGATAGTATGACCGACACCCCCGCCCTCCGCCGTTCTTTTCGCCTCGTCTGCAACCCGGGACAGATCCCGTCCGTCGAGGCGCTGCTTAGCGCACAAGGCTTCGTTTTCGAGCCGGAACCGTTTTCTCCGCTGGCAAGGCGGCTGCTCCAGGAGCCGTTCCCGCTCGGCCGGAGCCTCGCCGCCTTCTGGGGGTACGTCTACATTCAGGACCGTTCATCCATGCTCCCGCCGCTGGCCCTCGCGCCCGGCGAAGGGGCCCGCGTGCTCGATATGTGCGCCAGCCCCGGCAGCAAGACGGGCCTGCTCGCGCAGCTTGTGGGCCGCGAGGGGCTGGTGCTCGGCAACGAGCCGGCCCGCCCGCGCCTCGCGACCCTGCGCCGCAACCTCGCCGCGCTCAACCTCCTCCAAGCCGTGACCTGCTCATGGCCCGGCGAATCCCTGCCCCTGCCCGACGCCTCGTGGGACGCCGTCCTCCTCGATCCGCCCTGCTCCGGATGGGGGACCACGGACAAGAACCCGCAGGCGATCAAGCGCTGGCAGGGCGACCGCCTCAAACCCATGCTGGATCTGCAGCGCAAGCTCCTGACGGAAGCGAGCCGCCTGCTGCGCCCCGGCGGAAAGCTCGTCTATTCAACCTGCACAACCAATGTGGACGAAAACGAGGGGCAAGTCCGTTTTGCCGTTGAAGAGCTCGGCCTTGAGCCTATCCCGCTGGAGCCGTTCCCCGGCTTCGTTTTCGCCGCGCCGGAGCTCTCCGGCTGCGAAGGCACGCTCCGGGTGGACGAGGACGCCTCCAACGCGCAGGGCTTTTATATCGCCTTGCTGCGCAAACCCGGCGATTCCGCCGCCGTGCCCGGCCTCGCCCGGGGAACGGCGGCCACGGCGGCCTACCGCGCAATCCCTCCGGCCTTCCTTGCGGAGTTCGGGCTGTCGCCCGCCCTGCTCCCTCCCGGCGATCTGGCGGTGTTCGAGGATTCCCTCCACTTCCTGCCCGCCCCGGCGCTGGCGCATCTGCCCGCCGCCGTGCGCTGGCAGGGCATGGCTCTCGGCAAGGCGTCGGCACAGGGCCTCATCCCATCGGCGCGGCTCCGGGCTTTGCTTGATCCCGAACCTCAGCGCATTCCCCGCCTCGACGTCGACGACGTGCCCGTCCTCGAACGCCTGCTGCAAGGCGGAAGCCTTGATACGGGGTTGCCCGGCAAAGAGGCGTCCCTGTTCTGGCGCGGGCTTCCCCTCGGGCGTCTCCGACTCAAGGCCGGGCGCGCCGTGTGGAGCGACCGGTAAAAGCATATTTCAGGAATAGTAGTGTGTTGGGAAGGGGGAGGAGAAACTTTCTGAAGAAAGTTTCTCCTCCCCCTTCCCAAACCCTTCTCTTCAAAGACGTTCGTGTTTATTGAATCCCTGTTCGCGGCATTCCGTTTTCAATGCCCCTCCCCGCATCGCGGCTTCTCGTGTTTCCCGGCCTTGCAAAAAACCTGCGGGGTCCGCTAGTATGGGGCCTCAAGGAGTGCCCCATGCTGATAGAAATACGCCGCTTCGCAACGCTGCCCCCGCACACGCCCGAAAACGACAGGCTGGACGTGGCCGAAGGAACTACGGCGGGCGAAGCCATGCACATCCTCAACATCCGATCCGCGGAAACCCTGATCCTCGTCAACGGGGTCCATGCCGGGCCGGATCGCATCCTGAACGACGGCGACAGGCTCGCCTTCGTCCCCGCCGCGGAGGCGGCCAACTCATGAATACCCCTTTGTCCTACTCCGTCACCCGCTGGAAAGACGGCGGGTGGCAGCACATCGACGACGCGGTCAGCCCAGAAGAACCCGTATACGTTTCGTGGTCCGGAAGCAGCTGCCGCCTGTGGGCGTGGCCCGACGACCTCGAACCGCTGGCGATCGGGCACGTCCTGCTCGATCGCCGGCATCTCGGCCCTGAAGCCGGCCCTTCGCCGTTCCGCATGTCCGGAAGCGTGCGCGCCGTATCCGTCCCGCCCGGCATCGACGCGAAACACGCCTTTGCCGTGGAACTCAAGCGCATGGAGAAAAAAGGGCACGATGAAACGCCCTCCATCGTCATGACGCCCGACGCCATCGTCAAACACATGGACGCCTTCCTGACGCTGGAAGGCTCCTGCCCCCTGCTCTGGGAATCCACGGGCTGTTTCCACCGCGCGGGCATGTTCGATCCCAATACCGGAACCTTCCTCCGCCTCGCCGAGGACATCGGGCGGCACAACTGCCTCGACCGGCTCGCGGGCTGGGCCTGCCTCAACGGCATCGATCCGGCGGAAACCGTGCTGTTCGTCTCGGCCCGCATCACATCCAGCCTCTACGCCAAGGCACGCCGGGCGGGTTTCTCGTTCCTCATCAGCCGCAGCGCCGTTACCTCCACGCCCGTGGAAATGGCCCGGCAGCAAAACAGGCTCCATCCCGCCCATCCCGTGACCGTCGTCGGCTTCTGCCGTCCCCGCGAGGAACGGCTCACGGTCTTTGCCGGAGAAGGCAGGATCGCATGATCGGCGTAGTGCTGGCCGGAGGGCGCTCCACCCGGCTCGGGCAGGACAAGGTACGCCTGCGCTTGCCCGGCGACGGGCGGGACATGCTGGCCCGCACCGCCGATCTCCTCGCCGCGTGCACGGACGGCGTGGTCATCTCGTGCCGGGCTCCCGATGCGGGCGAAGAAACCCTAGCCCTGCCGGGCATCCGTTCCATCTCCGACGCGGAACCCGGCCTCGGGCCGCTCGGCGGGGTATGGTCCGCACTCCGGGAACTCCGGCAACCGATCCTCGTGCTCTCGTGCGATCTGCCGTTCATGGACGTGCCCACGCTGCGCCGCCTCATCGACGCCCGCGGCACCCGCCCTCCCGAAGCGCTCATGACGACGTTCCAGCAAGCGGAAACGGGATTCATCGAAGCGCTCGTCTCCATCTACGAACCGACCTGCCTGCCCCTTTTCGAAGAGGCCCGCGCCCGCAACCTCCGGCAGCTCAACCTCGTGATCCCCGAAAAGCTGCACTCACGCGTCGTCTATACCCGGGCCGAGGCCCTGCCCTTCTTCAACATCAATTTCCCGGACGAACTCGAGCAGGCCAGACGCATGGCCGAGGCCGCACGTGAACAAAGGCACAGCACGGCTTGCCACGCCAGCGAGGAGGGGATACGGTGAAGGCTTCTCCCCACCGCGCCGCCCCTTGCGGCGCACAACCACCGGGCAGTTCCATGAACGCAATCCCACCCTTCGCCCATCTGTGCGAACCCGCCGCTTCGCTGGAAGACGGCCACGGCAGGACCGTCCGCTACATCCGCCTCTCTGTTACCGACCGCTGCAACCTGCGCTGCACCTACTGCCGCAGCGGCATGGAGACGTTCATTCCCCACGAATCCGTCCTGCGCTATGAGGAGATGGAACAGCTTGTGGACATGGCGATGGACATGGGCGTGGAAAAAGTCCGGCTGACGGGCGGCGAGCCCTTCGCGCGCAAAGGATTCGCCGATTTCCTCGAACGCCTGCGGGCCGCGCACCCCGCCCTCGACATCCGCGTGACCACCAACGGGACGCTGATCGGCCCCCATATCCAAACATTGAAAGCCATAGGCCTGAACGCGGTGAACCTGTCCCTCGACACGTTCGACAGGGACAAGTTCGAACAGATCACGGGCCGCGATCTGTTCGGCAAGGTCCGGGAAAACATGGACGCCCTTCTCGACGCGGGTATCCCCTTCAAGCTCAACGCGGTCGCCATGCGCGGCTTCAACGACGACGAGCTGCCCGCCTTTATCGACTACGCCATGCGCCACCCCATCGACGTGCGGTTCATCGAATTCATGCCGATGGGCGAAGGCACGCGCTGGTCGGACAGCTGTTTCTGGTCGGCCCCGGATATCCTTGACGCCGTCAAGGGGCTCGTCGCCGTCGTCCCCGTGGAGCAGGAGCAGCGCAATGGAGGCCCCGCCCGGCTCTATACGCTTTCAGGCCCGGACGGCCCCGGCCTCGGGCGCCTCGGCCTGATCTCCCCGCTTTCCAGCCATTTCTGCTCGTCCTGTAACCGGCTTCGGATCACGTCCGACGGAGCGCTGAGGACATGCCTGTTCGACGACCGGGAATACCGGCTCCGCAATGCCCTGCGGCATCCCAAGCTCGGCATCGAAGCCGTCCGCCGCATCGTCACCCTCGCCACCCGAGACAAGCCCATCGGGGCGCGGCTCCTTGAGCGCCGCCACAACGCCGTGGCTCAGCGGCGCATGACCGCCATCGGCGGGTAGGGACGCTCTTGAGGAATTGGGGAGGGGGAGGAGAAACTTTCTGGAGAAAGTTTCTCCTCCCCCTCCCCAAACCCCACCCTCTCCTCTTCAAAGACTTTCGACTTTATCGAATCCCTGTTCGTAATCTTTCTTGGAGCCGCATTCCTTCTGAAGGAATGCGTATTTCAATGTTGAAAGGCTTCGGGCTGCATCGGCATTGAGACTGCGCCCGGGAAAAGACGCCTTTTTCCGCTGGCCCCGTTCAAAAAACAGACCCCCCTCGTCAAACCCAAAGAACACATTTTTCCGCCACAGGAAAAACGGTCGAGTGGGATTCGATAAAGGGAAAATCTTGGAAGAAAGTAGGGGAAGGTTGGAGGGGGCGAGGGAAACGTGGGGGTGCTCCCCCCTTCTTCAGAACGTTTCCCTCAACCCTCAAATCTTTAAGAGATTCCGGTGGATTATTCCCTTCGCAGCAGCAAGGGGATAAGCCGCCAAAACGCAAAGAACAGCGCGATGAGGTTCGCGGTCCACGCGGCGAGGAACGGGTGCAGGATGCCGCGCTGCCCAAGCGTCGTGCCGAGGGTATACACCGCGAAGTACAGGAACGTGCACAGCAGCGCGACGGTTACGGCGATATAGATGTTGTCCTTCCACGAGACGATGGCCGTCGCCACGAAGGCCATGACCAGAATCGACGCCGCATAGGCCAGCTTGGCGTGCCACGCCGTACGGAGCGCCTCCACGTTGGAACCGGAAGATTTCAACTGGCTGATGGCGTCCCCAAGCTGCCAGAGCGGCAACTGCTGGGGCTTCGTGCCCGTACTGACGAGCCGGAAGGTTTCGGGATCCTGCCTGAGCGGGAGGACGAAATCCGGCTCTTGCTCCTGCGTGAAGGTGTCGGGCGTGTAGACGTGCACATCCTGCAAGGCCCAGTGGTTGGGCTCGGCGGCGAACGTGGACGCCTGCACGATGCGCTTGATGCTCAGGCCGTCGTCGGACAGTTCATACCCGGAAAAGCCTGTGCCGTGCGCCTGGGGATCAAGCGTGCCGAGCGAGACGATCCAGTCCCCGTCCGTAAACCAGACATCCTTCAGCACCGTTGCCGCGAGGTTCTTCTTGCGGACCTCTTCCTGCCAGATGCGGGCGGACTCGCGTTCCCCGGCAACGCCCAGATACTCGGAGAAACCAAGCTGGACGCCTCCCCAGAAAATGCCGCAAAGGATCATGGAGTTCGCCACCACGCCGAGGGAGATGCCCCCGGCCTGCAACGCCGTCAGCTCGCGGCTGCGAGCCATGATGCACAGTTGGATGACCGTGGACAGCAGGAAGATCACCGGCAGGATCTGCGAAATCACGAGCGGCATCTTCACGACGAAGTAGGTGAGCACCATGCCCACGGACAGCCCGGCCTCGATGAAGTTGTCGAGACGCTCGAACAGGTCCGTGAGCACATACAGGCCGATGCCGACGGCAAGGGTCGGCAGCAGGATCATCGCGTTGTTTTTGGTCAGATAGCGGAAAAGCAAGCTCATGACGTCCTCCGTGTCCGCAGGTTGCGGAAGAAGGTCGCCACATGCGGCGTTCGCTCATGCGCCGTCAGCCATAGCCCGTAGATGCCGAGGCATAGGAACAGGATGTTCGGGACCCATAACCCTATGGAGGGGGGGATGGCCCCGGACTCGCCCGTACTGAACCCAAGCGACATCAGGCTGTAATACACGAAGAACATGGCAAGGGCCAACATGAGCCCCGTCTGCCTGTGCAGCCCCTCAAAGGCCGAAGCCAGCGGCAACACGAAGAGGGTCAGGGCGATGCACGCCACCGGATAGGCCCAGCGCTTGTGGCGCTCCACCTCCAGCTTGTTGGCGTAGTTGGCGTCCACTTTAAGCGCTTCCTCCCGCGTGATGCTGGAGAGCTTGCTCCATGACATCTCGCGGGGCCGCACATCTCCGAGATCAAGACTCTTGAAGAGGGAATCCAGCGGCAGCCGCACTTTGTATTCGTCGAAGGCCAGCACCGAGGAACCCTTCTTATCCGTGGTGTAGATCTTGCCGTCCTCAAGCAGGAATACCAGCTCGCCGCGTTCGGTATCGGTATCGAAGCGCCCTTCCGGGGCGAGGATGGTCATGTGGCGCTCGGGGTGCGAACGGTCGTCCACCAGAACCTGCGACATATCCCCGTCACCGGGGTTCACCTGCCGGGCGAAAAGCACCAGATTGGGGAAGTCCGTATTGAAGACGCCGGGCTGCACCACGACACGGGCGCGGGTATTGGCGATTTCAAGGATCGTTTCCCGGAAATGCCCCATGCCCCACGCCAGCCAATGCAGGGATACCCAGAGCGTCAGCAACATGCAGATCACACTGAACAGGAGCGGCGCGGGAAGCATCTGATAGATGTTGATTCCCCCCGCACGCAGGGCGACCAGCTCGCGGTCCGTGCTCATGCGCAGGAAGGTCAGGAAGACGCTGAGCATACAGGCGATGGGAATCACCAGCATGAGGAACAGCGGGGTCATATAGCCGAACAGCAGAACGGTATCCAAGATGCCGAGATCCAGCCCCAGAAACAGTTCCCGCATCTGCACCGCCCGGCTGATGAGGATGAGCGTCAGCAGCACCCCCACGGCGAGAACGAACAGGTTGGCGATTTCTTTAAATATCTGTCTCTGAAGAAGCGAAGGCATCGGGCAACGTCCTGTAAGGATGCGAAGTTAGCGTTTGCACGGGGCGGAAGGCTCCTGTCCTTTTTCGGAAAAAAGGCGGGCAAGCTGAGCCGCGTCCAGCGGCGTCAGATTGAAGCGCATACCCGCTTCGTCAAGCAGGGAGGAAAGCGGCGCATCTGGGCGGCGGCAGCGTTCTTCCTGCACATATTCCAAAGCGCGGCGGACCAGTTCGCCGTGTTCGATGAGCGTCATGGGACACCTCCGTGATTAGAACGCGGTGCTATCACCGGGCTTCATGGAGATAAGGCGGACATCGGGAGCCACGGACGCCAGATGCGACGCAAAGGCCGAGGTGTCCTTCGCAAGGACCGGGAATGTCCCCCAGTGCATGGGGATCACGGCCTTGGGCTTGAGCAGACGCGCGGCATGGGCGGCCTGCAACCCGTCCATCGTGAAGAAGCCGCCCACGGGCAGCAGCGCCAGATCCAGCGGATACAGCGAACCTATCAGCTCCATCGAGGAGAAGAGGCCGGTATCGCCCGCATGATAGAAGGCAAAGCCGTCCGGCATGGTCACGACGTACCCTGTGGGGGCCCCGGATTCCGAAGTATGGAACGCCTGCGTCATGGTGACCCGGACACCCTTCACTTCGATGGTGCCCCCGATATTGAAGCCGATCCCGGCGGGAATGCTGGCTTGCGGCATCCCGGCGTCGATCAGGCGTTCGGCCGTACCGACGATGCAGCCGCAGGTTGCGCCGCTGCTTTTGCAGATCGCCACGGCGTCACCCGTATGATCGCCGTGATCGTGAGTGACGAGCACCAAATCCGGCTTCCCGGCCTCATTCCACGTCACGGGGCAGGAAGGGTTATGCGTGAAGAAGGGATCTATGAAAACAGTCACGTCGCCGCAAGAAACCTTAAAATTGGAATGACCGTACCAAGTAACGGAAACGCTCATGGAATACTCCTTAAGATAAAGAAAAAGAAGGGGAAGCGTAACAAACGGATGGACACAAAAACACGGCTCCGACACCAAACGAGCCGCAGCACGCTCCCGATACCGGAGCATACAGCTTGACAGGACGCGGCACAAGAGCTAGCTTCCCAACTCTGTAGTGTCCCCTTCCGGGGAAACTCCGCGCCCGTAGCTCAGTCGGATAGAGCGTTAGCCTCCGGAGCTAAAGGCCGTGCGTTCGAATCGCGCCGGGCGCACCAGCAAAAAAAAGGAACCCACCGGCCTAGCCGGTGGTTCTTCATATGCGCCTGTAAGGCTCTGTTACCAGCAGCGCCCTAACAGGCGCATAGCGAATCTGGCGTCGGCATTTCTGTTACTTGCGGCCCGTAAACGGGCTACCCGGGTAGGGAAGGCAAAGCTGCGTACCCAGTTTATCCTCTTCCAGCTGTTTCTTTATGTAATCCCTAATCTTCTCTTTGTTCTTGCCTACCGTATCCACGTAGTAGCCCCGGCACCAGAATTCACGATTGCGGCATTTGAACTTCAGATCGCCAAATCGTTCATACAGCATCAGGCTGCTTTTACCCTTCAGATACCCCATAAATCCAGACACGCTCATCTTGGGCGGTATCTCCAGCAGCATATGTACATGATCCGGGCAGCATTCCGCTTCGAAAATTGTCACACCTTTCCATTCACAAAGCCTGCGCAATATCTCGCCGATCTCACGCTTCTTTTCCCCATAGAAAACCTGTCTGCGATATTTGGGGGCAAATACCACATGGTATTTGCAGTTCCATTTTGTGTGGGCTAAACTTTGAACGTCACTCATTGTGACCTCCTTTTGATTTGTTGCCGCTTGCAGTTGCCAGACCGCAAGCTTTACTAACAAATCAAAAGGAGTTTTTATAACATATACAAAGCTGTAAGCTTTTCGGAACCTCCCGCCTAGCGGGAGGTTTTCTTTCTATACAATGAAGGAATTGGATTTGTTATCCAATTCCTTTTTTTATGGTCAAGCGCGCTTTTGGATACCGTCCCGCTTCTTCGCCCCCCTCCTCACCTGTCTACATTCCTATCAAACTGTCCCCGATTCCGCCCTTTTTAATCTCGCAAGACCCGCTAGCCCTAGCCAAACCTCAATATTTCTTTACCGTTCAAAAAATCATATGCCGTAAAAAAATGGTTGATCCGCTCAACGCATAAAAACGTTAGCTCATTGCCAGCGTACATGCTGCAATGAGCCAACGTTTTTTCTGCAATCGACAAATTGAGGAGTCTAACCGAGCAATTTCTCAATGGAATAATACGCTTTACCATAAACGCCTTCTTCGCTTCAGCGATCAAGGATACATCGTTCGCCAGAACGTATACGGTTCCGGCCATAGCCTTGGCCACCTGAACCGAGCCCTTGAGCCCGATGGAACTTCTCGTGCTGGCCACGGCCTGCCATGTGTGGGCTGCGACGCCTACCGACTATGCGCAGCCCCACAGCATGGAAGTGGTATATTAAGACGCTTCCAAAGAGACTATAATTCCACACTACTCGGCGAACGCCCGAAGTACCAAATCTCGGCCTCGGCGGGAACGATGTTAGGCGCCTGACCGCCGTTGGTGATGACACAGTGCAGCCTGTTCTGATCCACCATGTGTTCCCGGAGGTAGTTGGCCCCGACGTTCATCAGCTCCACCGCGTCGAGGGCGCTGCGTCCGGCCTCCGGCGAGGCCCCGGCGTGAGCCGAGCGACCGGTAAAATGGAATTTCGCGGGAAACAGCGCTGTCATAGTGCTGTCGATGACGATGCTGACATCCCAAGGATGCCAAGTAATGGATATATCCTTCCCGTCAAAATAGCCGAGCTTGGCCATTTCGGCCTTGCCCGTGAGCTGCTCTTCCGTAGGGCAGCCGTAGTAGCGCACCCTGCCGCTTTTGCCTTCGGCAGACAAGGCTTCTTTGACGGCGCAAGCCGCCAACATGCTGTAGACGCCCAAGAGGTTATGCCCGCCGCCGTGCCCGGGCGCACCCTCGCAAACAGGCTCCTTGGCGGCTGAAATAGTCTGGGAGAGCCCCCCCCAACGCGTCGTACTCGCGAGAATGCCTATTACAGGCCCCCCGGAGCCCCACTCGGCCATAAAGGCGGTGGACATACCCTCCTTTTGAGTGACGGAGCCCCCGCCTCTTCAGAAAATCCATCTGAAGGCGAACGTCCTCATATTCTTTAATAGGCGAACTCCGGGTTATTCCAATGGATAAGCGCCAATTCGTCGAAAGGCTTATGATTAGCGTCTATCCACTCAAGTATCATGTTTTTTCTTATATTCAGACACGTTACTTGATAATATTTTTTTGTAGAAAAAGATTGCAATAGCAATACTCACGAAGACCGCGATAAGCGTCGAGGCAAAACCGGGAATGAAGCCTTTACGCACGCCAATGGCAAGGAACAGGCAAAGGGCGAGGATGATGGGGGCCAGCTTGAACTTGGACGTGGCGAACTGCACGAAGATCGCACTAAACAGGGCGGGCAGCAAGAGTTGAAGCGCCTTAACGACAAACTCGGGCTGCTGCTGGAGCACCTGCCCGCCCGCAAAGATCCCCGCAGCAAGGATGATGGAGACGGCCATGCCCAGCGTGGCGACAATGCTTCCCTTATCCGTCCCCGACTCCACTCCGGCAGCCTTTTGTGTAATCATGGCGCAGGGGATGCGGAGATTGTTGATATTGCAGGAAACGAAGGCCATGTATGTCCCAGCGAAGCCGACGATCAGGAAATAGGAAATGGGCTCCACAAATCAAACCACTCCAACGGCACTCGTGATGGCCAAAAAGCCGCTGAGAATGGCCGAAGCCGGAGGCATGAGTCCGAAGACGAGGCGAGTACCAGCGCGGGAGAGAAACAGAGGAGCAGCCCCGCCCCGTTGGTGATGCGCCCCCACTTGATGATGAAGGGCAGGTACTCTTTTTCGTATATGGCATGATTGTCGCTCATGATGCATCCTTATTGTCGAGTGCTACAGGGGCGGAACCACAGGGCGGGACGCCTAGGGCCAGACCACGGCGACGAGCATGCCGCCGAACAGGGAGAAAAAGAGGGATCATTCACGCAACCATCTGAGATTCTTTTTGTCCGCAATCATGTTGAGCATCAGCATGATCACGCCGCCCGAAATGCAGGATACTATATTCTTGTCCAGCGTGATGAGATACCCCGTACTGAAGGAGCCGAACGTAGCTAGGATGGCCCCGGAAGCGATGACGCCCATGAGCTTGGTGTCGCTGCCGGAAAATTTTTTCTACATCTTCTCCATCTTGTCCGCACTGACGGTAGCGAAGACGATCCAACCCAACGCCCCGAGGGCATGGTCCATACGGCATTGGCAAAAGCGAGCCCGGTCATGGGATCCTTGCCGAGAGTAACGCCCACGGCCTGCGTACCGAAACCGGCCGCCATCATTTCGTACATGGCCGATCCGATGAAGGACAACCGCGTCCACGAGATGGGCCCACCCAAGCAAACCAGCAAGGCGATCATCGCGCTGAGCACAACCAGAGAGGGGCCGAGCGCGGTGATGACGCTGCTCTTGATGGCGTCGTTCATCTGCTCACGGGTCAGGCCCATTTCAAGGCCCGTGGAGTTAGAATTTTTTACTGAAAATGAACGCTTGAACCAATACCACAGCCAGCTCCGCCGCCCCCACATTGCCAGACGATTTCCAAATAGTTCGTTCCTTCCATAACTCGCAGGATGTGGTTAAAAAAACGTTCCATTCAAGAGGCCGACCTGACGCCACAGCAAAAGGGCCTCCCAATTTCCCAAGCCCAGTCAACAGCTGTAGGGTACCCATATACAAACTACACAGTATCAAACGCATGCGGACTTTTAAAACCGTACGGTACGTTAGACCATAACAAGAAGATAAAGGAGAAAGGAGCTTTCAAAAGATAAGGCTGAACTTTACTCTGATGAGAAAACAGAGAGAGGAGAGAGAGAGAGAGAGAGAGAGAGAGAGAGAGAATGATATTATACAATAAAAAATATGATGGACGATACATTGAAAGACTGAGACACACTCGACCTCTTTCTATATGGGCCGCCTCATTCCTAAAAATACGGCGGATGGAGTAACGCTTCCACCCGCCGATCTGCTAAGAAACAACAGCCCTTCATCAGCTATCCCGGTTATTCTTCCTTCAGCTGCCTTCCCATGAGGGCCTGTACAGCTTCGCGGGGCGCGAACCCCTCATACAAGACGCTGTACATGGTGCCGGTCACGGGCATGTCCACGCCGAGGCGCTGCGCCAGCCGGTGCACGGCCTGCGTGGTCTTGACCCCTTCGGCCACCATGCACATGGATGAGGCGATGTCTTCCAGGCTCTCACCGGCCCCGAGGCGCAGCCCGACCTGACGGTTGCGGGACAGATCGCCCGAACAGGTGAGCATGAGGTCCCCGAGCCCGGAAAGCCCCATGAACGTCGACGCCCGAGCCCCAAGCGCCACACCAAGGCGGCTGGTTTCCGCAAGGCCGCGCGTGACCAGCGCCGCCCTAGCGTTCAGCCCGAAGCCGAGGCCGTCACTGAGGCCCGCGGCGATGGCGATGACGTTCTTGATCGCGCCGCCAAGCTCCACGCCCGGCACGTCCGTACTGGAATAGGATCGGAACCACGGCGTGGCGAACACTTCCCTCAGCCGCGCCCCAAGCCGCTCGTCGCGGCAGCCGAGCACCACTGCCGTGGGCTTGCAGGTCGCCACCTCAAGGGCGAACGACGGCCCGGAAAGGACGGCGTAGCGGTCCACGAATCCGGGCAGCTCTTCCCGGACCATGCGCTCCACCGTAACCAGCTCGGAAACTTCGATTCCTTTTGCCGTATTGACAAGAACGCAGTCCGGGGGCACAACGCCCGCCAACCGGCGAAGCGTCCCCCGCATGGCTTGGCAAGGGACCGACAGGACCAGAATGGAGACGCCCGCCAGCACTTCCGCCTGTTCCGGACCGCCCGTGTCCCCGGCAACAGCCCGGATGCCCGGATGCAGCGGTACGCCCCGCAGGTAACGCGGGTTCTCATGGTGCGCGTTGATGTGCGCGGCCTGCTCCGCATCCCGTAACAGCAGCGCCACCGAATGCCCGGCATGGGCCAACAGATGGGCCAGCGCCGTCCCCCAGCTTCCGCCCCCGAGAACCGCTATCGAAGTTTTGCCTGACATACACTCTCCCGTGGAAAAATCGGTGGAAAACCGCCGGAACGGGCCGCTTGCTCCGGCTTGCGGCCCGGGCGGATTCAACATACAATGCCCGTTATCGTTTCCTAAAATCATCCTATGAGGCTTTTACCATGTATCGCAATACAAAAAACGTTCCTTACTATGTGTTCGGGCGGGGATCTCTGGCTCAGCTCGGCGACTTGCTGAAACCCCGCCGCGAAGCCGTGGACGGTCCGGTCGTCTATTTCGTCGACCACTTCTTCCGCGATCATGAACTGATCGGCCGTCTGCCCATGGAAAAGGGCGACCAGCTCCATTTCGTCGACTCCAGTTCCGAGCCGGAAGTCACCCGCATCGACGCCTTCAAGGAAGCCGTATCCGCCGCCGACAGCCGCACCCCCTGCTGCGTCGTGGGCATCGGCGGAGGGAACGCCCTCGACACCGCCAAGGCCGTCGCCAACCTGCTCACCAACCCCGGCAAGGCCGAAGACTATCAGGGCTGGGAACTCGTCAAGAATCCCGCCGTCTACAAGATCGGCATCCCGACCCTTTCCGGCACGGGCTCCGAGTGCTCCCGCACCTGTGTCCTTACCAACATCCCCAAAAATCTCAAACTGGGCATGAACAGCGACTACACGGTCTATGATCAGCTCCTGCTCGATCCCGACCTGCTCGCCACCGTTCCCCGCGACCAGTATTTCTACACCGGCATCGATACCTTCATGCACTGCGTCGAATCGCTTCAGGGCAGCTACCGCAACGCCATCATCGACGCCTTCTCCGTACGCGCCGTGCAGCTCTGCGAGGAAATTTTCCTCTCCGACGACATGATGAGCGAGGATAACCGAGAAAAGATGATGATCGCCTCCTACATCGGCGGCATGGCCGCCGGGAACGTGGGCGTCATCCATCCCTTCTCCGCCGGGCTCGGCGTCGTCCTACATGTGGCCCACGGCCTCGGCAACTGCCTCGCCCTGAACGTCCTTGGGGACATCTACCCCAAAGAATACAAGCAGTTCCGCACCATGATCGAACGGCAGGGCGTCAACCTGCCCTCCGGCATCTGCAAGGATCTCACCGAAGAGCAGTACGAAGGCCTCTATCGCGGCTGCATCGTCCACGAAAAGCCCCTCACCAATGCCCTCGGCCCCGACTTCAAGCAGATCCTCACCAGAGAAAACCTCATCGAACGTTACAAGAGCATCTAGCGGGGGCGCCTCCGGCGGACTTGTGCCCGCGAGGGACCATGCGGCCCCTTGACCCGCTAAGCGGGGAGACGGAGGCCCCTCCGCAGCGCCAATTGTCCCGAAAAACATAAGGGAACCCGAAGCGGCTATACCGTTTCAGGTTCCGCACTGGGCAATCAGAGACAGGACATCTTATGGACATCAAAGTCAATTTCAGCGGACGTGCGATCAAGTACACCGAAGACGAGATCGCTGTAGTCGTGGAAGCCATGCGGAACGCGGAACCGCTGACGCAGGGCAAGCATCTGCAAGCCTTCCAGAAGGCGTTCGGCGAGTACATCGGGGCCGAGCATTGCTTTGCGGTGATGAACGGCGTGTCCGCGCTTGAGCTTTCCGCGCAGCTCTGCAACTTCAAGCCCGGCGATGAAGTCGTCATCCCCTCGCACACCTTCACCGCCTCGGCCTACCCCTACGCCAAGAAGGGCGCGAAGCTCGTCTGGGCGGACGTCGATCCCGTCACGCACGTGGTCAACGCCGAAACCATCGAAAAGTGCATCACGCCCAGAACGAAAGCCATCGTCGTCGTGCACCTGTACGGCTACGTGGCGGACATGCCCGCGATCATGGAAGTGGCGAAGCGGCATAACGTGCTCGTCATCGAGGACGCGGCCCAGTCCATCGGCGCGGACGTCGACGGCATCAAGTCCGGCGCGTGGGGCGACATGGCAATCTTTTCGTTCCATTCCCACAAGAACCTCACCACGCTCGGCGAGGGCGGCATGCTGGTCGTCAAAGACCCGAAGCTCGCCGCGCTGGTTCCCGCCCTGCGCCACAACGGGCACTGCGGCTATCCCGAGCCCCGGCCCAACTACTGGACCCCCGCGATGGGCAATGTGGACATGCCCATGCTCGACGGCGACATGCTCTGGCCGAACAACTACTGCCTCGGCGAAATCGAGTGCGCCCTCGGCGTCAAGATGCTTGAGCGCATCGACCGGATCAACGCCGAAAAGCGCGCCCGGGCCATCCGTTTCATCGACGCGCTCAAGGATTACCCCGAGCTGGAGTTCCTCCGCGAGGACACCACCCGCCACAACTACCACCTGCTCGCGGGCTGCATGAAAAACGGCAAGCGCGACGCCTTCATGCACGCCATTTCCGAAGAAAAGGGCATCAAGTGCGTGGTGCAGTATATCCCGCTCGACCGCTACGATTTCTACAAGAAGCTCGGACTCGGGGAAGCCAACTGCCCCAACGCCGACGCCTTCTTCGACGGCCAGATCTCCTTCCCCTTCCAGCACTGGCTCAGCGAAGAGGACTTCGACTACATGCTGAAGTCCACCCGCGAAGTGTTGGAAAGCTTGAGGCAGGAAGAGGAATTGTGAGAAGATTGGAGGGGGCGGGAGGGCCTTTCTGAAGAAAGCCCCTCCTTCCCCCT
>ENA-ORSX01001272-ORSX01001272.1-human-gut-metagenome-genome-assembly--contig:-NODE-1272-length-19085-cov-5.353967_pt1 | contig 19085 bp, 18 predicted proteins | sample MGYA00241904_ERZ509172 | MGnify/ENA primary metagenome ERZ509172 (study PRJEB26280, sample SAMEA2338795) | human gut metagenome | biome: human gut; feature: human-associated habitat; material: faeces...
GTACCTCCTCAATCATCTGATGGGCGGCCTTGGATACGGATTCCATGGTCATGGCAGAGAAGAGGAATGTCAGCATTCCGCCGATGAAAAGTCCTACAATGACATGCGCGTTAAGGATGTCAATGGTGGTGAGCTTTACTGCCTCAGCATAGGAAACAAACAGGGCCAGAGCTGTAAGGGCAGCAGAGCCGATGGCAAACCCTTTGCCGATGGCAGCGGTTGTATTGCCAACAGAGTCCAGCTTGTCAGTTATATCCCTGACGTTTTTGTCCAGACCGGCCATCTCGGCGATTCCGCCTGCATTGTCAGCGATGGGACCGTAAGCGTCAATGGCTACGGTGATTCCGGTGGTGGACAGCATGCCTACGGCTGCCAGGGCAATTCCGTAAAGCCCCATAAGTTTGTTGGAAATCAGAACGCCCACACATACCAGCAGGATGGGAACTGCGGTTGACTGCATTCCCACTGCAAGGCCGCTGATAATGGTGGTGGCGGAGCCGGTTTCAGACTGCTCGGCAATCTTTTTGACAAAACGGTAATCGCCGGATGTATATATCTCAGTGACAGCTCCAATCAGCACGCCTACCAATAAACCTGTAATGATGGTAAAGGCTGCCATGAAATTGCCGAAAAATATGCGGCTGAGGATAAGGGCGCAGACCACTACCAAAGCGGTTGCGCTGTACTCGCCTGTTTTTAATGCCTTGTGCGGATCGGAATTGCCGATGCTTTTGACTAACAGGGAGCCTATGATTGCGGCAATGATACCGCATGCTGACAGCACCAGCGGAAAAACGATGCCAGCTTCCTGATAGAACACCAGCCCCAGTGTCAGAGCTGAAATCAGGGAACCCACATAGGATTCAAACAGATCGGCACCCATACCGGCCACATCGCCTACATTGTCGCCTACGTTGTCTGCGATAACAGCTGGGTTACGGGGATCGTCCTCGGGGATGCCGGCCTCTACCTTGCCTACCAGGTCAGCGCCAACGTCAGCTGCCTTGGTGTAAATGCCTCCGCCCACACGGGCAAAAAGTGCGATGGAAGAAGCGCCCAGGCTGAAGCCTGATAAAACGGATACGTCTCTTGTAAGTATGTAGAGAACACCTACGCCCAGCAGGCCTAAGCCTACCACGGCCATTCCCATAACGCTTCCGCCGGAGAATGCAAGGGCCAGTGCGCGGTGCATGCCGGACGTACGGGCAGCATTAGCGGTACGGCTGTTGGCGCGGATGGCAGCGTTCATGCCCAGATAACCGGCCATGGTGGAAAATCCGCTTCCCACAAGGAAACATCCGGCTGTAATCCAGTTCCGTGTTCCGAAACCGATGACAAAGAATAACACAGCTACAAAAACGACCAGTATGCGGTACTCAGAAGCCAGAAATGCATTGGCGCCCTCTGCGATTGCGTCAGCAATCTCACGCATCTTGTCAGTGCCTGGATCCTCCTTGACGACCTGCTGTCTTAGAATGACGGCAAACAGGAGTCCAAGCAGCCCCACTACTGGGACTAAGAATAACATTTGTTCCATAATACCCTCCTAAATGATTGGTTAAGATAAGATCTTCTTAATGGGATTGTAACAGAGTTACTGGGATTTTTCAACAAAAAATATTAGAATACCTTAAAATAATTGTAAAGCAAACAGTATCTTTGAGATACTATAGCACTACCAGGTGCCTATCCCACTTAAAAGTGCGTTCTTGTGGGTGAGCAGTGCGCATTTTATAATACTGGTATAAGAAATAAGTAAAAGGAAGGATGGGAATTATGATGAATAAAGTTGTGGATTTTTTACAGGCAAATCCGGTGCAGTATCTGGGGACAATAGGCAGGGATGGGAAAGCAAAGTGCCGTCCCTTTATGTTCTGTTTTGAGAAGGATGGAAAGCTGTGGTTCTGTACCAACAACCAGAAGGATGTGTACAAGGACATGCAGGCTAATCCGGAGGTGGAAGTATCTGTTTCTGATCCCGCTTATGCGTGGCTTCGTCTCCATGGAAGGGCGGTTTTTGAAGATAATATGGAGGTAAAGGAAGCCTGCATGGCCAATTCGATTGTGAAAGGCCAGTATAATACAGCCGACAATCCCATTTTTGTTGTTTTTTACCTGGAGAATCCCCACGGTGTGATTGCTGATTTTTCCGGCAACCCGCCTTATGAATTTTAAGGCCACAATGAAGGAAGGATACAGAGCAGAAATATTTGAAATTGTATTGACTAAAAATTCCCGGCGCCAATATGGGCCGGGAATTTTTTTGCGCCTTTTGGCGGGAGCGGAATAAGAATTGCGGAGGTGAAATATTGCGGTAAAATATTTCCCATATTGGTTATTGATGTAAACAGAAATTTGGTATATGATTAAGAAATGATGACACCTTGTACACGTTGAGAAAAAGATTAAAAAGGGGTTTTTGTACGGCGGGCAGGGGTGGGAAACGGCAGGTACATAAGGGTGAGATGGAACATAGCTCCGGAAACAATATCATTGGTTATTCTGGGAATCATATGGGTGTATTCCAGGAAAGGCAGTCATCTGCCAAGTCTGAAAAACAGGATGTTCCAGGAGTGTCTGACTGTTACCTTTGCGGCCATGCTGAGCAATATACTGTCCACCTTTATGCTGAGCGGTTATATCCTTGTGCCTGTCTGGGTTACATGGGCAATCACCACCATATACTTTATACTGACGCCTCTTATGGGGATGGTGTATTATCTTTATGCGGTTTCCGTTATATATGAAGAAAGGCCCCAGCTTAACCGCATGATTCTGTTAGGCGGAATTCCGGGGGCTGTCTATACATTGCTGGTACTGTCCAATTTTTTCACAAAATGTCTGTTTGATATCACTGCAAATCAGGGCTATGAGCAGGGCAGCCTGATTTTTATAACCTATCTTATTTTTTATGCGTACTGCGCGTGCTGCATTGTCATTGCGGTCAGGAACAGACGCTCCATAGACCGCCATATTTATCACATATTGGCCACATTTCCTGTTTTGGCTGTTCTTGTAATATTTTTCCAGCAGATGTACCCCAATATCATATTGTCCGGTTCCGCTGCCACCTGTGCATTGCTGATTATTTACCTGCATCTCCAGAACCGTCAGATATCCCTGGACTATCTCACCAATGTACCCAACCGTCAGGAACTCCTTAACATGCTGGACCTTCTTCTGAGAAGGTATCCGGATAAGGATTTCACGCTGTTAGTGGTTTCCATACGTGATTTCAGACAGATTAATAATATCTGCGGACAGCACAGAGGAGATGCTTTTTTAAAGCAGGTATGCGCCTTTTTGTGCAGTGTGGGTCCCAAGGAAAATGTCTACCGGTACAGCGGGGACGAGTTTGCGCTTTTGTTTATCAATGACAGAGGGGAACGCGTCCGGCAGTGCGTCCTAGACATAGAGGCCCGGATGAGACAGCCGTGGCAGAACCAGGATTACCAGTTCAAGCTTCCGGTAGTGATGGGAATTATACGGCGCTCGGAGTATGTGAAGACTTTGGAGGAAGCGGTCAGTTATATCGAATACGCGGTATCCCAGGCCAAGACTGGCAGATATGGACAGGTTTGTTATTGTGACCAGGAGATGCTGGAAAAGCTGGAGCGGAGGAAGAAAATCATCAGGATTCTGAAAGGACAGCTTTCCAATCACAGCGTGGAGATGTATTACCAGCCCATTTACTCCGTGGGAACAGGGCAGTTCCTGTATGCGGAGTCCCTGATGCGCATGAATCATACCTCCATAGGTCCGGTCTATCCAAATGAATTCATACCCATTGCGGAGGAGACAGGCCTTATTATTGAACTCACGTATGTAATACTGGATGAAGTCTGTAAATATATTAACCGGCTGATTGAAAAAGGACTGCCCATGGAGGCCATCCATGTGAACTTTTCCGCCATCCAGTTTTCCCAGCCGGATTTGTCCCGGAAAGTGCTGGAGATTATACAGCGAAACGGTACGCCTATGTCCGCCGTTAAAATCGAGTTTACAGAGAGTACACTGGCAGAGAACCCGCAGGTGGTAACGGATTTTGCCTTGGAGATGAGAAAACATGGGATTGAAATGGGACTGGATGACTTTGGGACAGGCTACTCCAATATTGCCACGGTGATCCGCATCCCGTTTGGAACCATTAAACTGGATAAAAGCCTGGTATGGGCGTCCATAGATAATCCCACCTCGGCCCTGACCATAAGACATCTGGTGCATGCCTTCAGGGACCTGGGAATGACCGTGATTGCCGAGGGCGTGGAAACGGAAAGCCAGAGACAGCTGGTTGAGGATATAGGAGTGGAACAGATACAGGGATACTATTATTCCAAGCCCTTGTCCATGGAGGAGATGGAGGAGTTTCTTAAAATAAACAGAGACGGTTCCGCTGGGGGAGGGGAGTAAATACATTGCGTTATCCGTGTATAGCTGATATAATTATGTGATAATGGATACAAAATAAAAAGAGTCGTAAAAGAAGCTGAAAGGAGGTATGCAGGGAAAACTGCATACATTATATATGAAAAATATTAGTCCGATTAAAATGTGGTCTGCCAGGGAGCAGGTGGTCAATTCCCTCAGGGAGGCAATACTTACAAGTGAGCTAAAGGCAGGAGAGAGACTGGTTTTAAGCGATTTGTCAGCCCGCCTGGGAGTCTCTGTCACTCCAATCAGAGAGGCTCTGCAGAGTTTGGAAAGGGAAGGTTTGGTCCAATTGATGCCTCATAAGGAGGCTGTTGTGGTGGGAATCGACCGCAAATATGTCACTGATTACTATGTGACCAGAGCGATACTGGAAAGCGAGGCAGCTGCCATGGCCTGCGATGCAAAGGACATGACTGTTCTGCTCGGCCATTTAAAAAGGATGGAACAGGTCATAGAGGAGGAGCGTTATCAGGATTACGCTGATGCAAATTATGAGTTACATGAAGCAATCTGGATTCTGGCTGATAATGAAAGGATGGAAGGAATCCTGAAGACACTTTTTATATCCAATTCCCTGGCCAGAAATACCAGCCTTAAGGATAATGCCCTCGTATCATTTGGGGAGCACAAGGAGATTGTGAAGGCGATACAGATGAGAAATAAGCAGGATGCAAGGCAGAAGATGCATGCTCATATGATGCGAAGCCTCAGAGACACATTGTCTAAGTATGAAGAATAACAGGAAATTGTGAGGTTTGCTGCATAAAAGCGATAAATGGTATTGACATTTGTGCATAATACTAATATAATTTATACATAAATATTGGATACATTATATCATATAACATATATTTACAAAGTGTATCCAGTTTATGGGGCTATTAATGTATAACTAAGGAGGAAAAACAATGAAGAAGGGAAAGCACTTAGTAAGTCTGATTTTAGCAGCAGCCATGGCAGCAGGTCTGACAGCATGTGGGGGACAGACGGCACCGCAGACAACAGCAGCTTCAGAGGGGACGAAACAGGCAGAAGCAGCAGCGCCGGCCGAATCACAGGAGAAGGAAGAAGCGCCGGCAGGTAAGGCAGAGGTTACATTATCACTGAACCATGTGGGTGCTACCACCCATCCCTACCAATATGGTTCCGAACGGTTTGCAGAGCTGGTTTCAGAGAAAACAGGCGGCCGGATTGCAGTGGAGGTATACCCTGCTTCCCAGATTGCATCTGGTGCAAAGGCAATAGAATTTGTACAGATGGGTACCCTGGATATAGCTCTGGAGTCCACCATGGCTGCTGAGAACTTTATACCTGAGATAGGAGTTCTGAATCTTCCTTTCCTGTTTGAGAATGCGGACCAGGCATTTTCGGTACTGGACGGAGATGTGGGTAATGAACTGAGAGCAGCGGCCGAGGCCAAGGGTTTTAAGATTTTGTGCTGGATGTATAACGGTTTTAGGGATATCAGCAATTCGGTTAAACCTATAACCGCACCTGAGGATTTAAAGGGACTGAAAATACGTGTCCCGGAGAGCCAGGTATTCTTAAAGACATTTGAGACGCTGGGAGGAGTGCCCACCCCCATGGCCATATCTGAGGTTTTTACAGCCATGCAGCTGAAGACAGTTGACGGACAGGAGAATCCGTCCGCCATTTTTGTCAATAACAAATATAACGAGGTAAATGACTACTATTCTGTGACCCATCATATCTTCACGGCAGAGCCGTTAATCATGAGCCTGGATAAGTTTAATTCCTTCAGTGAGGAAGACCAGACCACATTATTGGAAGCAGCCCAGGAGGCAGCAGAATACCAGAGACAGCTGGCCATAGACAGTGCGGACCAGGAACTTCAGCAGATTAAGGATGCAGGTGTCAATGTGAACGTAGTGGAGGATATGAGTGATTTCAAGGCAGCTGTCCAGCCGGTATATGAGACATTCAAAGACCAGTACGGTGCTCTGATAGAGAAAATCCAGGAAGCAACAAAATAGGAGGAGTGTGATTTCATGGGCAATTGTGTGCTCAGAGTGATCCATATAGTGGATAAGTTCATGGAGGTGTTCTCTGCATTGATACTGGGAGGAATGACACTTTTCATATTTGCTCAGGTACTGGCCAGGTATGTATTTAAATCCCCCCTTGCCTGGTCTGAGGAAGGCGCCAGGTTTATGTTCATCTGGATGACCTTCATAGCGGGGTATGTGGGGGCAAGGAAGGGACAGCATATAGGGGTAGAACTGATTCAAAACCTGTTTCCCGAATCCATCAAGGCGGGTATGAAAGTGCTCTGTGATCTGATATCCATTGGATTTTTTATCTTGGTATTGTTTTACTGCTGTGCCCAATGGGATAAACTTAGTGCCCAGACATCGCCCGCGCTCAAGATTCCAATGGCTTTTGTCTATCTGGGAATGATGCTGGGATGTTTTGGAATGGCAGCAAGCTATTTTTTGCATATCTTTGAAGTGCTGAAGAAAAAAAGGGGGGAGGAGGCCTCATGACAGGATTATTGTTTGGAAGTTTTTTTGTACTTATGTTTCTGGGGGTTCCCATCGCTGTGGCTCTTGGACTTGCGGCGGTGATTGCGAGTGTGGCAGGTCCGAACTCGTCTTTGATCGTGACGGCCCAGTCCATGTTTAATGGAATTAACTCCTTTCCGCTTATGGCAATCCCTTTTTTTATCCTGGCAGGAAACATGATGGGAGAAGGCGGGATATCCAAGAAACTGGTTACATTTGTTAATTTACTATTCAGCCGTATTACAGGCGGCCTGGCCATGGTGGCCATAGGGGCATCTATGTTCTTTGCAGCCATATCCGGCTCATGTCCGGCTACCACAGCTGCCATAGGAGGAATCATGGTTCCCGAAATGAAGGACAGCGGCTATGAAAAGACCTTTGCAGCGGCTACTGTGGCGGCAGCGGGAACAGTGGGGCAGGTAATTCCACCCAGCATTCCCATGGTTACATACTGTGTTCTGGCCAACACATCAGTGAGCACACTGTTTCTGGCCGGCGTGGGACCGGGCCTTCTGATGGGACTGACAATGATGGTGGTAGCTTACCTGTATGCGAAGAAGCATAATGTTCCTGTAATAAAGGAAAAGAAAAGCCCTAAAGAGGTTCTGCATATATGCCTGGACAGCATGTGGGCCCTTATCATGCCTGTCATTATTCTGGGAGGAATATACAGCGGCATATTTACTCCCACAGAGGCAGGAGCCGTGGCAGCCGTATATGGGATGGTGGTAGGATTATTTGTATATAAGGAACTTAAGTGGCGGGATATACCAAAAGTGGTGTGTAATTCAGCCGTGGCGGCCTCGGTTATCATGCTGATTATGGCCACGGTATCCACTTTTGGGTATGTACTAACCATGGCAAGGATACCCCAGGTCATAGCGGCATCCCTCCTGTCCTTTACTACAAATAAATACGTTCTGCTGTTCCTGTTTAATATCGTGGTCCTGATTGCCGGGTGTTTCCTCAATTCATCAGCAGCAATCGCCCTTTTGACACCGATTCTCCTTCCGGTTCTGACCAGTGTGGGGGTGAGTCCGTATATGGTGGGAATCGTATTTATAGTGAATATGGCAATCGGCATGATTACACCTCCGGTAGGCAACTGTCTGTACGTGGCATGTAATATCGCGGACATTAAATTTGAAGCGTTGGTAAAGGCTATTATGCCCTATCTGATTGCACTGATTATATCTCTGCTGGCAATCACATATATAGAGCCAATCAGTATGACCCTGGTTAACTTATTAGGATAAAACAGAGCGAGGTATAGAATTATGACACACGAAGATGCAAAACAAAGGTTCACGGACATCATGGAGAAATTCATCGGAATGAGCAGCAAGCGGCTTCCTGATGATGTGTACGCAAAATTAAAGGAGTGCGGAGAGAAAGAAGACAGCGATATCCAGAAGGTCATCTACAACGCGTATTTTGAAAACCTGGATATGGCAGGTAAGCTTAGCCGGCCCTGCTGTCAGGATACGGGACTCCTTCACTTTTATATTAAGATGGGAACGGGATTCGCCTATCAGGGCATGGTAGCGGACTGTCTGAGAGAGGCCACCCACAATGCTACCTACAGCGCACCTCTGCGGCAGAACACAGTGAATTATTTTGAAGAGAGGAATACCAACGACAATACCGGCGAGAGAATGCCATGGATTAACTGGGATATTGTGCCGGATAATGATGACCTGGAAATCATAACGTATTTCGCAGGCGGCGGCTGCTGCCTGCCGGGACGTTCGCAGGTGTTTAAGCCTTCTGACGGATATGCGGCAATCATCCGGTATGTATTTGACGCGGTGTCTGATTTGGGAATCAATGCATGTCCGCCTCTGATTGTGGGCGTGGGATTGGGACATAATGCCGAGAATGCAGCCCTCCTGTCTAAAAAAGCATATCTGAGGCCTCTTGGTACAAGCCATCCTCATCCAAAGGGAGCACAGCTGGAGCAGGATTTGCTGGAAGGACTTAACAAGCTGGGAATAGGAGCCCAGGGCCTGAGGGGAAATTGTGCTGCCATGGAGGTGCATATAGAATCATCCGCCCGCCATACGGCTACCATTGCCATTGGTGTGAATGTGGCATGTTATGCCCACCGTCGGGGCGTGATCCGGTTCCACAATGACTTGTCTTATGAGATGCCGACATATAAGGGGGTAACGCTATGAAAAAGATTTTAACGACACCGGTTACAACCGAGGATATTAAAGATTTGAGAGTTGGGGATATTATCTATCTGTCGGGGGAACTGGTCACAGGGCGTGACGATGTACATCACCGAGTGGTTCATGAGGGACTTACCTGTCCCTATGATTTTGCCGGCGGCGCCATCATGCATGCGGGACCTATTATAAGGGAAGAACCGGGGAAGAATACCATGATTTCCATTGGCCCTACCTCTTCCATCCGAATGGAGGCGGACGCGGCGGATTTTATCCGCCTTACAGGAGTGAAAATCCAGGTGGGAAAGGGCGGAATGGGTGAAAAGACCTCTGCGGCATGTAAAGAGTATGGAGCAATTCACTGTGTATATCCGGGGGGCTGCGCCGTATCGGCGGCAGCCCATGTGGAAGAAATAAAAAATGTGTACTGGCGGGAACTGGGGATGCCTGAATGTCTGTGGGTAATGAAAATCAAGGAATTTGGTCCTCTCATTGTATCCATTGACACAGAGGGAAATAACATGTTCGTGGACAACAAGAAATATTACGCTTCCCGCAAGGAGGAGTGCATGGCTCCGATTATTGACAGTGTCAAAGATTATATGAAGGTAGAACAGGCATGAAAGGAGGGATGGAAATGATGACAAAGACAGAGGCCGTGGAATATATGACGGATATTATGGCGAAATTCGTGGGATACAGCGGGAAAGTACTGCCCGATGATGTGACGGAAAAGCTGAAGGAACTCAGGGTACTGGAGACAGATGAGCTTCCCAAGACCATATATGACACCATGTTCAGAAATCAGGAACTGGCGGCACAGCTGGACCGTCCCTGCTGTCAGGATACAGGAGTTCTGCAGTATCTGGTGAAATGTGGTACCAGGTTCCCGCTTATTGATTTTGTTGAATCACTACTTAAGGAAGCAACTGTCAGGGCGACCTTTGATGCGCCCCTCCGCCACAACAGCGTGGAGACGTTTGACGAATACAACACAGGTAAGAATGTGGGAAAGGGGACCCCTACCGTATTTTGGGAGATTGTTCCGGAGTGTGATACCTGTGAGATTTATTCTTATATGGCTGGAGGAGGATGTTCACTGCCGGGAAAGGCCATGGTACTGATGCCGGGTCAGGGATACGAAGGAGTCACAAAGTTCGTGCTGGATGTAATGACAAGCTATGGATTAAATGCCTGTCCTCCCCTGGTGGTGGGCGTTGGGGTGGCCACTTCCGTGGAAACGGCTGCGTTACTGTCAAAAAAGGCATTGTTCAGAACGCTGGGGTCTAAAAATTCAAATGAAAGGGCAGCCAAGTTGGAGAAGCTTCTGGAGGACGGCATCAATGAAATCGGGCTGGGGCCTCAGGGCGTATCAGGCAAAATGTCTGTCATGGGCGTACATATCGAAAATACGGCCAGACATCCATCTACGATAGGCGTGGCAGTAAATGTGGGGTGCTGGTCCCACAGGAAGGGACATATTATATTTGATAAGGATTTGAAATACACCATCATATCTCACAAGGGGGTGACTCTGTAATGGCGAAGAAAATATTAACCACACCTATAAAGGCAGAAGATCTGGAAGATATACATATAGGTGATATTATATATCTCACAGGTCATATTACCACCTGCCGCGATGTTGCCCACAGACGTCTTATCGAAGGCGGGAGGAAACTTCCTGTGGACCTGGAAGGCGGGGCCATCCTGCATGCCGGTCCAATCATACGTCCTTTGGAGGATGGACGGTATGAGATGGTTTCGGTTGGGCCAACCACCAGCATGCGCATGGAGAAATTTGAGATGGAATTTATCCGGGAAACGGGCGTGCGCCTGGTAGTGGGAAAAGGGGGCATGGGCATGGGAACAGAAGAAGGGTGTAAGGAATACAAAGCCCTGCACTGTGTATTTCCCGCAGGCTGCGCAGTTGTGGCAGCTGACAGCGTGGAGGAAATTGAGCAGGCTCAGTGGCTGGATTTGGGAATGCCGGAGACTCTGTGGACATGCCGGGTCAGAGAGTTCGGCCCTCTCATTGTATCCATTGACACATATGGACGGAATCTTTTTGAGCAAAACAAGGTGAAATTCAATGAGAAAAAGGATAAGGTTTATGAGAGAATATGCAGGGAAGTACATTTTATAAAATAGCGGGAGAGCAGGGAGAATCATGGTATTTACACAGTGGAAAGGAATATTCCCATATCTTGTATCGCCCGTTGATGAATATGGGAAAGTAAAGGAACAGGTGCTGCGCAATCTGGTGGAGCATCTCATTGGGTGTGGTGTCCATGGACTTACCCCCTTGGGCAGTACCGGAGAATTCTTTTATCTTGACTGGGAACAGAGAAGGGAAATCGTCAGAATTGTGGTAGAAGCCGCTGCCGGGAGAGTGCCTGTGGTTGCCGGAGTTGCCGCATCCACAAACAGAGATGCGGTATTTCAGGCAGCTGAATTTGAACGGCTGGGGGTAGATGGAATCCTGGGAATCCTGAACGTATACTTCCCTTTAAACCAGGACGGGATTTACGACTATTTCGCAAGCATTGCAGATGCAGTGTCCTGTCAGGTGGTGGTATATAATAATCCTAAGTTTACAGGTTTTGAAATTGAGATCCCAACCCTGAAAAGACTGTCCCAAATATCAAACATAAATTATTATAAAGATGCGTCCGGCAATACCGGGAGACTTCTTCAACTGAGCAACGTGGTTGGAAACGATTTGAAGATATTCAGCGCATCTGCCCATGTACCTGTATTTGTCATGATGCTTGGAGGGGCCGGTTGGATGGCGGGCCCTGCCTGCCTGCTTCCAAGAGAGAGTGTTATGCTGTATGAACTATGTGAAAAAAAACACTGGGACGAGGCATTCAGACTGCAGAAAATCATGTGGGAAGTGAACCGTGTTTTTCAGAAATATAATCTGGCAGCATGTGTAAAAGCAGGCCTTCAGTTTCAGGGATTTTCAGTGGGAAATCCGATTCCGCCGAACCAGCCGTTGGCAACAGATGCACAAAAGGAAGTGGCCCAGGTCATCGGGAGGATTCAGAAAGAGTTCCATACGTCTTGATGTATGGAACTATATTTTGAACATTATTTTGTATCCAATATAAGATAAAACAATAAAAAGGGGGAGAGATATGATAATTCATAAAAATGCTGTGGCTGGTACCCTGGAATCCAGTGATATTCTGGTTGTTGTTCAACCGGCAGAGCATGGCATACACATAGAACTTCAATCTACGGTATACCAGCAGTTTGGAGATGATATCATAAAGACAATCTGTGAGGTAACCGAATCGCTGGGAGTGGAGGCGGCATCCATTCAGGCCAACGACCATGGCGCTCTGGACTGTACGATCCGGGCCAGGGTTGAGACGGCACTGCGCAGGGCGTCAAAGGAGGAAGCTATATGAGACGTACAATGCTATTCTTACCAGGAAATAATCCCAACATGATTATGAACGGCGGTCTACTGGGAGCGGACAGCATTATATTTGATTTGGAAGATGCAGTGGCTCCCGACCAGAAAGATGCAGCCAGGATTCTGGTGAAGTCGGCTCTGCGTTCTCTTGATTTCGGCGGATGTGAAATCATTATTCGGATGAATGCTCTGGATACTCCTTATTGGGAGGAGGATATTGAGGAGATGGTGCCGCTTGGTCCATCTGCCATCATGCCCACCAAGGTCAGTGACGGGAATTACATCAGGAAGCTGGAACAGAAAATTACTGAAACAGAAGAGAAGAACGGAATGGATGTGGGAAAAATCAAGCTGATACCGCTGCTGGAAACAGCTATGGGGATTGAGCATGCCTATGATATAGCAATTGCATCGCCTCGGATGGAGGCCCTTTATCTGGGAGCGGAGGATTTGACCGCGGATTTAAGATGCGAACGGACGAAAGAAGGAGCGGAAATTCTTTATGCCCGGGGCCGCCTGGTATGCGCGGCCCGGGCCGCCGGGATTGAGGCATATGATACCCCGTTTACGGACGTGGAAGACATGGAGGGGCTCAGAAGTGACGCCAGGTTCGCCAAAGGGTTGGGATATACAGGAAAGGCAGTTATCAATCCGCGCCATGTGGAGGACGTAAACTGTATTTTCAGTCCAAGTGACAAGGAGATTCGCTACGCAAGGGAGGTATTTGGGGCCATCAGAGAAGCCAAGCGCCAGGGAAAGGGTGCTATCTCTCTGAGGGGAAAGATGATCGATGCTCCCATTGCGCAGAGGGCAAAGCTTGTACTGGAAGCGGCATCTGAGCTAAAGGGGGTGAATTATTTTGAGTAAATTAGTTTCAGACCTGAGGGAAGCAATTGAACGGTGCGGATTGAGGGATGGTATGTGCATATCCTTTCACCATCATTTTAGAGGAGGGGATTTTGTCCTGAATATGGTGATGGATGAAATCGCAGACATGGGATTCAAAAATTTGAAAATCAATGCCAGCTCTATCCACGACAGCCATGCTCCTCTGATAAGACATATGGAAAATGGCGTGGTAACGGCGCTGGAAACAGATTATATAGGGCCAGCGGTAGGAAAGGCTGTCTCTCAGGGCGTTCTCAAAACGCCGGTTATATTCCGGACACATGGGTCCAGGCCCAGTGCAATTGAATCTGGCCAATCTCATATTGACATAGCTTTTCTGGGAGCTCCCGCGTCGGATGACAGAGGAAACTGTACCGGGACTATCGGCAGGTCGGCCTGCGGTTCGCTGGGATATGCGTTTGCAGACGCGGCATGTGCAGATAAGGTGGTCATCATCACGGATTATCTTGTGCCTTACCCACTGACCAGGCGCTCTATTTCAGAGGAGTGTGTGGATTATGTGGTGAAGGTGGATGCCATCGGAGATCCGGCAGGAATCGTATCAGGAACCACCAGACTGCCAAGAGATCCCATTGCACTGAAAATTGCAGATTATGCGGCAAAAGCCATAGAAGCCTCTGGCCTGTTAAAGAACGGATTTTCATTCCAGACAGGTGCGGGCGGCGCTTCTCTTGCAGTGGCAGGCTTCCTGAAGGATATTATGTTAAAGCAGGGGATAAAGGGAAGCTACTGCCTGGGCGGGATTACAGGTTATGTTGTAGATATGTTGGAGGCCGGCTGTTTTGAGGCAATACAGGATGTACAGTGCTTTGATTTGAGAGCCGTGGAATCCATCAGAGATAATCGAAACCATATGGAGATAACAGCCAGTCAGTATGCAAGCCCTACTGCCAAAAGTACAGCTGCCTCGTCTCTGGACGTGGTGGTATTAGGTGCGACCCAGATTGATACCCAGTTCAATGTCAATGTACATACAGATTCAAATGGTTATATTATAGGAGGATCGGGTGGACATACTGATGTAGCTGAATGTGCTAAGATGACGATTATCGTGGCACCGCTCAGCCGTGCAAGGATGTCGATTGTTGTGGATAAGGTGGATTGTATATCAACACCAGGTTCTTCTGTGGATGTTTTGGTGACCCAGTATGGCATATGCGTGAACCCATGCCGCCGTGATTTACTGGAACGTTTTACCGGAGCAGGTATCCCTGTGGCGGATATACATGATTGGAAGGCCATGGCTGAGAAAATGAATGGAATCCCACGGGGGATTGAACATAAGACTTCCAGAATTGTAGCCAGAGTTATGGGGCGGAATGGAACACAGATGGATACCATATATCAGGTAGAGTAGTATGGAACATCTTATATTTGCACTAAATGCCACCGTACCGATATTCTGTCTTGTGCTGCTGGGAATGGCGTTTAGGATGACAGGTATCCTGAATCGTGATTTTGCAGATAGGATAAACCATTTTGTATTTAACATCTCTTTGCCGGCAGTTCTGTGGAGGGATCTTTCGGGAGCTGATTTCTTTAAAGTCTGGGACGGGAAATTCATCGGTTTTTGTTTCATGGCCACTACGGCCAGTATCCTCATTGCCGCCGCAGCATCCATGTTCCTAAAGAAAAAGGAGATAAGGGGTGAATTTATACAGGCATCATACCGCAGCAGCGCGGCTTTACTGGGAATAGCTTTTGTGCAGAATATATATGGAAATTCAAGTATGGCCCCATTAATGATTATCGGCTGCGTACCACTGTATAATATTATGGCAGTAGTGATTTTGGAAATGATGAGGCCGGGCAGGGGAAGAATTAACAGGGGGCTTCTGATAAAGACTCTGGCGGGAATTCTGCATAATCCTATCCTATGGGGAATTATATGCGGCATGGCCTGGTCGGCATCAGGAATCCCACGGCCTGCTGTCCTGGTAAAAGTAATCGGCGATGTGGCCGTGCTGGCCACACCACTGGGACTGCTGGCAATGGGCGCACTTTTTGACCTGGGACGGGCCGGAAAAAGCATAGGTCCGGCACTGTCAGCCAGCTTTATCAAATTGGCCGGATTGGAGTTTATCATTATCCCGGCTGCCATAGCCGCAGGATTCAGGAGGGAGGCACTGACCGCAATTTTTATCATGCTGGGTTCAGCCACCACATTTGGAGCTTTTGTAATGGCTAAAAATATGGGGTATGACGGTGACCTCACCTCGAATACAGTTATGATTACGACCTGCGGATGTGCGGTGACATTGACAATCGGGCTTTATATTTTAAAGAGCCTGAATCTGATTTGAGGAAGGAGTTGGGGGAATTCACATGAAAGTACATAAAATTGCAGTCATACCAGGAGACGGAATAGGGCCGGAGGTGCTGGAAGAGGGAATTAAAATACTTAAAAAGACAGCATGCCTGGATGGAGGCTTTTCCTTTGAGTTCACACATTTCCCATGGGGATGCGAGTATTATCTGAAACATGGAAGGATGATGGATGAGAACGGGATTGAGATACTGAAGGATTTTGATGCCATATATCTGGGTGCCGTGGGAGCACCGGGAGTACCGGACCATATATCTCTGTGGGAACTGCTTTTGAATATACGTAAAAGCTTTGACCAGTATATTAATCTGAGGCCGGTGGTATTGCTCAGGGGAGCGCCCTGCCCGCTTAAGGATGTGAAATGTGAAGACATTAATATGATATTTGTGCGGGAGAACAGCGAGGGAGAATACGCAGGCAGCGGAAGTTGGCTGTATAAGGGAAAGCCCAATGAAGTAGTGATTCAGAATAGTGTATTTTCCAGGATTGGATGTGAACGTGTAATCCGCTATGCCTATAATCTGGCGAGGGAAAAGGGGAAGACACTGACAAGCATAAGCAAGGGAAATGCTCTGAACTATTCCATGGTTTTCTGGGATCAGATATTTAAAGAGGTGGGACTGGAGTATCCGGATGTTAAGACATATTCATATCTGGTTGACGCTGCCAGCATGTTCATGGTTAAGGACCCAAAGCGTTTTGAGATTGTGGTGACTTCCAACCTGTTTGGGGACATACTCACCGATCTTGGAGCAGCAATTGCAGGGGGCCTGGGGCTGGCGGCAGGAGCTAATTTAAATCCTGAACATAAATTCCCCTCCATGTTTGAACCGATTCACGGGTCTGCGCCTGATATTGCAGGCCATAATATCGCAGATCCCCTGGCTGCCATATGGTCAGCCAGCCAGATGCTGGAGTTTTTCGGATACAATAAATGGGCTCAGAGGATACTGGATGCAGTGGAGACAATCATGTGGGAGGGAAATAGACTTACACCGGATATGGGGGGAAGTTCAACCACATCCCAGGTGGGAGATGAAGTGGCAGCTATACTGGAACGGTAATCAGAGGTAATCTTGTGGTGAAGCAAGGCGATTGACAGAGGTTGCCACAGGCGCTAGAATATGGAGGGGGAGACATCTCAATTAACTATGAAGTGAGGAATTAAATGAAAAGCATCCAGAATATTCAGACCAAGGACCTTGTGGTCCAGATTTTACGGGAACAGATACTTTCGGGCGATTTGAAGCCGGGAGAGGAATTGACCCAGGAAGACGTGGCAGAAAAGTTAGGAGTATCCAGAATGCCTGTGAGAGAGGCGCTGCAGGCACTTACACAGGAAGGTTTTCTGACAAGGATGCGTAATCGCCATGTCTGTGTGTCCCGGATGAAGAGGATACAGGTGTTGGAGTCATTTCGTATCATGGCCGTTGTGGAGGCTGAGATGCTTGGAATGTTGGATGAACGGGCTGTTCAGGTGCTGTCGGCTCATATTGATGAAACGGTTAAAATATTGGAGAAAGGCAGCGAGGACAAGGGCAGGCAGATGGAATTGGAGTACCATTGGCTGATAGGGGAGCTGCTTGATAATCCGTATTTGCAGCAGATGCTTAAGAAGCTTCAGGAGGGTTATCTGTCATATGTTCTTTTAAAATTGCCTTTTATACATAGCGATAGAGTGGCTCACTTAAGACGGTTGGGGGATGCTGCCAAGGAGATCGGGGGGCCGGGCATAAAGGACGCCTTGCTGGGGTATTTTGAACATCTGGCGGACAGCCTGCTTGACAGGACGGCCGCATTATAGGAGGAAAGGGTGCAACAGATGAAGATAGTGGTATTAGATGGCTATACAGAAAATCCGGGGGATCTTACCTGGAATGGAATAAGTGCTATGGGCGATTTGACTGTGTATGACAGGACACCGGTGGATGATAAGGAAGAAATCATCAGACGGATTGGCGATGCACAGGTGGTTTATACAAATAAAGTGCCGCTGGACAGAGCTGTTTTTAATGCCTGTCCCTCCATCGCTTTTGTGTGCCTGCTGGCTACGGGATATAATGTGGTGGATGTAGGATATGCCAGGGAAAAGGGGATTCCTGTTTCAAATATACCTACATATGGCACAGATTCTGTGGGACAGTTTGCCATTGCCCTGCTTTTGGAGATATGCCATCATATCGGCCATCATGACCAAGCTGTCAAGAGCGGCCGGTGGGAGAAAAATGCAGACTGGTGTTTTTGGGATTATCCCTTAATTGAACTGGCTGGAAAGACCATGGGAATCATCGGATTTGGCCGGATTGGCCAGAAGACAGGGATCATAGCCAAGGCTCTTGGCATGAATATATTGGCATATGATCAGTATCCCAACGATGCCGGCAGAGCCATTGCCGCTTATACGGACCTTGATACATTACTAGGAAATTCAGATGTCATTGCCCTGCATTGCCCGCTTTTTCCGGAGACGGAGCGGATGATTAACAGGAAAAGCATTGAAAAAATGAAAGACGGCGTAATATTACTCAACAATTCCAGAGGTCCTTTGATTCATCAGCAAGACCTGGCAGAGGCATTAAACAGCGGAAAGGTATTTGCGGCAGGTTTGGATGTGGTGGATACGGAACCAATCAGGGGAGATAATCCTCTTTTGAAAGCGAAGAACTGTATTATTACGCCGCATATATCCTGGGCACCCAGAGAAGCCAGACAGCGTATTATGGATATGGCAGCCGGCAATCTCAAAGCTTTTCTCGCAGGGAAACCGGTAAATGTGGTAAATGGAGATTAGAGAATATAGGAGGCGCTGATGCGTGCCGGGACAGAGAGGTTCGCTATGATATGCGCTGCAACTGTTCCTGACTGTCTATAATAAAAGCTTTCCGAACCTTTGGCAGGGGAGGAAAGTTTTGAGCATATTGCAGAAAACTTTGTATATGAAAGGCTTTCCAACGCGTCTGCCGTTTGTTATGCTATTTTGTAAATAAAATGACAGCACCGTTGCGTGTCTGAAAATTGCTTTTCGTCAGTTTTCTTTAATTATAGAAAGGAGATTTACATGAACCAGGAGCTGATTCAAAGCCTGAGCGTCATTACGGAAGAAGAACAGAAAATACTGGCAGGCAGTGCGGATATTGACAGGACCCTGTATATGGATCGTGAGGACATGGTCATTGACAGCGATAAGCTTCTGGAAGCCGGACAGCTCATTACCATCCGGCCCCATACCCGTTTCGTGCATTTTCCGGAGCACACCCACAACTATGTGGAGGTAATCTATATGTGCAGGGGGGAGACCACCC
>ENA-ORSX01001287-ORSX01001287.1-human-gut-metagenome-genome-assembly--contig:-NODE-1287-length-18899-cov-2.763214_pt1 | contig 18899 bp, 17 predicted proteins | sample MGYA00241904_ERZ509172 | MGnify/ENA primary metagenome ERZ509172 (study PRJEB26280, sample SAMEA2338795) | human gut metagenome | biome: human gut; feature: human-associated habitat; material: faeces...
CAAAATACCAGAATAAGAAAGTAATCAAAGCGATAGTCATAACTGCTGGCACAAAAACACCAGCAACCTTATCAGCAATCTTAGCAATCGGTGCTTTGGTTTGTTGGGCATCTTCAACCAGTTTAATGATTTGGGCTAAAAGAGTTTCATCACCGACTTTTTCAGCACGAATGGTTAGGGAACCTTGTCCATTGATTGAAGCTCCAAACACCTTATCATCTGCTACTTTTTCCACTGGGATACTTTCACCCGTCAGCATTGATTCATCAATAGCCGAATGTCCTGACACCACATAACCATCAACAGGAATTTTTTCACCTGGTTTGACCATGATAAGGTCACCTACTTGAACCTGATCAATTGGGATTTTCTGCTCAACACCATCTCGGATAACCATTGCTTCTTTAGCAGACAAGGTTAAGAGCTTTTGGATGGCATCGGATGTTCGGCCTTTCGACAAGGTTTCAAAATATTTTCCCAAGGTAATCAAGGTCAAAATCACCGCAACTGATTCAAAGTACAGCATATGCACGTGATGAACATGCCCAAGAATGATGTGGTAAGTGCTGTAAAGACTATAGAGAAATGCTGCGGTTGTTGCCAAAGCTACTAAGGAATCCATATTAGGATGTACTTTTAACAAAGCACGAAAACCATTAACATAAAAACGGCGCCCAAAGTACATGACTGGTAAAGTCAATGCAAGCTGAACCAGCGCAAAAATCAAAGGATGCTCACTCATGCTAACAACTTTTGGCACCCACATGCCCATCATACTGCCCATCGAGAGATAAAGCAAGGGAATCGCAAAAGCCGCAGACCACAAAAACTTATGCCACATATTATGAGTGGCTTCGCTCTGGCGTTCTGATTGGCTTTTAGCTGTTGTTGGGTTAAAGACACAAGCGCCATACCCAGCATCCACAACAGCTTTTTCAATCTCAGCTTCACTGACTAAGTCAGGATTATAGCGTACAGTCATCTTCTCTGTTGTCAGATTAACAACCGCTGAATCGACATGATCTATTTTATTGACAGCATTCTCGACGGTTAAAGCACAAGCCGCACAAGTCATACCGTCAATGACAAAGACTTCTTCTTTTTCCATAAGATACCTTTCTATCAGAAATCTGACAAATCAACCATTAAAGACCAAGGTGTTCTTTACAACGACATTGTCCAGGAATACAATTACACGGTACTTCATCCAAAGCTTCTTTTTCTTTGGATGATAGCAGAGCTTGTAAATCAGCAATGTCAGAAAGTCTCATTGGCGTTTCTTTCAACAGATGTTCAAGAATAGTCTTGTGCTTACGCTGACAAAATTTATCAAATAAGTCATCAGCCTGCTGGTTCATAGCTTCTTGCTCAGACAAGAGACTTGAATAGAGAAAAGCTTTGCCAGACCTCTTTCTTGTCAAGTAACCTTTATCAACTAAACGTTTCAACAAAGTCTTAACCGTTGAGGCTGTCCAGCTATTTTTTTCACCTAGAACATCAAGAATCTGACCACTCGTCGCCGCATCTTTAGTCCAAATCACGCGTATGATATCCCATTCTGATTTTGAAATTGACATAGCATTCCTTTCTAAATATCTTTTTTGGTTTACGTTTGTAAATTCATTATATTTCTATGGTCTACATTTGTCAACTATAACTGCAAAAAATAGTCCGAAATTTAATATTTCGAACTTTAAACACAAATAACTTTGTGCTCTGAGTAATTTAGAAGAGTTTACACCTTCATTCTAGTTCTTTACACTAGAATTTGCAAGCGCGGCCATCTCTTTTGCCAATCTTTCTTTTTCAAGCGCTCACGGTAGACTGCCATACGCTCTTCATCTGCTAAGAAATGTGGTGTCAGTTGCACAATAAAATTAACAATATCATCACCGTAAGGCAAAAATAATTCTAAATCACCATCTTTTAAACGTGCTACTATAGCTGTACAGCGTTCTGGATATTTACTGATAGCACCTCTAGCATTTTGATAAGGGGCTGAGTGCGGACTGTGACCATGCATAAAGACCTGATTTTTGACTTCCCATTGATAACTAGGGTAGGCCACTTGAAGCTGTTCTTGAATAGCTTAAGTCTTCTCATAAGTAATCTCAGGGGCAAAAAAGACAACATCAATGTCACTTGCATCCAACAAACCTGGCTTTCCTGATAAGACATTCCAAACGTAATTACGAAGTGCCCCCGCAGCAAGCCAAGCATCTGGCATCTCAAGCTCAGCTATTATAGTTAAAATCGCTATCAACTCTTTATCGCTTGCAAATAAAGCTTTGAAATCTATCATTTTCCTCTCTTTGATAAGCTTTTACAAATTCTTGCAGAGCCTTTAAATCATCTACAAAAATGGCCTTATCACGATCTTCTTGTCTCAAAAATTCCGTAGTCACCATTTGGTCAAAAAGGGCTTTGAGAGGGTTATAATAACCATTCAAATTAAGAAAAAGACACGGTTTATGATGGAGCCCAATGCGTGCCCAAGAAAAAGCTTGGACAATTTCCTCAAGAGTTCCAGGACCACCTGGAAAAGCCAAAAAAAGCTCCCCATTATCCATTAAGAGTCGCTTACGCTCATCCATATCAGCTACCACAGTGAGCTCTGTTAAATGCAAATGAGCTTTTTCACGCTTTTTAAAATCAAGCGGAATAATACCATAAACCTCTCCGCCATCAGCTAAAACCGTATCTGCCAAAATGCCCATTAGACCATCTTTACTGCCGCCATAGATTAATTGATGCTTCTGTTTGGCTAACCAATGACCTAATTCAATGATATTTTCCTTATAAATCGGGTCATTGCCAAAACTTGACCCCAAATAAACCGTAATTTTCATCTTCACAATATTCCTCGCTAAACCACTTTCATTATATCACACCCAAAAAAGGCCTGCCAAGTGGCAGACCTTTCTCATATAAAATTCTAGTTAACTAAAATTTATTTTTTAGCTTCCAAATCACGAAGCAATTGATCGATTTTATTTCCGTATTCGATTGATTCATCTTTGATAAATATCAAATCTGGGATTTTGTACATTGTCAAGTTGCGACCGAGTTCGCGTTTGATTGTACCTTTAGCTTTTTCAAGACCAATTTGGGCTTTTTGGTTATCTGATGCAAGTTCAGAGTGAATTGTGTAATACACTTTAGCCATTGAAAGGTCTCCAAGCATTTGAACATCAGTAATTGTCACATCTTGAACACGTGGGTCGCGAACTTTTTTATGCAAAATTTCATTGACTTCACGTTTGATTTCCATACCAACACGGTCGACACGATGATTAGCCATAGTTATTTCCTTTCTAATCTTTTTGAAAAAGCTAGGCTAAGCAAGCCTAGCTTTTATTCATTTATAACTGTAACGTTTAAGAAAAGCTACATAGGGATTGCCATATTCTCATTAGAGATTTTAGTTTCTTAGAAAATTGAGCGTTTCGACGTCTACACCTTTCAGTCGATTATACTGAAAGTTTTAGACTAGTGTAACGTTTAGGCAAGGCACCATAGTGCTTGCCGTATTCCAATTAGAAACTTCAGTCTCAATGGGAATTAACGTTTAATTTCTTCCATAACGTAAGCTTCGATAACGTCATCAACTTTGATATCGTTGTAGTTTTCAATCATCAAACCACCTTCTTGGCCGTTTCCGATTTCTTTAACGTCATCTTTGAAGTGTTTAAGGCTGGCAAGTTTACCGTCGAAGATAACGACACCGTCACGGATGACACGTGCGCTAGCATCACGCGTAATTTTACCATTTGTAACCATGAATCCACCGATTGTACCAACTTTAGATACTTTAAATGTTTCACGGATAAGAGCTTCACCGATGATTTTTTCTTTGTATTCAGGGTCAAGCATACCTTTCATAGCATCTTCAACTTCTTCGATAACTTTGTAGATGATTGAGTGAAGACGAATATCTACTTCATCAGCTTCTGCTTGTTCGCGAGCTTGTGGTGTAGGGCGGACGTTAAATCCAATGATGAAGGCATTTGATGCTTCAGCAAGAGTAACGTCTGATTCGTTGATAGCACCTACGGCTGAGTGAACAACTGAAACTTTTACGCCTTCAACATCGATTTTAAGAAGTGAGGCAGCAAGGGCTTCAACAGAACCTTGTACGTCAGCTTTGATGATGACGTTAACAGTCTTAACTTGACCTGCTTTAAGGGTATCAAAGAGGTTTTCAAGACTAACACGTTGAGTAACTTGACGTTGTTTCAACAAAGCACGTTTAGCACGTTCTTCACCGGCTGCACGCGCAGCTTTTTCATCTTCGTAAACCGCAAAGTGGTCACCTGCCATAGGCACATCATTCAAACCAGTGATTGATACTGGTGTTGATGGTTCTGCCACTTTAACACGGCGTCCAAGGTCATTAACCATAGCACGAACACGACCGAATGTGTTACCAACAACGATTGGGTCTTGAACATGAAGAGTACCTTGTTGGACAAGAAGTGTTGCCACAGGTCCTTTACCTTTATCAAGACGAGCTTCGATAACAGTACCGATAGCGCGAACTGTTGGGTCAGCTTTCAATTCTTCCATTTCAGCAACAAGAAGAACTGTTTCTAACAATTCATCAATGTTTTTACCAAATTTAGCTGAAATTTCAACGAATTCACAGTCACCACCCCAAGCAGTTGAGATGATTCCGTGTTCTGCCAATTCACCGATAACACGTTCTGGGTTAGCACCTGGTTTATCAATCTTGTTGATAGCAACGATGATTGGGACACCAGCGGCTTTAGAGTGGTTAATAGCTTCGATTGTTTGAGGCATAACACCGTCATCAGCGGCAACAATCAAGATAGTGATATCTGTGATTGAGGCACCACGCGCACGCATTGATGTAAAGGCCGCGTGACCTGGTGTATCAAGGAAGGTAATTTTCTTACCATTTTCAACGATTTGGTAAGCACCGATGTGTTGAGTGATACCACCAGCTTCGCCTGTAGCGACACGTGAATTACGAAGGGTATCAAGAAGGGTTGTTTTACCGTGGTCAACGTGTCCCATGATAGTTACGACAGGAGCACGTTCAACCATTTCGTCTGGGTTGAGGTAGCCTTCGTCAGCAAAGAAGCGTTCGATATCAGCTTCATCAACTTCGACTTTTTTGTGTGCTTCAATACCATAATCAACCATCAACAATTCGATTGTATCACTGTCGAGGGATTGGTTTTGAGTGGCCATAACACCCATCAAGAAGAGTTTCTTAACGATTTCTGCTGGTTCGCGTTTGATACGTTTTGCGATCTCAGCAACAGTCATGCCTTCAGTATATTCAAATTCTTTAGGTAATTCGTGGAACTTACGCTCTGTTACAGGTTTTGGAGCATTGTTACGATTGTTATGTTTACCTTTTTTGTTTTTCTTATTATTATTCCAGTTACTATTTCTTTGATTTCTCACTTGGTTATGATTATTCCAATTTTTTCTATTCTTGCGTAGTCTATCTTCATTATCACGTTCATAATCACGTGATTTTTCAGGACGAGCTTGTTTCTTACGACGTTTATCTACAGCAGGTGCTGCTTGTTCTGCAGCCACATATTTTGACGCAGAAGTTGCAGGTTTTGCTGCTTTTGCTTTGTGTTCTGCAGCCTTAGCTTTCGCTTCCACATGAGCTTTGTGCTCTTGTTCTTTAGTTGCTTTTGCTTTACGCTTAGCAGCTTCTTTTTCGTGAATGCGATTTTCGCTTTGGCGAGAATACTCAGCATTTTGTTCTGCTTTCAAAGCAGCGGCACGTGCCTTGAAATCGATACGTGGTTTTGCTGCTTGATTTCGATCGTTTCGTTGATCTCTTTGGTGATTATCACGCTGTTGATCTCTTCGATTATGATTTTGAGAATTGCGATCGCGTTGTTTGCGATTATTTCGGGCATTCTCTTGCCTGTCACGATTAGAACGATTGTCGCGTCCTTTATTGTTATTGCGCTTTTTATCGCCGCCTTTAGCTCGTTTTTCAGCTTCAGCTTTAGCACGCGCTTCACGTTCCGCCTTGAAATTACGGCTCTGAGGTTTAGCAGGAGCTACTTTAGGAGCTTCTGCAACTATTTTCTCAGCTACTTTTTCAACTTTGGCTTTTGCCGCAGCTGGTTTGGCATCCCCTGAGAATTTCGCCACAATTCGTTTGGCATCAGATTCGTCAACGCTAGAAGAATGGCTCTTCACATCAAGTCCTAGCTCTTGAGCATAGTCAACAACTTCTTTGCTTGATTTGCCCAGTTCTTTAGCGATTTCATATAGTCTTTTCTTTGACAATTGATGTCCTCCTATTCTGTTAGTTCATAAGAGTCCTCATTTTCTTTGAAAATCCAGCGTCTGCTATGGCAACCACTTTACGTGGTTTACCAAGCGCAGCACTTAATTCCAGTGTGTTAAACACTGTGGAGACTTCTACTTTGTAATAATGACTTTTATCAGTTGTTTTCTTTGTCAAATTATCACCAGCATCATTTGCCAGAAAAACAAATTTTGCTTTGCCAGATTGGATAGCCTTAATGACTAATTCTTCTCCAGAAATAACTTTTCCTGCACGTTGTGCTAGGCCAATTAAATTTGACAATCTTTGGTGGTTATTCAAGACCTAACTCTCTTCTTTTGACTTTGTGATCTACGTAAGCAATCAATTCATCATAAAATGATTCAGGAACTTCCATTGAAAAGCTACGGTTAAAGACGCGTTTTTCTTTGGCTTGAAGAGCTTCTGCATTGTCAAGTTTGATGTAAGCACCACGTCCGTTTTGCTTACCAGTTGGATCGATAAAAATCTCACCTTCTTTGTTCTTAACAATGCGAAGTAAATCACGCTTATCAATAACTTCACCTGAAACAACTGATTTTCTTAAAGGTATTTTACGTGTTTTAGCCATGAAACACCTCTATCTTTCTTATTCTGCGTCGTTTGCTACAACTTCTGTTTCAGCAGTTTCAGCAACTTCTTCAGCTGGAGCAGCTGCTTGTTCTGCACGTTCAGCTTCAAGTGCTTCATATTCTGAAGCAGATTTGATATCGATACGGTAGCCAGTCAAATGTGCGGCCAAACGAACGTTTTGTCCACGACGACCGATAGCAAGTGACAATTTGTTGTCAGGAACAACAACAGTTGCACGTTTGCTGTCTTCTTCGTCGAAAAGAACCATATCAACTTCAGCTGGTGCGATAGCGTTGTAGATGAATTCAGCTGGATCTTCAACCCATTGGATAACATCAATATTTTCTTCAACAGGAACTTCTACGCCAGCTTTAGCATCGTAACGTTTTGGATGGAATTTGCTGATAACTTTTTTGATGTTGCTTCCACCACGACCAACGATTGTACCGATAGCATCAACGTTTGGATTGTGGCTACGAACAGCAACTTTTGTACGATCTCCAGCCTCACGTGAAACGCTCATGATTTCAACAGTTCCGTCAAATACTTCAGGAATTTCTTGTTCCATGATACGTTTGATGAATTGAGGGTGGCTACGGCTTACAAAGACGTTAACACCTTTTGGATTGTTTTCAACTTTGTAAACGTAAACTTCTATACGGTCGTGTGATTTCCATGTTTCACCAGGAATTTGGTCTTGGTGTGACAATTGTGCTTCAAGAGAACCAAGGTTAACATAGATGAAACGTTGGTCGAAGCGTTCAACAGTACCAGTCATGATTTCGCCTTCGTGTTGTTTGTACTCGTTGTAAGTCACTTCACGAATTTGACGATGCATTTTTTCCATGATTGTTTGTTTAGCTGATTGAGCAGCCACACGACCAAATTCAGCAACAGATTCTTCAAAGCGAATTTTGTCACCTAATTCGTAAGCTGAGCTAATTTTCAATGCATCTGACAAGCTGATTTCTAGACGGCTATCAAAAACTTCTTCAACAACTTCACGAACTGTGTAGACTTTAAAGTCACCTTTTTTGTCGTCGAATTCAATAACACATGATTCAGATTGACCATAACGACGTTTATAAGCTGATTTCAAAGATTCTTTGACAGCGTCGATGATATCGTCTTTGTTAATGTGTTTTTCTTCTTCCAAAATACGGAAGGCTTCTAGCATTTCTTTGCTCATTTTTTTCATTGCCCTGCATGGATAAGCAGGATGTAATCCTTTCGTTTATATCTAAGTAAAATCAGATTGTAGTTTGTTGTAGTAGTTTGACTACAATTTCACTGCCAAACGCGCTTTTGCAACTGTTGAATATGGAATTTCAACGGTTTTCTTGCGTGTTTTGTCCAAATAATCAATGGTCAATGTTTCACCATCAAAAGCTACAAGGTCTCCTTGGAACACCTTAACTTTATCAATAGCTTTGTAAAGACTAACATTGACATAAGAACCTACAGCTTTTTCAAGAGCTTCTTTCGTTTTTAACGGGCGTTCTAAACCAGGGCTAGACACTTCCAACATATATTGCTCTGGAAATGGGTCTGGTTTAATCGCATCAAGCAAAGGGCTGATGATTTCAGTCAAATCAGCTGTATCATTTACGGTAATCCCTTCTGGTTTGTCAATTAAAATGCTAAGCACATAATCGCTACCCATTTTCCCATACTCGACATCAACCAATTCAAACGGCTCTTTAATAGCTGGTGCAACCACTTCTGTAACGACATCAATGATTGTATTTGCGTTTGCGATAAGAATCCCCTCCTTTATCTTTCAAAATCAAAAATAGAAAGTTCACTACGCTCATTCACTTCTAGAAAGTAGATTTGTAGCGTCTCATCGTAGAACTTTGCTCTTAATCTCGTGTAATCACTAGCCTTTTAGGCTAAAATGAGATTTAAGCACCACAAGAGGCGAAGTCACAAACTCCGCCTCCTTCTACATATTTTCTATTATAGTAGCATATTTTATTTGAAATATCAAGACTTATGCTTGATAAAGCTAGAAAACTTACCCTTTTCCAGCAAGAATATCTGATACTTTATACAATCCTGGGGAATATGTCCGACCGAAAAGCTTTTTCGTCAAGGCATTAAACGTATAATGGTCATCTAAAATCAAGACTTCGTCATATGTTTTTAAGAGTGCAATAGAGTCATCGTCTGTTAAATTGAAATCATCTCTAGTATCGACATTTTCATTCCAGAGGTAATAACTACGAGTATATTGGACAAAATAACTATCTACATTCTCCTTGTCTGCTGTTACAACCAAAATTCTATCCGTTGACGAATCACTCTGACTTCCAGTAAGCTGATGAATTTCTTTTGCGACCTCGTTTGTTTCCTGATTGTTATTGTAAACAATGCTATTATTTTCTGACAAGAACATTCCAATGGCATAAACTGTCAAAACAAGGCTTGCGTATTGGTACAAGCGTTTATTAAATAAGCTCTTGTAAGACCTAGCATTACGTTTACTAATGATTTTTTCATACAGACACTTGTCCATTACCCATGCTAAAGACATGGTCAAACAACCAAAAGCAAAGATAACGATGCTCGAAGCATAGCGCTCAAATCCTGCTAATTCTAACGCTTCATCAGTCGGCATTGCTGTCAGATACATGAGCAAAATACCAATATAGTAAGTCACAATCGAAATATCAACAAATCCCCATGTCAACAAGACAAATTTCTTATATTTCAAACGAATGCCAATCACAACAAAGGCAATCAGCATAATCAGATTGATTATCAAAATTCCATTGCTTGCCAAACTGTCAAACGTAAACACCGATTTGACAAAAAGAGTGATAATTTTTTGTGGGTCGCCTGACAGATTTCCCGTCAATACCTGACCAAGTTCTGACATGGACACTGCATGCTTGGCACTTGAGGCATTTGGAAAGTTATCCGTCACATGCTTTTGCCAGATAACAAAAGGAAGAAAGCTGACTAGTAAGGTCATTATGAGCAGCACTAGTGCCTTTAAGCGTGCTCTTTTACGAACAAGTAAACGCACAATACAAACCACATAAGCTACTAAAACGAGAGTGACAAAGAAAAGTCCACTTACTTTGACGATACTTAATAATCCAAGAATTACCGCCGTATTTAGCGACAAAAACCAGAAACGATTACGATAGGCAAAACAACCTGCTATGGCTGCCAAAGCCAAGGCTGGAAGCAGAAAATCAACCAGCAAATTATTTAATCGAATAGCAATGTTGAACGTATTAAAAACAGCAAACGAAGCAAAAATCATGCTAACCATTAAGACACGTCGATCATCACGAAGTGCTGCAAACATGGCATAAAGAGATGAAGCAATCAAGAAGAATTGCCCGATCAACATACTGCCTTCTGAAAAGCCTACGATAGTCGTGAAAAAATAAATGAAAAGTGAACTTCCAACAGGATAGGTATAATAACTAATAATCGTATCCTGCTGTGTTGGCAAAGCATTATTGATATGGAAAAATTTTACAATCGTTGCCCAATGCGTAAAATTATCATAATGTAAAAGCGGTGAATACCAGAGCGTTATTCCAAACAAAAGCAAATAAGCCATCATTCCAAGCGCAATATAATCAAGTCTCCTAAAGCGATATTTCTTTTTCCATACCGCCCAAAGATAATAAAGACTCAAAAGACAGCCTAAAACAGAAATGGCATACACAGTCTGTAACATAAAGCCTAACAAACTACCAAGGTACAATACCAATGTAATGACCGAAAATGTAAACACCCATGTCAAACGACGATTCATCTTCACAGTATTACGGAAAAAAGCATCATACCCTATAGTAATTACAAAGAACAACAGTAATCTAGCAATACTAATCATACTCTCCCTCTCCACTCATTGGCTAAGGCTTTAAAAGCAGGTAAGCTATCCAAATCCGCTAAATTGGTAACTTGATAAAGCGATTCGCCTCTATCAATATCATAGGACACAAAAGTCAACTGAATTGGCAAATCTTTGTAGGTAAATGCGACATTCGGTTCTTTTTTAGGATTTGTCAATTTTCCAGAAAATGTCATGTAATAATAATCTGTCTTTCTAAGCTGGCGTTTTTTTCCAGCAACTTGAACCTCTTCATTGACTCGGACTTTCGGAAAAGCTACTTGGTCATAGGCTGAAATAGGACGTTCATTACTTTGGAAACGTTGACTAAAGTTCTCAAATAAATCATCCCATGTTGTCATCCAAGGGTCTTTTTCCTTCGGAAGATTGTGATTAACGCGGTCATAAATGTACTGATAAAATTCACGCTTATCAGCTTCAGGAACTTGTGAACATTGACTGCCATAGTGATCTCCACTATCATTGCCAGAACCACGAACAACAAGACCTTTTACCCTCGCATGATAATCACGTGATTGCAAATTAAGCGTCAGTTCTTTTTCTTTCGGCAAATACAATGGTAAATCCGTATAGAATGAAATCCCCGTTTCTGAAATATCACAGACTCTCACTTGGTAAGAATCATCATCAACCTCAACAACCATAGCTTCATCAACAGTAAAACGCTCACTTGAGCGATAAATCGGACGACCAAACGCACAGAAAATCGCAAAGGTCAAATTGATAATATGATAAATTAACCAAAAACTGATAATACTTCCATAAAAAAGCTCTGAACCAAATTTTCCATAGTTAAAAATCACCAAACCATAAACGGCTAATCCCCACAAAACAAGATAAGGAAGCGCATAAAGGTACAACGTCCACGACGTATCATTTCCCTTACGTGTCACCTTAAATTTTTTCTCGCTAATGCCAAAGGACTCCAACATCATGGGAATAAACAAATACGGAGCAAAAATCGTTTCCACAATTTCTCCCCAAACCTGTGTTCGGTATTGTTTTGAGACTTCTCGCATTGACAAGCGTGTCAAGGCGTAACTTGGCAACCAGAATAGGAACAGTAGCCAGATATTTGACACCACCACACGCACATGGAAAACCGTATATAAAATCGGCGCCAAGATATACAACAACCGTCTAAAGAAAGACCACCAATAAAGATAGCTATTAATATAAACAATTCTTTGCCCCTTTGTCAATTTGGGATTAAAGAAGATATTCATATTGTAGCTACTGCGAATAACGCCACGTCCCCAGCGCACGCGCTGTTTGATGACACTCTTCAAATCTGTTGGCGTTAACCCACTAGCCATTGGACTTTTCGTCGAATAATTTACATAGCCAGCCACATTCATCCGAACACCTAGCTCGAAATCCTCCGTAATGGTATCTGTCGGAAAACCACCAACATCTTCAATCGCCTTGCGGAAAATAACCGTATTAGATCCCGTATAAACCGCTGCACCGTGCGAATTATTGAAAATATTAATTTCTTTGGAAAAGATATCTTGTTCGTTTGGTAAGGTTGATTCTGAAAACAAGTTAAATTGGAAAATATCAGCATTGTAAAAACTTTGTGGCGTTTGAATCAAACCAACTTTTGACTTATCATAATCGTCACCATTTTCATAAGCCTCAACTTGTTCAACAAAATAAGGCACAGTCTCCAACAGGAATTTACGATAAGGAATCATATCAGCATCAAATGTCGCCACCAAAGGTGATGACGTCTGACGTAAAGCATTATTGTAGTTTCCTGATTTGGCATCTTTATTATCCGCCAAACCAAAATAACCAACACCAAGCTCATCAGCCAATTTGGAAACTTCTAGACGATTGGTATCATCACAGACGTAGATATGCACCTTAGACTTATCAGGATATTCCATAAAAGTGCAGGCATTAATCGTCTTATAAAGCAACTCTGGATCCTCATTATGCGTTGCAATCAAAACATCCACATCTGGGTAACGCTCCTTAGCGATCTCAGGCTTTTCAAGCTCAAAGTCCTTTTGCTTATTCCAAATGAGAATGTAACCTGTAATGGCTGAAACTACCTCACTTCCCCACAATAAAATCCCAAAGATTAGCGCAAACCATGAATCATGCCACGGAATAGTCGCCACCAAACGCCAAGTTAAATAAAAGGCAGTCGTTACAAATGCAACGAAATAGAGTACCCTCTTACTGGTCTTCATTCTCGCCTCCACTAAAAATCAAATGTTTTTGCACAAAATAACTGACAAAGAAAAGTGTACCATCAACTAAAATCTTCACCAATGAAATTGGCAGCATCGTCAAGGCATTTCCTAGAACTGTTACCAATAAACTTGACAAAACAATCTGTACTACCACCAAAGTGAAGTATTTTATCGCACTATTTGATTGACCTTGTTTAAAAACCACTTTATGATTCAAGGTAAAATTAACAACAGATGATATCGCACGCGCTAAAACCGAAGCTAACGTCACCGCACTAAAACTCAATCCATTAAACAAAGAAATTAAAATCGTAAAAGCAACAATATCAACCAAGAAGGAAAACAATGATGAAAAAATGTACTTGAAGAAAACCTTGTAAATTCTAATCGAGTCACGAATTACATCAAAATGTGATGACTGATTTTCCTCTAAATAAATCGTTGCAATGCCAACTTCACAAATTGAAATATTGTCCTCTTTTGCCTCAAGTAACATATTCATCTCAAATTCATACCGTTCACCCTCCACGGTTAAGAGTTTTGGTAGCCATGACATAGGAATCACACGAAGCCCTGTTTGCGTATCAGAAACGTTCATACCTGTCATAGCCCCCAAGACGTCTCTTGTCAATAAATTTCCCAATTTACTACGTAAAGGAACAGATTTTTCAAATGTTCTAACACCCAGCACCAAACTATCAGGATGTTGCAAAAATTCAGCCAAACATTTCATCAGGTCTTCGTAGGTATGTTGACCATCAGAATCAATCGTCACAATTCCTTTGGCATTAGGAAAATTATCCAAAATATATGAAAAAGCCGTTTTTAAAGCACGACCTTTTCCTTTATTCTCAGCGTGTTTTTGCAAGTGACAAGCATAGTTACTCTGCGCTATTGCAAATAATGGTGCAAAATCAGCTCCACTACCGTCATCGACTAGAATAATGTCAAACATTTGATTTTCCTTATCCCGAATATTTTTCAAAAGTTCCAACAAACGGTCATCAGGTTCATAGGCAGGAATGACAATAACAACATCTTGAAACATCATCGACGTTCTCCTTTCTGACTTTTATTTTCGTACATTTTCTTATCAGCTATTGCACAAAAATCAACGAAGTTTTTATGTGATTGATAAGAGTCCGTATAAGCACCTAAAGATGCTGTAACCCCCATATCTTTGAGAGTCATTTCTGCTTGAACAAGTTTTATTAAAAATTCAGCTTGATTTTCAGGAACTCCAGGGAGTAAAACAGCAAATTCATCTCCGCCTGTCCTTGCTATTACAGCACTTTCAGGCATTATCTTCATTAAAATATCACCAAACTCAATAAGAATTTTATCTCCCGTAGCATGTCCAAAGGTATCATTGGCTTCTTTGAATTTATCCAAATCAGATATAATAACCGTAATCCTTTCTTCTTTACGCATCAGACATTCCTCAAAAGCAAGCTCAATATATCGTCGATTATGAACCCGTGTTAAAACATCTTCGTATGCTATCTTCTGTATTTCAAGTTCATGAACTCTCTGCTCTGTAACATCAAGAACACAACAAAAAACGCCAATCACTTTTTGTCGATTGTTATAAACGGGAGAATACATGTTTTGCCAGTAAAGCGTTTTATCACCTGCCTTGATAGTATCCATAAATGTAAACGTTTCACCCTTCTTCGCACGATCAACATTCACTTTTAAACGCGCAGCCTCTTCACCATCAAGATAATTCATTGGAAAATCACCAATTTTGGGAGTGAAATGAAAGACTTCTTCCATAAGCCGAATATTGTTCTTATTGACCGCAATAAAGCGATAATCTAAGTCTACAGCATAGACATTAATAAGCTTCGCACTCTCTAAAATAAAGTGGGATAATATATATTGTCTTCGATTAAGGTGAGAAGCTATGGTACAGAGGACGAGTATCACGACCAAGGTTACCAAAATGGTAGGATTATCATGATCAATCCAAGCATCATACACTAAGTACGTTAATAACATTAACGCAGCAAAAATACTCAAATACGTTAACAATCTTTGGTGCTTGATTAAAAAATCACTTACTTTTCCTAAAATCATTTCAGCCTTACCATTTTCTAGGTAGTCATACTACCAGCAGCTTGCTCCCAAACAATCAAACTGTAGTTACTAATTTTTAAAGATTTCTTAACTCTGGTAAGAGTTTTTCCCATTCATAACCCCATGACTATAGAATCATCTGACCCTCATTTTATAGTAGATTATAGCAAAAAAATTAAAAATAAAAAATACCCTAATTTTTTAGTCATTATTTATAAAGTAAAGGGCATTTTTTACTATTCAATTGTGTAAGGAGAGGAGGGGATTTGAACCCCCGAATCCAATTGGACTACACGCTTTCCAAGCGTGCGCACTCGGCCACTATGCGACCTCCCCGAAAGAAGCTTAGATAACCACTTCTTTAACCAGTCCACTAATTACTGAAATTGTGCTTCAACACGGTAAATGACTTGTCCTTTTTGAGAAAATTTTTCCTCATATTCAGTCATGACATTTCCCTCAAAATTACTAGCATGTAAGTCTAACCAAACTTGTTTTAAAATCATGCCATATTGTGAGAAACTTACCAAACTGTATTCAAACAAACCACGGTTATCCGTTTTGAAATGAATTTCACCTTGTTCAGGTAAGATTTGACGGTAAGTATCTAAGAATGTTTTGTAAGTCAAACGACGTTTTTCGTGACGTTTCTTAGGCCATGGATCTGAGAAATTCAAATACATCAAATCAATTTCGCTATCCGCAAAATAATTTGTCAAATCAGAACCATCAACTAGCAATAAACGAACATTTGGTGCTTGACTATCTAGAACTTTATCCAAAGCATAGCTAAGCACTGATACTTGAATGTCAATTCCGATATAGTTAATATCTGGATTTTGCAAAGCCATTCCAGTAATGAATGCCCCTTTTCCTGAACCAACTTCGATGTGGATTGGGTTATCATTACCAAAGACTTCACGCCAATATCCTTTTGCTTCTTCTGGATTTAAGATAACATAGTGTGGGTTATTTTCTAAGTGCTCCTCAGCACCCTTACGTTTTCTAACTCGCATTATTTCTTTTTACTAACTAACTCCCTAAATTTTCGTAAGCCGTAAATTTCTTGGTTGACGTGTTCCATATCACGTTTGTCAAAACATTTCAAAATCTGTGATAGATATGAAAATTGCCCATACCAAGCAACTTTACTGCGTACTTTTTCATTGTCTTTATAGCCATAAGAATTCAACCACTCACCCCAACGTGTGTAAGGAATGTAGTGACTCAAAAGAAAGGCTACGTCGTACATTCGATCTGTCAAACGAACTGAATCCCAGTCAACAAGGTAAATCATACCACTTGTTGTAATAACCCAGTTACTGTGTTTGATATCCCCATGTACAATAGTCGCAACTTCAGAACGAAATTCTGGTAAGCTACGTTTTAGTTCTTTTACAATCCCTTGCAAATACGTATTTTCACGAATTTGCAAGGGTGCATTTTTTTCCCAGTCAACCAACAAATCATATGGATTTTCAATCTTATAGTTTAACTGTAACAATTGGTTAACCAATGGTCGTGACTTGTGTAAACGTAAAAGAATATGGACAATTTGTTTACTACCCATATCCTCTTTAGTCAAAATTCTTCCATCAAGCCATTCTTGTGCACTCATTGTATCGCCATTACCAGTGCGACGCACCCACAACAATTGTGGCGCAATCTGCTCTTTAGCAAGAGCTGGTAAAATTGGTGTTGTGTTAAACTTGATAAAGATTTTTTCACCATTCGGATATTGACCAATAAAGGCTTTCCCACTTTTTCCTCGAAGTGGTGTCATTGTCAATTCCTGATCTGATACTGTTGTCACCTGTCTGCCCTCCTTTTCTTTCATATATAATACGTTAATACTTTTCTTCACCTTTATTTTACTTGTTTTACAGCCCCTAGTCAATCATCTTCGCAATTTTGTAAGGAAGATACCATTCTGTAACAATTACAGTAATCAAAATCAGAAGCCCTGCAGCCTTCTAAGAATAATAAAGTGATGACTGATCCAAGAAAGTATTTATATACACAGTCATTAGCCAGTTTCTGTATTTCTGAAATAGGGTATAAGCGTGTTAAATATTGATACTCAAAATGTTGGGCAAGTCCTAACAACTGAAACAGTAAAAGATAATTCAAAATCAAAGCAAGTCCAACTGCTACCAAATGATTTGGAATAAATAGCAAAGCAAGAACACTTAACAAAACCAAACGCAAGGTCAAAGCTAGATAATCTGAACTGCGAAGAAAAGCCCTAAGATAAAGGTTTGACCATGTTTTATCGTGACCTTTCTTAACCAAAACAAGAAGCTTATCTAAGTAAGCACGACGTTTGACGCTTGCTGAAATTCCTTTAACCGTTGTAAAGAGAGCAAAGAATTTCAAAATAGATTGACGACGCTTAGTTTCATAAGTAATGGCAGCTTCCCAAGAAAAATGATCATCTCTAAAAAAGACTTTTTCTTTTCTTGCCATAATCACCCACTTGATACCAAGCAAAATTAGCAAAAGTACCGAAAATACAGGAATTGAGAAACCTAATTTAAAGAAAATGGGTGCTAACAACAAGAAAACAGCCGTTTGCAAAACTGCCCAAACACCAAAAGAACGCACTCTCGCTTGATGAATCCAAGCCACCACTTCTTCTTCCTTTGGCAAATAAAATAGTTTATCTGGTGCCTCAATATAAGTCGCAATTTTTCCAAGACTAAGCAGGGCAACTGTCACAATAACTAGAATAGCCTCAAGCCACCAATGCCGCTTTGGAAAATGCTTCAATAGTTCTCCGTATTGAACCATCAAAAAACCTGATAAGAAAAGCAAGACCAAGACAAAGTGATCGTTCAATACATAACGTAAGTATTTCAGACATTGCCCTAAAAAGAGGCTGCGTCGTTTTCGAAAAACTTCTTTCATTTCTATCCCTCTTTAGTTAAAGCTATGTAAATATCGTTCAAACTAGCATCTTCTTGACCAAAAGCTTGACGCAATTCAGCTAGATTTCCCATTGCACGCACTTGACCATGATGCAAAATCACAAATCGATCACACATTTTTTCAGCAGCATCTAACACGTGTGTTGACATCAAAATAGCTTTGCCTTTTGCTTTTTCCTGCGCTAGCAAATCCGTTAAATCAGAAATCGCCAAAGGATCTAGTCCCAAAAATGGCTCATCAACGATAAACAAATAAGGATCAATCATAAAGGCGCAGACAATCATAACTTTTTGCTTCATCCCTTTTGAAAAATTAATCGGGAACCATTCAAGCTTATCAGACAGACGGAAAATTTTTAGCAATTCCTTAGCACGCGCCATCGCTTGATCAAAATCAAGGTCATAAGCCATAGCAACCGTCTCTAAATGCTCACGTAAAGTTAACTCTTCATACAAGCTTGGCGTTTCAGGAATAAAGCCAATCTTTTTGCGATACTCTGCTTGGTTATCAGCCAAAGTCAAGCCGTCAAGCGTAATCTTTCCTTGATAAGGCGTCAAAAGTCCGATAACTTCATTAATCGTCGTTGACTTCCCAGCACCATTTAGCCCAATCAAGCCGACCAACTCACCGTCACCAACTTCAAAAGAAATATTTTTTAAAACAGGGATATTAATGTATCCACCTGTGACATTTTCAATTTTTAACATAAGCTACCCACATTTTTTTGATATAATAATTATAACAAAATCAAAGGATTATAGGTGATTCAAATGGAAAATTGCATCTTTTGTAAAATTATCGCAGGTGACATTCCGTCATCAAAAGTTTATGAAGACGATAAAGTCTTAGCTTTCTTAGACATTTCACAAACCACTAAAGGACACACTCTTCTCATTCCAAAAGAACACGTTCG
>ENA-ORSX01001289-ORSX01001289.1-human-gut-metagenome-genome-assembly--contig:-NODE-1289-length-18844-cov-3.081856_pt1 | contig 18844 bp, 11 predicted proteins | sample MGYA00241904_ERZ509172 | MGnify/ENA primary metagenome ERZ509172 (study PRJEB26280, sample SAMEA2338795) | human gut metagenome | biome: human gut; feature: human-associated habitat; material: faeces...
TACTTTATCCATTGCTTCATCCAGCGCCGTCATCAGGCGGCAGGCAGCTGCAAATGACTTTTGATATTGCAGCAGGTTCATGCCTTCCTCGTTCAAATCGACACCGGCAACGCTGTCCCGGCTGGTATTGATGCCATCCGCAGCTGCGGCATAGGTTTCATAAATGGTGTTGGTTGTATTCTTATGTGCACCCAGCACGCCTTCCATATTGGCGTAGCAGCCTTCCAGATTGCCCTTGTAAATCGGATCACCGGAAACAGTTCCGCCAATCTTGCCGTCGCCAAGGGAAAACGCATCGGTTTTATTGCCATTTGCATCCGTAAAGGAAATACCCGTCACCAGATTGCACAGGGAGCCATCCGGAGCATCCACCCCATCGAAGGTGATCGTTGTCCCATTGTCTTTCATATCAAATATACCCGTCAGTTTTTGATTCTTGAGCAACTCATCATACAGGTTATCTTGCGTCTTCTTTTCGTCTGCACCGGCTTGGAACTTGACCTCCACCGTATGCTCCTGATTCATGCCGTCAATATAAGTAATATGTGCAGTCAGATTCGTTCCCGGCGTAAGTGCGTTATCCTGCTTCGGCTCTCCGGTTGTAAAGACCGCATCATCCGTGCGGACGATATCGCTCGGCCGGAAGGTATAGCCTGCCTCAAATACATTGATCAGCCGGTTGATGTTATCGTTCATCGTGCCCTGCTCCGCATTACCCGAAACCGAAGCCACAACTTGTGTCTCGCCGCTCTTCCATGCGCTTGAAATGGAAATATTCCCTGCGGTAATCACAGTTTTCGGATTATCCGGATCATCCCCCTCTGCCGTAAACAGGTTGCCCGCCTGATCCTGCGCTATCTCTCCATTTGCGCCGGGAGCCGAGAAAGATGTGCCATCCGGGCGGGTGGTATTGATCCGGTTCATTTCGGTTGCAAACTTGTTTGCCAAAGCGTCCAGCGATTTCTGATAATACGGTATCCCGCGGATCGACTTATCGCCGTCATCCGTGCGGAACTCGCCTGCACCGGTCAGCATCTGGCGGGTGGATTCCAGCGCGCCATATCCTTGCCCTTCGTCCACAGTCGTCGTATTGGCCGGTACAGCGGCGATCGACTTGGTATCCCCCAAGGTGATGCCGGGGTTGTTGCCAGCAACTAACTCCATCTTCGTCCCGGCGGCGGCCTGAGCGCCTGTGCCTGTCGAAGTCATGACAAGCCCGGAGTCACTGGCTTTCGCTTCGAACAAACCGTTTAGTGGTGTTGTGCCATTGATTGCAGTCTCCAATGCTTTCAGGGTTGCTTTACGTGCTGCAGCAATCTCTGCCGACGAGTCGCCCTGTGGCGCTGTCACATCGAATTCGATGGTAGCGTCCTGCAGAACCCCCTTCTCATCTTTATACGAGATGGTAATTTGTTGCTTTCCGTCCTGTGCGTTCTTGTCAAAATTCAAACCCTGCAGCTGGAACTGGGATTTCGTGTCGGAAACCTTTGTCTGATGGGCAGAGTCATACAGCTCGCTGATGGACAGCCGCAGCAAGTCATCCAGCACCGGTTTGCCGTCCGCATCCACCATTGGGTCGCCATTGCCATCCACTTTTTGCTTGATCGACAAATCTGCACGATAAATGCCGTCAATCAGCGTGGCCCCGGGCTTATTCGTCTTATTATCCACCATTTTAATGGTGAGTTTTTCGACCGAAAAGCCTGCTCCAAGGTTTTCCTTGCTGTAAGTTACATCAATTTTCATGTATTCGGAAAGCTGATCGATCAGCATATTCCGTTGATCGCGCAGTTCCAGTGCCGGATCCCCGTTAATATCCGAACGGCGGATCTCCTCATTCAACTCCTGCAATTTTTTCAGGATATTGTCAGCTTGCTGTACATCTTGTTTGTATTGATTGTATACATTCTCAAATACAGTTTGCAAATTCTTGGCGCTTGTATTGAGCAGCTGGCACAGCGCTTCCGCCGAACTGCGTACCAGCGAGTCAAATTCTTTTTCGCCCACATGGTCATTCAGGTCATTCAGCTTTCCCAGCAGATCCTGAATCTGGGTGGTGATGCCGGTCTTGTTTACATCATTGATCACGCTCTCCAGCTGATCCAGCCCATTGAGTGTTGCGCCGGCTGAGCCGACGCTCGACATCTCCTTCCGGAACCGGATATCCAAAAACGGATCACGCAGCTGAGAAACGCCAGCCAGCATAACACCCGAGCCAACCGAAGCAGAATTTTTGGAATGGTACAGCCCCGATCCGCTTGTGATAAAGCTGTATTGATCCAGTCTTTGACGGGTATAACCCTGCGTATTGATATTAGAAATATTATGACCTGTGACATTCAGCGCCATTTGGCTTGCAATCATGCCCAAACGCGCCACAGTAAACTCACCAAAAGTAGCCATTGCGCTTGTCTCCTCCGTTTCTTCCTTTATGCACGGAAATCTGTATGTGCTCCGTTCGTTGTTATGGTATGATCTTTCACATGCTCCGGATCAAGCCCAAGCCCGGCAATCATATTTTCCACCTGATGCAGGCTGCATTCCAGCGCCGAGCGGGCCACCTCGGCCGCGCTTTGCATAATCCGGTATTGTGCGGACAACCGTTCTGCCGCATCTTTTACCTTTCCACGCAGTTCTGCGGAATCTATCTGCTGCGGCAAACCGGACAGCGTTATTTTTTCCAATCCCATTTGCTGTTGCAGGCTGATCCGCTTCTGGTCAATATTGCGCAAACTAAGCGATAACGCCTGCTCTTTTTTCATGCACTCGCCCAAACGCATCAGGTCATCCTCATGAACAGAGGCTGCAACATCCTTCTGCACAGCGGTCAACTCGCCTAAAATCGCCGTCAGACGATCCAACAGCTCCGGCAGCTCTTCCATTCCTGTATTCATCATTTCTGTCATCCTCCAAACAGCATGATACGAGCTGCCAGCTCATCAATATCATATTGGTAAACGCCCTTCTGAACCTGCTCCTGCAGCTCCGGAAGCGTTTCGCATCGGTACGTCCGCACTTCCTGCGCGATGCGTCCCGCAAGTTTATGCGCAAAGCGCTGCTCTTCCGTATATTGCGACGAGGTCAGCTCCACCCGGTCGAATTGCGCAGTGCCCGCGCGCTGGCTTTCATTTTCTTCTGTCTGCGGCCGGTGTATTGCCAATGGGGACAAGCCTCCCGTTTTGGGAATCATCATTATGGTCAGCTCCTTTTCAGCACACGCAAGTCGATGGATTACTTGCTATATCAAATATCGGTCATTACCGCAAAAAAATAAGCGGCAGGCTGCAAAAAAACCTGTCGCTTATTTTACTTTTTGTGCACGTTCCTATGCATTGTTCAGATGACGAAGCAGGACAGCCGCAATATTTTCGCAGGCGGCTTGTTGAACCACCGCACCAATATCATGCGCTACCATAGGCATCCCGTAAACCACACTGGATTCCTTATCCTGCCCGATCGTATAAGCACCATGCCGCCTCATATCCAGCAGCCCATCCGCACCGTCCCGCCCCATGCCGGTCAGGATAATACCTACCGTGCGGCAGCGGACGCTCTGTGCCACCGAGTGGAACAGCACGTCCACAGACGGGCAGTGTCCGCTCACTTTTTCTCCAAACTGGCAGGAAACCGTGTACCGGTTTCCTGTTCTGACGACACGCATCTGTTTATCACCTGGCGCAATCAATACGCGGCCGCGTTCAATCGCGTCACCGTTTTCCGCTTCCTTTACCTTCATCGCACATATTTTATCCAAGCGGTCGGCATACATTTTTGTAAAGCCCGGCGGCATATGCTGCACCACCACAATCCCCGGCGTATCAGCCGGCAGGCGTTTGATCACCTCAAGCGTTGCCTCAGTTCCACCGGTAGATGCTCCGATTGCAATAATCGTCTCTTTTACGCCCTGTGCCATAAGCGGCAACCGTCCCACAGCCGGTGCTGCAGCCATTTGGCTGCGGCGTATCCGCGCACAGGAGGCCACAACAATTTTATTGGCGAGCGCTTCTATAAAACGCTGGTTTGCCCCAACCGTTTCCGGCTTTCGAACAAAATCAACCGCACCAACTGCCATTGCATCAAATACGCGCAGGTTCAGGGAGGACACCAGAATGATCGGCACAGGATGTTGTGGCAACAGGCTTTTTACAAAGTCAATCCCATTCATTCCCGGCATTTCCACGTCCAGTGTCATCACATCCGGCCGGAGCAGCGGCAGCTTCGCCCGTGCCTCCGCAGCATTTCCTGCCTCCCCGACTATCTCCATGTTGCTGTATGCGGACAGGCCATCCCGGATAATGCGCCGGGCCAGAAGCGAGTCGTCAACAATCATTACCCGTATCTTTTTTTTAATGCTCTGCATTACAGCATTCCTCCTTTCACTGCTGTCACTCCTTGCGGAATGTCGCCGGGCGGAGCATTCGGTACGGGCTGTTTTTGCTGATATTCTCCGAATGACCAATTAAAAAATATCCTCCCGGATTGGTCGCGTGATAGAAACGCTGCACAAGCGCGTCCTTTGTTGCCTGATCGAAATAAATCATAACGTTCCGGCAGAAAATAACGTCAAACTTGATTCGGAAGCGAATGGGATCCATCAGATTGAACACACGGAAGATAACATTGCGCCGTATCTCCGGCGTAACGGTGTATAGCCCGCTCCCGTCCGTCTTTTTTCGAAAATAGCGCCGCTGCCATTCCGGCGGGATGTCGGTCGGCATCTCATAAGAAGGATCCGCTGCCTCACTCAGAACACGCGGTGAAATATCCGTTGCCAACACGCGCGTATCCCACCGTCCTGCCTGCGGTCCCAAAAAATCCTTGATGCACATGGAGATGGTATACGGTTCCTCTCCCGTTGAACACCCTGCACTCCATATGGACAGCACCTTTTTCCGTTCATTCCTCTTAATAAGGTCAGGCAATATTACCTCGTTAAAAAACGTAAAGTGCTCCTTTTCGCGCATGAAGTAAGTATAATTGGTCGTAAGTTTGTTCAGAATAAATTCAACTTGCGCCGCATCCTTCCCTGACAGCAGTTCATCAACAAACTTGGTAAAATCCGTGTACCCTTTTGCCTGCAGGGCCGCGGACAGGCGGCTGTTAATCAGCAGCCGCTTCTGTGAAAGATTGATTCCATAGCGGTCACGCATAAACGTTACCAGCCGCTGAAAATCTGCATCTGACAGCTGCAGCATAATATCGACTACCTCTTAGCAATAATTTTTATATTATCCGCAGTCACGGATGTGCTCTGCCTATTCGGCCAGCAAAAGCTCGCAGTCCAGAACCAGCATAGTACCCGTCCCATCCGGCATGGTTGTCATACCCGAAACATATTTCTGTGCGTTATGTACCGGTACCGGCAGGATGGTATCCACCGGGATATCAATGATTTGGCAGACCGTATCGACCAGTATGCCGATCGGCATTTCATTCAGGTTCAGTACGATAATGCAGTCGTTGTCTCTGGGCTCGGCCGAAAGGCGGAGCCGCATATCCATCAGCGGAATTGTCTGCCCGCGCAGGTTAATGATGCCGCGTACATAGGTCGGCACCATGGGCACCTGTGTGATCACGTGGTTTGTAATGATCTCCACCACATTTTCTGCATCCACGCCGAACAACAGGTTATCCGTTCGAAACGTCAGGAATTTGCGCATCGCTATTTCTGCCGTGTTGTCCTCCGCGGACTCGGCTGCCGCCCGCTGCATTTCCTCGGTTGCAAACATCATATTTTCATCAGACATTGCATTCTCTCCTTTTATGCTTTCCATGTCAATATCCTGCGTTTCCGCTGATAAAGCCCATCAGGTTGGTCACATCCAAAATCAGGCTGATATTACCGTCGCCCAAAATGGTGCAGCCGGCGATCCCCGCATCCTTTATCTTAAAATTGTTCAGGTACGACGGAAGCGGCTTGATGACAACCTGCTGTTTGCCCAGCAGCTCATCCACAAACAGGCAGCAGGAGTTTTCACTGCTCTCCACCCATACAAGGATTCCGTCACTGATCGAGGTTGACTGCGGCTCTATCCCGTAAACATCATACAAGCGCACCACGGGATAGAATTCTCCCATTTTATTGATGATCTCGCCCTGCATCGCATCATGGATGATGTCCTTTTCCGTCACTTTGAAGGACTGCCGTATGTTTTGGATCGGGATTGTGAAAATGGATTCGCCAACCCGCACCTCCATGCCGTCCATAATCGCGGTAGTGAGCGGGATTTTGAGGGTGGTGCAGCTCCCCTTCCCCTTTTCGCTGGACATCGTTACTACACCGCCGACCGTTTCCACATTCTTTTTCACAACATCCATACCAACGCCGCGGCCGGAGAATTCCGTTACCTCCTGATTGGTCGAAAAGCCCGGCATCATTAGGAAGTTCATGATCTCGCGCTGGCTGTATTCCACATCCGGGCTGGCCAGCCCCTGCCGAAGCGCTTTACGCAGCACAGCATCGCAATCCACGCCCATCCCGTCATCTTCAATTTTAATGATAACTTCGCTTCCCGTATTCTGTGCAGACAAGGTAATTTCCCCCACAGGATCCTTACCCGCGTCAATTCGCATCTGCTCATCCGGCTCGATGCCGTGATCCATGGAATTGCGCACAATATGCATAATCGGGTCGCTGATCGCGTCTACAATCGTCTTATCAATCTCGGTATCCTCTCCGATGATGTTCAGCTGCGCCTTGCGGCCCAGCTTCTGCCCCATGTCCCGAACAATCCGGCGCATTTTCTGGAAAGTTCCCGATACCGGAACCATGCGCAGCGACATCGAAATATCCTGCAGCTCATCTGTCAGCTTGCGCAGCTGGCGGGCGGATTTATAAAAATTATCCAGCTTGGCATCCTCGATTCCGCGCAGATCCGGCGACGCGGTCACCATCGTTTCCGTAATGACGATTTCTCCCACTACGGCCATCAGCTGATCTAGCTTGGACAGATTGACACTGATCAGGCTTTGTCTGATCTGGTGTCCGCCGCCCTTGCCAGATGCCGTTTCGCCCCCCGCCGCAGGCATTGCCTTTTGCGGCTCGGCCGGTTCGGCAGCTTCCGCCACCGGTTCCTGTTTTTCATCCTCCTGCGTTTCGGGCGCGGGAGCTGCATCGATTTCCTGATAGGTTTTCACAAAGCCCAGATCAGAGATCAGCGGAAGAGCCGCCTTACGTTCATTCTCCGCTGCGAAATACATTGTAAAGCCGTTTTCCGCAATCTCCGGCGAACGAGCCGTATTGCTTTCCAGATCCTCCGGTTCGTAAAGAAACTGCGCGCCGCTGTCACGAACATCGCTTACGATCATGAATGCACGCAGGTTTTCCATCCCGCAGCCCTCATCCAGAAACACCCGCAGCGCAAACGGATAGCCGGCCGGTGCGTTTTCTACCAAAGCGGCGCAGCCTTCCTGTACCGCTGCTTGATCTGCCGCAGGTGCTTCCCCGCTGCTCCCGGCAGCCTGTCCGTCGTTTTTAATTTTGTCGATAAACATGTTAATTGTTTCAACAAAGCGGTCGATATTTGTAGAGAGAGGGTCTCCCTTTTCAATTTTGCCAACTTCATTCCGAAAATAATCGATCGACTGGAACAGCAGGTCGAACAACTTCGGTCGATCCTGCTCCGGAACAGTATCCATCGTATTTTCTCGAATCAGGTAGAATAAATCCTCAATACGGTGCGCAATGGTCATCAAAGGCTCATACTCCATCATTGCCGCCGAGCCTTTCAATGTATGCATAATGCGGAAGATCTCGTTTACATCATCCTGTGATAGCGTATCTGCCTGCTCTGCGGCAAGCATAATATTATCGAGCTGCTCGAGCAACGTATTCGTTTCATACAAATACATTTCCAGAACGCTGTCGCCACTGTTCGCCATAAATCCCATGCCATCCTTTCCAAAATTACAATAACAGTAGTTATAATTTATAAATCGACCGGATATAGCTCCCAATTAATAGATTGGATAAATTTTTCTACGGATGAACGGAGTGTAGCCCTATGCCAAACATCACCAGTGTGACAAACCCTGTCCCCGGGCAGGAGAACAATACCGGTTATCGTTCTCCTATCACACCGAACGATACACAGATTAAAAACATACCCGATCCGTCGCGCATCAGCCGTGCCGACCAGCGCACCGACCGGCAGGATACAGCCAGCTCCGGGCTGCCGCGGCGCTTTGATTCTTATTTTCAGGCATTTTTGCAGGATCTTAGCGTTTCCGGCTCAGTTTCCGACAGCATCTACCAGCTTCTGGCCGGCAGCCTAGGCGCATCCGGAGCCGAAACGTCCGAGATCAGCGCCGCGCTGGCACGTCTTATGCAGGCTCTGCAGCTCAGTCCGGAGCAGCTTCTCGCCCTGCTGAAAGGCCAGTTTTCCTCTGGGCAGCGCTTCCGCGGACCACTTTTCGATGTCTTGCGCAAAGCGCTTCAGACCAATCCCTCCGCTGCCATGAAGGAGGACGTTGCCCAGTTTCTGCGAAAGTTCAGCGACTTCGCCTCCACCGGGCATATTGAGCGCAGCTTAACACGCACCATCCAACAAATGTCATGGTTCATGCCGAAACGCTTCAGCGGTGCGCTGGACGGACAGCTTGCGCAGCTGGACGCACTGCTGTCTCAAGGAGACCGCGCCGGGGCGCTTTCCCTGCTTCAGGGCACCATTCTCCCTTATATGTCTGACTATGTCTCCCAAATGCATGACCGCGGCATCGCTCGTAATCTTTTGAGTATGCTGCTTCCCACCATCGCACAATATGAAAACGGTTCCCCGCAAAATGTGCTGCAATCGTTCTATCAGCTTTTCAGCTACACACCGGTCAAAAAAGCGTTTGGTGAAATGAGTCAAGAGGATATTCTGCAAATGCTGCGCGCGCATACCGCTCCACCAGATGAAGCGACCACCACACTTTTGGATCAGCTGGCCGCGCTCTCTTCCCGCGCCATGCGGGGAGAAGGCAGCACAGCGCAGCAGCAGGCCATGCAGGAACTGATGCGTTCCGTTCTTGTCAATCAAAGTGTTTTTATGCCGCTTGCCCATGCCGTTATCCCTGCCGCTATGGATGGACGTGCGATGTTCTCCGAGCTATGGGTGGACGCAGATGCTGAAAAGCCGGCGGGTGCGTCCGGCGCCGGGCCTGCCCCCATACGGTTGCTGCTCAAGTTTGACATACAGGAGCTCGGCGGCTTCGACCTTCTGATTACTTATCAGGATGATTCGGTTGGTGCAGAACTCTTCTGTCCACCAAATCTGACACCTTTTACCGATATTTTTGAGACTAAACTGGCGAAAATGGCAGCAAGTGCCGGTCTGAATCCGGAGGCCATCCGTGCCTCCCCCTCTGCACGGCGCGTTACACTGACTCAGGCGTTCCCTAAGATACTCGAAAGGATGAACAGCGTTAATGTCACAATATGATCAAAGCCGCAAGGCTGTTGCCCTACAGTATGAAAACGGGGCACCGGCTCCGATCGTGGTTGCTTCCGGCATGGGCTACCTTGCAGAACGCATGGTAGAAATCGCCTCAGAGAACGGCGTGCCTGTTTATGAGGACGCTTCCCTTGCTACTATGCTTTCCCAGCTTGCCCTCGGTCAGCCCATCCCCGAATCACTTTACCAGTTTATTGTTGATATTTATGTTTACTTCCTGCATTTTGATCCGGAGGCGCCGGAAAAGCCCCGCGTCCCCGCTGCAAACACCGGGCCTTCTAAAGGAGGAGACGTATAATGTATCATCCACAGCCAGAAAAACGCTTTATCATCCTCGGCGATGATCATCAAACACTGGCCAGCGCCATCCTGATGGAACAGAAAGGTCAGCAAAAGGTTTTCGAACTAACCTCCACGCCGACCTGTGACTTGTCCGCACTGCCTGCCATCAACATCCTCAGCCTCAATTCAGAAAACTTTGCGGCATGGCGCGGCCGAGTCACCGGAATACAAGATACCAATCTTTATTTTACGGCCGAGGAGCATATTGGCCCGCATCTGCGCCGGCATCTGCGTATCCCTATCATGCTCCGCACCTACCTGTATCCGCTTTCGGGGGATTCGACCCGTCTCCCTGTCATCACACACGATGTAAGCTGCGGCGGAATATCTCTGTACACCAGCCGGCCACTCACCACCGGCTTCTGCTTTGAGATCGCAATTCCGTTTTCCTCCCCGCCCCTGCTGCTGAACGCACAGGTGATCCGTGTTATTTCCGAGGAGCAGCAATTATACGCCTGCGCCTTTTCTGACCTTCTTCCCCAAGAAGAAGCCCTGTTGCAGGAGGGCATCTTTGAATACGACCTGCACCACAAAACCAATACCACCCACTAGACCTTTCTATTAAACGCAGAGGTGATTACACAAATGAGCCATTTTATATCACATATGACCCGCATCGCCAAACGAGTATGTGCGCTGTCCTTATGCGCAGCCCTTCTGCTCGGCATGCTGCCGCTAATCACACCGCCCGCCCAGGCCGGTTGGGAGGACGTTTACCTAAATAAGCTCGTATCCTGGGACATTATGCGCGGTGACCAGCACGGCAATCTGGATCCCGGCCGTGCCATTACACGCGCTGAATTTGCCACCATGCTTAACCGCACGTTCGGCTATCATAAAACCGGCACGCATCCGTTCCGCGACGTTCGGCCAGCCGACTGGTTTTATGACGACATCAGCATGGCCTATACCGCCGGTTATTTTCAAGGCACTTCTAATTCTACAGCCTCGCCGCATGCCACGCTGACCCGCGAGGAAGCCGCGACCATGCTCTGCCGCAACCTGATGCTGCAGCCCCAGTCCGGCGAGGATCTGTCGTTTACCGACAGCCGCAAAGCCAGCAGTTGGAGCCGCGGCTATATTAAGGCTGCGGCTAAAAAGGGCGTTCTGAATGGTTATGTGGATGGAACCTTCCGTCCGCGCAACCGCATTACGCGCGGCGAAGTTGCCTCCATGCTGGTTAACGTTATCGGCACGCCGATCCAGTCCGCCGGTACGTATTCCAACAGCGTTTCCGGCAACTTGATGGTTTCCGCCTCCGGCGTAACGCTGGAAAACATGACGGTCACCGGCGATCTTTATATCACCCCCGGCGTAGGTCTTGGCTATGTCACGCTCAACAACGTCACAGTTTACGGGCAAATCATTGCCAGCGGCGCCGGTGAAAGCAACAAGGGTGACGCGAGCATCATCCTGAAAAACTGCACCGCCCCTGAGATGATCGTTGACAGCCCGACCAACCAGTATGTCACCATCCGAACGGTTGGCAACACCGATATCGACAGGGTCTACATTCGGACCAATACTTATCTGGAGGGAAAATCGACCGGCCGCCACGGCTTTGCTTATGTCGAGGTGGACGGCGAGGAAGGCACGCAGCTTGATCTGGCCGGAAATATGCACGAGGTCGTGACCATGTCGCCCAAGTCGACCATCAATGTCGGCAGCGGCACAGTGGAAAAGCTGACCGTAGATGAAAACGCAGTCGGTTCCAAGGTCACAATCGCACAGGGCGCTGTTGTAGAGCAGATGAACTTAGATACCGGCACCACCGTGACCGGCAAGGGCGACATCGGCACCCTGCACGTCAATGCACCGGGCTGTACGGTAGAAATGCTGCCCGATACCATCATTATCCGCCCCGGCATCACCGCCAATATCAACGACATCATCATGGACAGCACGATGGCGGATCAAATGTCAGACAAGCCGCGCATCATGAGCGGTTATCCCCGTCTGTCAGATGTTGCCCCCAACCAGACCGAGGCCTCCTTTATGACGAACAAGCCCGGCAAGCTGTACTGGGCTGTCCGCCTGAGCGGAGACGGCGCGTTCGATGCCAACGATCTGATCAAGCCGCCCTCCTACGGAGGAAAAATTGTAAAAAGCGGTAATCTGTCCGTCAAGGACGCCAACGATGTTCTTTCGCAGAAAATTACCGGCCTGCAGCCCGGCGCCTCCTATGTCCTTTCTGCTGTGCTGGTGGACGCGCGCGACGACCGCAGCACGGTCAAGAGCGTGTATTTTACCACGCCGGACAACAGCAAGCCCAATTTTGCCTCCGGCTATCCCAAGACCAGCACGATCGAGGACACCTATATTACCTTTGACGTGGCGGCAACAAAAACCTGCACCCTTTACTGGGCGATCTATAAAAAGGGAATGCCCGCCCCCACTGCGAATGATTTTAAGGATGGTTCGCTCAGCGGCGCCATCTCCTCCGGGAAAGGCAAGCTGATCCGCAGCGAGGAAGACAACATCCTGATGGGCAACAAGGATAAGCACGCCAAGGACGCGCTTGCCGAGGTAACCGAGTATGACGCATACTTCTTCCTGACCGATACCATTAACGATTCGGCGGTCAAAAAGGTATCGGTAAAAACCGCCGACCGCACCCCCCCTATCTTCCGCACCAACTATCCCCGCATCAGCAAAATCGACGCCAAGGCGCTGACCGGCGAATCCATGATTAACGAAGCGGGCAAGGTATACTGGGCCATCGTTAAGCACGGCACCGAGAATTATCCGCAGTCCAACCCCGAGCTGGACGAGGAAGCGCAAGAAATCGACAAAAAGCTGCAGATCAAGGGCGGTATGTATGCGCTTAAAAGCGGCTCGTTCAGCGCGAAGCAGGACGCGGTTTCTTCCTTCAACATGAGCGGGCTTGACGCGGAAACCGCCTACGATATCTACTTTGTCGCGGAAGATACCGCGGGCAATCTGTCCGAAATCAAATCCATCCTGAATGCAAAAACGCTGGACAACAGCAGGCCGGAGCTGGTCGAACTGCGCTTCTCTCAGGCCAATGATGAGGGTAGGCCGCTGGCCAACACCGATGTTACCCTTGTGTTCAGCGAGGACATTTATAACAGTCAGGCGCAAATGTCCTTGGTCGAAATGTATGCCTCGGGCAAAAACGAATTTACGCTTGCCGGCGATAAAAATCAAAAACAGATGAAGTGGATCGATATTATCAAAGGGATGTTTGAATTCCACAATCTGGATAATCCCACCGCCCAGCGCAAGCAGGAGCTTGAGCTGGGTACGGACGGCCGTGCTAATATCACCGTCAAGCTCAACGAGGAAGGCCAGACCGAGGTTACCTTTGCCAACGCCGCGCTGAAGCTGCAGAGCGGCGCGAAATACCAGTTTGTGTTGAACCGCATCATTGACTCCTCTAATAATGTTCTGCCAGCCAACACCAAATCCAAGGAGTTCCGTGTTTTGGATGCGCAGGTGGACTTTAACAAACTGCAGTACACCGCCGCGGAGATCGCTCCGGACACATCTAAGGGCATCGAGGCCTCGTTCTCCATGATCCCCTATGCCAATTCCACGGCAAATGTGCCGGACGGAACGAGATACGACCTGCTGATCGCCTCGGATACCACAATTTCGTTTAAGCTGTACCGCCGCGACCTTTCAGAAGATACGCCAAATGCACCTGCGCCTTGGAAGCTTGTCCAAGCAAAAAATAATAAGGACGGCGAATTTTCCATCACCAAAACACCCAAGCAGAAGTGGACGGCAGCCAGCCTAAACTACGCCGAGGGTCTTGCGCCTGCTGACTATCCGAAACTCAATAAATTAAAAAGCGGATATGAATATGCGATCGAATTTACGTCCATCAATCAGAATAATGACCGCAATAAATGGGATGCAACCGTCAACCTGTATATGTACTGCGTTGCAGGCAGTTCTAACGATCTGCAAAACCTGACATCTGGTGGAATCATCGAACAGTCCTTCTGGGACAGCTCTGTGATCCAGCAGAAGAAGCTAGCCTCGATCGGCAACCCTTCCGATTTTACGATCGATGTGCGCCGCGTTAACCAGAATGCACCCCAGTTCATGAAGGGTTATCCCCGCGTGACCCCCGGCGATTCGATTACGCGCGTCGATTACATGCTGGATCGCGCGGCGGACGTATATTACGTTGTTGCCCCTGTCAACCGGCTGAAGCCCGAAACGAATAAACAACAGCTCATTATTGACATTGGTATTCTTGACGATGCCGAGGCAGAGCAGAAATTGAAGGAACCCGGGAAGCGTGAAGAGCAGGGCATCACCGCCCCCACGACCCAGAACATCATGAACCCATCCAATTACACCACGGCCAATGGGTATCAAACCGGCAATGTTCATTATGGCGGCACGGGTCAGGGCAGTTTTACCGTTGAAGATCTCAAGCCCGATCAGAAGTACTATATTTATTTTGTTCTCAAGGGTTCGTACAAGGATCCCTCGCCGGTTTGGTGCTACACCTTTAACACCAGCGATGTGGTTCCCCCTGTGCTGAATGCCCGCTCCGCAGGCAATGGTCAGGCAAACTTTTCTGTCGAACCCGATCTGGAACAAGGTCAAACCAGTGTTGAAGCGAAAGTATATTGGATGCTCTATCTGCAGGCAACGCAGACTGGCTATCCCCCGCTGTTTACCACCTCGATCGACGGCAAAACCGCCCTTGAAATGATGGAGAGCGATGCGTTCGACAAGTGGACTGCTGGCGAAGACACTGTTTTTGGCGGCTATAAGGGTTCTGCTGCATTTAAGGAAGCCTTGTGGGAGATCATGCAGGGCGGCACTAGTGCTTCCCCCAACCCTGAACAGCGCGGTGCGGAGCGGAATTTCCACGGCAGCGGCACCGCAATCAACCCGGAATTGCTGCAGTTTGAACCGACCACATATTTGTTCATCATTGCTGCAAAAAACGAGCTGGGCGGCCCACCCGTATTCCGCGTGGTAAAAGATATTCAAAAGGTAAACAATAACGGCCCTCGGATAACATCCATATCTAGCAACACTACGTATAATAAAACGAAGAATTCGTATAACGGAAGTGTTGTCATTAACTTTGATACTTCGCTTTACATATTTAATGACGCCATGAGTATGGCCGGTAAAGAACCGGAAGTTTACATTGCCGGTGAGCCGCAAAGCAAAACAGACCTTACGCCTATATCTAACGGGTGGTTGAAATATAACTATAAGGATATAGTTATACAACCCATGTCACGTTTAAATATCTCATTCAATAACTTTAAGGTTGGAGACTCTTTCGAAGTTACCCCGACTCACAAGATTAAAGATGATTTATTCGAGAAAGCTTACTTTTCCAATAAAGCTGGCAAAATGCGCAACTCCCTCATCCACTTAAAGCTGCAATATAGAACAGGTGCTGACGGAAAACCCAGTGAGGATGGCGACAACGCAGTAGAATTCGTTCTTCCCGACGGAACCACCTCGGAAACCAATCCGTAACACACAGCAAAAGGAAGCCTTCGGGCTTCCTTTTTGTGACTGTCGAAAAACTAGGTTTTTCCGACAATCTATGTTTGGACTGCGCCAAACATGAACGAGAAAAAGTTCCTGTGCAGAAACTTTTTCTCTCTCAAAGTATGAAAGCTGAGGTACACGCCCCCAGCTTTTATGCATTTGCACTGCAAATGCTGTTTGATGCGCGCTGCCGCGCGTATTGCTGACAGCCATCGACAAAATGCTTTCAACAAGCAAAAAAAGGAAGTCTCCGGGCTTCCTTTTTTCCATATGTTTTCCATTATATCGTACGCACTTCTGCCGATATATTAATATATATTTTCCGCATATAAGGAGGGGTAGCTATGCAGGCTCCTTGGGAATACTTCGAGCATTTCAGCGACCTTGTCTATGTCAGTGATATTGATACGCACGAGCTGGTTTATCTCAACCGCCACGCACGGGAGCTGTATGGATTTTCTTCAGACGCGGACTATCAGGGGCGCCCCTGCTACGAGGTTATACAATATACACACGAACCATGCACATTCTGTACGCACAGCGCACTTTTGAAACACGGTACCGCTGAATGGGTATACCGCAATCCCGTTACTGCACATATGTTCCGCATCAAGGACAGCCTGATCGAATACAGCGGCCGCCGGTTTCATGTTACACTGGCCATTGATATGGACAGGAGTGAGCTGGAAACCTATCGCTTCAACGCGTTCGTGCATTACGAAGCGTTCATCAACGAATGCCTGATTTTTGCCTTTGCTGCCTCGAATGATCCGGATGAATCCCTTAACCTGATGCTGCAATATATCGGACAGCAGCAAGCCGGCCTGCAGCTTTCCATTTACGAGCGCGTGCCGGACGAGCATCGGTTCCAAAGCACTTACCATTGGCCTTCCTCCCCTGCGCACCCCCAGATACTCCCCTTTGATTTGGAGCAGTACCTTTCGCAGCAATATCCCGGCCGCGACAGCACCGAACCTTTGATTCTTTCCAGTGGGCGGGAGCTGCACAGCCACCTTCCCGCTTTTTGCGATCAGGCCTTCACCGAGGATGACCAGTCCCTTCTCCTTGTGCCGCTGCTGCTGGAGGGCCAAATCAGCGGTTATCTGCGTCTGGATAACGCACCGCCGCAGCAGCTCTGCTTTCTTGCCGATATCTGCAAGGTGCTGTCCCCTTTCATTATCATAACCATGCAGCGGCGTGATCTGCTGCATTATTTCAAAAACTCCAGCATGTACGACCAGATGACCGGCGCCCTGAATCGCCGTGCACTAAATGACCACATCCATCATGGATGTCCGCCGCATTCCATCGGCCTCGTCTACTGTGACCTGATCGGTTTGAAAAACATCAACGATTTGTTCGGGCATAACAGCGGCGACGAGCTGATTGTGCGTATTTTTCATATTCTGCAAAAAGCGTTCCCCTCTCATCCGGTCTATCGCATGGGCGGTGACGAATTTCTGGTTTTATGCGATAATACACCGCAGCCGGACTTTGAACAGAGTGTTGCTCAGTTGCGGACGCTTCTGGCCAAAGGAAACTGCGAGCTGTCGATCGGCAGCCTGTGGACAGCGGATACCAGCCAGGATATCCATACCCTGATACAGGAGGCCGATGACCTGATGTATCAGGACAAACGGGAATATTACAGCCGCATCGACCTTGCAACCGGCCAGCCGCGCCATTCCCCGCCGCGCGGCAGCACTATGCCGCCTGCCAGCACAGCGTCCCGAGAAACCGCGTTCCAGAACTTCCTGCATAACTATTTTTTTGATCCTGAGGTATTTTTCCAGTCCGTCGCCATGGCAGACAACATATTCTACCTTTATTGTGGTGATATGCAGAAAAATGTCTACTTTATTTCCGATAACTTAAAGGACGAATTCAATTTTACAGACAATCTTGTATATAACTTTGTCGACCTGTTGGAGCAGCGGATCTATAAGCCGGATCAGGCGCTCCATATCGCCGAGCTGCAGGATATGATTGAAAAGAAGCGCCAGATCCATACGATCCGCTACCGTATTTACAACAAGTCGGGGCAGCTGCTGTGGATCCATTGCCGCGGCATTATGAAATGGAACGATGATATGACCCGCCCGCTCTTCTTTTCCGGAAGCATGGTCTGCCTGAAAAACGAGGACGCCGTTGATTCGACCACCGGGCTTCTCAATTTGTCCTCGGCAGAGGAAGAGTTGTCTGCCATTTGCAGCACTTCCCGCTCCCCCCTGCTCCTGCTCAGCTTTGTGTTCCAACCGCTTGCCGACATCAACCTTGCTTTCGGCCGCGAAACGGGAGATGCGGTTCTGCGGGAAATCGGCAGCCAACTGGAAATACAAATGGGCACGTTCTTCCGTTTTTTTCGCCTGAGCGACAACCACTTCCTTGCTTTCTCCCATAAAGATATGATGCCTGCACGTCCTATCCGGCAGATACGCAATATCATGCTGGATGTCTGTGCCAAGCACGGCATCCATATGATGTACCCCTGCGCAGCAGGCGTGCTGCATTACCCCAAGGACGGATCCACCGCGCAGGAATTGATCGACAATGCGATTGTAGTAGCAAACGTTTCGGCCAATTTCCCTTCGCTGGACTATCTGGAATTTTCCTCTCATATGGCACAAAATCAACGAGAACAGAGCAGTCTTGGCTTTGCTCTCAATTACAGTGTTAACCACGCCTTTAAGGGCTTCCATATTGTTATCCAACCGCAGGTCGAGACCGCTACACAGCAGATATTTGGCGGCGAGATCCTGCTGCGCTGGAGTATGCAGGGGCAAAATGTTTCGCTTTCCCAGTGCATCGCCGTGCTTGAACAGCAGGGTGTAATTGTTCCCGTCGGCAAATGGGTCATCACCCAAACGGCACGTGCAGCACAGCATATCCTCTCCCTCCGGCCGGACTTTCGCTTTTGCATCAACATCAGCTATCTTCAACTGTTGGATGACGGCTTATTCCCTCATATCCGGCAGACGCTTCAACAGTTCAATATTCCGGCTCGAAACCTGCTGATAGCACTGACAGAAACCCATCATGACAGCGCACCGGAGCGCTTGGAGACCTTTATCCGGCAGTGCAAGGAAATAGGCATTTCCTTTGTTCTGGATAACTTTGGCGCAGCTTATTCCAACCTGTCCTTGCTTTTGCAGCATCCGGCCGATCTGATCAAATTAGATCAAACGTTGATCCGTGGGGTCTCCTCCTCCCAGCAGAAGCTGGACTTTATGGCAAGCTTTATCTATTCCTGCCACCGGTTTGGCAAACAGGTCTGTGTAGAAGGCGTGGAAACCGAGGAAGAATTCAATCTGATCCGACAGGCTGGCTGTGATTTCATGCAAGGTTTCTATTTCTACCGGCCGATGGATTTGGATGCCCTTATTCATCTGCTTGAAACACCGGAGGGCACAGCCAACCACTAACCTCTATTCGCCGACAGCAAAAAGGGGTCGCAGCTATGCTGCGGCCCCTCAGTCTGTCGAAAACTTCGTTTTTTTGACAATCTATGTTTGGATTTCGCCAAACACGGACGAAAAAAGTCAGGCACATGTCCTGACTTTTTATGCATTTGC
>ENA-ORSX01001290-ORSX01001290.1-human-gut-metagenome-genome-assembly--contig:-NODE-1290-length-18803-cov-3.169565_pt1 | contig 18803 bp, 21 predicted proteins | sample MGYA00241904_ERZ509172 | MGnify/ENA primary metagenome ERZ509172 (study PRJEB26280, sample SAMEA2338795) | human gut metagenome | biome: human gut; feature: human-associated habitat; material: faeces...
TGTGCCTGACTTTTTATACTTTGAGAGGGAAAAAGTTTCTGTACAGGAACTTTTTCCTCGTTTATGTTGACGTAGTCCAAATATAGATTGTCGGAAAAACAAAGTTTTTTGACAGTCTCAAGGTAAGCTTTGAGCCTACATTTTTTTGATGTGCGGCGGTTCATGGCGGAATCCTTGTTTTATTTGTCGACCTGTGCTATGATAAAAATGTATAGGTGTTTGGTTGTGCCGTTAAATAGCTGCTCACAGGAAGAAGAAGCCCCGCCAAAGCAAAGCATGTTAGGATTTAATTTGTTGTGATATATTTCATAAAAGGAGAGATGGTTGTGAATTTGCAGGAACGAGTTGATTTAAAAAAAACGGATCGCCCCGAGCTGTATACACTCGAGCCGCCGTTTCCGACAACAAACTTTTTAATTGAGACATCGAATGCATGTAATCATGCTTGTATCTTTTGCGCTCACCAAAAAATGAAGCGGAAAATTCGAAAAATTGATAAAAACTTGGTTTTTGATCTGCTCCAACAGGCATATGACTTGGGAACCCGGGAAGTGGGGTTTTATGCTACGGGGGAACCGTTTTTGGTACCTGAACTGCCGGACTATATCAAAAGAGCAAAAGATATTGGCTATTCCTATGTTTATCTGACCTCAAACGGATCGGTGGCGACGCCGGAGCGCATTAGAGCCGTTGTTGATGCGGGATTGGACAGCATCAAGTTTTCTATCAATGCTCCAGAGCGGAGACTATACGAGTTTATCCATGGAAAAGATGATTTTGATGCTGTGATGGAGCATTTGAAATACCTGAATCAGTATCGAAACGAGAGCGGAAAAGAATATAAAATTTTTATTACCGGCATTATGACACGATTCACAGAGGAGTACAAAAACGATTACTACACGGTTTTTGATGGGCTTGCCGATGAAATTGTTTTCAAGAATGTATATAATCAGGGCGGATATATGCCGGAGATTGATACATTGTTAAAGTGTTCAACTGATGATGAGACATTCCGCAGATGCAACTTGCCCTTCGATGCCATTTCGGTAACATGCGAGGGCTATCTATCGGTGGAAAATGCGGATTTTGAAGATATGTTGATTGTTGCTGATTTAAACAAAGTTTCTTTGAAGGATGGATGGTACGGGGAGAAGATGAAAGAAGTCCGGAAAATGTTTTTAGAGGATAATCTCGACGGCACATTGTGTGATGGCTGTGTTCATCACTGCCTTCGTCCGACCAAGGCGCTGATGCCTGAATATGCTACGCCCAATGATGAGATCTTCTCGGATAAACTGGTGCGGGATCGCATCTTAAAGGCCGGATACAAGATTTAACGGAAAGGGGAAAAGTTATGAGTCGCATCCGCCCTCTGGTCTATGTGCCGATGGCAGTAGATATTGTTCACCCCGGGCATATTAACATAATAAAAAAAGCAGCGGAACTTGGGGAGGTTATGGTAGGGCTGTTCACAGATGAAGCGATTGCCACCTATAAAAATCCTCCGTATATGGATTACGCTACACGAAAAATCGTTATTGAAAATATCAAAGGTGTTAATCAGGTTGTACCGCAGACCACACGTGACTATGAGGAAAATTTACGAAAGTACCGGCCTGAGTTTATGGTACATGGAACTGACTGGAGAGAGGGGCCGCTGGCTGATGTGCGGGCGAAAGCCATTGCCATTCTATCAGAATGGGGTGGTGAGATTGTGGAACCGGAGTATACAAAAAATATATCTTCTTCTATGATTAAACAAAAAATTAAGGAACGTGAAGAAAATAAATAGTAAAATCCAGATAAGCTTCGAACGGTTACATATATGGGTTAGGGAAGAAAGGTGGAAGTGATAGTGAAGAAAGTGTATCTTAATGTTAGCACAGATATTCTCCATTATGGACATATTGCATTAATGAAGAAAGCTGCCGAACTGGGTGAGCTGATAGTAGGTGTTTTAACAGATGAGGTGGTGGCTCAGTATCGCCGTGCTCCGCTGGTTCCATATGAGAAGCGTAAAGAAATGATTGCACAGCTCTCCTTTGTCAAGGAGGTGGTAAAACAGGATACCCTAAGCTATGAGACAGTCATTCAACAGTATCGGCCTGATATTGTAGTGCATGGTGATGAGTGGAGAATCGGTGGAAAATCTCGAATTAGAGCCGATCTGCTGAAGCTTTTGGATGTATATGGCGGAGAGTTGGTCGAGTTTCCTTATACTGAGGATGAAGCCATCAATGTGCTGGAATCTACCGTTTATGACAGGTATGCTGTACCGGAAATTCGGAGAGGTATGCTGAAACGTCTGCTGGGACTGAAAAAGTCCCTGCGCGTATTGGAGGCTCACAACGGACTCACCGGTCTTGTGGTTGAGAATGCTAAGATTACCACCGAGGATGGTATGCAAAAGACGTTTGATGCGATGTGGATTTCAAGTTTGTGTGATTCTGCCGCGCGAGGGAAGCCGGATATAGAGTTAGTTGACTGGTCAAGCAAGATTGACCGCATTAACGAGATTATGGAGGTTACCACCAAGCCTATCATTGTAGATGGAGATACCGGCGGGATGCCGGAGCACTTTGTATATAATATTCAAACTTTGGAACGTATTGGCGTTTCGGCTATTATTATTGAGGACAAGACTGGCCTGAAGAAAAATTCCCTTTTCGGAACGGAGGCAAATCAGGTTCAGGAAGAACCTGAAATCTTTGCGGATAAAATAAGACGTGGCAAGCAGGCTTTGAAAACAAAAGAGTTTATGATCTTTGCCCGAATTGAAAGCCTGATTTTGGAAAAGGGAATGGCAGATGCCTTGCACAGAGCCCGCGTCTATCTGCAGGCCGGTGCAGACGGCATTATGATTCATTCCAGAAAAAAGACGCCTGACGAAGTGTTTGAGTTCTGTCATAAGCTGAAGGCTGAATATCCGGAAACTCCGATTGTAGCAGTGCCTACTACCTATAATACTGTGACGGAGGATGTGTTGTCGAATAACGGGGTTAATATTATCATTCACGCAAATCATCTGCTCAGAAGTGCATTCCCGGCCATGCAGAAGACAGCGGAGTGCATTTTGCTCGATGGATGCTCCGGTAAGCGGGCAGATCAAAACTGTATGCCGATTAAGGATGTCATCCGCTTTATTCCGGTGGAAATGGAGAATCAATAGACCATGACTGTAGAAGAATTTTTTGAAGAGCTTCGCTACGAATTTTTCACAGGTGTACCGGATTCCACATTAAGTCCGATCTGCGACTACCTGATGCGCCATAAGGGATTGTCGAAAGAGCATATTATCGCCGCAAATGAGGGCAACTGCGTGGGACTTGCTGCGGGGTATTATATGGCAACGGGAAAAGTGCCTGTAATTTATCTGCAGAATAGTGGGATTGGAAATCTTGTGAATCCAATTGCTTCTCTGCTCAACGAAAAAATTTATCGCATTCCTTGCCTGTTTTTGGTGGGATGGCGGGGAGAGCCGGGGGTGCATGATGAACCCCAGCATCTATTTCAAGGGGAAATTACCCACCGGCTGCTGGAGGATCTTGGGGTTCATACATTTACTATATCGAAAAGCACCACGCAAGAGATGTGGCAGGCTATGATGGCTCAGGTGGATGCACTGCTGGCTGCACGCAAGCAGGCTGCTATTGTTATTTCCAAGGGCGCCATTACGGCAGATATCAAGGGCGATTACGGCAACTCCTATTCGCTTATGCGGGAAAACGCCATTTCTCAAATCGTTGCACAGGCGCCGGATGACATTTTTGTGGCGTCCACAGGTAAAATTGCAAGAGAGCTGTTTGCCGTGAGGGAAACGCTGCACCAAGATCACGCAAAGGATTTTCTAACGGTTGGCTCTATGGGACACTGCTCTTCCATCGCTTTGGAAATTGCACTCCAAAAGCCGGAGCGCCGGGTCTGGTGTCTGGATGGGGACGGCGCTTTGCTGATGCACATGGGCGCAATGGCTGTGATCGGATCCTTTGCCCCTGCCAACATGGTTCATGTGGTATTCAATAATGAATCGCATGAGTCCGTTGGGGGATACCCGACGGCGATTGGAAGCGTCGATTTGTGCAAGGTGGCACAAAATGTCGGATACCAATCGGTACATATGGCAGACACAGCGGACAGCTTGCAGCAGCAGCTTGCAGAAATCCGCGGCCGGTCTGCGCTGACATTGCTGGAAATCCGCACCGCGATTGGATCGAGAGCGGATTTGGGCAGACCTACCATATCTCCGGAAGAGAATATGAAGCATTTCATGCTTGGCCTGCAAGCGTAAGACAACGCAAAATTACATACTGTGTTTGCAGCGGCAATGCGCGGATGGTAAGCCGTTCCGCCCGCGTGCCTGCTGCGATTAACGTAAGGAATCCGTCCTGTTAAGGCTGTTACGCCGGCAGGACGGATTTTTTTTGCTCGAAATTGCCGCGTGCACAGAATGAATAAGTACACGTTTTGGACTTTCAAAAAAATTTTTTTATATTTCATTTTTTACCCTTAATTACCGGTGGAATAATCCGATTTATTAAATAGCAGCTAAAAAACGATTCGTTACCAAAACGTGTACTTTTGCAAAACGGAAGAAAGGTGAGAACATGCTGGCTCTATCCGTTCAAGAAGGGGATTATATCACAATCGGCGATAATATTGTGATTCAGGTATATGCGCAAAAGGGCAAGCTGACGCGCATTGCGATTGACGCGCCCCGCGAACTGCCGGTTGTCCGCTCTAAATTGGTAGAGGAGCAGGGCGCAACACCGGAATGTATGAAGCGTTTCCGCACCGGAAAACCGCAAAAATCCATTTGATTCAAACGGATTGATCCGTTTTGAATAGAAAACTATCCACCCCAAAACCGCAGACGGACGGATTCGCTGCGGACGGATTCTGAAAAGGAGAATGATTTATGAGAATCCAGCACAACATTATGGCAATGAATGCCTACCGCAACTACAACAACAACACCTCGGCACTGTCCAAGAACCTTGAAAAGCTGTCCTCGGGCTACAAGATCAACCGCGCGGGCGACGACGCGGCCGGCCTTGCGATTTCCGAGAAGATGCGTGCACAGATCACCGGTCTGAAAACCGCGCAGAAGAACGTAAAGGACGGTATCTCGCTGGTAAAGACCGGTGAGGGCGCAATGCAGGAAGTGCAGGACATGCTCAACCGTATGGTAGAGCTGGCAACCCAGTCCGCCAACGGCACCTATCAGAATGAGGTTGACCGTGAAAACCTGCAGCTGGAAGTTGACAAGCTGAAGGAAGAAATCGACCGCATTGCGGATTCTGCGAACTTCAACGGCATCAAGCTGCTGGACGGTTCGCTGGCTGATGCTAAGGTTGATATTACTGCTGCCGCTATTGGTGGTGCCGCTGGTATCAAGACGCATGCAGCCACCCAGACAACTACTGCACTCACAATGGCGCAGGGTGATGGCAACGATCACACCATGACCATAGAATTTATCGATGCAAATGGCAAGCAGCAGAAGGTTGATGTAAAATACACCAGTGATAAGGCTTCTGTAAAAGCCAATGGTGAAGCGGTCAAAAAGGCACTTGCCGCGAACAGTGCGATTTCCAGTGTATTTGATGTAACCGACGATGGCGCAGGCAATGTTACCTTGACCTCTAAGGTTGCAGGTGCTGATGGTGCCAAGGTGATTGCTGCGAGCACAACCGACAACACAGGCACTGTTACGCCTAAGGCTCCCACAGCCGGTGCTAATTCCTACGTAGAAGTAACCGATGGTGCTAAAGGTAATATTACAGCGGGTCAAACCATCACCATCAACGGCAAAACCTATGAGTTTGTGGCGGATGCGGCTACTAAGCCGAAGGTAGATGGTGCCATTGCAGTGCAGGTTGGTGCGCAAAAGACAGATTCGCTTGCCAACCTGAATAAGGCGCTGGAAAGCGAAGGCATCACTGTGACGGCTAACGGTGACAATCTGGAGTTCCGCAGCGTAAAGGACGGCGCTGGTCTGACCCTGCAGATCGGCGATGATTCTGAAAATCATAACCAGATGAAGGTTGTCATCGGCGATGTACACGCCACCGCTCTTGGTCTGGGCGCTGTCAGTGTTGCTTCTCAGGATGCGGCACAGAGCGCAGTTAAGACCATTAAGGATGCGATCAATAAGGTATCTTCCATCCGCGGCGAGCTGGGCGCTACCCAGAACCGTCTGGAGCACACCCAGAACAACCTGTCCGTCATGACCGAGAACATTCAGGACGCCGAGTCCACCATCCGCGACACCGACGTGGCCGACGAGATGATGGCTTACACCAAGAACAACATTCTGGTGCAGTCCGCGCAGGCAATGCTGGCGCAGGCCAACCAGGTGCCGCAGGGCGTTCTCCAGCTTCTCCAGTAAGCAATTTTATTGTACAGTATTTATCCTGTACACCAACAGGAAAGCACGCATTTCCGCGTGCTTTCCTGCATTTATGCCCCTGTTAAAGAGGAGGTAATCACAAATGAGTATGATGAGCGATATCGCAGGTCTTTCGGTTTCCATGCACGCGGCTGAACTGCAGCAGAGCGTATCGATCTCGATTGCCAAAAAGTCGATGGACTCCGCGGAGCTTGCCGCACAGGAGCTTTTGCAGATGCTTCCACCCCAGCCGGGCGTGGGCGAGCATATCAACACCTATGCGTAAAAAAAATGGGAGGTACGGCGCCGTACCTCCCATTTTTTATGCTTCCTCTGTGCTTCTGCCGTCCGGCTGCGCGGCCAGCGCCGCCTGTGCATCCACGGCCTCCTCTTCGCTCACAGCCGGGTGGAGCATCTGCTCCCACATCCGGTTCACTTCTTCCATGCAGTCGAAGTAAATGGTTGTGAGCAGGTTTGCCGGTATTCCCAGCTCTTCTGCGTTTTCCGTAATCTGCTTCCAGTCCGCCTTCTCATAGCTGACGATCAGGTCGAGCAGCTTGCCCGCAATTCCTTCATGCCGGAGCAGTGCGCTGCGCAGTTCGTCCACCATCGGGATATCCGAAAGGATATCCTCCATCGGCGCATCGATCAGGTAGCCCAGTGTAGAGAACATGCCAAGCAGATAGGCCTCCGAACGGGTCAGCGGCTTGTGCTTCATGTACCGGTGCAGCTCGCCCGCAAAGCTTGCGCGCATGAACGACCGCTTGATAAACTCTTCGGAATCCTCCAGCTCCTGCGCGCTCTGGTCGCCCGCGCTGAGCAGGTATACCCAGCGTTTGATCTGGTTCAGTCCAAGGGTCATAATCGCCTGCTGAACGGAGGTCGTCTGTGTCCGGCGTGCAAAATAAGCCGAGTTTGCAATTTTAAGCAGGCTGTAAGTCAGCGTAACATCCATAGAAATGATCTGCTCAATTTCCTGCACATCAGGCTCCTCGCGTGTAACCGCAACAACCAAACGGAAGAAATTGCTGCGCAGATAGCCGCTTTGATGCACCTTATTCGCCAGCTTATCCGCCACAAATGCTCCCTGCATACCATAAACGCCCAGTTTTTTGGCCTGATCGAACGTCTGCTGGTCATCCACGCCCGTGGCAATCACGCGCTTATTCATGCTGTGCGCCACGCGCATAACATTTTCCGCCGAGTTGCCGCCTGTTGTGTGCATGTTGAGCTTGATATAGGAGATATATTCCAACATCCCCAGATAGCGCGGCGCAAACTGAAAATCGTTAACTGCAATCTGATAGCCTTCCTTTGCATACTGCTGTACCAGATGCATGGCAAAAGGATGGATGATTGCACTGTCATCAATCTGAATAATGAGCGAGTCATTCTTAAACAGATGCGGTGTGCGGCGCGCCAGCAAGGAGCTGGTAAAGGTCATAAATGTACAGGAATCCTTAAGGGCTTTTTCAGAGTTCTGCATCAGGAAGTCATAAATTGCTTCCGCAGCAGCAGCATCCTCTCCGGTATCCCCGCCGTATGCTTCATTTCCGTTGGAATACATAATTTCATATCCCAATACATGGCTGTCCGCGTCCTTAATTGCCTGCCGGACAATATATTTATTTTTTACCATGGAATATACCCCCTTTGGCCGCTTTTACCGTTCCTGCTTCTTTTTATCCAGCAAGCCGTCCATCACATCCACCAGATGTCCGATCTCCGGCTTGGAGAGCTGCTCGTCCGCGCCAAGCTCCTTTCCCTTCACACGCATTTCCTCCGTCACCAGCGATGAGAAAATGATGACCGGTATCTCGCGCAGCACCGGGTCGGATTTGATCAGCTTGGTAAGCCTGTGTCCGTCCATGCTGGGCATTTCGATATCGGTGATAACCAGCGCGGCATGCTTTTCCAGATTCCCCGACTCTTCTGCCAGCGGTTCGAGATAGTCCCATAGCTCCTGCCCGTTTGCGAACATGTGCAGGTTGGTATATCCTGCCTTCTCGAGTGAATCCTGAATCATGCGCGACAGCAGGATCGAATCCTCCGCCACCAGCACCGGACAGCTGCGCTGTGCGCGCGCTCCCTTTCTTTCGATTTCGGATATCTGAATCGTGGTTTCGGGCGCTATTTCCGCAACGATCCGTTCAAAATCAAGCACGGTCACCAGTTGGCCTTCACACTGGGCAATGCCTGTGGCCACGCCTTCCTCGCCGCCGGAAACCGTTTTATCCGGCTTCTGGATATCTGTCCACGAAATACGGCTGATCCCTACCACCGTATGCACGCGGAATGCAATATACATTTTATTGAAATTGGTAACGATAAACAAATCCTTGGGATTCGGCTTGGAATGCTGCCCTGTCAGATAAAAGGGAAGATCCACCACGGTCAGCACAACATCGCGCGGCTTAAATATTCCCTCCACCGCGGGATGCGCATGCGGCATTGCTTTTACCGGCACGCTCATCATGATCTCACGCACCTTCGCAACATTGATGCCATACAGGTTATCATCAACCGTAAACTGCATGATTTCAATTTCATTGGTTCCCGATTCCAGCAAAATGTTGCCGCGCTTATTTTCCTGCATAATTCCCACTCCTTTGATCGCTGTTATGTCAAAGTATTTTCTCCGGCTTACCGACGACTTTGATGCAGCCCTCTCCAGTGGCAACATCAAATAACAACGTACGCGCACTTCGTCCGCCGACATCCTCCCGCAGCAGCCGAACATGCTCCTGCTGCAGCACCTGATGCACACTGTCGATATTCCTTTGCCCGATGCTGCCCAGACTCCCGTTGCCTGCCACGTCAAACATTTTCGCCCCGCCCGCGATTTTTGCTACCAGACGTGAGCGCCGCGCACCTCTTTGTTCCATCTGGCTAATCGTCAAACGTATCCCGGTGTCCGCATACTTCAGCGGCGAGGTACGGTTCGCTTCCATATTAAGCGGCAGCATAATATGCACCAGCGCCCCCAATCTGATAAATGGGTCATAAAGGCAGATGCCTATGCAGGAGCCTAATGCATAGGTAATCAAAACGCCTTCGTCGCGTGCTATTTTCATATCGGCAATGCCGACTGTCAGCTTATTCATCCGTCAATTCCCAACCTGTGCAGAAGATAATTCAGCGAGCGTACATCCGGTGCAAGGAGCAGCCGACAGGGAAGCTCCTTCCCCTCCACCAGAAAGCTGCCGCCAATCAACATAATATAATCCGACTGACTGCCACAGGCCACCATTGGTACGGTAATGATCGCGCCTTGCATATCAATCGACAATTGCGGCACGGATGGCACGATTTTGACACCGGACAGCTCGGACAGCGCATTAACAAAAGATGAGATCAGTATATTCCCCACCTCGATAACCGCTGAACCCTCCAGTTCTGTCAGCTCGTCATAGCCGGCGATTTGCTTTCCCATAATGTGCTTCAAGATCAGATTGATCGCGTCCAGCTGCACCAGCGCCAGCATTAACCCATTGATCTCTCCGCTCAGACTGGAGATAATACCCGCGGAAACGGTTTCAAAACCACCCAGCTTTTCTACCGCGTCGTTGAACTCCAGCACCTGAACCTCCGGCAGGGGAATACGCACCTCGCAGCCCAGCAATGCGGATAAGGCGGTCGCAGCACTTCCCGTCCCAATACTGCCGACCTCGCGCAGGGCATCGATCTGCTGTGAATTCATTTCCTCATATTTTCGCAAATTCACGTACTTGCTCTCCTATCAGGTTCTTAATCCATTGATTGTTGATTCTACTTCATCTTGTGTCTGCAGCATCTTCAGCGCATAGGAAAAAGAACGTTGTGCCTCAATCACCTTGCCGAACTCCGTTGCAATGTCTGTATTAGATGCTTCCAATACGCCTTTCATCGCCTTGCCTGTTGCTGGCAGCGGCGCACCGTTTTTTGCAACCGGAAGCAGCTTGTTAGAACCCAAATGCTGCATCCCGTCTGTATTGGCAAAATCAAATACGCCCACAGGATACGCCGCTTCCGCACCATTGGTCAACGCAATCGGCTGACGGTTTTGATCCAGCACATAATATCCATCGCTGTCGCACAGGTAGAACACAGCCTGCCCTTCGCGCTGTACGCTTCCCCAATGGAAAGCGCCGGAGCGCGTATAGCAAATTTCATTGCTCTGTGGATTCAGCAGTGCAAAAAAGCCTCGTCCCTCTATGCCGTAGTTTTGTCCAGACTCGCGCGTCATCATGGCACCCTGAGAAAAATCCGTTGCCGTCTGAATCATGCGGCTGCCCGATCCACGCGGCAGAACGGCATTGTCAGGCCCCGTCCAGTTTCGGTACAGCAGATCGGAAAATTGCGTTTTTTCCGCTTTAAATCCGGCATTATTGACGTTTGCCAGATTATTAGCTGTTACATTCAGCCGTTTCTGTTGCTGTGATGCCGCAACTGAAGCGGCATAAAAGGACTGATTCATGCTTTAACGCTCCCTTTCGATTTATTAAACACGGCCAAGCTCGGTTGAAGTCTTCGTCATAAGCTGATCATACATTTTGCTCAGCTGCGATGCACTCTGCAAAGCCCGTTGGCAGGTTATCATCTCCGTCATCTGCTGCACCAGGTCAATATTAGAGCGCTCGATCATTTTATGATGAATGATCATATTGCCTGCGGCCTGCGGCTGGATGTTAGAGGTGAACATCCCCTCCCCCGTCTTTTCCAAAGCCTGTGCCGGATCGGCAAATGCAAACACGCCCAAAGTACCCAGCACACGCCCGTCTGCTCCCGTAATCGTGCCGTCAGCTAAAGTAGTGATATGATCTGTTCCAAGATAGATGGGCTGTCCATTTTGCCCCAGCACGCGCCCTTGTCCGGCAAGATAGAGATACCCCTGATTGTCCAGCATAAACGAGCCGTTTCTCGTATATACCCGCCCGGCCGCACTTTGAACGGCAAAATATCCTTCCCCTTCTATGGCGAAGTCGAACGGCAGCCCTGTCGGCTCCAACCCACCCTGAGAGTGATCAGTATATACCTCGTCAAGTGCTGTGATATAACTCGTCGTTGTACCCAATGCCTGCGGAGCTTTCTGCTTGTTTCCCACCCGGCTGCGCATGACCTCATCAAATGTCGTGTCCGCATAGCGATCTGCCTTATAGCCCGTGGTGGCAGTATTGCTCATGTTATTACCGACCACATCCAGATTCCTCGTCTGCGTAAGCATGGCCGAGGTCAGATCGTAAAATCCTTTATACACTGCAATTCCTCCCTGATTATGTATCGTATATATAGGCTGTCATTGCGGTTCGGAGCTTCCTAATCGCATTGGAATGGATTTGAGAAACGCGAGGCTCACTGACACCAAGCACCTTTGCTATCTCTTTCATCTGCAGCATTTTCTGATAATACAGTGACAAAACAATCTGCTCGTTTTCCCGCAGATCTGCAATGCTGTCACGCAAGACCTTCTGCATCTCTTTCTTCTGATAACGCTCCTCCGGCTGGGCATCCGCGTCGCTCTGCGGAAGCTTTTTCACCAGTGTGTCAGAATCATTTTCATCCAGCATCATATCCAAAGAAAGCACATTGCACAAGGCGGTCTTGGCAAGCTCTGCCTGATAGCGCTCCACACTGATACCCAGATGTCCAGCTACCTCCTGATCGGTTGGCGCTCTGCCAAGCCGGGCATATAAGTGTCCGTTGGCCTCATCGATCTCCCGCATGTGCCGGCGCACAGACCGGGGGATCCAGTCCTGTTTACGCGCTACATCAATAATCATGCCGCGCAAGCGTTTACATATAAAGGTTTCAAACTTTACATTCTGGCTCAGATCAAATTTATCCAAGGCGTTCATTAAAAGAATGATCCCCTCGTTAATCATATCATCGACCTGTGCGAAGCTGGCATAAACCCCTCGCAGCTTTAGTGCCACATTTTTTACAAGATAGGCATACCGCATCACCAGAACATTTTTCAGTTCCTTGTCACCAGACTGCTTATACTCTTCGAGCAGCGCCTCGTTCGACAGCTCCGCCCACCGTTTCTGTTCTTCCAAAACGCTTCTTCCCGTCCTCTCTCATCTGCCGGGCGATGCCAGATCAAAGCGTAACGTTTCCCAGCGACTGTATCTGCACGTTTGTAATAATCTCGTTAAAGGAAAGCACCGTTATATCCGGATAAAACTGTTCCAGCAGTCTGCTCAAGTATATCCGGATGATATGACTGGTCAACAGGATCGGCTTCTGCGAAAACTCGGCGAACTTTTTCACATATTCTCCCAACTGAGACAACAACTTTTGCATCAGCTCAGGTCCCAGGGCAAGGTAAACGCCCTGTTCGTTTTTCGTCAGACTTGCTACGATCTTCTTCTCCACTTCTGCATCCAGCGTGATTACATTCAGCTTTCCATCCTCGCAGAACCGGTGCGTGATCGTCCGCTTCAACTGAGCGCGCACACTTTCGGTAATCAAGTCCGTATCTCTGGTAATCGCCACTGCATCCACAACTGTCTCGACAATCGTCACCATATCCTTGATTGGTATCCCCTCTTTCAGCAGGTTTTTCAGGATTTTCTCCAGCATTGCATATGAAACAACGTTGGGGAACGCCTCTTCAACCAACTGTGGGGCAATTCTCTTCATGTTATCCACCAGCTGTATGGTTTCCGCACGGTTTAGAATTTCGTAAGTGTGCTTTTTAATCGTTTCCGACAAGTGTGTAAGCATTACCGAAAGCGGATCGATTACTGTATAACCATAAATTTCCGCCATTTCCTTATTTTCAGGCAGAATCCACCGAGAGGGAATCCCATAGGAGGGCTCTATGGTTTCGATTCCGTCGATTTCCCCGGCGGGATTTGGCGGCTCCAACGCCAGATAATAATCCGTCAGGATCTCGCCGCGCGCCACTTCTTCGCCTTTGATCTTGATGACATATTGATTGGTTCCCAGCATTGCCACATCACGCAAGCGGATAGACGGCACAACAAAGCCCATATCCTGTGCATATTGGCGCCGGAAAATAACAATGCGGCTGATCAGCTTGCCACCGCTTGCTTCATCAACCAGCGGGATCAAGCTATATCCAAATTCCATTTCGATCGGTTCAATATTGATCAGCGAGTACACATTATTAATATCTTTATAGTAATCCATCTCGGATTGCTGCGCTTCGGCCTCACGCTTTGCTGCTTCTTGTGCAGCCGGCAGTTCTTGCTGCTGCCGTTCCAGTGTCTCCATCTGACTGGTAACCCGCCGGCTGACCAGAAACAGTACGGCTGAGATCAAAATGAGCTGAACATGCGGCGTACCGGGAAGAACAGCAAATATGGCAAGTATCAGCCCTGCAATCGAAAGCGCGCGCGGCTGCGCCAGAAACTGACGGATCACATCGTTGTTCAAGCTTCCGTCCGCAACCGAACGGGTTACAATCATGCCGGTAGCTGTAGAAATCATCAGCGCCGGCAGCTGCGATACCAGACCATCGCCAATCGTTGCGATCGAATAAATGCTGAGAACATCGCTCAGCTCCATGCCGGACTGTACGATACCGATAATTGATCCCGCGATAAAGTTGATCGAAGTGATGATGATCGACATGATCGCATCACCTTTTACAATTTTGGTCGCGCCATCCATTGCACCGTAAAAGTCTGCTTCCCTCTGGATCTTCGCGCGCTGGCGCCGGGCGTCCTGCTCGTTTATAATGCCGGAGGATAAGTCTGCATCAATCGCCATCTGCTTTCCGGGCATGGCATCCAGTGTAAAACGTGCCGCAACTTCCGCCACACGTTCCGCACCCTTGGTAATAACAATGAACTGCATCAATACAATGATCAGGAATATGATAACACCAATCACTACATTGCCTTGAATAACGAATTCACCAAAGACCTTGATGACCTGTCCCGCTTCGCCCTGCTCAGACAGGATCAGGCGCGTTGATGAAACATTCAGACCCAGACGGAACAGCGTTGTAATCAGCAAAAGCGACGGGAAAATTGAAAATTCCAGCGGCTCCTTAATATTCATCGTAATCAGCAGGATGATTAACGATAAAGAAATATTCAGAATAAAAAATACATCCAGCATGAATGGCGGCAGCGGAATCAGAAGAAACAGCACAACGACCACCACGAACACAGATATGACATTGTCAAAAATTCGTTTCATCGTTTCACCGTTTCTTCCCCGTACCTTTAACCAACCGGATTTTTATGATTTAGCTTGTAAATATAAACCAACACATCTGCCACCGGCCCATATTGCTCTGCCGGTATCATCTGCCCAACCTCAGCCGATGCATACAACGCCCGCGCCAATGGCTTATTTTCAACCACCGCAACACCGCTTTGTTCCGCTACGGCCACAATTCGCAGGGCCAGTGCATCCTGCCCCTTGGCAACTACAACCGGCGCTGCATCCTGCCCAACGCGATAACGCAGTGCAACCGCAAAATGCGTCGGATTTCGGATGACTACATCCGAACCCGGCACAGCCTGCATCATACGCGACCGCGCCATCCTTCGCTGTAGCTCCCTAATTTTTCCTTTAATTTGCGGATCGCCTTCCATCTGCTTATATTCTTCTTTTATCTCCTGCTTGGACATTTTAAGCTGTCGCTCAAATTCCCACCATTGATACAGGTAATCAAAAAAAGAAAGCACCAGAAACGCTACCGCAACCTTCAGCAGCAAATCAAGCCCCAACTCCAGCATAGATTGAATCGATTGTGCCAGATCCATATGCATATACTGGGAAAACCTTAAAAGCGCACCTTTCACAAAGCGATAAATCAAAAACAGCAGTATCGCAATTTTCAGCACGCCTTTCAGAGCCTCTATAATACTTTTCAGTGAAAAAAGCCGCTTAATCCCCTGCAAGGGATTCAGCCTGCTGAATTTGGGCCGAAGCGCCTCAAATGACACCAGAAGCTTTGTCTGTGCAAATGTTGCGACAACCGCTGCCAGTATCGTAATCAGAAGAGGAAGCGCGACAGACCGCGCCAACGCCATCATAGACTGTGCTTTCAGTTCAGCCCCTATGGCGCTCGCGCCGCCGGTCGGCAGGCTCCCCGTCAGCCCAATGCAGAAGCGCACCAGCGAGGCCATGGCCTCTGCTATCAGCGGCAAGCCAATGCGAAGCGTCACATAGCTGGCAAACAGAGTCGCCACAGCAACCACATCGCGGCTCATCAATACATTGCCCTTTTTTCGTTCGTCACGCCGTCGTTTTGGTGTCGCTTTTTCGGTTTTTTCTCCAGCCGCCATGCCCGCTCCCCCCTTTCCGGCCGCAGTACTACAATATTGTCGTTTTCATCATCTGCTCAATGGCTACCAGCATTTGCTTTTCCATACCTAAAAGGGATTCCCCCATCAGCGGCATGAACAACGTTACAAGCAGCAGCCCAAGCAAAATCTTTAATTCAAAATTGATAGCAAACACATTGATCTGCGGTATTACTTTCATCAGAATACCCATTCCCAGCTGTCCGATCAGTTCTGCAGCCAAAACAGGCAGACTGAGCTTAAGTGCCAGCACTGTACAGGAAGCAAACAGCTCCAGAAGGCTTGTAACCGCCTGCTCTCCTAATACGGCCGATCCGAATGGAATAATTCGGCCTGAATCAAGTAAAATACGCAACAGTGTAATATGTCCTCCCGCAGAGAAAAAAAGCAGGACGAACATGATATTCAACAGGGTCGAAGTAAGGGATACATTGGTCCCCATTGCGGGATCGTAGCTTTCGGACATATTCATACCCATTTGCGCATCAATCATATGTCCTGTCAGAAGCGGTACATAAAAGAAACAATGCATAACCACCGCAACCAGATAGCCCAGTGCAAGCTCCAATAAAAGCCGCAGCGCAAGTTCAATTACCGTTGCCGGCACAGCCACCGCCTCCTGTGCGGCAAATGCACCGACAAAGACCGCCATCACAAGGCTCATTCCAGCCTTGACCATAGCCGGCACATTTGTCCGTCCCCAGAGCGGATTGAAAATAACAAAGCCTGTCATCCGCATCAGGATATACAGGAACAATGTCAGCCCCGCCTCATCTATCATCTTTTTGCTCCCTGTGCGCCTATCCCAGCATTTGTGTGAAAATCATTCTTGTAAAGTCCTGCATGGTATGCAGCATCCATCCGCCGCCCGCCATACAGAATACTGCGATCAGGATCAGCTTCGGTACAAACGAAAGTGTCTGCTCATGGATCTGCGTTGCCGCCTGAAAAATGGCAACCAGTATACCGACCGCCATACTTGCAATCAGCATTGGTCCACCGATTTTGACTGCAACCCACATCCCCTGCCGCAGAATATCTAACACCTGATTTTGATCCACTGTGGCACCCGCCTTTCACTACTGCTATCGAAACCCCTGCGCCAGCGTGGAAAACAACAGCTGCCATCCATCCACTGTAACAAACAACAGCAGTTTAAACGGCATGGAGATCATCGCCGGTGGGAGCATAATCATGCCCATGCTCATCAATGTGGAAGAAACCACAATATCTATCAGCATAAAGGGAATATACAGAAAGAAACCAATCTCAAATGCACGCTTCAGTTCACTCGTCATATAGGATGGAACGACCACCCGCATGGATAGCTCCATGGCTTCTTCCTCGGACGCAGGCGCATCCACCTGCGCCAGATCACAGAACATATTCAGTGAGGACTGCTCGGTCTGCCGCAGCATAAAACGCTTAAGCGGAACCTCCGCACGATCCAACGCCTGCTCCTGCGTGATTGTCTGCTGCTTGTAGGGCTCATATGCGTTTTTTTGTATCTCTGTTAAAACCGGGTTCATAATGAACAGTGTTAAAAATAACGCGATCCCTACCAACACCATATTAGGCGGATTCTGCTGTGTCCCCATCGCACTGCGCAGAAACGACAGTGAAATGATGATCCGGGTAAAGGAAGTCATCATAACCAGAATGGACGGCAGCAGCGCGATGACTGTGGTAAGGAACAATACCTCCAGCGTTTGGACGTTATCGCCGTTTACATTGATCAGGCCCTCAGGCATGTTCCTTATCCCCCCTTATTCTGATTATCTCTTCCATGCAGCTTGCGGGAAAGCGTCTCAAAAAAAGCCGCCGGAGCGGCATCAGCCTTATGCGCCGCAGCAGTTTTCTTCCATAGCTGCGACTGTTCCTCCGACAACTCGGCAATCAGGCTGATCTGCTCCTTGGACACGCCTCGGATAAAGCACTGTTCACCAAGCTGGACAACCAACAACGACTGCCCAGCCCCTATTGACAGCCTATCCAGAACACGCATCCGGCTGCCCGCGCCCGCAGTTCCTACGCCACCGCTCAGCCCAATTTTCCGCGTTACCCAATAAGCCAAAAACAATATACCAGCTGTACACAGCAGCATTCCCGCAAGCGAAAGCAAGGGCGGCATATCAGGCCTGACCCACGATCGAGCTTACAGTTTTAATAATGCGATCCGGCTTAAAAGGCTTTACAATGAAATCCTTGGCACCCGACTTGATCGCTTCAATTACCATTGCTTCCTGTCCCATTGCTGAGCACATCACAACCGAGGCATTTGGATCCGCTTTACGAATTGCTTTCAACGCCTCCAAGCCGTCCATATTCGGCATGGTAATATCCATAATCACCAAGTCGGGCTTCAGCTCTGCATATTTTGCAACTGCTTCCGCACCGTCACTCGCCTCATACAGGTCGGTATAGCCGTTCTCACTCAGCGTATTCTTGACCATCATGCGCATAAAAGCCGCATCATCCACCAGTAAAATCTTCGCCATTGTTAAAAACCATCCTTTTTTATAATTACTTGCTAAGGTCTTCCAGTTCCAACGGTTCAATGATCTCGGCAATACGAATGCCGAAGTTATCGTCAACCACTACAATATCACCCTTGGCAATGCATTTGCCATTGACATACAAATCTGCCCGATCTCCTGCCAAACGATCCAGCACAACGAGGGATCCCTTTGTATAATTCAAAATGTCCTTTACCCGCCGGCGCGTCCTTCCGATTTCAACTGACACATCCACCGGTACAGACATCAGAAGATCCAGATTCCCCTCCTGCTCTTGTGTAAGCTGCGCCGCCCTGTTGTCGAGTTCGGGCATGGACGGGTTGCTCGTCTTGATTGTTTTCGGCTCCACCGGCTGCTGCGGCATATAATACATGGGAGGATATGGCATCTGCATCCCATACGGAGGGTATGGCATCTGCGGCATTTGCATCTGCGGCATCTCAGATGACGCTTCCTGCGGCGGCATCTTGACTGGCACTTCCTGCGCCGATGCCGGCTGTACAGATGCCTGCGGCGGTGTCTCTGCCGGCTTTTCCTCGGCAGTCATGGTTTGTGCCAGCAGCCTTTCGATTTCATCCTGACTCAATGTCGCGCCAGCACTTGCTGGCTCTGCTGCCGCGGGTGTCGGAG
>ENA-ORSX01001304-ORSX01001304.1-human-gut-metagenome-genome-assembly--contig:-NODE-1304-length-18705-cov-3.004987_pt1 | contig 18705 bp, 15 predicted proteins | sample MGYA00241904_ERZ509172 | MGnify/ENA primary metagenome ERZ509172 (study PRJEB26280, sample SAMEA2338795) | human gut metagenome | biome: human gut; feature: human-associated habitat; material: faeces...
CCAGATAATCTTTATAAGAATTATAAGAAGCCAATCTTTCATATACAGGTCCAATCGATTCCATTAATTCCTCTAGACCTTCCGCCGAAAAAATCCACCCACTAGATCCTGAACCCAATGCATCTCCACTAAATACCAGATAATTAGCACTGGAATCTGTATACTCTCCATTTTTATCAGTCTGATAAGTCACTACCGGAACATTCAATACATAAATTGTTGATGCTTTTGTGTGTCCTGCACATGGAATTGTATTCAAGCATAAGTTTTCATTTAAAACAACATTGAATTCGCCTGGTACAAATAATTCCAAATTATACATCTGGGAATAATCACCATATTTATTTATTATATCTTCTGTATAATCACCTTCTGGAAAATACAACTTTATATTATTCCCAGCAAGAGCACTATAATATCCAAGGTGATCTCCATGATTATGTGTGACTGCAATCTCTAGCTCCCTATCACCTACTAATGTATCAATTATTTCTTTATATTCAGCTTCAAGTCCTTTTAATATTTCCTTATTCTCAGCATCTTCTCCAAAATGCATTGCTGTTGCTGCAGCTCCATTTCCCATGTCGATGAGCAGCGCTTTTTCATCTGTTATTATCATATACATAGAAGCCGTATTATTATCTGCAGTAGCTCCATTAGCATCGTAACTGTCTGCCATTGGCACTTCTTTTGTGTAGTCATCGATTTCATAAACTGTAAAATCTGGGTTTTCGTTAATTTCTTCACTGTTTGCATTTAATGCAATTGCTTCTACTGTAAAATGACCATACTCCCAAGTATCTCCTGTTTGTGAGAATTTGGGCTCTTCCATTTTATTGTTTAATCCAAATTCTTTTTTTGCTGCTTCCTGCTGGAACTTATCTCTTTCCGGATAAGCGGTATTTACTGTGCTCTCAGATTTTCCTTCATGCCACCACATAAAAGAGCCGCTGTTTTCTTCCGTACATGTTTCCCATTCTGCAAGGCCTTCTCCATTTGGATTGCCTGTTTTTACAAAATTGGCAATATAAGAAGACATCTCATCTGCAAGCGCATGATCAGCTTCTGTCCACTGTCTCTGTCCTTCTACATCCCTCATAGAATTAAATGTATACCAGAGCTCAGAAGAATGGAAAGAACCATAAAAATCTTCATCTCTATCCACATCCTTATGAGGAGGCAGATTCTGATTAAAATAATATACATAAATATCAGAATCACTGCTCTTACTTACTTCTTCTGCGGAAACTACATATTTTGCAAAAGAAGCATCGCTTCTTGAACGCAGATATGTACGATATGCATCCTCTTCTGTTTCCGCACTGTACGCTTCCTCGTATCCTTCTCCGTATTTTTCTTTCATAGAAGCATCAAACTCTTCCGGCGTCATAGTCCCTGCCGGATCTCCTGTAAGAGAAGTCTGTTCATCGGAAGTTCCGCCCATCATAATATTAATATCATCCAGTGCGCCTTCTCTTGAAAGATCTACGGACTCTTCTGTAAATACATAATCGTCAATTACAAATTTAGAGCTTGCCTTTGTAATCGCATCGTATAAAGTAAGTGTATCATCTTCTGCAGATTTTGTATCCATGTAGTACTGCGCGTCATGAGAACGGAGCTCTTCTACCAGCTCTTCCGATGTTGTCTCCTCAGGAAGTCCCATAGCTTTTTTCACAGTTGCTTCTGCTTCTGTCTGAACGGTTTCCATATCTTCAAAAACAGGCATGCCTTCCTGAGAAAGAAGTCCGGAAAAACCACTTTGAATAATTGCATTCTGGAATAATCCTTCTGCAAGAGGCGTACGAAGGAGCGCTGTTACATTCTTTGCACCTGCTGACTGACCGGAAATAGTTACCTTGCCCGGATCTCCTCCAAACTCTCCAATATTTTTCTGTACCCACTCTAATCCTTTGATCAAATCCAGTATCGCATAATTTCCTGAACTGCCATTTTCATTTTCTGCTGATAATCCCGGAAGCGTCAAAAATCCGTACATACTGAGACGATACTGTATACTTACAACAACAATACCTTTTTCTGCTAATTTGGACGCATTAAATTCCATTTCAGACGCATGTCCGTGGTTATTTCCGCCTCCATGAACATATACAAGAACCGGCAGCTTCTCTTCTTTCGATTTTGCCGGCGTATATACATTTAAGTTTAAACCTTTTTCACTTATTGGAGGATTATAGGAATCATCAAAATAAAACTCATCCCCCCAGAATCCGCCTACCGGATTTAATTCTGCCGCACTTTTCTGCATTGCCTGATCCCCCCAGGTATCGCAGACTTTTACATCATCCCAGCTTTCCACATCCTGTGGAGCCTTCCAGCGGTTTTCTCCTGAAGTATCTGCTGCATACGGAATTCCCTTAAATACCTGTACCCCTTCGGTATCGGAAGGTACTCCCTGCACCTGTCCTCCTTCTATTGTAATCGCTTCTGCTGCCTCTGCAAAAACTGCTGTACTCCCTGCTGATGTTGCTGCCAGAAGAGCCGCTATCCCCAATGCCAAAATACGTTTTTTGTTGTCCATAAAAATTCCTCCTTTTCCAGTAAATTCTATAAATTCAGCATAACAAAGAAAAGAGATATTAACTATGGCAAAATATCAAAACCAGTAGCAAATATCCCCTGTCTTTATAATAAAAAACCAAACTTCTCAAAAAATTTCCAAGAATTTAACTTAATCTTTCCGGAAATGAAAAATTAATATATAATCCGCCTGTTTCTATGCCTTTTGCAAAAAGCTCATACTGATTTCCAAACAGATATGCCATACGTATTCTTATGTTATAAATTCCAATATGCTCTCCATCCGGATTATTTCTTGGCTCTTCATAAAAATATTCCTGAATTTTCTCAGAGTCCATACCGGTCCCATTGTCCCACACTTCTGTTTCAATTCTCTTACCGCTCCGCCGTATATGGATATGTATTTCACCCGGTATAAGCTTTCCGTTTTTATCTCGGTTCAGAAGAATTCCATGTTTAATAGAATTTTCCATAAGCGGCTGAAGCATATTTTTAGGATATAATAAATCCTCACATCCCTCTTCTACCGTAAAAAACATGGTAAGCTCATTGCTGCAAAGATAACGCTGAATCGTAATATAGTTTTCCATCTGCTGCTTTTCCTTTTTCAGCGTATCAAATGCCTGAAGCCCGCTGCTCTTCAACCGATCCTTCAGCATTCCGATCAGTGCTCTGTTCAATATCATAATATCATCCGTCTGATTCAGCTCCGCCAGATACGTAATTGTATACAGTGTGTTATAAATAAAATGCGGATCAATCTGAGACACCATCAGACTGTACTCTATCTGTTTCTTTGTTTCTTCCTGGTTTTTCAGCTTATCCATCATTTTATAAAATGTATCCGCCAGAATCCCCACTTCATCCTGACTCTGGATTTTAGGCAAAATCGGATGTTCATAATCCCGTATATTCTTCATCTGCCCTGCCAGAAGCTCCAGCTTATAAAAGCTGCGCCTTAAAATCAGAACAATTAAAAACAGAAGAAGCACTGCAAAAGAGATAAGAATAAATGAAAAACAATGAATCCAGTTTTGATAAGGCTGTAAAAAATTCTTCTTTGACAAAGCTGCTGCAATTTTAAGCTGCTCTATCTTATAGGAACTGCGTATTCCGATTATAACACCTCTGTCTGCTTCCAGAATTTTTACGGTATTCTGATTTTCACTGAATAATTTTTTTCTGTCAGACAGAGGAATCTTCTCTATCACGCTCTGACTTTTATTTTTGAACAAAATTTCATCCTTATATCCAATCAGCGTATAATCTCTGATCCCATCTTCTCTGAAATCTGAAAAAACCGCACGAAAATCCGAAAATGGCTCTATAAGAAAGAGTAAAACCTCATGACCCTCTAATTCTTTTTTTATAACAAGAGAAATAAATTCCTCTGTCTTTTCTGTTTTCTCAAAAACAGGCGAATAACATCTGATAAGCTCTCCCGGATATTCCTCTTCTATTTCTTTCATTTTCTCTTTTAAATTTTTACACCATTCTGACTGAAAAAGAACCTCTTTATAATCTTCCATTCCCTCTCTACATGCAGACAGCTCCGAATCCCAATCCGCCATGAGAACCGCATTTCTTGTAGACTTTATGGAACCTGGCTCTTTCTTTCCAAGCTTTTCTTCTTTCAAAAGTTCCTGAAGCTTTCTGTTTTCTCCTTTTTCTGCCAGAACAACAACCTCTTCCTTAAAATCAGAGTCTCTGAAAAATCTTAATAAGTACTGACAATTCTGATGAAGAAGGTAACTTGTCCTGGTAGAAACAGATTCTGTCAGCACAGACAGATCCTGCTTCATTCTCGGCTTTAAAAAATGATACAGAAGCTCCGGCATAAGACAATTCACGGCTATAAGAAGAACAAGCGTCACACCGCAGATTGCAAAAAAACATTTTTTTATCAGCGTTAAATGCCGCAGTTTTTCTTTTAATTTCTTCCCCATCCCTATTTTCCTCTTTTCATTTTTTCATAATACTCCTGTGGAGATAATCCATATGTTTTCTTAAACACCTTTGCCCAGTAAGATGCAGAATTATACCCTGTCTTCGATGCTATCTCCCCCATTTTACTTTCTCCGTTCTCCAAAAGCTCCTTCGTTTTTTCCATTCTCACCTTTGTAAGAAATTTTCCCGCAGTTTCTTTCTGTTCTTTCTTAAAAAGATCATTCAGCCAGTTCACGCTGACTCCTGCTTTTTTTGCCACATCCTCTACACTTAAAAAAGGATTTCCGTATTCTTTATAAATAAAATCTTCCGCAGCCTGAAGTATATAATAATCCGACACTGCTTTCGGACTTATGTACTCCTCGGCCAGTTTACACTTGCTTTTTATCCACCTTATCATTCGTTTTACTGTACACAAATATAAAATTTCTTCGTTATAAATTTCTTTCATTTTATCTCCCGGTACTATGTTCTCTATCGCCGTCAAGATACCTGTGACAAGTTCTTTAAAATATTCAAAATCATAACTGTACAGCACCGGTCGAAACAGCTCGTCTATCTTTTCTGCTATATCGGTTTCCTCTCCGGAAAATAAGTCCTCTCCTTTGATTTTCTGCATTTTCCGGCATATCTCCGGTTTCTCATACATATCTGAAAACATGAAGACTTTCATTCCCTCAAAATAACGCTGTTCAAAAATATATTTACTCTTTTCATATTCCTGTCTGCATTGCCATAAAGATAACTTTTCCCCCAAAAAATAAACAGAAAATGACAGGTCATATTCTTCATAAAGAAGTTTCTGAATAAATCTTCCTGTCTGTTCCGGCGATGATTTCTGACTTAAGAGACAGATCCACTGAAAACAGGATACTCTGAAAAGAAGCATTCTGCCGTCTGTTCTTTCTTTCAGTCGAGGAATCAGCTCCTTATAATCTGCTTCCTTTTCATAAACTCCGGATTTTCCGGATAAAAACTCAGGAACATGGTCCTGTTCAAAAATGAGACAAGCATACTCCTTTTCTTCGTATTCTGAAAAATAAACATCGTCCAGCTCTTCTATTTCTGTCTGAAACAGCGTACGGATATGACTTGTTAATACCTTATTCTGCTTTTCCTTCTTTTTGTCCATATCCTCTTTTATTTCCCGCAGTTTTTTTTCAAGAAGTGCACGATCCAGCTCCTGCTTTAAAATATATTCTCTTACATTCAGATCAATTGCTGACCTTGCATAATCGAACTCATCATAGCTGGATAAAAATATAACAACTGTATCCTGCCTCTTTTCTTTTATTTTTCCGGCAAGCTCTATTCCGCTTAGCCCCGGCATCTGCACATCTGTAATAACCAGATCCGGAGAATATTTGCAAAACTCTTCCCATGCTTCAATCCCGTCAATAGCCGACGAAACCAGAGTGAAGCCAAAATCTTCCCATTTTATCATATTTACAAAATGAGCAAGAGCGAATTTATTATCGTCTGCAAGCATGACCTTGTACATATAATTTCTCCTTTATCTATTCTTCTGATTCGTCTATTGTTATCAGTATAAAACATATTTTTTACAAATCAAGCCAAAAAAAGTCCACTGCCTTATATAAGACAATGGACTTTTTGTAAACTCTTCTTTTTTAGAAATCAACTTCTGTTCCGTAGTATACACATGTAAACAGTTTTTCCATTTCAGCCGGAGTAATTGCTCTCGGGTTAGATCCTGTACAGGCATCTCCTACTGCCAATTCTGCAATTTTTGCGATTTTCTCTTTGAACTCATCTTCCTGGATTCCAAAGTCTTTCAGAGTTTTCGGAATGTTTAATTTCACATTGAATTCATCGATTTTTTCACAAAGACTGTTCACAAGAGCCTGCTCAGATGTTCCGTTTAATCCCATTCTTCTTGCGATTTCAGCGTAGCGGCTTGCTGCTTCTTTATTCTTTGCATTGTATCTGATTACATATGGAAGGTAAATTGCATTTGCACATCCGTGAGGAATATGACCTGTAGAGAATGCTGCACCTGTCTTATGCGCCATAGAATGTACAATACCAAGCAGTGCGTTGGAGAAGGACATTCCTGCAAGACACTGTGCGTAGTGCATCTGCTCTCTTGCATTCTGGTTTCCTGCAAAAGAAGCCGGAAGATAATCAAGAACCATCTCGATTGCCTGAAGAGCAAGCGGATCTGTAAATGCACAGTGAAGTGTAGATACATATGCCTCAATTGCATGTGTAAGTGCGTCCATTCCTGTATAAGCAACCTGTTTTGCAGGAAGTGCTTCTACAAGCTCCGGATCTACGATTGCTACATCTGGTGTAATGTTAAAATCTGCAAGCGGATATTTAATTCCTTTTGCATAATCTGTAATAACAGAGAACGCTGTAACCTCAGTTGCTGTACCGGAAGTAGTCGGGATTGCAGCAAATTTTGCTTTCTGTCTCAGCTCCGGAAAACCAAACGGTACAATCAGATCTTCAAATTTTGTTTCCGGGTATTCGTAGAATGCCCACATAGCTTTCGCTGCATCAATTGGAGATCCGCCACCCATAGACACGATCCAGTCAGGCTGGAAATCCTGCATAACTTTAGCGCCTTTCATAACAGTCTCAACAGACGGATCCGGCTCTACACCTTCAAATACTTCTACTTCCATTCCGCCTTCTTTCAGATAATTCACTGCCTTATCAAGAAAGCCCTGTCTCTTCATAGATCCGCCGCCTACTACAAGAACGGCTTTTTTTCCTTTTAAGTTCTTTAACTCCGCCAGACATCCTTTTCCGTGATAAATATCTCTAGGTAATGTAAATCTTGCCATAGTACGTCACTCCTTTTCTATTGTTTCCTGGTTCAGGAAAATTCATTTGATCCTAATTGTTATTTTCTTAACAATTACACTATAACATTGTTAATCTTTTAACTCAACACTTTTCTATCATATTCTTGTACTTATTTTCATACAATTCCGGTTCTGTTTCATCAGTATTTAGGAAGCTCCTTTGGCGCATTGCTCACCTCAATTGCCTGTACCACACTTGTATCTTTTCTCACAAGAATCTCTACCCGGTCAAGGGAACTTTCCGGTCCTTCTATTGTGTAATATTCAAACATATCGGACTCTTCAAATTTATATGTCACACCTTCCAGCGCTTTCTCAAGCTCTGCTTTCGCCATGCCGCGTGTAATTCCCTTCTGAACAGTAATCGGCATATTGGTTGAATTGTCGTCTCCTTTTACAGATGTAACAAAGCAGTTTCTAATTGTAGTGGCATTCGCTCCATAATTCTGAGCAATCACTCTTAATTCCTGATTATTCTTCATAAGAGCAACCCAGCCGAAATCTTTTCCCTTTACCGTCATATCAGACTGGTCTTCTTTTACTGTCCAGCCGTTTTTCTCAAATTCGGAAACAGGAGCCGGCATCTGATACAGCGCACCGTCATATTCTACAATAAATTTTGCAAAATCATCTCCCAGTTCTGCTGGTGCCCGGTAGCTTTTTACTTCCTCAGTTACTTCATCACTCACCTGTGATGCAGCCTGTGCCTGATCCGCTTCGCTTGCTGTGTCGATCATATTTCTTATTTCGATTTTACTTACTACATTCGTCTCTTTATCTACCTGAATTTCCACATTCTGGTACATATCGTATTCATAACTGAGTGATGTGTACATCTCTCCGTCATATACTCTGCTTGGCTCGCCATATGCTGCTTTTACATCCTCAAGAGTAGATACTCCAAATTCAATTCCCTTGGGAAGCTTTACACTGAGAGCACTGTCCTTCATCATATAAGAATCTACCGAAAAACCGCCTATCTGGCATTCTGAAAAAGGAACTGTATTCATACCAAGATTAAATATGGCAGCATACAGCTTTGAGGAATCCTTCTTAAAAGTTTCTGCTGTTGTATACTGCTCCGGCTCCATCGTCTGCGCAGCATCTCCATCGTAAGTCCATCCTTTTGCCGTAAACTCCGCAAAAGACATGGGAAACTGATAAATTTCCCCATCGATTTCTGCCTGAAAACTGTAAATATCATCAGAAAGCGCCTGTGTTTCATTTGTCGTTTCTGCCGCTGCTTCTTCTGCCATAACCCCTGCTGCCGGCATGATACAAAGCAGTCCTGTCATCAATCCCACCAATACTTTTTTCATTCACTGTCCTCCTTAATCTTTATATTTCTTAACGATAGAAGGATTATAGCACATACCCCAAAACATTACCATATTTTCCTGTGTTATTTCTTTTGTTTTGTAAATATTATACAAAAAAACAGGACAACACCTCATTCTCGGATGCTGTCCTTATTTTTTATCTTACTGCTTTTATTTATCTCCAACCATCGAAAAACTGCATTCCGGATTCAGATAAAATTCCATTTTCCCAATCCTCCAGAATATTTCCCTCTCCTGACGGCTGCTCCTGTGCGCTTTCGTCCACGTTTTCGTCTGCGCTCTCCTCTTTACTTTCTGACTTCTCTTTATTTTCATTTTTTCCCAGTGTAACGGTCACTGTTTTTTCTGTATAGCTTTCTCCATCCGGAACCTGAAGAACAACTTCTACTTCTTCTCCCGGCTCATAATACTGAAGATAATTTACAAGCTGATCTATGCTTACTACAGATTTTCCGGCAAACTCCGTAATAATAGAATTCACTTTAATTCCTGCTTCTTCTGCCGGACCGCCTTCTGTAACTTCTCCTACAAAGACACCCTGCGGAATACCGTAAACCTGACCTTCCTCACTCACTGTTCTTCCGGAAATTCCAAGAACACCATTTTCTCCCTCATCCAGTTTTTCTCTCGGTTCCTCATTCATAAGGTTCTCCAGAATATCGGAAACATCAGAAACCGCAATGGCATATCCCATGCCTTCTACTTCTGTAGATGCAAGCTTTGCAGAGTTAATTCCTACAACCTCGCCTTTCATGTTAAGAAGTGCTCCGCCGCTGTTTCCCGGATTAATTGCCGCATCTGTCTGAATCAGGTTAACACCGTTTCTGTTGTCATCTTCATCAGAAGAGAACGAACCGGATGTAGAATCCATTTTTCTGTTTTTCGCACTTACAATACCTGTTGTAACAGACTGTCCATAACCAAGTGCATTACCGATGGCAATTACCTGCTCCCCTACAACAAGATCATCGGAGCTTCCAATCGTTGCTATAGAAATCTGATCCATAGTATCATCAGAAATATCTTCCAGAGGAATACTTACAACTGCAAGATCTTTATTTTCTTCATATCCTTTTACAGTTCCCTCATATGAATTGTTGTCAATAAAGCTTACTGAAAGCGTATCTGCACCTTCCACAACATGATAATTTGTTGCAATCAGAAGCTCATCATCATTTTTTCCGATAATGATTCCGGAACCGCTTCCCTCAACCTCTTCTTCCTGAGAAGGAGCGTATCCGCCGTACATTCCAAACATTCCGTAGTAATTCTGAACTTCCTGAATGGATTTTGTTGTAATAGAAACTACAGATGGCATCGCTTCTGCTGCAATATCAGAAACATCAAGGCTTCCCTTTGTCTCTGTTTCTTTTTTCTCCTCTGTATTCTTTTTCTCTTTTGACTTCTTTTCACTCTTCGTCATGGTCAGCGTTGTTTTATCTGATGAAGCGGAAACATTCTGGACTCCCTCTGTAAAATAAGAAATTCCATTATATCCGCCTAATAAAAGACCTCCTGCAAGAGCTGCGCAAAGTGTAACTTTTGCACCCTTTTTTGCCATTTTTTTGATTGTATTTTTATTAATGTTACTCATTTATATTCCCTCCTTGACTTCTTTCAAGAATCTCTGTTTCTTATCTTTTACGATGTCTAGTATAAAAATAATTTGTGTTTACTTTGTGGGAAAAATGTGTATTATTTGTTAAAACATGGTATGATATAAAAAAAAGTTGAGGTGTACGCTTATGAATTCACTTAAATCACTCAAACCATACTCTGTTTTTCATTACTTTGAGGAAATCTGTTCTATCCCCCACACTTCCCATCACGAAAAACAGTTAAGCGATTACTGTGTCCGGTTCGCGCAGGAACGCAGTCTTTCCTGTATACAGGATAACATGGGAAATCTTATTATCTTTGCGCCTGCTTCACCCGGATATGAACAAAAAGAAGCTGTTATTTTACAGGGACATCTGGATATGGTAGGCGTTAAAACAGAGAACTGCGACTTAGATCTTGAGAAAGACGGACTTCGCCTTCTGATAGACGGAGAATATCTCACAGCCGAAGGCACAACCCTTGGCGGAGATGACGGCATTGCCGTAGCTTATGCGCTTGCTCTCCTTGATGACAAAGAGATTCCTCACCCGCCACTTGAAGTTGTCCTTACTGTATGCGAAGAAGTTGGACTTCTCGGAGCCTCTGCTATGGATTTTTCCCAATGTAAAGGACGCCGGCTCATCAATATAGACTCTGAAGAGGAAGGTATCCTCACAGTCGGATGTGCCGGAGGCCGCCGTGCTGCCTGCAGAATCCCTGTGAAAAGAAATACACAGACAGGTCTTCTCTGCCATATCCGTTTTTCCGGACTTCTCGGAGGACATTCCGGACTGGAAATTCATAAAAAGCGCGGAAATGCCATTGAACTTCTTGGCCGTTTTCTTCTTTTCCTGAAAAAAGAAACAGACTACTCCCTTGTTTCCATGTCAGGAGGAATAAAAGAAAATGCAATCCCAAAGAGCTCTCAGGCATCCATTCTGATTTCAGAGGAACATCTCTCCCGTGCCAAACAAGCTGCTGAAACTTTCCTTTCTTATATAAAGACGGAATATGGCGCAGCTGATCCAGAGATTCATCTGGAACTTACAGAATCAGCAAAAACAACAGAGTCTGCAATCACAGAAGCCTCTCTTCTTTCGGTGCTTACAGCTCTTACCTTTATTCCATGCGGAGTACAGGCTATGAGCGCAGATATTCCCGATACAGTAGAAACTTCTCTGAATCCCGGCATTATGGAACTGACAGAAAAAGAACTGACTTTACGTATTTCCATACGAAGCTCCGTTTCTTCTTCTAAAGAAACCCTTGCCGAAAAAATCTCCCTTCTTGTAAAGACCCTCGGCGGTCATACAGAATTTCAGGGAGACTACCCTGCATGGCCATATGCAAAGGAATCTCCCCTTCGAGACTGCTGTGTTAATGTTTTTGAAGAACTGTATGGAAAAGCCCCGCTTCTTCAGACAATTCATGCAGGACTGGAATGTGGAATCCTTTCCAGCAAAATCCCCGGTCTGGACTGCATCTCCTTTGGTCCGAATCAGCTTGATGTACACACACCTGACGAAAAACTCCATATTCCTTCTGTAGAAAGAGTATGGAAATATTTAAAAGCTGTTCTTAAAGCACTTTAAAACAGAATTTTACATTCAAATATAGCGAATTTTCCCAGGTTCAATACCACGGATACCAAGACCCGGTTCATCTGAAACGGTAATTATCTTTTCATCAAAGACAGCACCGCCAAGAATCGGGTCTTCTTTACAGAGAACCGGTCCATCAAGATCGATTTTTGTAATAATTTTCTTGGCACATGCAAGATGAACCGCTGCGTTAACACTGATTTTAGCCTCAAGCATACAGCCAATCATACACTCCACACCGTAAATTTCCGCTGCGGAAACAATTTTCAATGCATTGTAAAGACCGCCGCACTTCATCAGTTTAATGTTTACCAGATCGGCAGCCCTCATTTCCATAATCTTTACTGCATCCTCAGGAGAAAATACACTTTCATCTGCAAGAACCGGCACATAAGAACGTTCTGTTACGTACTTCATTCCCTCAAAATCATGCGCTTTTACCGGCTGTTCTACAAATTCAATATCTAATCCCCTCTCCTGCATTCCGTTCAAAATCCGGACTGCCTCTTTTGGTGTCCACCCCTGATTTGCATCAATTCGGATTTTCGTTTCCGACGGAACAACCTGGCGGATTGCTGACAGCCTTGAAATATCCTTCTCCGGCTCTTTTCCCACCTTTACTTTTAAACAGTCATATCCTCTCCGGATTGCATCTTCTGCATCTCTCGCCATTTCATCAGGCTCATTTACGCTGATTGTAATATCTGTAACGATAGATTTTCTTGCGCCTCCCATTAATTTATAAACAGGAATTTTATAAAGCTGTCCGTATAAATCCCACAGCGCCATATCTACAGCTGCCTTCGCGCTTGTATTTTTCAAAATGCAGGAATTCAGCACCTTCATCAGGTCCTCAAAGTCATCTACATCTCTGCCTATAAGAGAAGGTGCGATATGATCTTTGATCGCTCCTATAATAGCACCAGTCGTATCACCTGTAATTACTCCTGTTGGCGGTGCCTCGCCATATCCCACCTCTCCTGAATCCGTATGGATTTCAACAACAACATCTTCTACGCTGTTCACAGAACGAAGCGCAGTTTTAAAAGGAACACGAAGCGGTACGGAAATCCATGCGAATATCAGTAATTTTCATATTTTTTTACCTGCCTTTTCTTTAATTTTGTAAAAAGTATTTGCCAGCCACAAGAACTCATGGTATTATTGTATATAAACACGCATGATTTGTAAAGAAAATTGTGCTAAATAACAAGGAAAGGGAAGAGTAACATGATTACAAACGGATTTACCTACATAGCAGTTTTAATTTTTATTGCTGCTCTCCTCGTGTGGCTGCAAAAACACACAAAATCAAAATTTTTTGATTACGCACCACCAATTGTTTTACTGTATCTTATCACTATGATTTTCTGCACCTTAAAGGTATGGGATCTGGAGGCAACAAAACCCGCCTACTCCGCTTTAAAGAACAATATTTTGTTCGCCATGATTTTCCTGATGCTCCTTCGCTGTGACATCCGAAAAATCTTCAAGCTTGGACCAAAAATGCTTGGCGGCTTCTTCTGTGCTTCCATTACAATCTCTCTCGGCTTTATTATCACTTACGCAATTCTCCACGGACCTCTTGGAGAAGGTGCATGGAAAGCCCTTGGCGCTCTCTGCGGAAGCTGGATGGGCGGATCCGGAAATATGATTGCTGTTCAGGCAGCACTGGATATTGGAGAGGCAGATATGGCATACGCCCTCGTGGTGGATTCTATCGACTATTCTATCTGGGTTATGTTCCTTCTGTGGGCAATCAACCTGGCGCCAAAATTCAATAAATGGGTAAAAGCAAACACAAAAACACTGGACGAAGTTTCCAAACGTCTGGAAGACGATGCAAAGGCAAATGATGGTTCTATCACATTTGTAAACATTATTTTCCTTCTCGGTCTTTCCCTTGTCGTTTCTGCGCTTGGACAGAACATCGGAACAACGCTTAACGGAGCGCTTCCGTTCCTGGATACTTCCACATGGACAGTTCTTTTCATCACTCTTGCCGGACTTGCAGGCGCTTTGACACCTGTTGGAAAAATGGCGGGAACAACCGAGCTTTCCAATGTTATGCTTTATTCTGTAGTTGCTCTCCTTGCCTCACGTGCAAGCTTCCTTGAGCTTACAGACGCTCCTGTATGGATCATCGCAGGATTTATGATTCTTGGCATTCACGGAATTCTTATGGTTCTCTGTGCTAAAATCTTTAAGCTGGATATGTTTACCTGCGGAGTTGCCTCCCTCGCAAACATAGGAGGTTCCGCATCTGCTCCGATTCTTGCCGGCGCATACAGCGGCGCGCTCGTTCCTGTCGGTATACTTATGGCACTTATGGGATATGTCATCGGAACAGGCGGCGGATTGATTGTAGCAAATATTATGTCCCTGTTCGGATAAAAACTCTATAAAGCGGCTCACGCCGCAAACCGCAGGAAATCACTAAAAACGTACAGACTCTTATCATCAGAGCTTGTACGTTTTTTTTAACCGCTTTCAAATTCCCACTATCTTTTTTCAAAAGATATGTTATACTGTACTAAAATTATATAGAAAGGAATTTACAATATGCAGTATATGATTTCTTTTTTGGAAGGAATTATCACGTTTATTTCTCCGTGTCTCCTTCCAATGCTCCCCATATACATCTCCTATTTTGCAGGAGGCGGTGAGCGCAGTACAAAAAAAACAATGAAATGCGCCCTCGGTTTTATTCTTGGTTTTACTATCGTATTTGTCTCTATGGGCGCTCTTGCAGGAACGATTGGAAGCTTTTTAAAGTCTCATCAGCAGGCAGTCAATATTGTCTCCGGTGTGATCGTGATTTTATTCGGACTGAATTTTCTCGGTATTCTGAAAATCAACCTTTTTCACGGGGCAAAAAGAAGCGTAGATACCACAGATCTTGGCTTTTTCACTTCCGCCTTATTCGGAATTATTTTTTCCGTAGGATGGACTCCCTGCGTAGGCGCATTCCTGGGCTCTGCCCTTATGCTTGCCTCACAGCAGGGTCATGTTCTTACAGGAATGATTATGCTTTTATGCTATTCCCTGGGTCTTGGCATCCCATTTATTATCAGCGCCCTTCTCATTGACAAATTGAAAAGCACCTTCGCATTTATCAAGAAAAACTATCGTGTTATCAACATGGTATGCGGCGGATTTTTAATTGTCATCGGTATTCTTATGGCAACTGGTACTATGGGACGCTTCCTGGCACTTTTAAGCTGATAAAAAGGAGGACTTATGAAAAAAAATAAAACCTTTATATTACTTGCTGTACTTCTTGTTATTTTAATCGGAGGCGCCGGTTTCTTTTATAACAAATTAAGCAGCTCCTACAAAACCGACACCCTTACGCAAGCCTCTCAGACAACGGAAAACAAAGCGGAATCCCAACCGGAAGAAAATAACAAAAAAGCAGAAATCGAAGAAGACGCACAAACTTCTGACAAAGAAGAATCTGCTGCTTCTCCAACCGATTCGGAAGATACAGAGGATTCCCATACAGAAGATTCTCATACAGATTCTTCAGAAAACACGGATTCCGGTGAAACCACTGTAGAAACAGCTCCTGATTTTACTATGACAAACGCTTCCGGCGAGGAAGTAAAGCTTTCCGATTTCTTCGGCAAACCAGTTGTTCTTAATTTCTGGGCAAGCTGGTGCGGGCCCTGTAAAAGCGAGATGCCTCACTTTGAAGATGCTTACCAGAAATACGGAGAGGATATAAATTTTGTAATTGTAAACCTTACAGACGGAGCAAGAGAAACCGTAGAAACTGCTTCTGATTTTATCGAAGAACAGGGCTATACCTTCCCTCTATACTTTGACACCAATACAGAAGGAGCTGTGACATACGGAACTTATTCCATTCCCGTCACTTATTTTATCGGAGCAGACGGTGTTCCTGTTGCACAGGCAAACGGAGCGCTTGATGCTGAAACTCTCCAAAAAGGACTGGATATGATTCAATAATATATCTCAAGGCAATAGGAGCGCGAATGCGCTCCTATTTGCTTTTATATTTTCCGTTCTTAAAACCTGTATTTTACATCCCTTCATTTCCCCATTCCTCTTATCCTTCCCCCGTTTTATATCTTTCCATTTTACATTTTGCATATTTTGCTTTTATATGCATAATAATTCATCGCATTTCCTTTCTCTTCTGTCCTCTTTTTCTTATTTATAATATTATTCATCTTTTCCGTTGACTATGTATATTTATCGTGTTACCATAGTGTAAACTTTTAGTTCACACTATGTAAGGAGGTATTATGTTCAATCCAATACTGAATACATTTATAACCGTCATCGATTGCGGCAGTTTTACAAAAGCAGCCGAACAGCTAAATATATCCACAACAGCCATTATGAAGCAGATGAATACACTGGAAAAGCATCTGAATTTAAAACTAATAGACAGAACACCAACAGGCGTAAGTTATACACAGGCAGGAAAAATCATATACAGAGATGCGAAATTCATAATTGATTACTCAAAAAAATCCATCACTGAGGCAAAAGCAGCAGCCTCCAATGACGGAATCGTTTTTCGTACAGGAACTTCGAAATTAGCTCCCGCAAGAGCTTTTATGGATTTGTGGTATCAGGTCAGCCCCGATTTTCCAGAAAACAGGCTTCAACTTGTATCTTTTGAAGATGACACCCAAGGTCTTCTTCCCGAAATAAAAAAGCTTGGAGAAAAATTCGATTTTCTGGTCAGCATTTGCGATTCAGAAAAACAGCTTTCCATGTGCCGTTGTCTTCCCATTGGAAATTACAAAGAAATGATTGCTATACCAAAGGATCACCCTCTGGCAGAAAAAGAAATGCTTTATATAGAAGATTTATACGGAAAAACCCTCATGATAATGTCTGAGGGCATTTCCCCTGTGCATGATAAAATCCGCGAAGATTTCCAAAAAAATCATCCGCAGATTTTCCTCAACGATATCACTCACAACTATAACTTATCTGTATTTCAGCGCTGTATCAATACAAAAAGCGCCCTTCTTATCCCGGAGTGCTGGAAAAATATCCACCCAGACATAATCTCTCTCCCTGTTTACTGGGATTATACCGTTCCATACGGTATTCTTTATAGTTCAAACCCTTCTGAAAGTGTTTTGAACTTTATAAAAGCAGCAGAAAATCTCCTCTCCTGACGGGGATTTTCTGTTACATTTCTTCCGTTACTACATCATTCACAATATCATGTGCGTCTTCCAACGCATCTAATGCCTCTGTCAGAACATCTGTTTTCTTATTTTCTTCTTTATCATACTCTTCCAGAAGCTCTGCCAGATCATTTTTTACCTCTTCCAGATTATCCAAAATTTCTTTTAACCGTTCTTCTTTCCCTTTTCCAGAAGAAAGCTTTACTACTTTTCCCATTTTGCCTCTCCTATCACACTGTTTTTCCAAAAATGATTTAAACTAAGAGTAATACATGGTATTATATTAATAGCTGTAAGCAAAATTGTCAATTATACATTTTACATCTAAACACCTCAGTTTTAGAGGAGAATCCAGGAGAAAATTATGTCTAAATTTACCAGAAAAAGAATCATGGATGCATACCTGTATCTGTTAAACAAAAAATCCTTAGATAAGTTAACCGTCAAAGACATTATTGAAACAGCCGACGTGAACAGAAATACCTTTTACTACTATTTCGAAGATATTTACGACTTACAGCACAAGGTTTTTCAGAAAAAATTTGAAGATTTCTGTGAAGGAATCAGTCAACAAACTTCTTTTTATGATGAATATGTCAGAGCAGCTGAATTTGTTTTAAACAATAAAAAGGCTATGGAACATATTTACCACTCCAAAGACAAAGACCTGATTCAGACATACATGGAACATGTTACAACCAGGTTCGTGGAAGATTTCGTACGAAAAGCAGCCGTCTCCCACAATTTATCAGAGCAAGGCATAGAATACCTTACCAATTTTTACAGCAATGCAATCGTCGGCAACACTATGCATTGGATCAAAGAAGGCATGCCGCCCTACCGCGAAAAATATCTCTTGCTTGTTTCAAAATCTTTCGAAAACTCTATCGACAACATGATCGAAACTTACATAGAATTCGAAAATACCCAGATTTAAATACACTGTACTTTACCAAACGGCAAACATTTTAGAAGATAACCCGAAGCATCAGATTTTCTATCTATGGTCCGGAAACCTTTCTTCTATCTCCTTCTTCCACAGCGCAGCTTTTTCACCTCTTACCTTTGCATATGCGTCCAGTTTATCTCCTTGAATCTGCAAAATCGGTTTTATATGCAAGATCGAAGATACCGCTGCTCCTGCTGAAGTGATTCGTCCGCCCTTTTTTAATATTCGACCGTATCCACCGCTATGTAAATACTTGCATTCATTTTATTTTCTTCTAACACCTCACATATCCGAGAAGCCTCAAACCCCGACTCCCTCATTTTGATTGCCTCAAGAACTGACATTTTTTTGCGTGCACGAAATCCTGTGATTGTCCACAACATAAACACGTCCATCATAATCCTCAGCCAAAGTTTTTGCTGTCATAACAGAAGAGCTCAAACCACTTGACACAGGAATATAAACTACCGATTCGTATTTCCCCAGCATTTCGTCCCATATTCCCATAAGAACTTCCGGAGATGGCTGCGACGATTTCACAGCCGCTCCTTGTGACAACTTATCAAAAAATTCTTTTCTTTCAAATACGAGACGAGGAGAGAGGCTCCTTTCTGTCGGGCTTTCTCTGGAATGTTCGTCAACAAAGAAAGCAATTGGTGAAAATTTTATCAAGGAGAGCGAGCTAGTGCATAGTCCTAAAGTGTTTCTCTCTTTCAGCCA
>ENA-ORSX01001308-ORSX01001308.1-human-gut-metagenome-genome-assembly--contig:-NODE-1308-length-18655-cov-2.398226_pt1 | contig 18655 bp, 16 predicted proteins | sample MGYA00241904_ERZ509172 | MGnify/ENA primary metagenome ERZ509172 (study PRJEB26280, sample SAMEA2338795) | human gut metagenome | biome: human gut; feature: human-associated habitat; material: faeces...
CTCCACATACCGGAAGCTGAACCGTCAGAGAAGCGTATTTCCAAGCGATACCGCCCTGTTAAAGGCCTTGTATCTGGCTACTTTTGAGGCTACGAAAAAATGGACTACCACCATCCGTGATTGGGCTCAGGTTTATGGAGAACTGAGCATTATGTACGAGGGACGCTTACCCGAGTAAGCAAAAGAAGGGTTAAGAAGACAGGCGGGAAACCGCCTGCTCTTGACATGCCCGTAAGCAACTGTTATATATAAAACAAGAACGACAAGCCTGATTCACAAGCTTATCGCTCTTAATTATCATAGAAGAATCTTATTTACAGAGATTTTCTCATACTCTCGCTGTGGACGCATAAATAAATACAAGCAGGAAATATTTCCGGGTTTTTATAAGCGCTCCACAGCTGTTTTTGTATAAAACATTACTTTAAATTACTGTTCCATTTGTTTTCCCAGGAATCCTGCCGCAGTTTGAGCAAGTTTTCCTTCTACTTCTCCCATTTTTTTGTCGGGAGAGAGGAATACGATTGCCCCCAAAGCGTCTCCTTCACATATGATAGGTGTGATGAGCTGATGATTATAGGATACTTCGGCAGCGTCATCGTTTTCAAGTACAGGAATGAAATTGCTGTCGTTTCTGTCAGCGACATGGGTGCTTCTGGCATTGATACAATTTTCCATGGCTTCACTGATATGTTTTTCATAAAAATCTTTCTTAGGACCTCCGGAAACAGCTATGATTTGGTCTTTGTCCACAATACATGTAACATGACCTATGGTCTGTGCCAGCGATTCCGCATATTCCTTGGCAAATGCGCCGAGTTCTCCTATGGGGGAATATTTTTTCAGTATTATTTCTCCGTCGGAATCCGTAAAGATTTCAAGCGGGTCTCCTTCTCTTATTCTTAATGTTCGGCGAATTTCTTTTGGTATTACAACTCTTCCGAGATCATCTATTCGCCTTACGATACCGGTAGCTTTCATATTATCATTATCCTTTCCGAATTGGCTTATTTGTTATGTGATGTTAGTATTTGCAAAGTTTAAAATATAATACATTGGAAATATCGTGATTATGGATATTAGAATTCATAAAACAGTAAGTTTTAAATATGAATAAAAATATAATGATATAAATGTATAAAAATACTAAGAAATAGTATCTTGTATAAGAATTATAATGTATTATGACGGATAACACATAGTATGTGCACTTAAAAATACTATAATTTATACAAAAACGGTTGACCTTTTAAAGTTATAATGTTATGCTTTTATAGTAATATTTATGCATAAAATTGAAATGGGGATTACGATTTTATGCTTTAAGGGTTATATAATTTTAAGGAGGAAACGACTATGAGATTTATTGACTTTCCTGAAATGAACTTTACTATTCAGGGCTTGGATATGGTAGAAATACCGCCTATGTACAAGATGACGCAGATTTATGATTCAAATAAAATCGATGATCCAGCGGCATACATAAAAAATATGATGAATGAGTACAACGGGATTGATAAAGAATCTTTGAAGGGCAAGAAGCTTGCAATTACGGTGGGAAGCCGCGGAATACCTTTCCTTCCCGAAATGGTAAGAGCTATTATCGATACTCTTAAGGAGTGGGGAGCGGCTCCGTTTATCGTTCCTGCCATGGGAAGCCACGGCGGAGCTACTGCTGAAGGTCAGCTTGAAGTACTGAAGAGCCTTGGTATTACAGAAGAGAGCATGGGAGTTAAAATACCTTCGTCAATGGAAGTTGTTGAGGTAGGAAAACTTAAAAACGGTGCTTCTGTTTTTGTAGACAAAATTGCTACGGAAGCTGACGGAATTATACTTTTTAATAAAGTTAAACCTCATACTGAATTCAGAGGACCTCACGAAAGCGGTCTTTTCAAAATGGTTGCCATCGGTTTGGGAAATCATATAGGAGCTTCCATGTTCCATGCTCAGGGATATGAAAATATACCTACATTCTTACCTGAACTGGGGCAGGTATTCCTTGATAACTGCAAATTTGTATTTGGTATTGGAGTTCTTCAGAATGCTTATGACGATATATGCACAATAAAAATGTGCGACAGAAGCAATATATTTGAGACTGACGCTGCTATGCTTGAATTCGCCAAGGCAAAAATTCTCATCCTTAAAATTAAAAATATTGATCTCCTTATAATTGATGAGATAGGAAAAAATATGTCCGGTTCAGGAATGGATCCTAACGTTGTCGGAAGAAATATGGCAAGAACATTTGTGGACGAAACCGGAATAAGACATATAATGGTAAGAGGCGTAACAGAAGAGAGCCACCATTCGGGAGTCGGTATAGGACTTGCGGACATAACAACAAGAAGATGCCTTAACAGCATAGACTGGGACGCTACATGGACAAATGTTGTAACGGCTCAGGTGCTTCGCGGAGGCGGAAAGATACCTCTTTACAGAAACAACGACAAGGACGCTATATATACGGCAATTAAATGCAGCGGCGGAATCGATATGAAAAAACCTCGTATAGTAAGAATTAAAAATACGCTTGAGACAGCACATATTGAAGTTTCGGCTCCGCTTTATGAAGAACTTAAATCACATCCTGAAATTGAATATGTATCAGGTCCTTACGAACTTAAATTTGACGAAGAAGGATTTATTGCAGATTAATCCGTTAAAAAGCCCTGTTTTAAACAGGGCTTTTATAATGTATCTCCCTACCTCCACTTTTTCTTAATTGAAAATAAAACAATATAAAATATACATGAAAACTGCTGTAAAATGCCATGTGTCCTCCACTTTGACAACAAAAAGGTTGATTATTCAGAAAAATATGGTAAAATACTATTACATAAATGTTAAAAAATTATTTCGTTTTTTCAAGAATTTTGGAGTTAGAGGTGTAGTATGAGAAAGTTAAAATTCATAACGGCTTTCATAACATCTTTAATAATTTTTGCTTTTTCATGTACGTCGGCTTTTGCGGGAAGTTCAATTTCCGCTAAACCGTTTTTGCTTAGTTCGGACGTTACCGATACAATGGAGGCTGCAAAACAGCTGGGAATAATAACGGATGATATTGATAAAAGCTCGATTGTTACAAGAAAGGAATTATGCAGACTTATAGTAAGATTTTACAGAGCGTCGACAGGCGGAACGGGAATAACTATTTCGGAAAGTCCTTTTTTTGACTGCGACGCAAACGAAGTTATTTTTTGCTATGAAAAAGGGATTATTAAAGGGATAAGCGATGTAACATTCGCGCCGGATTATTTTATAACACGAGAGGAAGCGTGCGAGGTAGTTGTAAATACAATTGAAGCGTGCAAGGCAAACAAAATAGAGCCGGAAAAAGATTTTACGATTTTATATAAAGACAGAGCGGATATGTCGGAGACATTTAGGGACGATATAAGCTATCTTTCAAGCATAGGCGTTGTAAACGGCTATGGAGGGTATTTTTATCCTAAGTCATATATAACATACGAACAGGCTGCTACAATGCTTGTTGAGACGTATTATCAGCTTATGCTGTCTAAAATAAATATAAACGGCGTTGATATTTCTCTTGGGGATACAAAGGTAAAAATTCTTTCCGATTTTGGCGAACCCGGATATAAAATAGAGGATAAAAATGCAAACATGGAAGTATGGGTATATGAAGGAGAAAACCTTTTTTATATAGGTTTCTGCGATAATAATGCAACGGAGATTTTTACAAACGGAAGTAATTTTAAATACAGGGGAATATCCTCCGGACAACCGATTGAAAATATTGATTTTGGAGCAAGAGCTAAAGTCAGCGGAAATACTGCTGTTTATGAAGACGGTTACGGCATTGTTCAGACAGGGGCTTTTTCCGGATATAATAAAATAAGTTATGTATACGCTGCGTCCGAAAATAAGGATATGAGACATAAAATAAACCCTGAAACCGTAAACGGCGATATTGAGTTGCTCTATGACATAATAAATACGGAAAGAGCAAAATCAGGACTTCCGGAATTTACGGTATATAAACAGGCGGCTGCGACAGCTAAACGTCATTCCATGAGCATGGGATACTGGAATTATTCGGACTACATAAACAGAGACGGTACAACCCCGTTCGACAGATTTGACGACAGCGATATAGAGTATATGATGGCTTCTGAAAACATTGCAAAGGTAGACGGAAATGCCGTTGATGTATATATTGAATGGATGAAGAGTCCGGGAAGCAGAAGCAATATTATTACGGACTATATGGATAATGTTGGCATAGGTATTGTAGTCGGTTCTTCCGACGACAAGGCTTATGTAACGATGGATTTTTTGAAGCTGAAGCAGTAGATTGAGCTTCATAAAGCAATTAAAATTTATATTTTATAGTTATTTCTAAAGAAAAAGGCAGCCGAAAGGCTGCCTTAATTATTTTTCAATTAATCAATATTATCTGTTGACATAAGGATTTTTTCCGGCGTTATGGGAAGTTCCCTGTGCCATACGCCTGTAGCATTATGTATTGCATGCGCTATCGCAGGAGAGGGCGTATTGATTACAATTTCACCTATGGATTTTGCACCGTAAGGACCCGATTCTTCATAACTGGATTCAAACTCTATATTAAGAGAACCTATGTCCATTCTGGTGGGGATTTTGTACTGCATAAACGAATTTTCGGCAATATGTCCTGTTTCGCCGTATGTTACGTTTTCATATAACGCCATACCGATACCCTGTACTATTCCGCCTGGATACGGGCAAGGTTTACGTTTACAGGAGTACCACAGTCAACTACGGCTGTGTAATCACATACTTTTACGGAACCCGTTTCTTTATCCAACTCTATTTCTGCCATTCCTACCATAAAAGGAGGAGGGGACACAGGAGAACTGTGAGAGCATACCGCATGAAGAGCATTATTGCAGAAGCATGTGGCTCTGATAGCGATATATTCCAAAGTAATAGATTCTCCCGAAGGTGTGCAAACTCGGCTTCCCGTAAATTCCAGCTTAGAGAGCGGCACATTCAAAATATCGGAAGAAAACTCTTTGATTTTATCAATGAGTTTGCGACATGCTTTCTCAACTGCTTTTCCCGTTACGTATGTAGTTGACGAAGCGTACGAACCTGAATCATAAGGAGATGTATCGGAATCGGCTTTGCATACGCATATTTTATCTATATCGCAGTTAAGCGTTTCGGCGGCAATCTGGGCTAGTATGGTATCGCAGCCTGTACCCATGTCCGCAGCGCCTATATAGAGAGTATAGAAGCCGTCTTCATTGAGTTTTATTTCCGCAGAACCTACGTCTACGGCAGATATTCCCGAACCTTGCATTGACATAGCTACTCCGGCAGTTCTGACCTTTCCGTTTCCCATATCCCTTACCGGGAATTTTTTATCCCATTCGAATATTTCTTTCGCCTTTGCCAGACATCTGTCAAGGGCGCATGCGGAAGCCGTTTCGTCATAGTATGACGGCATTAACTGACCTTCTCTGACCATACACTTTTCTCTTATTGCGACAGGGTCTATACCAAGTCTGTCGGCCATTTCATTTACCGCGGATTCAACGGCAAAAGAGCCTTGTGTAGCGCCGTATCCTCTGAAAGCGCCGCCGCCCTGAACGTTTGTATATACTACATCCCAACCGAAACGGTATGCCTTAAGAGTACCTGTATAAAGCGATATTGTTTTTGTAGCCGTTAAATCAACGGTTGTAGGAGCATGTTCACCGTATGCGCCTGCGTTTGACAGCGTATACATATCTATAGCTTTTATACTTCCGTCTTTAGTAGCTCCGAGACGCACATGTATTTCCATTTCGTGTCTGGGAGAGCCTGCCGTCATACATTCTTCACGGGTATATATTATTTTAGCGGGTTTTTTTGTAAGCCATGTTACGATTGCCGGATATACTTCCGCGACGACAGTCTGTTTAGCGCCGAATCCTCCGCCTACGCAAGGTTTTTCCACATGTATTTTCGAAAGCGGAATACCGAGAGCATTAGCCAGTATATGACGAACATGGAATACAATCTGTGTAGAACTTATTACATGGAGCCTTCCTGTTGAATCTATTTCCGTATAGGTTCTGAATGTCTCCATCATTGATTGCTGACATGCTTTTGTATGATATGTATGTTCAACTATTTCATCACATTCGGCAAAAACAGCGTCGACATCTCCCCAATTTCTGCTTCCTGTTGAGCAGAGATTGCGTTTGTTATCGGCTCCGACTTCAAATAATGATTGCCAGTCGTCTTCGGGATGTACAAGTATGGGATTATCCTTAGCTGTGTGCATATCAAGAACAGGTTCTAACACGTCATATTTAACTTTTATAAGTCTCATTGCCTTATTTACCGATTTTTCACAGTCGCCGGCAATAATTGCCACTGCGTCCCCGACAAATCTCAGCCTCTTATCAAGTATAAGTCTGTCATACGGAGAAGGCTCGGGATAGGTTTGACCTGCCATAGTAAATCGGTTTTGAGGAACGTCTTTATATGTAAGTATACATTCTATTCCGGGAACCTTCATAGCTGTAGAAATATCTATTTCTTCTATGAGGGCATGTGCGTACGGGCTGCGGAGTACTTTAACCGTAAGGCAGTCCGACGGAGTTATATCGTCTGTGTAAACGGGCATACCGAGAAGAAAACTCATGGCGTCTTTTTTTCGTACGGGATGACCGACTGTTTTAAAAGTTTTATTTTCCATAATATTTCCCCTTAACGTTAAATTTTTCTGCTGTCCAAAAAGGCTCTTATACCTCTGAGCTGTCCTTCATATCCGGAACAACGGCAAAGATTTCCTGCAAGGAAACTTCTTATTTCGTCATCGGTAGGATTGCTGTTTTCCCTAAGAAGAGCGATTGTGTTCATTACATATCCGGGATTGCAGAAGCCGCACTGTTCGGCTCCCTGGTCGGCTATATATGTTACGAATTCCTCAGCTTCTTCTCTTAAGCCCTCCAGAGTGTAGATTTCCTGATTATCGGCTCTTGCGGCAAGCATGGAACATGAAAGCACAGGTTTGCCGTTCATAAGTACTGTACAAAGACCGCAGTTTGAAGTTTCGCATCCGCGCTTTACACTTTTACATCCGAGATCTCTTAAAAGATCGATTAATAATGTATCCGCTTCGACAGACGGCTTTACGGGTTTGCCGTTAAGAATAAAATTTATTTCCATATTAACACTCCCTATCTATTGCAAGAACGGCTCTTTTAACGAGCGTTTTACAGATTTTTTTACGGTATTCACTACTTGCGCGCTGATTTGAACCGAATTCAACTTTTTCCGAAACATATTCGGCAAAAGCTTCTGCGCTTTTAAGCGTAATTCCGTCTGCAAGCAAACCGTTTTCATCTTTAACAGCCACAGCTCTCATAGGTCTTGCGCCTATGGAACAAATAAAGCCGTTGTCAGATGATGATAAGGCACACGTCAATACCGGAAAATCGGCATAAGAATTTCTCTGAGACATATATGCGGCGGAACGCTTTTTGTTGGGTATGGATATCGAAATAAGAATGTCTCTGTCGACAGGTTCGTTTATAAACTCTGCCAAAGGTTTTGTTTTTCCCGCATATAACTGAACTTCGGCATTAAGCGCAACAAGAAGAGTAATAATATCGGAAAAACCGTAGCGGCCGAATACGCTTCCGCCTACTGTAGCTAAGTTTCTGAACTGAACGCCTACGATGTGTTTTACACTTTCCGAAAAAGCTCCGCATGTAAGTTCATTAAGAAGTTTATTTGTTTCAAGCTCGCGAAGAGTAACCATTGAGCCTATGTATATTTTTTCGTCTTTTACTTCTATCTTATCAAGACCGAGACCGCAAATATCTATAGCGGTATTTACTGTTTTATTCTGCATTTTAAGCCAGAGCATGCCTCCGATAATAATATTGCTTTTGTTTTGAAGCAAATCGTAAGCTTCATCAAGACTTTTTGCTCTGCAATAGTTGTTTATTGTCAGCAAGATATTTACCTCCTTAGTATAAAAAAGCTGATAAACCGCGGATATTATATCATGTAGAGCAAAATAAAACAATAATGTATTTTTTTCTTCATTATATTATGTTGTGCATAACGGCAGAGAGTATTTTTATGTTGCTTCAAAAGTTAGGAAGTTATATAATAGTCTGTAACGGTTTAACGGAAGTTATAAAAATCAATAAAGTCGGTTGATTTTTATTTACTTTCGATAATAGGGGGAAGTTAATTTGGCTTTATCTAATGATTTGACAGAGGGAAGTATTCATAAGCATTTATTGGTATTTGCTTTTCCTTTGATTATTTCTAACATAATGCAGGCGTTGTATAATGCGGTTGACATGTATTTTACGGGAAAGTTTATGGGGACGGAAGGCATGACGGGGGTATCTGTAAGCGGTCCTGTAATTAATGTAATGCTGATGTTTGTTTCGGGATTCGGAGTAGGAGTCAGCGTTGTAATAGCAAAGTATTTGGCACACGGAAGAGACGATACGCTTAAAAGAGCGGCAAACACCGCCGTGGCTCTTTTTATGTCGGCGGCAGTGATAATATCGCTGGCAGGCTTTTTTCTGACGCCTACTATACTCAGACTTATTGCCACGCCGCAGCAGGCTTTTGTATATGCGGAAAGATATTTAAGGATAATTTTCTGCGGAATGATTTTTACAATAGGCTATAATCTGATATGCGCACTGCAAAGAGGATTCGGAGACTCCAGAAGCTCCATGTATTTTGTATTGGCGGCTACATTGGTAAATATTGTACTGGATTATGTTTTTATGGGAATAATGAAGATGGATGTTTCGGGAGCGGCATTTGCGACGGTAATATCCCAGGGACTTTCGTTTATACTGGGCATTATTTACTTCAGAAGAAAAAAGCATATTGTAACTTTTTCACCTAAAGATATATGCTTTGATTTATCTCTTGCAAAGGAGCTTGTCTCAAACGGACTTCCGAGCGCCGGACAGCAGGTGAGCGTACATTTCAGCAATCTTTGTATGACGGGAATGGCAAATTCATTCGGTCTGGTTTCCGCAGCCGCTTACGGGATAGCGGTAAAGCTGGACAGCTTTGCTATACTTCCATGTTCTGCCGTAAACGATGCGGTAGCTTCTTTTACAGCTCAAAATTTAGGCGCAGGAAAAAGCGACAGGGCTTTAAAAGCGGAAAAAGACGGAAAAAAACTGGCTTTAGTATATGTCTGTATGGTTTTTATAACCATATTCTTTTTCGCGGATAAGCTGGCAGGGATATTTACAGGCGAGGCGGCGGTTATAGCGGAGGCGTCGGGATATTTGAGAATTGCCTGCTTTATGTATTTCCTTTACGCCATGGTTTATCCTTCTCAGGGATTTTTAAAGGGAAGCGGAAACTCGGCTTTTGTTCTTGTAAACAGTTTGTGCGTGCAGTATGTGATTAAAATACCGATAGCGTATGTGCTCAGCCATATGACGCCGTTGGCGCTTAGGGGAATTGCGGTTACATGGATATTATCACCGACATTTTCGGTTGTTACCTACGGAAGATATATAAAAAAGGAAAAATGGAAAAAACATTGGAACGATAAAAATATGACATCACCTCAGGAGGAATAATATGTTTTTCAGAACTGTCAGAACTTATGTTATGCTTGTAATAGAAGTACTTGCTAAGTATAGGAAAATGATTATATCGGACGAAATAAGAGAAAAAGACGGCGAAGCGGCCGGAGACGCATACGCCTGCGAAAAAGCGGCTGAAATAGTCAACAATACGCTTAAAAGAACAGGTACAAATATAATAGTCGAAGGCGCTGACAATATACCTAAAGACAGGAATTTTGTTCTTATAGCCAATCATCAGAGTATGTTGGATATATTTGCGATAGTTTCCACACTTAACAGACCGATAGGATTTATAGCCAAAGCAGAATTGAAAAAAGTTCCCATTTTAAGGAAATGGATGACGTCCATAGGATGCGTTTTTATGGACAGAAAAGATATGAGACAGTCTATGCAGGCGCTTATTGACGGTATAAAGAAAGTTAAGGCGGGAGACAACATGTGTATCTTTCCGGAAGGAACAAGAACCGACGGACCTATGCTGGAGTTTAAAGCAGGTTCTTTTAAACTTGCTACAAAAAGCGGAGCGCCTATACTTCCTTTAACGATTGACGGAAGCCATACGATTTTGGAGGATAATCATTTCTGGATAAAAAAAGGCACGGTAAAATTAACATATCATCCGATAATAGAGACTAAGGGTATGCCGAAAGACGAGCAGAATACACTTGCCGAAAGAGTGCAGGAAATTGTCGGAAGCGCCTTAAAGGAGGAAGAGCGGTTTGGAAAAAACAAAAATATTAATAGTTGACGATGAAAAACATATAGCGGAGCTTATTTCGCTCTACCTTACAAAGGAAGGATTCGAGACAAAGGAGGTAAACGACGGGCGAAAGGCCATTGACGAATTTTACGCATATAATCCTAAACTTGTTATATTGGATCTTATGCTTCCCGGTATGGACGGTTATCAAATATGTACGGAAATAAGAAAGAAAAGCGATACGCCGATAATAATGCTTACGGCAAGAAGCGATACTTTTGATAAAGTGCTCGGTCTGGAAATGGGGGCCGATGATTATATGGTGAAACCGTTTGAGCCTAACGAGATGGTGGCAAGGGTAAAGGCGGTTCTCAGAAGATACGGCAAAAGTGATAATACAAAGGAAAGCGGCAAAGAGGTTTCCTTTGACGATCTTAAAATAAGCCTTAACGATTATACCGTAGTGTATCGTGGAGAAAGCCTACAGTTTCCTCCGAAGGAATTGGAATTACTTTATTTTTTGGCTGAAAATAAAAATCAGGTGTTCACAAGAGAACAACTTTTGGATAAAATATGGGGATATGAATATGTCGGCGACTCGCGAACAGTAGACGTTCATATAAAAAGAATACGAGAAAAACTCAATTCCGAAAATGAAAACTGGAGTATAAAAACTGTTCACGGAGTGGGTTATAAATTTGAAACGAGATGACGCTTATGCCAAAAAAAAGTTCGATTTTTTTTAAGCAGACAGGTATATACATACTTATTTTTTTCTCGGCTTTTCTTATTATGTCAGGTTCCGTATACTATTTCTGTACCGATTACTATTACGGGCAGAAGCAGTCGGAGCTTAAAGAACATGCTCAGTCTATTGCAAGACAGTACGGAAGGTCCCTTTCAAGCGGAGTAATTAATACAGGCGATTTGCTGCGCCGTATGGAAATACTTGAAGATTATAATGGGGAAAGCATATTTTTTCTGGACAGCTCCGGAAGGGTATCGGCGGTTTCCTCATCTATTAACAGCGCGTGGATAGGGCAGTCCATAACAAATGATACTGTAAACAGCGTGCTTAACGGAAATATTGTTACCGTAAGAGGAAAAGTAGGGGGAATGTTTTCCGAAAACATGATGACCGTAGGCTATCCGATTATGATTAACGGCATAACATACGGAGGGATATTTCTATGTTCTCCTGTGCCTGAAATACAGCAGACAATAGAGGGAATGCTGGAAGTACTGTTTTTATCCGGAATGTTGGGGCTTATTATGGCTGTTGTGCTTATATACTTTTTTTCAAAAAGGCTTACAAAACCATTGCTTGAAGTTAATAAGGCAGCAAAGATAATAGCTGACGGAAACTTCGACAGAAGACTTTCCATAGATTCCAATGACGAAATAGGGCAGTTGGCCGACAGTTTTAATTATATGGCGGAAAGTCTTGAGAAAAAAGATCAGGACAGAAGGCTTTTTGTAGCCAGCGTCGCCCATGACTTAAGATCTCCTCTGACAAGCATACAGGGATTTGTACAGGCTATGAAAGACGGCATGATTCCTAAGGAAAAATATGATTACTACATGGGAATTATACTGGAAGAAACGCAGAGACTCACTGTTCTTACAAATAATATAGTAGATATGGGAAGAACACAGGAAAACGTCTTAAAGCTCGATATAACGGATTTTGACATAAATGAGCTTATAAGCGACGTACTGGATATATTTGAACATCGGTTCAGAGAAAAGAAATTATCCTGCCGTCTGGTGATGGATGATAACGAAACGATAGTTAAGGCGGATAGAAAAGAAATACACAGGGTATTGCACAATCTTTTGGATAACGCAATAAAATTTACTCCGGAAGGCGGCGCTGTTGAAATAGAAACATCTGTACATGAAAATGAACAAAAGGCTTATATATCTGTATCCGACAGCGGATGCGGTATTCCGGAAAACGAGAAAAGACGAGTGTTTGAAGCGTTTTATAAAACCGACAGTTCCAGAGGCGCTGACAAAATGGGAAGCGGACTGGGATTATGTGCGGTTAAGGAAATTATAAATGCGCACGGTGAAATAATTGTATGCAAGGATTCGAAAATAGGAGGAGCAAGGTTTGAGTTCAGTCTCAGCCTTTCGGATAAGTAAGGAGGAAACCATGAAGTATATAAACGAGATTAAAGAGGGCGAACAGGTAGTTGAACATTATTTGTGTAAAAGCAGACAGACATTTAAGTCAAAAAACGATAAAAACTATTTATCGTTAAAACTTGCGGATAAGACGGGAACAGTTGACGCGAAAGTTTGGAATCTCGGAAATGAAATACAGTCTTTTTCCGAAAACGACATGATAAAAATAGACGCTACAGCTCAGATTTTTAATAATGAAATACAGCTGAATGTAAAAAGGATAAGAAGAAGTAAAGACGGAGAATATGACCCTGCCGATTATATACCGTCTACTGAAAAAGATATAAAAAGTATGTGGGTGGAGTTTACATCATACATAAATACAATAAAAAATCAGCATATAAAAGAATTGCTGGAAAAAATATTTTTGAAGAATACGTTTGTGGCTAAAGAATTTTCAATACATTCCGCAGCTAAAAGCGTACATCACGGATACCTGGGAGGATTGTTGGAGCACTCTCTTTCAGTAACGCAAATATGCGATTTTATGGCTGATAAGTATAAATTTGTTGATAGAGACGTTTTGGTTGCCTCTGCCATGCTTCATGACGTGGGAAAACTGTGGGAACTTTCGGAATTTCCGCTTAACGACTATACCGATGACGGACAGCTTCTCGGACATATATATATAGGAGCGGAGCTTGTTGAAAAAACAGCTTCGGGGATTGATGGATTTCCCGACAGACTCAAGACCATATTAAAACATTGCATACTTTCGCACCATGGAGAATATGAATATGGTTCGCCTGTTCTTCCGAAAACTCTTGAGGCGCATATTCTTCATTGTGCAGACGATATGGACGCCAAGAGTAAAGTTTTTGAGGAATTTATAAGCGCCGACTCCACGGCAGGTCCATGGGCAGGTTACCATAAAATGATGGGAAGAAACATAAGGAAGACAGAGTACTGATGGATAAGGACAGGTATATCATATCGGCTACGGAGCTCAGTAAATTTGAATACTGTCCGTATCAGTGGTACTATGAAAGGGTTTACGGAAGAAACGAACTAAGAAAGCTTGCGAAAGAACGTAACGAAAGACTCGGAATAGAAAACGACGGGCAAGGACGTCTGACAGACGGAGTAAAATATCATGAAAAATTATATAAAAGAAGCATAAGACGGCGAAAAGCAGTTATTATAGCTTTGATTATAATATTTTTTTCTGTTGCTTACTTTACTTTGAAAGCCGGTGGCTTAATATGATTTATGTTCTTATAGCGGCAGGAATTATTCTTTTAATATTTATGTTCGTATTCTGCAGAAACGGCATAAAAAAACTTAAAAAACCGCCGAAGTTTTTATTTTGGAAAGTAATTTATACTGATATGTATACAAAAGATAAGAAAGACGGCATAACGTACGGTAAAATACTCTGCTCCGAAAAATACGGGCTTCAAGGCAAGCCTGATATGATTTATAAGCATAGGATAACGGGAGAACTGCTGCCGGTTGAAATAAAAAGCGGCAAGACGGACTTTCCGCATGAAGGAGATTCGCTTCAAGTCGGAGCTTATATGCTTATTATTGAAGATATATACGGGTACAGTACCAAAAAAGCGGTGATTATATATAAAAACAACTGTTTTATGATAAGAAATACTCGCTCCGTAAGAATGAGGGTTCTTGAAACGTCAGACAGAATGAGGACTATGCTTAAAACGGGAGAAGAAGAGGCGAACTCAAGCTTTGCCAATTGCAGAAATTGCATATGCGACCAAACGGTCTGCGAATACAGCTATAATAACGAATAAAGAGCTTTCATGAAATTTTATTTCATAGAAGCTCTTGCTTTTTTAGGCTTTTGACAGATTTCTTGTTTTTGGGAGGAGGAAGTTCCGCGCATGTTATGCGTACTATATTTTTTAGGAACTCTTTATCTTCGATATTTTCAATAAGAAAAAAATTCGCCCCTTCATGTGGGGAGGCTATAACTGCATTAGGCATGAAACTTTTGCCGCCCTCCGTTATTTTTATATAAAGCTGATTATCCTCAACTGTTCCGAAAAAAATTCCGTCGCAGTATACCCCGTATTCGCCGAACATTTTTCTGTAGGTTATTGTTCCTGCTTCCGAAAGCTGCTATGCTGTAAACTCCATATAATCTTTGTTTGTTGCCACTGTTATTCACCTCGTATACGGTTATAAAATTATATGCTGAAAAAAACATATATTTTGGCTAAGAGATAATTATATGATATACTATTATACAATAAAAATATATGAGGTGTATTATGAATTTGGAAAAAAATAAAATATATACTGTTACATGTACATCATTCGGAAATGACGGAGAAGGAATAGCCAAAATAGATGGATTTACTCTTTTTATAGAAGGAATGATACCGGGCGAAACAGGAGAAGTATTAATACTTAAACTGAAAACAAATTACGGATATGCAAAGCTTGTTAAATTGACAGAGAAATCGGAAAACAGAAAAGAAGCGGAATGTCCGTATTATAAAACGTGCGGAGGTTGTTCTCTCCAGCATATAGATTATAATACTCAACTTAAGTTTAAAACAGGAAGAGTAAAAGATTGCATGGAGAGAATCGGAAAACTATCCGAAATAGAGGTTAAGCCTACAATCGGGATGGATGTTCCGTGGAACTATAGAAATAAAGCGCAGTATCCGATCGGAGTAAAAGACGGAAAGGCGATAATGGGATTCTATGCGCCGAGAAGCCACAGAATAACCGATATAAAGGAATGTATGATACAGCAGAAAAAGGCTTCGGAAGTTTTAGGTATTATTAAAGAGTACATAGATGAGTTCCGCATACCGGTATATGATGAAATAAAACATAAAGGACTTATAAGACATGTGCTTACCAGAACGGCATTTTCCACAGGCGAAGTAATGGTAACTGTAGTTATAAACGGAAGAAAAATACCGAAACAGGACAAGCTTATAGAAAAATTAAAGCGTATAGACGGGCTTGTTTCCGTAGTTATGAATACTAATACCGAAAGAACAAATGTGATAATGGGGCCGGAATGTAAGACTGTTTGGGGAAAAGATTTCATAAGGGACAAAATAGGAAATGTAAGTTTTGATATATCGTCTTTAAGTTTTTATCAAGTAAATCCTGTTCAAACAGAGAAACTGTATAAAATTGCCGTAGAAAAGGCGGGATTGACCGGAAATGAGAACGTCATAGACGTATACTGCGGAATAGGGACAATATCGTTATTTGCAGCTGAAAAAGCAAAAAATGTTTACGGTATAGAAGTGGTTGAAAAAGCTATAGAGGACGCAAAACATAATGCGGAAATAAATAACATAACAAACGCCGTTTTTGAAGCCGGTAAGGCTGAGGAAGTATTACCGAGAATGTACAGAGAGGGAAAGAGAGCCGATGTAATTTTCCTTGATCCTCCGAGAAAAGGAGTCGAGCCTGCCGTTGTGGATGCGGTAAGTGGAATGAATCCCGACAGGATAGTCTATGTTTCATGTGATCCAGCAACCCTTGCAAGGGATTTACGATTGTTTGAAGAAAAGGGATATAAAGCCGAAGAGGCTCAGCCCGTAGATATGTTTTGTCAAACTTCGGCAGTAGAGACGGTTGTAATGCTTTCGAAAAAATTATGAGGATTATTTTGTCTATATAAATTTTCTATAATTCTATCAAAATAATATAAAAATAACTAGGGGTTGGATTATTTTAATCCAATCACATTTATTTATAATGTTTAAAGAAATGACTGAAAAATTTGATTATAACTAAATTTTAATAGAAAATATGTTGTGTACAAAAAGACTATAAAAAATCTAATTTTAACAAATATGAAAAACATATCAGTTACATTTTGCAAATATAAAGGTATATTAGACGTTATCAGACAATAGTTAAATATGTTAATTACTTATGTTTTTATGATAGATACAGTGTTTTTGTTAAAAAATTATAGTATTTTATTTTGATTATACTATGAAATATATTGTTTTGGTTTTTAAAAACAACAAAATACATATTATTTTGTTGTCAATAAATAAACAAAGAGTGTCAAAATTATATCATATTTGGACGAATTAACGGATTTGATGTATACAATATAAAAGTGTTTGTAAAAAAGTACTGTACAAATGGATAAAAATATGTTAAATATTAAATATAAGAGTGAACAGATTATAAGAAGGAGAAATTTATATGGAATATAATATTGATTCAAACAACAGATATCTCGGCATTTATAAGGCTAAACTCAGAAGTCCGGAAGAAATAGCAGAATATATAGAAGATGATTTTGTATGCGCTTGTCCTACATGTATGGCTGAACCGAAAGCAATCGTTCATGCTATCGGTGAAAGAGCAAGAAGAGACGAAATAACCAACGTACAGCACCACAGTGTGCTTTCTCCGGGAGGCGGAGATTATCTTGATCCGGAACTTGCTGGAAAATACTACCATGTATCTTGGTTTACAACTGCCGCTTCAAGAGCAGGCGTTCAGGAAGGACGTTTTGACTATATGCCGGCACACTACAGCCAGATTCCTATGCTTTGGAGAGAAAGAATACCTAGAGTAGACGTATTTTATGCAACAGTATCTCCTATGGATAAACATGGATTTTTCTCATTCGGACTTGTTGCGGCGGAGACTCTTGCTCAGTTGGAAAGAGCTAAGTATGTTTTCCTTGAAGTTAATGACCAGGTTCCTAGGGTAATGGGAACACATGTTGTACATATTTCTCAGGTTACAGCCGTATGTGAAGCTTCATATCCTATGCCTACATTGGAAGAACTTCCTTTATCTGAAAACAGTAAAAGAATGGGCGCTATGATAGCAGAGTTAATTCCTAACGGCGCCACAATACAGTTTGGTATAGGTGAAGTTCCCAATGCTGTCGGAAAACTTCTTCTTGAAAAGAAGGATCTCGGTATACATACGGAAATGTTTACTGACAGTATGGTAGACCTTATTGAGGCCGGAGCCGTAACAAACATGAAAAAGAATATCGATGTAGGTAAGACCGTTGCGGCATTCTGCTGGGGCTCACAGAGAATGTACGACTTCCTTGACGACAACCGCTCGGTTGAACTCCACGGAGTTGATTACGTTAACGACCCCTATGTTATAGGAAAACTTGATAACTTTATCTCCATTAACGCAGGTCTTGAAATTGACTTCCTCGGACAGGTATGTTCCGAATCTATCGGTTATAAACCATACAGCGGAACCGGCGGACAGCTCGACTTCGTAAGAGGTACCGCTATTTCTAAGGGTGGAAAGAGCTTCATTGCCATGAATTCTACGGCAAAAGGCGGAACAATAAGTAAAATTAAACCTATACTTACTCCGGGTGCAGCTGTTACAACAACAAAGAATGACGTTGACAACGTAGTTACGGAGTACGGTATTGCAAGACTTAAAGGAAAGACAGCAGGACAGAGAGCAAAAGCCCTTATAGAGATAGCGCATCCTAAATTCAGAGATGAACTTCTCTATGAAGCAAGAAAAATGAATTTAATGGTATAAGCCAAAGCATAATCCCCAAAAGCTTTGTTCAAACCGCCGATTTATTATCGGCGGTTTTTGTGTATAAAAATATATTTAAAGTACTCATTAAATAATTTTTGAAGTTTTATCTGATATGTTTTGAATGAATTATATTTTTATTGGTATTGACATATACGAGGGGCATTTGTAAAATAAAGCAAAATACAAAACGGAGGTAACAATATGCAGGATACTAAAATAAATTTCAGCGGAAGTAACGACTATGTAGCTTCCGAAGAATTAATGAGAGCAGTTAATATAGCCATTGCTCTTGAAAAACCGCTTCTGATAAAGGGAGAACCGGGAACGGGAAAAACTATGCTCGCTCAGTCTGTGGCAAAGGCTTTGGATAAAGAACTTATTATCTGGAATATAAAGTCAACAACAAAGGCGCAGGACGGACTTTATGTATACGACGTTGTTCAGAGATTATATGACAGCCAGTTCGGTACAGACGGAGTAGACGATATTAAAAAATATGTTAAGCTTGGCAAAGTAGGAGACGCTTTCAGTTCTGAAAAGCAGGTTATTTTGCTTATTGACGAGATAGATAAGGCTGATTTGGAATTCCCCAACGACCTGCTTTGGGAATTGGATAAAATGGAGTTTTATATACCCGAAACAGGGGATCACCATACACGGTTCGACACCGACTTTCGGGCGCAAGGGGCTCGAC
>ENA-ORSX01001318-ORSX01001318.1-human-gut-metagenome-genome-assembly--contig:-NODE-1318-length-18582-cov-2.664706_pt1 | contig 18582 bp, 19 predicted proteins | sample MGYA00241904_ERZ509172 | MGnify/ENA primary metagenome ERZ509172 (study PRJEB26280, sample SAMEA2338795) | human gut metagenome | biome: human gut; feature: human-associated habitat; material: faeces...
CGAATACAGCGAGAAACACAACGTCGCCCGGCTGATCGGCTCTCCTCCGGGTTATGTCGGCTATGACGAAGCCGGCCAGTTAACCGAGAAGATCCGCCGCCGTCCGTATTCGGTCGTCCTGTTTGACGAAATCGAAAAGGCGCATCCGGATGTGCTGAACGCGCTGCTGCAAATTCTGGACGATGGACGACTGACTGACGCACAGGGCCGTGTGGTCAGCTTTGAAAACGCCGTCATCGTGATGACCTCGAATGCCGGATCGCAATCCGGCGGCGCCCCTGCGGGCTTTGGCCGCACGGTGTCACAGCAAAGCCGCGAGCGTGCGCTCAAGGCGCTTGAAGAGATCATGCGCCCCGAGTTCCTCAACCGCATTGATGAGATCATCGCCTTCAATCAGCTAACCGAAGCGGATTTCCGCCGTATTGCCGTCATTATGCTTGAAGAGCTGCGCAATACGCTGGCGGGCAAATCCATCCGCCTGACATGGGACGACAGCCTGCTGGACTGGCTGACCGAGCGTTCCTTCTCCCTCAAATTCGGCGCACGCAATCTGCGCCGCCTGATCGAAAAGGAGATCGAAAACCCGCTCGCTACTGCCATGGTCACCGGTGACCTACCGCTGACCGGCGCCCATCTGCGCGCCGAAAACGGCAAGCTTTTGATCGACACGATCTAACCGACTGCATAAGCAAGCGCCGCAAACACGGCGCTTGCATTGGTTCAAAAATCGTGTTATCCTACATGCTGTGCTGTCCTTCGCCGCGTGCAAACAGCAAAAGCTCCTCTGTGAATTTTTACTCTCAAAACACAAAAAGTCAGGCGTATGTCCTGACTTTTGATGCATTTGCGTTGCAAATGCTGTTTTATGCGTGATGTCGCGCGTATTGCTGACGCCCATCGGCAAAATACTTTTTCGACAAACTGAGCCAGGCAATATGCCCTGGCTTTTTTTATTCACATCACAAAATAGCAAGCGCTGTTTTGCGCACACCGCTGCGCGCAGCCGCGTAGTATCTCTGCCGCGTGCTCATGGTAGAGGATTTGATTCGCTGCGTGATTATACCTGAATAGACCCCATGATACCAGCTACCCTTATATAACCTCCTCTTGATATCATGCTGTCATCCGCAATATCAGGGGATACAATCTCTGCGGTTGAAACCTCCTTGCCATCGCCGTAAAAATCGGTTCACAGCCAATCCTAACTCGGTGAATATTATTTTTTGCGCCTTTGATCCTTCCTATCTAAGCCTCCTGTCTTTTTCCAAAAAAAGACGGGAGGCTACTCTATAAACGCGTTATGGAATCTATTCCTTATGAAGCAAGCTATTATCCTCTATTTTACCCTTCAGCAGTAAGATATCCTTTGGGCGAACGGATAATTTAACCATATCCCCACAGATCAGTCCCCGGCAGGCTGATTTGCCGATTTCCCAGCACACAGTATGCTGTGCGCCCACCGGCTGCACAAACACCAGTGCATCGATCGGCCCTTCCACGATTTGGGTCACTACGGCGTCAAAGCTGTTTTCTCCGTCTTCCTGTGCGACAAAATGCGCGTGTATGCCTACCGCTGAAAACTCCCTGTCCACAGGAACTGAGGTGGAAAGCGTAAGATTCCATGCCGGGACGAAGATTTTTCCACTTCCCACGGTATGCGCATATGCAATATTTTTACAGCCGGTCAGCAGAGCGGTCTGCACTGTTTCAGGATTGTGGAACAGCTCGCTGCGTTTTCCCGCCCGGTCTATAAATCCATGATTATAGACCAAGACACAGTCGCACATATGATAAATTTCATCCCTGCTGTGCGAAACCATCAGCACCGGTCCGTCAAAATTGCGGGCAATCTGCAGCACTTCCCGTTCTGTTTGCCAACGCAGATGGCTGTCCAGTGCAGAAAAAGGCTCATCCAACATAAACATCTCAGGCTGATTGACCAGCATACGTGCCAATGCGGTGCGCTGCTTCTGTCCACCGGATAACTGTGCGGGGCGTCTATCTGCCAAATCCTTTAGCTGCATTTTCTCCAGCATTTCATTTGCCTTGACCAACTGCAACCGCTTATCCAAACCGCTGTGCCGCAATCCAGTCAATACATTCTGCATAACTGTCATGTTCGGAAACAGGGCATATTCCTGAAAAAGCAACCCGATTTTTCTCTCCTGCGGCGATACATTGACCCGTTTTTTGCTGTCGAACAAAACCCGTCCATTGAGAGAAATATGTCCACTATCTGGTGTTACGATACCTGCGATACATTGCAGGGTCATGCTTTTTCCACAACCGGATGCACCAAGCAGCCCAACGACCTCCTTTTGGGATTCAAAGGAGACCTGCAGATGGAATGTGCCAAAATCCTTCTTGATATCCACAATCAGCCCCATGCGTCTCTCTCCGTCTGCCTATTTTTCTTTTTTCGTTCTCGCTGTTCCAACATATTTACCAAAATCAGCACCACAGTGGAAATGATCAAATTCACCACAATCCATCGCACGGCCATCACCTCATTGTCTGTTCGCCAAAACTGATATACTGTTGTGGAAATGGTCGCCGTTTTACCTGGCGTATAACCCACAATCATACTCGTTGCGCCATATTCGCCCAGTGCACGCGCAAAAGTGAGCACAGTTCCCGCAAGGATGCCCTGCCGGCATGCCGGCATTGTGATCCGCCAAAAGATATACCGTTCGGATAAACCAAGTGTCTGTGCAGAATACCGCAGGGTCTGATCGAAGGATTCAAAGGCACCACGCGCAGTCCGATACATCAGCGGAAAAGATACCACTGCAGCCGCCAGAACGCCACCATACCACTCCATGGGGATCTTGAACTGAAGTGCTTCCAGCAGCCATTTACCGACCGGCCGCTTGGTTCCAAAAACGCATAGGAGGAAATATCCCACCACTGTCGGCGGCAATACCAACGGCAAGGTCAGGAACACATCCAGAACGCCTTTGACCCAGCGCGGCAACCGGCAAATACGATGCGCAGCAAAAATCCCTGTAAAAAAAACGATCACTGTGGCGAACAATGCGATCCGCATCGAATTATATAGCGGAAACCAATCCACTTCCTATCCTCCTTCTGTACACATCACTTTGCCGCAGCGGGCAAAAAACCAATCTCTTCAAATACCTGCATTGCGACACCGTCTTGCAAATAATCCAAAAAAGCCTGTGCCTGCTCCGCATGCACGGAATTTTTCAGCAGCGCAGCGGGATAAATAGCCTGGCTGCACATCTCATCCGATGCTTGCGCCACAATGGTCAGGCCAGCCGAATTTGCATCGGTCGCATACACGATACCGCAATCCACCACAGCTTCCGCCACCTGCGTAGTCACTTCCTTAACATTAGAACCGTAAGTAATTTTGCCTTCGCTCTCCAATTTTTCCATCAAGCCAAGACCTTGTAGGATTTCCTCAGAATACTGGCCCACCGGCACATCATCATTTCCCAGCGCAATCAGGCTGCACTTGTCCCCGAGTTCCTCAAAGGATGTGATGCCGGCAGGATTTCCCTTTGGAACAACCAATACGACCTTGTTCTCCAACAGATTAATTCGGGTATCCGGATCGATGTAATCCAGCCCATCCGGATTTTTCTGGGTATCCTGTGTTGCGTCCAATTGGTTCATCTGCTTCTGTGCGGCCGAAATGAAAATATCGCACTCCGCGCCCTCCTCAATCTGTGTTTTCAACGTACCGGACGAGTCAAAGTTGAAAACCAGCGATACCTCCGGGGCGATTTCCTTATACTGCTCTGCGATCTCGTTCAGCGCCTCGGTCAACGATGCAGCCGCAAAAACTGTCAGTTCAACCGTATCCTGCGTATCATCCAGTGCCGAATCCGTGTTGTCTTTGCCCGTTCCGCCACATCCGCACAGCACACCAACCAGCATCAGTCCTGCAACCCCTAAAGCCAGCCCTTGCTTCATCATTTTTTTCATTGTTACCTCTCCTTTTCAATGTTATTTTCGCTATTCTCAATTGAGATAGCGCATCTATATAAAAGAGGCCAATCGACCTCTTTTATTTCAAATTTACTGCTGCGGCATGTCCCAGTTAAAATATTTCCAGTATGGTTCTGCCGCGCGCGCCTTAAAGTCGGCGATCGATGCTTCGTCCCATTCGTAAGTACCCTTACCGGTTACCTGTCCCAATTCTCCCTTTTCCACATGGCTGCATACGAACGGCAATGCCTCCTTGGCATCGCACAGATCGGGCAGCAGATAAGTTTCTACATTCTGTACCTTGTCCAAACCAAACGCATCCTGATGCTCAAGCAAACCAACGGAAGTATAACGCGGCATAAAACTATACATCAACGCCTTATCGATATCACGCGGATCTGCCAATCCCCGGTCAATCATATAATATGCCTCACGAACCAGTGCATGCTGCAGACGGTTTGCGATAAACCCGGGCGCACTCTTTTTCATCACGCATACCTTACGGCCGCAGCTCTCCAGCATATCGTATGCTGTCTGCACCGCCTCATCGCTCGTAATTGGTACGCGAACCAGTTCCACGTAGGGAACCAGATGCGGCGGCAAAAAGGGATGGGCAACAACCAGCTTCTCCGGACAGGTTTTTAACCCTGCATTCAGGGTTTCAGGCGACATGGCTGATGTCGTGGAAACGATGACATCAAAGCATCTGCAATGTTTCTCAATCTGCTCATAAATCGAATATTTAACATCCTTGTCTTCAAATGCACATTCAAAAATCAGTTGTGCATCCACAAGATCATCATAATCCAGAGTGATATGTAAATATTTCTCACAAACAGAAGTTTGTTCCGCGGTTACCAAACCACGCTCCTGCAGCACGCGATAGAGTTCCAGCCAACTTTCCTTAGCTTTATCCGCCAACTTGTCGGTGAGCGCAAGCATGGTCGTGTCGTACCCATTACCCGTGAACAGCGCTGCCAGGCTGACACCGATCGCACCGGTACCAATAATTGCAATTTTCTGTTTTACATGTTTGTTCATTGTCATTTCTCCTTTCATTTTTTAGTCTCCTGATGCCCTTGGGGTCTTCATTATAGATAACAACTGGCTGAGGTGTTCCTCCACCGCCTGCTGTAATCCATCCACGTCGCACTCCTTCAGTATGTCTAGAATTTTCCTATCTCATACAGCAAGGAATTGCAAATTCCGGTTTGCCAAACTGGTACCGACAAACAACCATTGCTTGATTTGGCATTGCTCCCACAAACGGCATAATAAATCGTTGCCTGATGCCTGAATCAGCAAATCATGAAACTGTGCATCATAGCGGACGTATTGCTCCACATCCTGCATCCTTGCCGCTTCTTCCATCAAAAACAGCGTTTGTTCTACCCGCTGCATCTGGGTTGAGGTAATTTGGCGCGCTGCCTGCTGTACAGCCAGAATTTCCAGCGCACCGCGTACCTGATAGAAATTCTCAATTTCCTTGACTGTTACTTTTTTGACATATGTTCCATAGTAAGGGATCTGTTCGATCAACCCACTGAATTCCAGTTGCCGAATTGCTTCTCTTACAGGTGCCTGTGACACCCCCAGACGATGCGCAATTTGTGTTTCCACGATACGATCGCCTGGCTGCAAATCCCCTTGCAAGATAGATTCTTTAATATATTGGCTGACCTGATCATGTAACAGGCGTCTTGGAAGTCTATCGTTCGATCGCATGTTTTTCATCCCCATCTACACACAGAAAGCACTCCGTAAACAAGTTATGTGCGGTCTGCTGCAACCGCCGCTCAAATTCCATATACTGTCTGACCAGTTGCCGGCATTCCGGCGTCACTTCTGATCCTCCTCCATCCGCACCACCAACTCGTCTACGCAACAGACTAAATCCCAATTCCTTTTCTGCGTTTTTAATCACACGCCATGCCTTGCTGTATGCCATCCCCATTGTATGTGCCGCTTCATTGAGCGAATGGCTCTCATCTACCAGCACCATCAGTCTGGTAAGCCCCGGTCCCCAAAACCGTTGCTCATTCTTCAGCGCAACCTTCAACGAATAAGTAAACATATCCCATTCCTTACCCCTGTGCTGCGCATTCCCGTGCTATACCGCACAAGGTTTCGATCCCATGCGATAGTGCCGGCAGGATGACCGAAAGGCACTCATGCACAGCCTTGGGACTTCCCGGCAGATTGACAATGAGCGACCGTCCACGCACCACGGCAACCCCGCGCGACAACATCCCCCGGCTGGTGATGCGCATGCTTTCTGCCCGCATCGCTTCTGCAATCCCAGGTACCATCTTTTCCGCGATCAGCAAAGTGGCTTCCGGGGTCACATCCCGCGGTGACAAACCTGTACCGCCCGTAGTCAAAATCAGATCAGCCTGGTTTTCATCTGCCAGCCGACGCAGACACGCCGCAATCTGCTCTCGGTCATCCGGCAAAATCCCCGTCCACACGATATCACTGAGCGGTGTTAGCATTTGCGTAATTGCGGGACCGCTCAGATCTGGCCGCTCCCCCCGGCTGCTGCTGTCACTTATGGTCAAAACAGCTGTGCGAAATTTCATTTTTCGGCTCCTCTCGACGCGATGACACAGATTTCATCCCCCGGACATACCTCACCTTCCGATAATACTTTGACAAATATTCCTTCGGTCGGCATGATACACATGCCAACCTTTTGGAATATCTCACAGTCATGATGACATTTTTTCCCGATCTGCGTCACCTCCGTCAGGCACGATCCAATGCGCAGTTTGGCACCAACCGGAAGGCTATACAACTCAATCCCTTTGGTCGTAATATTTTCCGCAAATTGCCCGGCTGTCAGATCTGTTAAACCCAATGCCCGCATTTTATCGATGCTCTCTTCGGCCAGCAGGCTGATCTGTCTGTGCCAATTAGCGGCATGAGAATCCCCTACGATTCCATGATCGATTTTCAAGCTGACCGCATCAACCGGATGCTTGACCGTCCCCTTCCGTTCGCTTACATTAACCGATACCACAGTTCCCGACATTTTCCTCACCCTCCAATTCGGTTCATCGCGCGTTGCGAGTGAAACATGGTTTCGAAAGCATGTGAACAAGGTTTATGGAAAATTGCGTTGCGTATGCTTTCGCGCAAAACATCATCCGGCTGCGTGAGTTCCATACGCAGATCTGTTTCCTCGTTGCAACCCAGACACATGCGGATATGTCCATCGCTGGTCAACCGCACCCGATTGCAGTCCGTACAGAACTTATGAGATACCGGACTGATAAATCCAACACGTCCGCGAAAGCCCTCGCCTGCATAATCCTCGCTCGGCTGATTCTGGCTGCGCGGTGCAACACGAATCAGTTCCGGATGGTTTTCCAATACTTCACCGCTGGTAATACGCCGTCCGGCATCCTCTCCAAGCCTTCCAATCGGCATCAATTCGATAAATCGAACATCCAGCGGATAGTCCTTTGCCAGCCGGATAAAATCATCGATCTCACTGTCGTTGATACCGCGCACCAAAACCGTGTTGATTTTGACACACTTCATGCCGCAGGCAATCGAGGCTTCCACGCCCGCCAGCACATCGGATAAATGTCCGCCGCGTGTCATCTTGCTGTATCGTTCCTTACACAAGGAATCCAGACTAATATTCAACCGCTGCAGCCCAGCCCGGCGCAGGTTCATGACCCGATTTTCCAGCCCCTGTGCATTAGTGGTCATACACAGATCTTTTATCTCATCATGGCGCGCGATATCCGAGATAATATCCTCCAAATCTTTTCTTACCAACGGCTCCCCGCCGGTGACCCGCACCTTGTTCACGCCCAAAGCAATCATCTGCGCGACGATCCGCGAGATCTCTGCCGCGGTCAATTCATTTTCCGTCGTAAAACAGTCATTGCTCTCACGGCAATAAATACACCGAAGGTTGCACCGTTCTGTGATCGACAGGCGCAAATAATTGATCTCTCGGCCGAATTGATCGCGCATACCGCCAGCTCCTTTCTGTCATCCTTTCCCAAACCCGCAGTTTGGATAGGTGCATGTAGCACAATTGCGGCACAGGCCGCCATGACCCATTTTTTTGATATCGCGTCTGGTAACGTGTTCTCCTGCCAGCAAGCGTGGCACCACAAGGTCGAACACACTGGTACCGTGATACATTACACAGCCCGGAAGTCCAACCACGGGCACCTCGTCCAAGTAACCCAGCAGGAACATTGCACCTGGCAAAACCGGAGCACCATAAGTTTCAATCTTTACGCCCGCGCACCGAATCCCCGCAGGCGTGCGATCATCCGGATCGACCGACATACCACCCGTCACCGCGATCAATTCCGCACCTGCCTGTTTGAGCCGCAGAATACAATCTGCGATCATCCGGTCATCATCATCGGCAAACAACTGCTCGATCACTGTGCTGCCGTAATCGGCAAACTTGCGCCGCAAAACGCCGCCAAACTTGTCCTGAATCAGTCCATGATAGATTTCACTGCCCGTTGTCACAAGGCCAACCCGCATGTTCCGCAGTGGCACCACCCGGATAAAAGCCCCGATGGACTCCGCCCGTGCCACCACGCTCTCCTTGACGAACAGGGGAATCACGCGTGTACCGGCGAGCAGCTCACCCTGCCGCACGACCACATTTTGATGGATGGTCGCAAACATCACAGCATCATCGTCAATCAAGCTTTCCAGCGCGTCCGTATCGATTTTCAGCAAGCCATCCGCCGCTGCGTGCAGTTCAACCTTGCCTTCCCCTTTTTCCACTAACGTGATGTTATCGCCCGCCGCCGCTGCTGCGATGCGCCTTGCCGCTTCTTCCTCATGCACATCATCTGCCCCCGGATCAATCACATATAAATGCTTTTTGCCCATCGACAGCAAAATCGGAATATCTTCCGGCACAATCACATGGCCCTTTTTGAATCGGCTGCCTTTGAACTTACCCGGAATGATTTGTGTCAGGTCGTGGGCCAATACTGTTCCAACCGCCTCTTCCACCAATACTGTTTTCATGATCACGCCTCCTCTATCTTGTCCAGTATGCTTTTTGCTGCCTGATACCGTGCGGCAGCCGCTTCATACGCCGCTGCATTGCCCGCATATTTCCGCGCGGCATTGGAAAACCGTTCCTCCAGCGTGACCGGAATCGTATCCTGTATGAGTTTATCTGCAAGATAGAGCACAGTTGCTTCGGATAGTGTTCCGATCTGTACCGGCATCAACTGCATGTGAGTTGAAACAATCTCCGCTGTTTTCCCATAACCCATCTCCAACAGCGCCTGCGCCAGCACGGCCGCATGGTGCGGTCTGATGCGCGCCGCGTCATGGAGTCTTGCAGCGGCAGACAGCAATGTGTGATCCAGCCGATGATCCGGTATATGACGCAGAAGCTCCATACACTTATCTTCCACCGCTTCACAATGCGCCTTGATCTGCGGCGTGGAACCGAAACGGTCATGCAGCATACGGATCTCCGCTTCCGTGGGAGGGCTGTCTTGCCGATATGCCGCTATCTTTCGGTAGTCCTGTTCTGTATCTACATCCAGCAGGCAACCTTCGTCCTCCGTGTCGCACCACGCGGTATGCAGTTGTGATAACGCTCCTTTTAAACCCTTTTCGCCACGGTAGCGCAGCACAGCGGATACGGCATCCGCACGAAGCAACAGGGGATGTCCGTTTTTTCCATGCACCCTTGGCCAAACAGCCTGTGCACCTTCATTTCTCATTTTTTCGAGCAGACACCCAATCAGATCCGGCGTAAACATCGGCACATCCGCCGGTGTGATTAGTATACTGTCCGATTCTTCCACCGCGCGTAATCCCATACAAACCGATGCGAACATATCGGTTTCCGCATAAGCATCATTGTGTACAAAATGCACCGGCAGCCCCCGCATAGCATTCCGTACCGCCTTGGACCGGTTCCCGGTGACAACCAGCAAAGTTTCCGCGCCACCTTCCAGCAGTCGTTCCGCCGTGATCCGTATCATCGGCCGCTCACCAAGCAGCAGGTTTGCACATTCCCATGCGGCTGGCCATGCCTGCCGCTAAAATCACTGCACTTGTCATAGTTTTCCGTACCGAAAGGCAATCAGTTCCGCCACGATGGAAACAGCGATTTCCGCAGGTGTCTGCGCGCCGATCGAAAGACCAATCGGAGAATGTACCTGCTCCAACTTATCTTTTTCCATGCCATCCTTCATCATCTTTTCATACATCAGATCCCGCTTCTGTCGCGAACCAATCATCCCAATATACCCGGCATCGGTTTGCAGCGCCCAAGTCAGGGCTGCACGGTCACCCAAATGGCCGCGTGTCACAATCACGACCATATCTTGCTTTTGCAGGCTGTCGATATTCAGCTCCCAAAAATCTCGGACGATTACCTTTTCTGCTGTGGGAAAACGCGCGTCACTGGCATATTCCGCGCGGTCTTCGATCACTGTGACCGGAATCTCAAGCAAATCTGCCATGCGTGCAATCTGCAGCGAAACATGCCCGCCGCCGCAAATATACAATCTGCCATGCTCAAATGTCTCAAATATTTCGGTCAGCTCCGCAGCTTCCTCCCTCCCACTGTAATACCGGATGGATAGTACGCCTTTTCCGCCGCAAATCAGATCCGAATTGGCAGCATCCTTGGATGACATGTCAAAAGGCATCCTTGCGTCCTTTTTTTCGGCGATCACCTGTCTGGCTCGGTCAATCGCAGTCGCTTCCATCAATCCTCCACCGACCGTCCCCTCGATGCTGCCGTCTTCCCGAACCAGCATAGTTGCTCCCTGATGCCGCGGCATGGAACCGGTACCCTCTGCAATTTCCACTAGCGCAAACGGTTGGTGGCTGCTGCACATTTCCCGAACCGCCTTGCTGATCCTTTTCATATTCCTCACCTCTGTCTATGTGCCAAAAAGATTGCTTTGGCCAAAGATTGCTCGTCTTTCCCTTCAGCAACCCATTGCTGCGCTTCCATTGGCATCGCTCGGCATATTCTCTGGCAAAGCGCCTCATCAGCAAAAACAATGCGTCCTGTCAGTTCACAATAGGCCGCAATTGTACGTTTTCCCACTTCATCCGGAGCAACTTGCAGCACAGCGGTGCTAATTCCGCAAACGCCGCAGATTTTTGCGACGCGCAACGCAGCTTCCCGCTCTGCCGGCTCAACCACCAGCGTGATATCCACACCAGTGTTGATCACTTCCGTTGTTTCTCCAAAAGATAACGCTTTTAACATAATTCAATCCCACATCACAAAACAGGCAATGCGGATCGTTCCCGCCGTCCCAACAAGGCGTCGGGAACGATCCGCCTGCATATTACTTCTGGTTGGTCAAATATTTATAGCAACGAACAACATTGGTTCGCTGCACATATTCCATGCTTTCCGGCTGGCCGATATCCATGGGATAACGGTCTGCAAAACTAATATTGCGAATACAAGTGTCCATATCCCAACCTCTCGCAATGCCTTTTCCTACCGCATCGATCCATTCATATATGAAAGAACGCTGCTTTGCGATATAAGACTTATCACAAACCGGACCATGTCCCGGCACAATAAAATCAACATCCAAGGTTTCAAGGAAATCCAACGTTTTGAGCAGACATCCAATATCCGCAGAATGCAGCCAAGTCTGACAATCCACAAAAAGTGTATCGCCTACAAATGCAGCCCGCTCTTTCGGTACATATACACAAGTCTGCGAAGTCGAATGGCCCGGCGTATAGTACAGTTCGAATTTGGTGTCACCCAGCGTTAACGCCATATGGTCACTGTAAGTGATTTGCGGAGGATTGACAATATATTCCTCCCGTGTGGGCATCAACGGCAACGCCGCCTTATCCTGCCGCTCCAATACATCCACGCTGTAATCATAGCAGTCCTTTTCATCTGCAACCGTCCAGAAAATTTCATCCAGCTTTTCGTGCCCGATAACGATACTCTCGCCAGCAAACCAGTGATTTCCAAAAATATGGTCAATGTGCCCCTCTGTGTTAATCAAATACTTAATCGGTCCTCGCTCTTTTGCAAAAGCGCGCATTTCCAGCAGGGTAGAAAGCCACTGTGCCGTATCAATAAACACAGATCCTTCCGATGTAAAAACAATACTGGGATTGCAGCCACGAATTTTCGTTTCGGTATAAACGTTCGGCGTTAACATTTCCATACAGGTTTTCACCCTTTCCACTTATTATTTTCGGCCAACTTTGTTCGGGACGATTTATTATAATAGATTATCGATTGTTTTTGAGAGGAATTGTGATGAGAAAAAAGGAGAGGTAATGATTCATACATCTGACGTCCCGAACAAAGTGCCTGCCGCCTCAGGATTTTGCTCGCTCATGCGCCTGCTCAAGCGCATGGCGTACCCAAACCCGTACCATTTCAATACGATATTCGCGCGTTGCACGCTGATCCGTGATTGGCGAGATCTGCGTGCTGCAAAGCTCTGCCACCCTTTCAATAATCTGTGTATCAAGCTTGCTGCCAACCAGCATCTTTTCTGCCTCGAACATGCGCAATGGCGTCGGTGCGACCGAAGCAAGGGTAATACGCGCTTCCGCAACCGTGCCGTCCTCAGTCAGGGTCAGTCGTGCGCCTGCGCCGACGATAGAAATATCCGAGTCGCCGCGGATCGCGTATTTCTGATAGGATGCACCCGTATGCGCTTTGGGTGCAGGTACAAAAAACTTCAGCACCATTTCCCCGTTTTCCAAAGCCGTTTTACCAGGCCCCTTAAAGAACTCGTGCAGCGGCATCTCGCGCGTACCGTCGCCGCTGGCGATAGTCACCACCGCATCATTGAGCAGCAGTCCGTGGATCGCATCTGCCGAAGGAGAGGCATTGCAGGCATTGCCGCCGATGGTTGCAATATTGCGCACCTGCATGGAGGAAACATGGCCGCAGGCCTCCATAACGACCTTATAATTCTTTTCCAGACGCTTATCCAGCGAAATCTTGCGCAGATTGGCCAACGTGCCGAGTGTCAGGCCATTGTCCGACACTTCGATGACATCAATGCCCGGAATATCCATCAGGCCGATCACCGCAACCGGACGAAGCAGACCGTTCTTTAACCGAGGTACCAGATCGGTGCCGCCAGCCAATACCTTTGCATCCGCGCCATACTCTTTTAAAATGGTTTGGCACTCTTCAACACTTGTCGGCTGAAAATATTTTTCAAAGCGCATCATTATACCTCCCGCCAGTCCGCTGCATAATCGCCGTAGTCGCCATCCCGCACAGCTTCGATTGCTTCTACGATTTTTTTATAGCCAGTGCAACGACACAGGTTACCGTGTAGCCCTTCGCGGATATCATCCTCAGTCGCCTGCGGGTTTTCATCCAAAATGGCTTTTGCCGTCAGGATCATACCCGGCGTGCAGTAACCGCATTGCACTGCGAAATGATCAATGAAGGCCTGCTGCAGCGGGTGCAGCCCGTCTTCGCCTTCCAGCCCTTCAATTGTTGTGATGCAGTGACCCGCCGCCTGCGGGATCAGGATCGTGCAGCTCTTGACTGCCTTACCATCCATCAGCACCGTACATACGCCGCAGTTGGTATCGTCGCAGCCATGCTTTGTTCCTGTCAGGTTCAGCTCATCCCGTAATACTTCCAGCAGTGTCATGGAAGGGTGAACATATACTACACGCTTTCTCCGGTTCACCGTCAGTTCAAACCGCATCTTATCTTCGTACATTACTCAGCAGCCTCCTTCGCCTTTTTCTCCTTAATCAATGCAAGGATTCGTTCTGCCGTCATCGGATACCCAGTTACGCGAACGCCGACCGCCTGATAAATGGCCTCCGCAATCGCAGGACCAACCGGGATCGTGATCGATTCCGCCATACCCTTGGCGCCATAGGGGCCATCCGGCAGCGGATCCGGATTGATACACGAAATAACGTCTTCATTCTTCGGCATATCCAGAATACCCGGCAGACGATAATCACTGAAATTACAGTTCCACATCTCTCCGCGATCATTATACAGATGTTCCTCCATTGTGGAGAAGCCGATCGCCATATGGATGCCGCCTTCAATCTGTCCTTCGACCAACTTCGGGTTGATCGGATTGCCGGTGTCCGCGGAAGATGCAATGCGCAGAACCTTAACCTGACCGGTTTCTTCATTAACTGCTACCTCAACCGCAGCCGCCGAATACTGGAACCAGTTCCAAACACGGTCAGACAGGCCGTTCTTATCCCACTGATGAATGGGAGCGGGGCAATACAGGCCATGGCCCTTAACAGGGGAACCCTTTTGCAGACCCCAGTTGCCCTGCGTAAACATGCCCACCGGCACGAACAAGGAAGGAATGTCCACCTCCTGCACATAAGAACCCTTAAGATATGCCGTCTTGCCCTTGATCTCGACCTTGGAGGTATGCAGACCAAAGTGCCGCGCGATCTCCTCCTTTAGCTTGTTGATACAGTCATGGCAGGCAGCCAGAACCGCATTGCCGGTGTTGTAAGTCGTTCTTGAGGAAGCCGAATAGTTGTCATACGGCGTAATTGCGGTATCACCCTTGGTCGTTTTAACCTCCGAAACCGGTACACCGAACTCGTTCGCAACGATCTGCGTCATAGCAGTGGTAACGCCCATGCCATTTTCGTCGCAGGAGATAAACAGCTCGATCGTGCCATCCGAATTGTACCAGACTTCCGCTTCCGAGCGGCCCAGCGGGGTATTCTGCTTACCGCCAACTGCAACGCCGCGTCCCTTCTTCCACACACCCATATCCTGTACAGGTTTTTCTTCTACCTTGATTGCATCGGCTACCGCCTGTAGGCACTTTTTCAGACCTGTAGATGTAATGACCTCTCCGTAGCAGTCCTTTTCACCCGGATCGATGATATTCTTCAGGCGGATCTCAACTGGGCTCATGCCCAAATCGTCCGCCAGCTTGTTGACCAGACACTCGATGCCAAACTCAGCTTCCGGACAGCCAAGACCGCGGTATTCCGCTGCCGGCACCGTATTGGTGGCAACTGCGTAAGTATCCATACGCATGTTGGAGGTTTCTCCCTTTTCCGCCCAGCGATAAACCGGTGCCGCGCCCGAGGAAGACAGCCGGCCGGAGAAAAACGTATTGTTCAGTGCCGCACCAATCTCTTCGCACAGATAGTAATCGTTGGCGATAATCGTACCATCCTTTTTAGCGCCAATCTTAACCTTGGTCTGACAGGACCAGTTAGAAGGTGCCGAGCAGAACAATTCTTTTCGGGTAAAGCTAAAACGCACGGTGCGCTTACACTTGAGACACATCAGCGCAGTCATAATCTCTACATACGGGTTCAGGCGCGAACCAAACGAACCGCCCATATATGGCTGAATAACGCGAACGCGAGACTCTTGCATACCAAGAATGCGACAGATTCCCTGCTTGATCACACCGTGTACGCCGGCACCGTTGGACCACATTGTAATACCACCGTCGTTATCATAACGGCAGATCGCATTAGCGCACTCCAGCGGGCTTGCCGTCTTTTTGCCAACCCAGAACTCACCCTCTTCGATGATGTCGGCATCTTTCAGGCGGTTTTCCACATCACCGGAATTCATGTAAAACGCACCGACGATATTGGGTGAAACACGATTGGTCGCACGGTCGGCAGGACGATCCTGAAAACCCTGATCGCGCGTCTCATAATCAGGATCAATAACAGCCGCAGGGTTCGGCTTAATTGCCTCCTCATAATTCAGCACATGCGGCAGCACTTCATATTCCACTTCGATCAGATCAACTGCTTTTTCTGCCAGTTCCTCGGTTTCCGCCGCAACCAACGCCACAGCCTGACCTGCCCAGAGCGCACGGTCGATTGCCAGTACAGCTGCCTTGGGGAACTGATCCCAGTCGATGCCTGGCTCACTACCCGTCAGGATATACAATACGCCTTCCAGCGCCTGCGCCTTGGAGATATCCAGTTTTTTGATATTGGCATGTGCGTAGGGGCTTCGTTTTGCCTTGATGTGCGCCAGATTAGGGAACTGGTTGGCAAAGGCGCTGGCATATAGGCCCTTACCGGTAACCTTATCATATGCATCGATACGCTTTTCGCCCTTACCGATCAAGTTTTCCTTTTCAACTAAGGTTTCCATCTTGTTTCCTCCTGTTTTTTTGATTTGTTTAGCGACGGCGTTTGCTTCTTACATAAACAGCCAACATTGCAAGCAGAATAATGCCATATCCAAGCCATTTTCCCGCATCACCCCAGCCCAGCGCTACAAACAGATTTGTCAGGCTCTGTAATACGATTGCACCAAGGACGACGCTCAGATAATTGCCTTCTCCTCCATTGATCGAGCATCCGCCTACAACAACCGCTACTACCGAAGGCATAACATAATTTGAACCCATATCCTTAGATGCCTGCCCCAAATACCCAACCAACAACAAGCCGATCAATGCTGCAATGATGCCACTGACTACAAAAGCAATGCAGCGAACACGGCGTACATTAACACCGCTCAGATATGCTGTTGTTTCATTGGAGCCGACACCCAGAATCTTAACGCCGATTTTGGTCTTTTGAATAACAATACTCATTACGATAACGGCGATTAAAATTACCAACAATATATTAGGGAACGCACCGGTAAACTGCGCCGCCAATTTCTCCAGCAGAGGCGCGGTCATCCCCTTGATTGGTGTTGCCGCGACATATGCGTTAACAATACCCTGCACGATATTGGCCATCGCCATGGTAACAACCAATGCCGGTAAACCTGCATAGGCGGTTAAAAGACCATTGCACAGTCCAAAAAATGCGCCAATCATGATTGCGACCAGGATTGCCACAGGCAAACCAGCATTGCCACCATCCATCAATCGCGCGCCCAAAATACCGGCAAGCGTTGCAATATAACCGACGGACAGATCCAAGCCACCGCCGCCAACACAAATGACGATCATTTGGCACAGCCCAAACAATGCCACAAATGCCGCCAGACGAATGGTCAGAAATACTTGTGTCGTGGAGAGGAAGGTTCCCGGCTGCGCGTGCTTGAACAGGGTCATGATCATTTCGCCGCCCACAAACACAATAATCACCATCAGCAAGGTATTAATGACCTTTCTGTTTGCAGCATACAGATCCCGCAGAGGATGCTGCTCCAGTTGCACCGGACGATTATCCATAAATCATTTTCCCCCTTTCAGCGCCGCTTTCTTCTGCGAAGCCGCATAAGCAGCCGAAACGCCGATGGCCGCAATGATAATCAAGCCGCTTACCAGCGTCTGATACGCATTCGGAATATCCGCGAAAAAAATAATTTTGCTGACAAAGCTCATGATCAACGCACCGGCAATGGCAAGATACACATTACCTCGGCCACCCGACATCGCTATGCCGCCAACTACTGCAGCCGCAATTGCCTGCAATGTTAACGTATCGCCGAAGTGCGCCGATCCAGCGCCGTTTTGTCCGGCATAATATACCGCTGCAAAATAGAGGAAAACCGCATTGATCACATAAGCAATCGTTTGAATTTTCGCTGTATTGATACCACTTGCATAAGCATTTTCTGCATCGCTGCCCACGGCATAAATATACCGTCCCGTACGAGTCCGGCTGATAATATACCAAATCACACAGGCTAACAGAATCCACAGCAGAGCCGTAGGGAGCACATTCCCAAGCGCCTCCAATCCCGGCACTTGCTTCATGTCATAAAACGCCTTAAACCATGCTACCTGTTTCCCGCCCGGCGTTGGCGTTACAAAAAGCGCTGTACCCAGCCATGCATAGGAAGTGGCAAAAGTCGCAATGACCGCGGGCAGCCGCAGATATCCAACGGCAAAGCCATTGATCAGCCCAATTGCAACCGCGACCAGCAAGCCGACAACCAAAGCTGTTATGCCAGAGAAAGGCTGCTCTGGGTTCATGATTCTGGTCATCACACAAAGCATGAGCGCCATGGACGTACCGCACGACATATCCAGCCCACCCGCAATAATAACCACAGCCTGTCCCATTGCCAACAGAATTAGCGGTGTAAAGGAGTTAATATAGCTTAAAATAGTCCGTTGGCTAAAAAAGTTTTTCTGTAAACACGCGGTAACAATCACCATGATAACCAACATCAGAATTGTAGAAAATTCCGGCTTTCCCGCGAGTGTTTTCCAGTTGATTTTATTTTTCTCTTTCACTCGGCATCACCTCAACTTCATTCCACACGCATCGATCTGGCCACGATGTTGTCCTCGGTAATTTCCGAACCGACCAGCTCGGAAACGAGCTCTCCCTCATACATAATCAGCAGCCTATCGCAATAGCTGATTAGTTCGTCACTGTCGCTGGCATACAGGATCACGCTCATATTCTTTTCACGAACCATATTCATGATGAAATCATACAGATCTTTCTTTGCCCGCACATCGACACCTTTTGCCGGATCTGCCAGCAACAGTACATTAATATCGAACGGAAGCCATTTGCCGACTACTATCTTCTGCTGGTTGCCGCCGGACAAAGTGTACAAATCCACATCAATATTTTTCGCGCGCACAGATAGTGCTTGGCACACCTGCTCCGCTTCTTCGCGGTATTTTTTGCGCGGTGTAAACAACGGCTGCTTCTTCAGGCCGAGCTTGGGAAAAATCATGTTATAGTAAATCGAGT